>ERZ761602.5434-NODE-5434-length-15104-cov-5.188119_pt1 | contig 15104 bp, 16 predicted proteins | sample MGYA00512165_ERZ761602 | MGnify/ENA primary metagenome ERZ761602 (study PRJEB28899, sample SAMN02445085) | bioreactor sludge metagenome | biome: EBPR sludge; isolation source: Thorneside wastewater treatment plant | place: Australia: Brisbane, Thorneside...
CGAGCAGCGCCGCCGCCGTGCGCGTTCCATCTTTTTCACCGAGCAGCTTGCTCTTGGGATCGACGGCGCAAGCGAGATGCAGCGCCGTGCGGCCCTTGGCATCAGTTGCCCGCGCGAGCGCCGGAAAGGTCGTGGCGATGGCACGAACGGCGCCGGCTTCCCAGCGCTTGGCAGCCTCGAACAGCGTGGTCTTCGTCACCTTCACCGGCGCCTCCCCGCGGTCAGGGCACCACGGACACGAACCAGTGGCTGTGCCGGCCTTCGTTGGCGTTCACGCGCGAAAACAGCGCGCCGCCGCCATAGGGCGGATCGAAGCAGATCACCGACCGCGTCTCGCGGTTCCAGATGCGGACCGCGTTGCCGAACAGCGGCGCGGATTGATCGAACGCGTTCGGATAGGCTTCGAAGAACCACTGCTGCCGGCGCGAATCGCTCAAGCCCGCGGCCGCCGGCTGCAATTCGAGCGCGTGGGCGTCGAACGTGCCGCCGTTGCTCCGGCTCGGCGTGGCCTGCATCGACGCCGTGAGATAGAGGTCGATCCCCGGATCGGAAACGCGGATGCGCCACCACGGCGTCGCGCCCGGCCCGGTGTTGGCGCGCTGAAGGCGCCAACGGTGCAGCACGCTCGCCGGGTTGGGGGACGCGAGCTTGACGCGTCCCGGAACGCCGCCGACCTCGGCGGTCAGGACGCCGCTGTTCTCGGCGTTGTGGAAGTAGGCGGTATTATACGGCACGGACGCCTCCGTCGCTGGAACCCCGGATCATTGCTTGACGTCGGCGACTTTGCCCTTCGTCAGCGCCACCAGTTCTGCCGGCGTCAACGGAAAGACGGCGTGCGGCGTTCCGGCCGCCGCCCAGAGGCCGGACAGCTTCAAGAGATCTTCGTCGATCAGCACCGTGGAGGGCGTGTCGTGCGCCACCGGCGGCACGCCGCCGATGACGAAGCCGGTGCGCGCGCGCACGAACTCCGCATCGGCCTTGCCGATACCCTCGCCGATCAGCGCCGCCACCTTCTTCTCGTCGACGCGATTGATGCCCGACGCCATCACGAGGACGGCGCGCTGCGACTGCTTGGCGCGAAAGATGATCGACTTGGCGATCTCGGCCACCGTGCAGCCCACCGCGGCGGCGGCTTCCGCGCTGGTGCGCGTGCTCGCCGGCATCACGCGCACGCGGCCGGCATGGCCGAGCGCCGCCAGCGCATCTTGAACGCGCTGCGCGGCAGGCGGCAGCGCCGCCGGAGCAGTTGCGTCGTCGTTCATCGCGCCGCGCTCATCCGATCAGGTTTTCGAGGCCGCGCACGAGGCCGCGGATGCCGGACACCTTGCGGATCGCGAGCAGCGTGCCGGCGACGTAGGGCGACGCGCTCGAGCCCGCGTCGTGGCGGATCGTCAGGCGCTCGTCGGGCGCGCCGAACACGCTTTCGACGGCCAGCACGTAGCCCGGCAGGCGCAGGCTGTGCACCTGCACCGGATGCTCGCCGGTCTTCACCGCGGCGCCGCGCGTCGCCGGGATGCCGGCGAGCTTCTCGACCGGCGTCGAGCTGGGCGCCTGGCGCCGGGCCGACAGTATCTCGGCCAGTTCGCGGCCGGTGCCGGAAGGCGTGTCGGGCTTGCCGGCGCTCGCGTAGTCGACGATCTCGACGTCGCGCACGTAGCGCGCCGCCTCGAGCGTGAAGCGCTTCAGGAGCGTGGCGGTGATCGAGAAATTGCCGGCGGCGATGACGCCGACCCCGGCCGCCGCGGCCTTCGCTCCGATCTCGGCATAGTCGTCCGCGCCGAGGCCCGAGGCGCCGACGACGACGTGCCGCCCCGCGGCGATGGCGGCGAGCGCGTGCCCCTTCACGGCGTTGGGCTTCGTGTAATCGACGACGACGTCCGACGGCGTGCGCAGCGCCTCGGCGAGCGTGGCGGCGACGACGACGCCGTTGCGCGCGATGCCGGCCGCCTCGCCCGCATCGCGGCCGGCGCCGCTGCGGCTGACCGCGGCCACGAGCGCGAGATCGTCGGACTTCGCGATCGCGGCGACGAGCGCGCGGCCCACCCATCCGGTGGCCCCGGCCAGGGCGATGCGAATCATTGCGCGAGTTCGTGCGAGCGCTTCGTCGCCGCCGCGATGGCCTTTGTCATCAGCGCGGGCAGCGCGTCGGAGGCCATCAGCACCTTGAGCGCCGCCTCGGTGGTGCCGCCGGGGCTGGTCACGTTCTCGCGCAGCTTCTTGGGTTCCTCGGGCGAGACGACGAGCAGCGCGCCGGCGCCGGCCACGGTGGCGCGCGCGAGCTGCGCCGCCAGCTTCGGCGGCAACCCCGCCTCGATGCCGGCCTTGGCCATGCATTCGGTCAGCAGGAACACATAGGCCGGGCCGCTGCCGGACACGGCGGTGACCGCGTCCATCTGTTCCTCGTCGGTGACCCACACCACCTCGCCCACCGCCGTCAGCAGCTGCTCGCAGAGCGCGTGCTGGGGGGCGGAGACGTAGGCGTTGGCGATGGCGGCGGTGATGCCGCGGCCGATCGCGGCGGCCGTGTTCGGCATCGCGCGCACGATCGCCGAGCGCTTGCCGAGCGCGTCCTGGAAATAGTCGATCGTGCGCCCGGCCGCGATCGAGAGCACGGCGGCGCCCTCCTGCGCGAAGCGGCGGAAATTCGGCGCCACCTCGTCCATGATCTGCGGCTTGACGGCGAGAACGACGATGTCGGGCTTGTAGGCGCCCGACAGCTCGTGCGGCGATCGCGCATGGCCGATGCCCGCCGGCAGCGCGGCGGTGGCCTTCGCGAACGAGGACGCTTCGGGCTCGACGACGGTGATCGACGCGGGCGCGCGCCCGGCCTCGATCCATCCACTGAGCAGGGCCCCGCCCATCTTGCCGCAGCCGACGAGCAAAACCCCGCCGGCCGCGCTGGTCATGGGATCATGCCTCGCCGACGGTTTCCAGCAACGAGGCGGCGATCGCCTCGTGGGCGGTCTTACCGCCCCAGGTGACGAATTGGAAGGCGGGGTAGAAGCGTTCGCATTCGGTCAGCGCGATGTCGACCATGTCTTCGAGCTGCTCGACGCTGGCGCCTTGGGCGCCGCGCAAGAGCACGGTGTGGCGGAACACCGGGGTGGATTCCTCGGCCGGCAGCACGAATGCGCCGAGCCAAAGCTTGGTGTTGATCATCGTCAGCAGCTCGGCCACCGGCGTGAAGCGCTTCTTCGGCACCTTCATGTCCATGAAGCAGGACAGGTGCATGGCCGAGAGGTCTTCGCTCCACACGAAGTGGAGGTGGTAGGCGCACCAGTGGCCCGGGAATTCGACCGACAATTCGTCGTCGGCGGAGCGCTGGAACGACCATTCGTTGGCGGTGACGATTTCTTCGACGATATCGAGGGGGTTGCGTGCGGCTCTCGTCTCACGATGCGCTAAGGCGGTCATAACGGCCTATCGTCCTCCTCGCGGCGGCGGCTGGCTGGAGAGCCGCCGCGCTTCTGCGGTTCGCTGTCGCCGCAATCCCCCGCCGAGATGTTGTGGCCGAGGGCCACGGGAACACCACCCGTCGATCACGTTGCCAAATCCGGAGTCGTGCCGCAATAGGTTTTGCGGGTCTATCGCAATGATTCCACAAGGGATTGATCGGCGAACGGGACGAGTCGGTCTAATCGCTTGAAATGACTCGCGACTGCGTTCGAATTGCCTGTGCATAGTCGACGGAAGCGCACGCTTGGGCGCACATGGCGCGCGCCCCGCCCCCGCTAGAACGGCATCGGCGATAGAAGCGTACGAATGATCGTGCGATCGGCGGGCGATAGGCCGGCGAAATCGGGCCGTGCGCAGCGCACCCCTATGACTTCGGCGCCACGGCCTCCAGCGCGGCCACGCGCGCCTCGAGCGCCGCGACTTTCGCGGCGAGCGCTTCCTGCTCGTCGCGGGCCTTGGCGGCCATCGCCCGCGCCACCTCGAAATCCTCGCGCGGGACCAGATTGGCGTCTGCGAGCATCGCGGTGAGCCGCGCCTTGATCATGCCCTCGACCTCGCCGCGGAATCCGGCGGCGACGCCCATCATGCCGTTGGCGAGGCGCGCGATGTCGTCGAGCACGCGATTGGAGGTCTGCATTCCGGAGCTCCGCTGCGATCGGAACCCGACTCTAGAGGCGCGCCCCGCGCCGCGGCAATAGGCTCGGCTGCGGCGCTGTGACAAATCGCGGCTGGCACGCCGCGCGCGCGCGAACCTAGATGCAACCTATGCGAGGGGATCGCAATCCGGATGCGCCGCCGCACGGCGCAGTGCGGCGCCGCGCGGTCGCGGCGCTGCTCGCAGCCATCATCGCATTCTACGGCACGCTCGCCTTCAGCGGGGCCGGACCCGTATTCGCCGATCCCGGAATCTGCCGGTCGCAGCCCGCGGACGGCGCGGGCGACGCGGGCCACGCGCTTCGGCTCTGCCTGTTCTGCCTGCCCGGCTGCGCGAGCCTTGCGGCCGCGGCCGCGCGCGTGCCGGACCCGCCGCCGCTGCGCTTCTCGGCGCCGGCCGATGTCCCCGCCGCCGAAGCCGCGCCGACGCACCGGCGCCACGAGCCGTATCGCCCGCGCGGCCCGCCGGCGTGATCCGGCGCCGCACCCGCCAGCCGGCTTTTCCGGCGGCAGGCGCGGCTCCCCATGCCCCTGACAAGCCGCCGCGAACGGAACCTGCTTCGGCGATTCCGTGTGCCGGGACGCACCCGCTCTCACGCGCGCGATCCGCGCGCATTCCGAGGAACGAACCCATGACCAAACTCATCGCCCTTCTGCTCGCACTCGCGCTTCCGGCCGCGGCGGCGCAGGCGCAGCACGTGCAGCGCCAGAACAACATCGAGCTGTCGCAGGCGTGGATGCGCGCCTCGCTCGCCGGCGTGCCCAACACTGCGGCCTACATGACGATCCAGACGACCGACGGAAAGCCCGATCGCCTGCTGCGCGCCGAATCGCCGGTCGCCGGAAAGGTCGAGCTGCACACGCACATCATCGAGAACGGCATCGCCAAGATGCGCGAAGTTCCGGCGATCGACGTTCCGGCCGGCGGCGCCACCGAGCTCAAGCCCGGCGGCCTCCACGTCATGCTGCTCGGCGTCAAGGGCGCGCTCCAGGACGGCGAGCGCGCGCCGCTCACGCTCGTATTCGAGCGTGCGGGCACGGTGACGCTCACCGTGCCGGTGCGCAAAGGCATGCCCGGCGGGCACCAGCATTGAACGCGCCCGGCCCCGATCTCGAAAGGACGACACGCATGATCTTCGTTCGATTGCTGCTCTTGCTCGCCGTTCTGCTTCCTCCGCTCGCGGCGCCCGGCGCCGAAACGCCCGCGGGCGAGGAGGCCAAGATTCGCGCACTGCTGCGCGGCACCTGGGACCGGCCGGACGCGCCGCTGACCGTCGGCCCGATCGTGGTCTCCGGCGGATATGCGGTCGCCGGCTGGGTCCAGGGAGACATGGGCGGGCGCGCGTTGCTGCACAGCCGGCAAGGCACCTGGGTTGTGCTGTTCTGCAGTGGCGATGCGCTCAAGGAGGAGAAGACGCTGGCCGGCCTCGGCGCCGGCCCCGAGACGGCGCGCGCCCTCGCCGCCGCGCTGGCGGCAGCCGAGGCGAGGCTCGACCCTCAGATCGTGGCCAAGTTTTCGCGCTTCGCGGGCCTCGTGAAAATGGACGAGCACGGGCAGCATCCGCCCGGGCACGGGCCGCAGCACGGCAAGGAGAAACACGCGCACTGACGGCGCCGCGCCCGCCTTGCCGCCCGGATGCGGCCCTCCTATAAGGGCCGCATCCACGGACGTGCGGGCATGATCGTCGTCACCGGCGGCGCCGGATTCATCGGCTCGAATCTCGTCGCGGCCCTCGAGGCGCGCGGCGCGGGCCCGATCGCCGTCGTCGACGCGCTGGGCAGCGATTCGAAGTGGCGCAACATCGCGAAGCGCGAATTGGCCGCGCTCGTGCCGCCCGAGGAGATGGGCGCGTTCCTCGACAAGGCCGCCGACCGCATCGACACGATCTTCCACCTCGGCGCCGTCTCCTCGACGACCGAGACCGACGCCGACCTCATCGCGCGGACGAACATCGCCCTGCCGCAAAGGCTGTGGGCGCTCGCCGCGGAGCGCGGCTGGCGGCTGATCTACGCCTCCTCGGCCGCCACCTACGGCGACGGCGAGCACGCGTTCGACGACGACGGCAGCATCGCGGGACTCGCGAAGCTCCGGCCGATGAATCCCTATGGCTGGAGCAAGCACGCGTTCGACCGCTTCGTCGCGCGCGAGGTTTCGTCGAACGCGGCGCGGCCGCGGCAATGGGCCGGGCTCAAATTCTTCAACGTGTTCGGGCCCAACGAATACCACAAGGGCTCGATGCGCAGCGTCGTGCACCAGATCTATCCGCGCATCATGGCCGGCGAGGCCGCGCGGCTGTTCAAGTCGCACCGACCCGACTATCCCGACGGCGGGCAGAAGCGCGACTTCATCTGGGTGGGCGACTGCGTCGATGTCATGCTCTGGCTCTACGACCACCCCGCGGTGAACGGCCTCTACAATTGCGGAACGGGGCAGGCGCGCACCTTCGAAGACCTGGCGCTGGCCGTTTTCGCCGCCGCCGGCCGGCCCTCGAAGCTCGCCTTCGTCGAGATGCCGCCCGAACTGCGCCCGCGCTATCAGTATTTCACCGAGGCGAAGATGCAGCGCCTGCGCGCCGCCGGCTACGCGGCGCCGTTCACGCCGCTCGAAGAGGGCGTCGCCCGCTACGTGCGCGATTTCCTCGCGGCGAAGGATCCCTACGTCTGATGTTCGATTTCCTGCTCGCCATCCCGTACCCGCGCATCGATCCCACCGCGTTCGCGATCGGGCCGTTCGCGGTGCGCTGGTATGCGCTCGCCTACGTGGCCGGCCTCGTGTTCGCGTGGTGGCACGTGCGCCAGGTGGTGGCCGGCCGCCCCGCCGGCAAGCGCATCATGGAGCCCAAGGACGTCGACGATCTGCTGTTCTGGGCGACGATCGGCGTCGTGCTCGGCGGCCGCATCGGCTACGTGCTGTTCTACAAGCCCGGCTACTACATCCATCACCTCGACGAGGTGCTCTCGCTGTGGCGGGGCGGCATGTCGTTCCACGGCGGGCTCATCGGCGTGATCCTGGCGATGACGTGGATCGCCTATGCGCGCAAGCGCGTGCTGCTCTCGGTCTACGATCTCGGCGCGCTCGCGACTCCGATCGGCCTGTTCCTCGGTCGCATGGCGAACTTCGTCAACGGCGAGCTGTGGGGCCGGCCCTCCGACGTGTCGTGGGCGATGGTGTTCCCGGCCGATCCGCTGCAGGCGGCGCGGCACCCGAGCCAGCTCTATCAGGGAGTCCTCGAAGGCCTCTGCCTGTTCGCGCTGCTCTGGTACATGCGGAAGCGCCACGATTCGCTGTCGCGGCCGGGCGAGATCGGCGGCTTCTTCTGCGCGGGCTACGGCGTCGCGCGCATCGTCGGCGAATTCTTCCGCGAGCCCGACGCGCATCTCGGCTATCTCCTCGGCCCGATCACGATGGGCATGGTGCTGAGCCTGCCGCTCGTCGTCGTCGGCGTGTTCTTCATCTGGCGCGCGCGCAAGCGCGCCGCCGCCAAGCCTGCCGCCGCGTGAACGCGCCGGCCGAGCCGCCGCTCCTGCCGCTGCTGCGGCAGCTCATCGCCGAGCAGGGGCCGATCCCGGTCGCGTCCTACATGGCGCTGGCGCTCGGCCATCCGCGCCACGGCTACTACACGACGCGCGACCCGTTCGGCGCGCGCGGCGATTTCGTCACCGCGCCGGAGATCTCGCAGTTGTTCGGCGAATGCCTCGCGATCTGGTGCGCGCTGGTGTGGGACGCGATGAAGCGGCCGCTGCCGCTGCGCCTCGCCGAGCTCGGCCCCGGCCGCGGCACCTTGATGGCGGACGTGACGCGCACGCTCGAGCGCATCGCGCCGGCAATGGCGCAGGGCGCCACGCTCCATCTGGTCGAGACGAGCCCGGTGTTGCGCCGCGCGCAGGAGGCGGCGCTACACGGGCGCAACGCCGCCTGGCACGCGCGCTTCGACGAGATTCCCGACGGACCGCTGCTGCTCGTCGCCAACGAATTCTTCGACGCGCTGCCGGTGCAGCAGTTCCTGCGCACGGCCGCGGGCTGGTGCGAACGCTGCGTGGACTGGGACGCGGCCGCCGGAAGGCTCGCGTTCCGCTCCGGGCCGCCGCTGCCGGGTGCGGTGCCGCCGGTGCTGGCCGCGGCGCCCGAAGGCGGCGTGTTCGAGGTTTCGCCCGCCGCGACGGCGCTGGCGGGCGAGATCGGGGCGCGGCTCGCGGCGGCGCCGGGCGCCGCGCTCGTCGTCGACTACGGCCGGCGCGCGCCCGCTTCCGGCGACACGCTGGCCGCGATCCAAGGCGGCCGCAAGGATGCCGATCCGCTGGCCGCGCCGGGCGAGGCGGACCTGACGGCACATGTGGACTTCGCGGCGCTCGCGCATGCGCTTTCGCGCGGCGGGGCCGCGACCTGGGGGCCGGTGGCGCAGGGCGAGCTGCTGACCGCGCTCGGCATCAAGCAGCGCCTCGCCGCGCTGGCTGGGCGCGCCACGCCGGCGCAGATCGAGCGGCTCGAAAGCGGCGCGCGGCGCTTGATTGCGCCCGAGGGCATGGGCACTTTGTTCCTGGCGCTCGCGGCGGCCACGCCCGGCCTGCCCGCGCCGCCCGGATTCGAACCGCTTCGATGACCGCAGCGCCCGCCGCCCGCTCCGCTCTCTTGTCCGGTCTCGCCGGAATCCGCCACGGCTATTTCGGCCGCAGGGGCGGCGTCAGCGCCGGCATCTACGACAGCCTGAATTGCGGCCCCGGCTCCAGCGACGCGCCCGAGGCGGTGCGCGAGAACCGCGCGCGCGTATCGCGCACGCTCGGCGCCGAGCACCTGCTTTCGCTCTATCAGGTGCACGGCGTCGAGGCGATCACGGTGCGCGAGGCGTGGGAGAACGGCGCCTCCCGCCCGCGCTGCGACGCGATGGTGACGGACCGGCCGGGCCTGGCGCTCGGCACGCTCGCCGCGGATTGCGGCCCGGTGCTGTTCGCCGACGCCGATGCCGGCGTGATCGGCGCCGCGCATGCGGGCTGGAAAGGCGCCTTGGCCGGCGTGCTCGAAAGCACGGTGGCGGCGATGGAGTCGCTCGGCGCCCGGCGCGAGCGCATCCGCGCGGCACTCGGTCCGACGATCGCGCCGGAAAGCTACGAAGTCGGCCCCGAATTCCCCGCCCCGTTTCTCGCCGAGCACGGTAGCAACGAGCGCTTCTTCTCGGCCGGTACACGCCCGGGCAAGCACCAGTTCGACCTGCCCGGCTACATCGTGGCGCGACTCGCGCGCATCGGCGTCGCGGCCGAATGGACCGGGCACGACACGCTCGCGCTCGAAGCGGACTATTTCAGCTACCGCCGCACCACGCTGGCCGGCGGCGGCGACTACGGCCGCAACGTCTCGGCCATCGTGCTGGACCGCTGATGCTGCATTTCGCGCGCGAAGAGCTTGCCGGACGCCGCGCCCGCGCCTGCGCAGCCCTCGCCGCGCGCGGGCTCGACGGGCTCCTGTGCTTCCGCCAGGAGACGATGTTCTACCTGACGGGCTACGACACGTTCGGCTACGTCTATTTCCAGTGCCTCTATCTCGGCGCCGACGGACGCACGACGCTGCTGACGCGGGCGCCCGATTTGCGCCAGGCCCGGCACACCTCCGACATCGAAGACATCCGCATCTGGAAGGACCGCGACGGCGCCGAGCCGGCGCTGGAGCTGCGCGCGATTCTCGAGGAGCATCGCTGCCGCGGGAAGAAGCTCGGCGTCGAGTGGGAGGCCTACGGCCTCACCGCCGCCAACGGCCGCGCGCTCGACGCGGCGCTGGCCGGCTTCTGCACGCTCGAAGACGCCTCGCGCCTCGTCAGCGAACTACGCCTCGTGAAGAGCCCGGCCGAGATCGCCTATGTGCGCCGCGCGGCCGAGCTGGCGGACGCCGCGTGGGACGAGGCGGTGCGCCTCGCCAGGCCCGGCGCGTTCGAGGGCGAAATACTGGCCGCGATGCAGGGCGCCGTGTTCCGCGGCGGCGGCGACGATCCCGCCAACGAGACGATTATCGGATCGGGCCGCGACGCGCTGCTGTGCCGCTATTTCACCGGCCGCCGCCATCTCGACGCACGCGACCAGCTCACGCTCGAATTCGCCGGCGTGTACCGCCACTATCACGCCTGCCTGATGCGCACGATCTGCATCGGCGCGCCGCCGGCGCGGCAGGTGAAGATGTTCGACGTGGCGCGCGCGGCGCTGATGGCCTGCGAGGCCGCGATGAAGCCGGGCGCGCCGATGGCCGACGTCTTCGACGCGCATGCCCGCGTGATCGACGCGCACGGCATGAGCGAGCACCGGCTCAACGCCTGCGGCTATTCGCTCGGCACCACCTTCGCGCCGAACTGGATGGACTGGCCGATGTTCTATGCCGGCAACAAGGCGATCATGCGGCCCGGCATGGTGTTCTTCCTGCACATGATCATCTTCGACAGCGAGGCGGGCCTGGCGATGACGCTGGGCCGCACCTCGCTCGTGACCGCGACGGGCGCCGAGCCGCTCTCGCAGGCGCCGCTCGACCTCGTCGTCCGGTGACGCGACGATGCCCTATCTCTGGATGTTCTTCGTCATGTGCATGCTGGGCACGCTGGCGCTGTGCGTCATGATCTGACGGGCGCTCACGCAGCTTCTCGCGGCGGCGGATGGCCCGCGCTCCGCAGCGTGACGAAGCGCTTCAGCACGTCGAACCACACCATCGCGAAGAACGACAGCGCCAGCACGCTGAGCGCGATCCCGAACAGCCAGAGCAGGTAGTCCATCACGCGCGGCGCGCAGGCGGCGGCGAGCTGGGCCTCGGCGCGGTTTGCGCGCAGCTCGGCCTCGGCGCGCTCGGCCACCGGGCGGGCGGGATCGCCGGAGATCCGCCGCGCATCGTCGCGGACCGCGCGCTGCGCCGCGCCTTCCGGGCAGAAGTTGCGTGCGAGCGGCATCGCGTCGGCGTGCCAGCCGAGCGGCAGGCGGCGGCGCGCGTCGATCGTCTGGATCAGCTCGTCGACCGAGCAGCCGGGCCGCTCGCCGGAGCGGATCTCGGCCGGCGTGCAGCGCCCGGCCGTGCTGTCGGCCGCGCGGCGGATCACGTCGCGGACCTCGCCGTCGATCCAGATGCTGCGCGCCATGCCGATCGTGTCGGCATTGAACACCAGCGCCGCCGCGGCCGCGGCCGCAAGCGCGATCGTCGCCGCCTTGCGGCGATACCAGGCGGAGACGCGGACCATCGCCTGCTCGTACCAGCGCGCGAGATAGCCCTCGAGGTCGCCGATCGTGGCGCCCTCCGCGGTGACGAAGCTCTTCAGCACCTCGGCGACGTGGCGGTAGCAGACCTGCTCCGCCTCGAGCTGGCCCATCTTCTGCTCGAGCGTTCCGGAATAGCCGAGATAGTCCTTGGTATAGTCGTCCTGCTCGCGCTTCGCGTTCTTGGCGACGTCCTCGCCGGTGGCGAGCTGGTGCTCGGCCGTGGCGATCTCGCCGGCGGTGGCACCGCTCTTGCGCAGCGTCCGCTCGCGCTGGCGGAGCTGCTCCAGCACCTGCTCCGCCTCGGAGACCCGCTGGGCCACGATCTGGCCCTTGCGGTAGATTTCCATCTTGATCTGGTCGTACTTCTCGACGATGCGGTCGATGTTGGCGAGGAAGCTTCCGGCCGAGAGATCGGCGCCGATCGCGGCGAGCTTGCGCTCGGTCTGCGCGAGGAACGCTTTCGCGAACAGGTCGCCCGAAACGTAGGACGGGTCGCGCTCGCCGTGCTTCAGGCCGGCGATCAGCGGGTGCTTGTAGAGTTCTTCGGTGACGCGCCGGAACTTCGCGTCGGCCAGGAGGGATTCGATGCCGGCCTTGAGCGTGCGGGCACGCAGGCGCGCGCCATGCGCGACCCATTCCGTGACGGCGGTGCAAAGCAGGCCTAGCAACAGGTAGACGAAGACGAGGCCCAAGGCCACGTCCAGTATCGCAATCCCGGTCATGCTGCTCCTGATGACGCGATCGGGTGGGCCCGCCCCCGCAGGCGCGGCGCAAGCTAGGCGGAAACGCCGCCGCTGTCGAGGCGGCAGGGACTATTCCGCGGCGTGGGCCTGGACGAGCGGCGCGGGCGCGGCCTCGGGCCGCGCGGCGATCTCGCGGCTGAGCCGGCGCAGGTGATAGCCCATCAGCGAGAGCGTGATCGCGAGGCCGACCGCGACCGGCCCCTTGCGGGCGGCGAAGCCGATCAGCTTCCAGAAATAGCGCCGCGCCTCGTCGCGCACGCCGAGGTGCCAGAGCGTGCGGAAAAAGGCGCCGAGCTCGCGCCGGCCGCACGGAAACGAGGCGAGCGCCGGCGGAATGCGCCGCGCGATCGTGGCCCGCGCGCGGCGATAATAGACCTCGGGCTCGTAGATGTGCCCCACCACGCGCTTGTAGCCGGCGACGAGCTTGCCGCGGTCCATGCGCGGCACGAAATTGAGCCCGCTCGCATCGACGATGGCGCCGCCGAAGCGGCCGATGAGGCGGCCTTCCGCTTTCAGCCGGTCGTAGAGCTGCGTGTGCGGAATGGCGGACAGCAGCGAGACGGTGGCGAGCGCGATCTCGCTGGATTCGATGAACGAGATCTGCTCGTCGAAGACCAGCTCGGTGTCCGAATCGAAACCGATCACGAAGCCGCCCCACACGGTGAGCCCGTGCGCGTGGATCGTGGCCAGCGAGCGCGCCATGTTGCGCTTCAGGTTCTGCACCTTGTGGCACTCGGCGAGCGAGGCCGGCGAGACGCTCTCGAGGCCGATGAACACCGCCGCGAAGCCGGCCCGCACCATGAGATCGAGCAGGTCCGGATCGTCGGCCATGTTGAGGCTCGACTGCGTGGCCAGCACGAACGGCCGCTTGCGCGCGTCGCGCCATTCGACGATGGCCTCGACCAATTCGCGGCAGCGCTTCTTGTTGCCGTAGAAATTGTCGTCGGCGACGAAGATGTTGCGCCGCCAGCCGGCGTCGTAGAGCGCCTGCAGCTCGGCGTGCACCTGCGCTTTCGGCTTCACGCGCGGCTTGCGGCCGTTGAGGATGATGATGTCGCAGAACTCGCAATCGAACGGGCAGCCGCGCGAGAATTGCAGCGCCATCGAATCGTAGTCGTCGAGCCGGATCAGGTTCCACTCCGGCACCGGCGTCTTGGTCACGTCGGGGAAGCCGGACGCGCGATAGACCGGCTTCGCGCGGCCCGCTTCGAGGTCGGCGCAGAGCTCCGCCATCACGTCCTCGGCCTCGCCGAGCACGAAATGATCCACGCCCCGAACATCCGCGTGATAGTGATAGAAGTGCGGGCCGCCGGCGACGATGCGCTTGCCCTTGGCGCGGCAACGCGCGATCACGTCGTTGACCGATTCCTGCTGCACCGTCATTGCGCTGATGAAGACGGCATCGGCCCAGTCGAGGTGCGCGTCCTCGAGCGGCGCCACGTTGAGATCGACCAGCCGGCGCTCCCACGCGCGCGGCAGCATCGCGGCCACCGTCAGCAGGCCCAGCGGCGGCAGCGACGCCTTGGCGCCTGCGAGCGGCACCGAATACTGGAATCCCATATAGGTGACGGGATATCGCGGGTAGACGAGAAGAACCTTCATGCCCGGCTCCCAATCCGAATGAAAGCTTAGCGTGCGGCGGCGCCGCCTGTCACGGGCCGCCGCGCGTCAGCGCAGCCGGGCGCCGAATGGCACCGGAACGGTGACCAGGCTCGATCCGTCGGCGGCGGGGAATTTCTGCCTGCGCAGCGCCGCCCTCGGCCGCGAGCCGCACCGAGACCAGCCCGGCCAGGCCGGCGCCCGCGTGCTCCTCGATGCGGTCGAATGCGGGCCGCGCCTCCTCCAACCACCGCCGCGGCGGCGGCCTGCGCGAGCGCCCTCGTGCTTGCCACCGGCCCCTCCGATACGTGGCCGTGCAGCACGATGCGCCCCTCTTGCGGAATCATCCCGCGGCACCGCGTGCAGCAGCCGGCCGTCGAACAGCGGCAGGCGCTTGAAGCGCGCAGGGATCAGTTCGTGGAGCCCGAGCCCGGAATTCGCCCGCGAGATCGCCGCGGAGCCGAAATTGGCGTACTCCTTGAAGATCGGGGTCCCACCGCCCAGGAATTTCCGCTCGTCCCAGAACGTCGGCGAGTAGACGTAGCCGAGGCAGCCGTTGCGCGAACGTTGCGCCGGCCCTGCTGGCAGCCGGAGACGTAGAGGCTGAGATAGGGCCAGGTGATCTGGCCGAGTCCATAGCGGAACAGCGCGAGCGCGCGCAGCTTGGAGAGGAACCGCTCGACCAGCCGCCGCGCCAGCACCTTCTCAGGCGAGGAGCGGAGGTAGATGTAGAGGCCCGGCACGTGCTAGCAGTTTCACACTTGGTGCGAATCGGCCCGGTGCTTCTCGGGCGAGGCGAAATGCGCGTCGATCCCGCCGCGCAGGTCGCGCGCCTCCGGGAAGAAATCGTCGATGACGGAAAATCCCGGAGGCACGCACTCAACCTGCGGGCTCGAGACGCGAGGCGGTGCGCAGGCGCGAGCGCGAGAACTGCTGTCCGTCGAGCGTGCGCAGATGGGCGTAGGCGCCGGCCGCGACCACGATCGGGAACAGCAGCACCATGCGATGCTGGAAATCCGGCTCGCGCGAGAGAATGCCCATGACCAGAAGATAGCCGGTGTGCATGCCGCCGAACAGGAAGGACCCGATGCCGATCACCCTCAGCACGCTCTGCCGGACGATCGCCGTGATCGAGAACACGATGGCGAGCGCGAGCAGCGCGTAGGCGACGGAGAGCATCGGGTGGACGAGCCGCTTCAGCCCTTCGATCAGCCAGGCGGCGCGCTCGGGCCCGGCGACGCCGGGCGGCGGGAACAGCAGGTGCTGAATGTGGCGCTCGAAAAAGCCCCAGATGCGCTCGCTCACGTCGGCCTGCGTGTAGACCCGCGCGACCTCGTAGGAGTAGCGCCCGAAGCGCGTCGCGCCGACCGACGGCTCGGCGGCGCCCCGCGCGCCGGTGATGTAGCCGTTCTCGAACACGACGTAGACGCG
>ERZ761602.5436-NODE-5436-length-15096-cov-13.354830_pt1 | contig 15096 bp, 13 predicted proteins | sample MGYA00512165_ERZ761602 | MGnify/ENA primary metagenome ERZ761602 (study PRJEB28899, sample SAMN02445085) | bioreactor sludge metagenome | biome: EBPR sludge; isolation source: Thorneside wastewater treatment plant | place: Australia: Brisbane, Thorneside...
GGTGTTTTTACGGTCCCACATCAGGTCACTGCACCCGTCGCATTCGTAGGATCGTAGAGGGATGTCATTGTCATATATTGATGTCGGTTACCTTTAGAGATTACTGCAACGCCGCTTTAGCCGGTACGATTTGATCGGCAACCCTGGGACAGCCGGTCCTGATGCAAGGCGTAATAGCCCACCAAAGTCTTGATACAGCAAGCCAGTGTAATCAGGGTGCAGATCGTCATGAAGCGATTCTCGCCCGCTTGGAATTCCGGCAGCAAATACACATACAGCCACCGGCCACATGACGCTGGCGTGATCATGCTTTGGGAAAAGATGAAAGTTATTTATACCATCATCCAATAACCTTTGACCTAATGTTGCACCAAGTACACGCCTTCACAGACAGAATCCAATAATCACATCGGGCTTAAGGCCATGAATCTGTTAGCAATGAACCTAATCAAGCCGATCCGGTGCGGATGCGATGCTCTTGTTCAGGGCGTTATCCCGCCGCTGGAGCGCATCAGGCGTTCTATCTGCCGTACTCTGGAATTCCTCGCACTCTTCTTGCTGGCGTAGGTCACTGGCTGTGACCGCGCCCCGGTACCGCCTGCCCCGGCTTCGAGCACCCCAGCCGCTACTGGTTCCAGTAGGTTCTCATGCGGCAGCAAGCGGCGATGTAGCGATATAGTGAGATGGTGAGTTGTGAGGAGGCAACGTTTTACCTGACTCAGTGCGGGGCGGGTCGCTGGATGCAAACAAAAATAGTGTATTCTGCAAAAATCTATGCCACTGAAGGGCAGAAAAGATTCATTATGACAAATGACACCACAAGCGAGATTCATGACGGTTTCTGTCATGGCCGGCTGAATCGGGGAACTGGAGTGAACGATGCATCTCCTTGATCAGATGGCCGAAGCCCGTCTTCAGGAGGCGGTCGACCGGGGCGAACTGCGCGGCTTGCCCGGCGAAGGGAAGCCTTTACACTTGGAAGATGACTCAGCGATCCCTGAAGAATTACGCGCGGCCTATCGCGTGCTCAAAAATGCTGGCTTTTTGCCTCCAGAATTGCAATGGCGCCGGGAATTGCGCGAAGCTGAACAGTTGTTGCAGCAACTCCCCGAGTGCGACCGGAGCCGCGCCCGCGCCCGCCTGGAACTACTGCAACTGCGTTTGGCCGCTCACCGCCGTTCACCGATGAATCTTTTGCTGGAGGATCAGTACCGGCAACGCTTGCTGGAGCGGTTGGATTCGTCCGCCCCTTGAACTTGCTGCGCGGGGCGATTTTCAGTCAGGATAACAGGGTTCTCCAACATCCCGGATTATCGGTCGAGCGTACGGAGTTCCTTCTATTTCTTTTAGCGAGGCCATCATGCGAATTCTGCATACCATGTTGCGCGTGGGCGATCTAGATCGTTCCCTTCGTTTTTACACGGATATCCTGGGCATGAAATTACTGCGCCGGCAGGATTATCCCGCAGGTGAATTTACTTTGGCGTTTGTCGGCTATGGCGACGAGTCAGCGCAGGCGGTCATTGAACTGACCTATAACTGGGGCGTGGATCACTATGAGCCCGGCACAGGGTATGGGCATATCGCCTTGGAGGTCGATGATGTGTACCAAGCCGCTGCGGATGTGAAGGCGCGGGGCGGACATATTCTGCGCGAAGCCGGCCCGATGAATGCCGGGACAACGATCATTGCCTTTATCGAAGACCCCGACGGTTATCCGATCGAGTTGATTGGAAAAAACCGTGAGTTGAAATCCTGAACGGGATCAATGGCCTAAAACTGATAGGCGTGAGATGTGAACAGCGTGGATGTAACAACCGTTGAAATCACCGATCAGCCCCCCTATGGCGTGGGCGATGCGTCTTATCAGGCTGCTGGCGGTGAAGCGGGTATTAGAAAGCTGGTGAATGCGTTTTACGACGCAATGGAACGCTTGCCCGAAGCGGAAAACATTCGAACGATGCATCCGGCGGACTTGACCCTTTCGCGGGATAAGTTGACCCTATTTTTATGTGGCTGGCTGGGGGGGCCACCCTTGTATGGGCAAACATATGGGCCGATCCGCATTCCCCAAGTGCATAGCCATTTGGAAATTGGACCGAGCGAGCGGGATGCCTGGTTGCGGTGTATGCAGGAAGCCCTGAAAACCCAGCCTTACACGACCGCATTCAAAAACTATCTGCTAGAGCAGCTCTATATTCCGGCGGAGCGCAGTAGAAACCGGGAGTAACGGCGAGAGCCTTGTTTAAAGGCTAATGTTGCCCCCTCATTGACGGCAAACTCGCCGATGGCCAGGAATACCTGTGACCCTGCTGGCCGTGCGTGACTGGATCGTCAGTGCGGCTTCACCCCGGCAGAGAAACACCGCATGCACTTTGCGGATCGTGCTTTCGCTCAAACCCGTTTTGGCCGCAATCACCGGGTTGCTTTCCCCGAACACCGTCTGCAAATGCACGCATAAAGCCCGCCGGTCATCCGCCACCGTCTTGGCTTGCTTCATCAGCGTGGCAGTCCGCGTCGCTGTCCCTTCCGGAAATATACGCCTGGGTCGCATTGTCACCTCCTCAGCCGTTACGCTGGAAAAGTCTAGCGTTAGCTCCTTGCTGATCGCGAATTGATCTATTGCGTTTGATTCCGTGCTTGGATGAGAGCTGGTGCCCGCTGCCCAAAGACTCTGCACGGGGGCCACGGGAACGCCACAAGGGCTGAATCATCTTAAAAGTTAACCAAGTTTGGGTTGTAACGACGGCCTCTTGGTATTAGAACCCCCATTAGTACACCACCGTAGTCAGGGTTGCCGTGTTGTTGCCGGTATTCGGATCGGGCGTGACGCTCGTCGTTCGTGCCGTGGCGCTGAAACTGCCTTTCACGGTGGGTTTGACCCAGAGCGTGCGCATTTTCACCTGACCGCTCGCTAAGGTATTCAGCGAGCATTTCACCGTGCTTTGGGCATAAGTACAACCGGCGGGCGCACTGACCAAGGTAAAGCTGGCCGGCAGCGTAACGGTCAGCGAGACCGTCGCAGCGGGTGCCGGTCCTTGGTTTTTAGCGGCGGCTGTATAGTTGAACTTCTGATTTTTTCGAACCGGACTGGAGGGCTGAGCCAGGCCGGTTGCCAAGTCAGCCAGCGGGCTTGTTGGGGCCGCTCCAAAGGTTGCCGAGCAGACGCTCTCTCCCGCGAGTATCAGCGTGGCCGGCGAGGTCATGCCGCTACACGCGCCGCCCCACCCGGAAAACGTTGATCCTGCCGCTGGCGTGGCGGTCAACGTCACCGCCGCGCCAGCGTAAAAATGCGCCGCGCAGGCCGTGCCGCAGTCAATTCCAGCGGGGGTGCTAGCAACGTTACCGCTCCCATCGCCGAGCCGGCTAACGGTGAGCGTCACTAAAGCAGGGGTGGTCGTCTTAACTTGGCCTGAATCGGCACTGACCATCAAACTCGATTCGTCCACCGCCTCAAACGCCGAACCTTTGACCGTGCGCAGTTCGCTCACTAATGTGTCATCATTCCAGCACGCTCCCGGCGCACCGCTGAGATACCAGTTGCTGCCATTATCCGCGAGGAACATCCCATAGGTTTTCAATGCGGTCAGAATAATCTGAGTTTGCGGAGAGTAGGTGGAGATATCGAATCCCGCCTTGAGCCGGAACCGTTGCCCCATCGGCGGCACGTTCAGATCGGTGATTGACGAGGCGTAGTGACGGGCCGGCCAAATGAACTTTCTCTGAGTGCGCTGGGCGGTAAAACGCAAGGCATGGTGGATCGCTCCAGCCTCCAGCTCCTCGCAACGCGCCAAACCGGGCAGAACCGGCAGGCCCGCTGCATCGGATGAGGTCCAGCCCGCTGGACGCAGCATGTTCGAGCGCAGATTGAAAATCGCCCCGGAACCCGCGTGCCAAGCGCCATTCTCCTGGCGGGTGTCCCACATTTCATAAAGCGTGCAGTCGTCCTGATCCACGATCAGCAAGTGATGATCGCTACCGTATTCGAGGACGGGGCTGGAAGGTATGGGATAGGGACCGGAATCACTCTCGCCGGCGTAGTCAAAGGTGACAGGCACTTTCGGCGGGCTGCCGGATACGATGTTGTAGGGAATGCCTATCGGGCCGCCGTCCCACGTACCGGAACCAAAATCGGGATGCAAACCAGCCGTGGCGCCGATGGAAGCGACATAAGCGTTAGAGCGGGTATCGACGGGCAATTGTGCGATAGGGGTATTCCATACGTTATCCGCAGGAAACATCGGGCAGGCTGCCAGCGCTTGACCGGCAAAGAGCAGCAGCAACAACAGGCCAAACGCGTGCTTCATGGTGATTGCTCCTCAGTTCTCAATAGGTTTCACCCTCTAATCAGCGACGAAGCCGCTCGCTTCGCGTCCAGGTGTTTGACACCTGACAGCAAGGGCCGTGCGCCCGGACAGCCGATTGAGTCTTCACCTCCCTTTGTATTACAGGAAAACGGCAATCTTCGTTCGATAAGTTGAATACCTTGAATACTTATCCCTTATAAAAAGGATTCGCTAGACCGGTCACGGAATACGATGTCAGTGACTTCTTCGTAGCTTGTTCCAGAAATGCAGCCGGATTAAGACCTATTCGTTGACAGTCGTCTTTAGGATCGACACCATATAGATCATGCGTTCTGACATCCGCGGTTGGATTCAATACCTTTTTTTCATTTAAAATTTTCAAGAATGTCAGAAAATGCCGGGTGCTGGGTCGATAATGCCCGCTGCTATTATCTAAACGCTCGATTATTCCATTCTTCACATCTATTGTGCCTGCGCAGCGAACCTTACCGCCATTATCAAACGATGAGTGATGAAATGTGCCGACGTAATGCGGATGGATAAGCAATTCGCCGCTCTTTAGCCACACGTACGCTTCACCTGGCATATTTTTTGAGTACCCATTCGTATTCAGCACAAGCTCCAGGCTGTTTTCTTTGAAGGGTCTCGCATACAGGCAACCATTTTTGAGAGAAACTTCCCGGACTCCTGAGCGCGAACCATATTGCACGCAGCCAAACTCAAATGGGGATGGGGATGGGGATGGCGTATTAGCATCGAGATATTTCGTTAATGTGCAAATAGAATGTCCTTCTAGCCATTCAAAGAAATGTGCTTTTGTTTGCGATGTATACCACTCGATAAAGGCAGCGCTTATGGCATTAGGGTGGGTCGCTTTGAGTATCAGCGCCTGATTGCTGTCACTGATATCCAGCTCGATCGGGCGGTGGAAGGGATCCCATTTTTCCGGCTTCACGCCAAGTTCTAGACTCAGTAATCCTGAATCAGCCGCCGAGTTGCTCTTGCGCTTCAAATAATCGATGAATGCTGAGTAACTACCTAAATGCGCTTTTCCCGCCGCGAGATACTTATTCAGTTCTTCCAGATACCGGCTTTCTTCCGCGCCCGTTGAGCAAGCGAATATACCCAGCGATTAATGCTAGTTTCCTTCGCTATGAGTGAGGGTGGTGTATCTACATGATTGTTATTATTTCTACCTCTAGCAGCAAGCGAACGCGGATTTACACTGTTGTTTCCCCCTTTGTGGCTGTTTTCTTTTTGGTATTTCCCATGAAGTTTTTCTTGTAAATATTGATAAGCCTCTGTTTCAAGCGCCTTAAGCGCTTCGATACGCTTTGGGAAGACACGCCGGTCTTGTTTTATGACTGATTCTACGGAATACCCGCCGTGTTGGATGCAGGCCCATCAGAGAACATTGATGCCGGACTGATGCCCATCGTAAAAACCTTATTAGAACCCTCCTGAGCACCACCAGCAATGCGCGTTTTTAAGATTTTATTTTTCAAAAATATCTTAATTAAGAATACCTGATGGCCGCTATCCAATTCGTTCTTGAGGTCTTGGAGCGGCCCCGCCCGTTGAGAGCCATCCAAAACCGGGGAGTTGGGGATGGCTGCAAAGTAAGGTGGTAATCTGTTCAGAAGGATGCGGGCGGCCAAACAAAAAGCCTTGTGCCTCGTCGCAGCGCAACGCTTGCAGAAACGCTAACTGGGTCTCGGTCTCGACACTTTCGGCGATCACGCTCAATCGCAAGCTATGCGCCATGGCGATGATCGCTGCTGCAATCGCCTGATCGTCGTTTTCTCTGCCGATGTCCTGCACGAACGATTGATCGATCTTGAGACGATCGATCGGGAATCGCCGCAAATAGCCGAGGTTGGAATAGCCGGTGCCAAAATCATCGATTGCCAGGCGGACATCCAGCCGTTTCAAGGCGCGCAAGGTATCGATAATCCCATCTTTCATGAGCAGGCTTTCCGTGATCTCCAGTTCCAGAAAATCTGATCGCAAACCGGTTTCTCGAAGAATTCCGGCAATCATTGAAGTGAGTTGGGTATCGGCGAATTGGCATGGTGACAAGTTGACGGCCATGCGTAACGGTGGCAATCCGATCTCTTGCCAGATCCGGGCCTGGGCACAGGCGGTCCGAATCACCCATTCTCCGATAGGAACGATCAAACCGGTTTCCTCGGCCAACGGGATGAACTCGGCGGGCGCCACGCTCCCCAAGACCGGATGTTGCCAGCGCAGCAGGGCCTCAACCCCTACGATCCGCCCGCTGTTCAGATTGACCTGTGGCTGGTAATGCAGCACCAATTCCTGGCGAGCCAACGCTTGGCGCAGCAACTTTTCCATTTCAATATTCTGGATAGTGGCGGCCTGCATCCGGCTCGAATAGAATCGAAAATGGTTTCGTCCTTCGTTCTTAGCGTGATAGAGCGCAGTATCGGCATTTTTCAACAAGGTATCCACGTTAGCGCCATCGTAAGGGTAACGGGCAACACCGATGCTGCAGGTGACAAATAACTCGTGGTTTTCGATCACGAAGGGCTTGGAAAGGGTCTCTAGAATCCGTTGGGCCACCCGGGCCGCCGTATCGAGTTGACGGGGTTCGGTCAACAGAATGATAAATTCGTCGCCGCCCGATCGTGCCAGCAGATCTTGCGGCAATGGCGGATCAGAGAGGACAGGGCAGACATAATCCGCCGAGCGTAAGCAACCTTGCAGACGAACCGCAACCTGCTGCAACAATAAGTCGCCGACGCGATGCCCCAGCGAGTCGTTGATGCGTTTAAATCGATCCAGACCCAAAAACAGCACAGCCAGCGATTGGGATCGAGTCCGTGCTAACTCGATGGTTTTCTGTAACTGTTCTAGCAGTAAAGTCCGGTTGGGCAGATGGGTCAGAGCATCGTGATGGGCGAGAAATCGAGCGCGCTCATCGGCTTGGCGCCGCTGGGTGATATCTCGCCCCACCACCACCCAGCCGGCGGTAGCGCCTTCGGCGCTGGCAAACCGCGAAATACTCCAAAGCAGGATATGCTCATCGCCATCCAGCGCCCGGATCGTGCTTTCACAACACAGCGATCCCTCTGAATCGTCCCAGCCGTCGATCGGCGGTAACCGTTCCATGAAGTCCGGTTCGACCCGTCCGCCTCGCTGGAAGGGGTATAGTTTTTCTGCCGCCGGATTCACCTCCAAAATCCAGCCTTGGCGATCTAGCACCAGAATCACGCTGCCTGTGGCCTGTACCAGGGTACGGAACCGCGCTTCGCTTTCCCGCAATCGTTGCCAGGCCTGCTTGGCGCGCAGGACATGGCGTATCCGGTGGCTTAACACCAATCCCTGAATCGGCTTGGTGATGAAATCGGTGGCGCCTGCCGCGTAGGCTCGCTCGATGGAATCGAGATCGTCCAGGCTGGTGACTACGATGATGGGTACATCTTGACCGCCGGGTTGCCGCCGCAATGCCTCACAAACGGCAAAGCCATCCAAGCCCGGCATGATCACATCCAGCAACACCAGATCCGGCGTTTCGCGCTGAAACAGACTCAAGGCCCGCTCGCCATCTTCGGCTTCCAGGCTCGCAAATCCGCCTTGTTGCAGGGCAGCGCTCGTCAGGCAACGCTGCCCGGCGTCATCATCCACCACCAGAACCAAGGGCTCGCACGATGACCTCATCAAACATACCTCCTCGAAAATTCGTGCGTCCCTTCATTAATTCAGTCGTTCAATCTCGATAATTAAAGATTAATTCTAAAGTGGGTTTGTAAAGCAATGATTGACCAAATGTAACAAAATGTAAATGAGCTTCGAAAGCCTGTCCAGGTATCGCTGCTGGCATCGATTTCCCGGCCGCCGGCGGCCCTACCGGATAGGGCGGTCCCCCGCCTTCCCACGTCCTGAAATTTTAGAAAGGTCTCGAACGGCGCCGGCAATCGCCAGCAGGATAAGCTATGTTGAGCTGGATTTTTCGTCGAGCTGTTGCCGGATCCGGTGCGCCAATTGCTCTTTGGAGTACGGTTTAATCAGCACGGGATGAGAGGGTAAATGGCTGGCGGGCGTGGCGCATGCCCGTTGGTGGTGGCCGGTCGTGAGCAGGCACTTCACGGCAGGGCGGTGCACCGCGACCCAATCCGCCAGATCAAAGCCGTTCCGGTCGCCCGGCATGATAATGTCACTGAAGACTATTTGAATGTCAGGTTCGGTCTCCAGAATTGTGATGGCTTCCTCGGCATCGGCCGCCTCCAGCACCGGATAACCGATATCGCGCAAATAACGGCAGGCCAGCCGCCGTACCCGGGATTCATCCTCCACCACCAGAATAGTTTCGGTACCCTCTGCTAATACGGGCAATGGTGGCGCTTGCGTTTCCCGCGCCAGGCACTCGCTCGACGGTTCCAGCGCCGGTAAGAACAGGCGGACGGTGGTGCCCTGGCCCGGTTGGCTTTCGATAGCGATCCCGCCGTTAGATTGCGCAGCAAAGCCATAAACAATTGCCAGACCCAGGCCTGTACCCTTGCCAAACGGCTTGGTAGTGAAAAAGGGTTCGCAGGCCCGCGCCAAGGTGTCGGCATCCATGCCGATGCCCGAATCGGCCACTGTCACGGCTACGTACCCGCCTGGGGCCAGGCCGCTGTCCAGCGCCACCGCCTCGCCTGGGACATCGACGGCAGCGGCATGCACGTCGAGCGTTCCTCCCTTCGGCATGGCGTCTTGCGCGTTGAGCATCAAGTTCATCAGTGCAGCCTGCAAGTGCCCAGGATCGGTCATCACATCGGGGACCGTGGGGTCAATCGCTACATGCAAGCGCGTGGCCGGCTCCAGCATTCGATCCAACAAGCGTTCAAGTCCTCGCAAGATGCGATGAACGCGGGTGCGTTGCAGCCGTAAAGGTTGTTGACGGGAAAATGCCAGCAGGCCGGCTGTCAATTCGATGCTTTGACGTGTCGCCGACAAGGCGTCCTCGATGAGCAAAGCCCGGTCCGGATCGATCTCTTTTTCACCCTGTTCCCGGAGAATTTCAAGGTTGCCTTTAATGACGGTCAGCAGGTTATTGAAATCGTGGGCGATACCGCCGGTGATCCGCCCGATCGCTTCCAGCTTCCGCGCCTGGATCAATTGTGCTTCCCGATCACGGCGGGTGTGTGTTTCTTGCTCCAGGAGCGCCGCGGTGCGGGCCAGTTCCACCGTGCGTTCCGCTACATGCTGTTCGAGATACTGGTTCATCTTCACAATGGCTTCTTCCATTTGCTGGCGTTCGGTGGTGTCTCTGGACACAACCATCGCGCCGATGATCGCGCCGTTCCGATCGCGGCAGGGGATGTAGGTGACATCCATATACCGGTGGCCTTGAACCGGAAAATCGAACCATTTTGAATAGTTGACAGTATCGCCGGCCAAACAACGGTCCAGATAAGATTTGATGATGTTGTCGAAAACAGCGGATCCCATAACGGCCGCCACGGGGTGGCCGACGATTTGTTCGCGGGACCATCCCGTATGGTGCAGGTATGTGTCGTTGATGATTTTATAGTGATAGTCAGTCCCTACCAGCGACAGGGCATCGGGTGAGGAGTCGACGATTTGCTGGTACACTTGCAAGGTTTCCTCAGCCTGCCGGATCGCGGAGAAGTCCATCACCGCGATCCGGCATTGCTGGCCTGCGCCGGATTTCAGGGTCACGCCTTCGAGATGCAAGTCATGGGGCGGGGTCCCTTTCAAGGTAATTTCGCAGGTAGCCTTGGGCGCGCCCTGCAGAACCGTTTCCAGAAAAGCATTGAAGGCGGACTGGGTTTCTGTCGAAACAAAACCCCCGAATTGCCGTCGAAGCAACCGGGATCGCTCCACCCCGAACAGTGCCGCGCCGGTCAGGTTGGCCTCCAGGATGGTCCCATCGCGGTCGAGCACAAAGCAACCGGCGGGTGCAAAGTCGTAGAGGCCGGTGTATTTTTCCAGGCTTTGTTCGAGCTGGGCGCAGGTTTGCCTCAGTTCTTCATTTTGCAATTCCAGCTCGATCTGGTGGACGTGCAGTTCGTGGATCAGCCGCTGGCTCTCTGCCTCGGTGAGAGGCTCAGGGAGGGTGACAGGCTGCTCTAGCAACCGCTTTTCTGCACGGCGGCGCAGGCCGGTGGCGTCTGGCCAGTAGCGTGGGTTCTGAGTCACAATGCAGCCTCCTGGGCTTCGTCTTGCCCGGCACCGGGCCGGTTCCAAGCCAACCCCGTGGACGGCCATGCCATTTGAAGCCGCCGCGCCGATGCGATTAAGATACAAAAAGCCATCGAAAATTACCTGCTAGTGCTACCTGAAACAGCGCCACGCCGCCAGATCTCCAGCGGCTGCCGCCATCACTTGAAACGTCAGGCGAGAAGAAGCGTATGAGTGATACCGATTCTATCCTGGTCATCGACGATGACCTGCGCATCCTGCGGCTCCTCGGCCATTATCTGCAACGCGAAGGCTACACGGTCCGCACGGCCACTTGCACGCGCGAAGCACGGGAACAGTTCTCTCACCGGCCGCCGGATCTGATTATCCTGGATATTGGGCTGCCCGGCGAGGATGGTTTTGTTTTCGCCCGTGAAATCCGGTCCCAATCGACCATTCCCATCCTCATGTTGACAGGCCGGTCCGAAACGATTGATAAAGTGGTAGGGCTGGAACTGGGCGCGGATGATTACTTGACCAAACCTTTCGAGGAGCGGGAACTGCTGGCCAGGATCCGCAGCCTCCTGCGACGCTACCGGATGTCTCGCCCGGCAGGCTCGGAATCGAGCGGTATCGCCCGTTTCGGCGAGGGCTGGCGGCTTGATCTGACCCGGCACGAACTGTTCTCCCCAACCGGAGAAAACGTGTCTTTGACCGGCCACGAATTCCGCTTGCTGAAAGCGTTCGTTTTACACCCTAACCGTGTCTTGTCCCGTGATCTGTTAATGGATCAGATCGCCGGCCGTGACTGGAATCCTCTGGATCGCAGCATCGATGTGCTGATTGCCAAACTGCGCAAGAAGATTGAATCCAACCCCGCACAACCCGCCTTAATCAAGGCTATTCGCGGCGAGGGCTACAAACTCACCGCTCCGGTCGCCATCGACTGACGCTTATCCGGTTTGCGCGCTGATCCCTCTCTAGCCTGGGGGGCGCGCTCCAATCCCCCGCTGATCCCCTTGATGCTGCCCGCCATCCCTCCTGACCCCGAGAGGGAGGAAGGCGGCGTCTCGCCAGGTTACAAAAAATTACATCCGCTTAATCCAAGAATTACAAACCTCATTCAAGCTGGATGAACTCGTTTCAAGCAGCGTTCCGGAAACCAGTCATCAGGCGCTGCCCGTTACTCTAGATCCTCAGAGATCAAAAATAGGGGTCACATGATATGTTGAAAAATATGAAATTGAGAACTCAATTGAATTTGGGTTTCGGAATGATCCTGGCGTTGTTGGTCATCGTGGCCGCCACTGCCTGGTGGGGCTTGCAGGGCGCGCTTGATGGCTTTACCGAATACCGCAGGCTGGCGCGCACTTCGAATCAGATCGCCAATTTTCAGGATGAAATGCTGAGTGTGCGGCTGGCAGTCAAGAATTTCGTCATCAATCGCGATGACAAATCGGTACAAACCTATCGGCAACTCTTCAGCACGATGGAGACCGACATCAAAGATATCAAGGAAAGAGTGAAGAATCCGGAGCGTGCCAAGCTGGTGGCCTTTGTCGAAGAGAATCTTCAACAATACAATCAAGCTTTTGACCAAGTGGTTATTTTTATCAACAAGCGGGAAAACCTTGTCGCCCAATTCGGCGCCTTAGGCACTGATGCAACCAAGGTATTAATGAATCTGAGCAGCCAGGTGAGCCGTGATCAAAACATGGGGCTTCTGGAGCACACCAGCGAACTCCTGGTCGAGTTCCTGGAAGGGCGGGTCGCCGCATTGAAATACATCGACTTACACCAGCCTGAACTCTTCGAACAAGCCCGGGAAATAATGGTGAACAAGATCAGCCTGCAAAAACAGGCGCTGGCCGAGAGAGCTCAAGGCGCTTATCTAACGCAGATAGAAGCATTCACCAAGGCCCATGACGCCTATATTGCTTTGTTGCCGTCCTTGCAGGAAACCATCGAAAAAAGCGATGACCTGATCCAGAACACCCTGGACCGGATCGGGCCAGAGGTCGCTAAAGCCACCGAAGAGATCAGAGTATCGTACCGGGCCGATCAAGACGCGCTTGGCCCCAAGGTAGCGTCCGCCACCACGTTAACCGTTAACATCGTGACAGGGTTGTCGGTCATCAGTGTGGCGCTGGCCGTACTGGTAGGCTGGTTCATTGCCCGTAGCGTGACCGTCCCGCTCAAACAAGGCAGCCAGATTTTGAACGTGATCGCCGGCGGCGATATGACCGGCAAAGTCCCCGCCGCTCTGACCGCCCGCCGGGATGAAATTGGCGATCAGGCACGCGCCATGGAGGCTATGACCACGCAGTTGAAGGATATGGTGCATCAAGTGACGCAAACGACCCACCAGGTCAGCTCAGCCGCCGCGGAAATTGCCCAGGGCAGCGCCGATCTGTCGCAGCGCACCGAAGAACAAGCCTCTGCTCTGGAAGAGACGGCCTCTTCAATGGAAGAACTGACCTCGACGGTCAAGCAAAGCGCCGACAATGCTGGGCAGGCCAATCAACTCGCCAGCGCCGCCCGGACTCAGGCGGAGCAAGGCGGACAAGTGGTCGATCAAGCGGTCGTGGCCATGAGCGCGATCAGCACCAGCAGCCACAAGATCGCCGATATCATCGGTGTCATCGACGAAATTGCCTTCCAGACCAATTTGCTGGCCTTGAATGCGGCGGTGGAAGCGGCGCGCGCCGGGGAACAGGGCCGAGGGTTCGCCGTCGTGGCCGCTGAGGTGCGTAAACTCGCCCAGCGCAGTGCAGACGCGGCAAAGGAAATCAAAGGATTGATTACTGATAGTGTGGCCAAGGTGGAAGATGGCGGCAAGCTGGTCGAACAATCGGGGAAAACCCTCCAGGAGATTGTCATCGCCGTCAAGAAAGTCAGCGACATTGTGGCTGAGATTGCTGCCGCCAGCCAAGAACAGGCTTCAGGCATCGAACAGGTCAACCGGGCCATTCTGCAAATGGATCAGGTCACGCAACAGAATGCGGCGCTGGTGGAAGAAACGGCGGCGGCCAGCCAGTCGATGGGCGCCCAAGCGCATGAACTCCAGCAATTGATGAATTTCTTCAAACTGGATGCGGGTGCCCGCCCGGAGGAGTCACCGGCCCTGCACCTGGCGGTCGTGGGCGGTGGGAAAGCTGCACCGCGTTCGGCTTCAGCGGCCACCGGTCTGCACGGTTCGCGCCGGCCCCCGTCGCCGGCTGACAAAAGGGAGGCCAAGCCGATGTTAGTGCATTCCGCGCGGGTCAAGAAAGCGGCCCACGGTGGTGGCGGTGACACCGGCAGTGACGACGGGAGCGAGTGGGCACAGTTCTAACGCCGGCTTTTCTTTCTCTCGCATGAAAAGAAAGCGGGAGGAACCGGCAAAGCGGGTAGCGCCAGGCGAATCCTGGCGAACCGGAACCTTGCAGCCCGCGGTTCCCTGTCAACCTTCCAGATTCGAGAGCACGATTATGTTTGAGGAGCGAAACGTGGCAACGATGAATAGAGAAATTGCAGTCTCGAGGGACCGCAACCTGGCGATGCGCGAGACGGCCAGCGAACGGCAATACCTGACCTTCTGCCTGGCTGGCGAGCAGTACGGCATCGATATCCTCAAGGTGAGAGAGATTAGAGGCTGGACACCAGTCACGCAAATACCGAACGTCCCTGCTTTCGTGCGAGGCGTGATGAACTTACGGGGGGTTATCGTTCCGGTCATCGATCTCCGAAGCCGGTTTGGCCTGGACACGGTGGCCTACTCCAGCACGACCGTGGTCATCGTGGCCATGATTCAGAAGGAAGCCAGTGATCACATCGCCGGTCTGGTCGTAGATGGCGTCTCCGATGTCCTTAATATCCGCGCCGGTGAGATTCAGCCGCCGCCCGACTTTGGTGCAGCGGTGAACATCGAATTTATCAATGGCTTGGTCACCCTTGAAACGAGCATGACCATGTTGCTAGACGTCGATCAGTTACTCGCCGTCGAGACGCTGTTCACTTTGGCGGCGCCCGATCAAATGGCTGCTTAGCGGGAGATTGGCCAGCGGGTTTTCAGGCCGCCTGCAAGCGGCTGGCTGCCTGCGGCTCAGCGCCGGTGTTTATTGCCGGCTAAACGAGATCTCGGGGAGGGGGTCCAGCAGGGAGCCTTTGTCATCGATCTCACTTTCCGGGTGCATCTGCTTTTATATTTTTGGAGACGAATGATGAAAAAAGCCTGGTTTGCAGTGGGTATGTTGCTGTCGGTCTCTGCATTTTCCGCCGGTGGAATCCATTGGGAATATTCTGGCGAGGCAGGGCCTGAGCACTGGGCCAAACTCGACCCGGAGTACAGCGCTTGTGCGGGAAAAAATCAGTCGCCGGTCAACCTGACAGCATTCGTCGAGTCTGAGCTGGCGCCCCTTGTTTTCAGCTATGGAGGAGGCAGTGCGGAAATTCTCAATAACGGCCACACCGTGCAAATCAATGCGCTCCCAGGAAGCAGCCTCTCCGTGGATGGCATGCAGTTTGCGCTAAAACAGTTTCATTTTCACGCACCGAGTGAAAATTTGATCGATGGAAAATCCTTCCCGCTGGAAGCGCATTTGGTACATGGCTATCTAAGCCCATCCCCTCGAAAAGGTAAAAATTAGCTCTTGCTAATATT
>ERZ761602.5438-NODE-5438-length-15094-cov-6.714542_pt1 | contig 15094 bp, 16 predicted proteins | sample MGYA00512165_ERZ761602 | MGnify/ENA primary metagenome ERZ761602 (study PRJEB28899, sample SAMN02445085) | bioreactor sludge metagenome | biome: EBPR sludge; isolation source: Thorneside wastewater treatment plant | place: Australia: Brisbane, Thorneside...
TTGTGGTAGAAGAAAACCTGCGTCAAGCGAGCTTTCCCAGCCGTTTGAGCAAGTAATGCACGAGCAGCGAAACCGGGCGCCCGGTTGCTCCCTTGTCGACGCCTGACTTCCAGGCGGTGCCAGCGATGTCGAGATGCGCCCAACTGTGTTTCTTGGTGAACCGCGCCAGAAAACAGGCGGCGGTGATGCTTCCGCCCGCCCGGCTGCCGACGTTCGCCATGTCAGCGAACGGGCTTTTCAGCGCCTCCTGATAGTCGTTCCAGAGCGGCATTTGCCACACCCGGTCGTGCGCTTCGTCACCGGCCTGGACAAGTTCGCGCGCCAGCGCGTCGTTGTTGGCGTACAGGCCGCTGGCGACATGGCCAAGCGCGATCACGCAAGCGCCGGTAAGCGTCGCAACATCGATCAGCGCCTCGGGGGCAAAACGATCGGCGAAAGTGAGCGCGTCGCAGAGGATCAGGCGGCCCTCGGCGTCGGTGTTGAGAATCTCGATCGTCTGCCCGGACATCGAGGTCACGATGTCGCCTGGGCGCGTCGCCGAACCGCCCGGCATGTTCTCGCTCGCCGGAACGATGACCGTCAGATTGACCGGCAGCTTGAGCAGCGCTGCCGCCTTCATCGTCCCGATGACGGTCGCCGCACCGCACATGTCGTACTTCATTTCGTCCATCTCGGGTGCCGGCTTCAGTGAAATCCCTCCGGTGTCGAAGGTAATCCCCTTGCCGACCAGAACGACGGGCTTGTCGTCGGCCTTGCCTCCGCGGTAATGGAGAACGATCAGTCTGGGTGGCTGGTGCGACCCGCGCGCGACGGCAAGCAAGGAGTGCATGCCGAGTTCGGCCATTTCTTCGCGCTCGATGATCTGGCAGTCGATCTTGTGTTCACTCGCCAGTTCGCGTGCCGTCTCGGCAAGATGCGCCGGATGGCACACATTCGGCGGCAGGTTGCCCAGATCTTTGGCGAGCGACATGCCTTCGGCGATCGCCTGCCCCTGCTTGAGCGCTTCTTCGGCCGCCGCCAGCTCGCTACGCCGGTCGACGACAAAGGTCAGCTTGCGCAGCGGTCGGCGAACCTTGTCCTTCTTGCTCTTGAACTGGTCAAAGCGGTAGACCGTTTCCTGCGCGACAATCGCCGCCTGGCGGACGCGCCACGCGCAAGTCCGCTTCCTGACGCTGGTTTCGGTCAGGAAAACCGTCCCGTCGAAAGCGCCGGTCTCGTTCAAGGTTTTTACCGCACTGCGGATCGCGTCGCCGAACTCCTTGTCGCCGAACTCCTTCTCTTTGCCCAGACCAACCAGCAGGACGCGGTCGCACAGGGTGCCGGGGACGTTGTGCAGGAGCAGCGTCGAGCCCGCCTTACCCTCCATATCGCCGCGCCGAACGATGTCGGAAATGTGATTGTGCGCCGCGTTGTCGAGCAGCTCGGCCGCCAGTGTCAGCTTGCGTGGCTCGAAAACGCCGACGACGACACAGGCACTCCGCTGCTTTTCCGGGCTGCCGCTTTTTATGCTAAATTCCACTCAACTCCCCTCCGGCCAGGCGCGCTGTTGCAAAACGCTGATTATCACTGCAGTTTTTCGTCGAAGTCAAAAGAATGATCTTTCAGGGCGCCGTCCGGCGCGAGTTCGCCCATTCGGCGGCCGGGGTCTTCACCGCGCTTTTCGCCATCCTGGTGACGACGCAACTGATTCGCCTGCTCAGCGAGGCGGCGCAAGGTAGCGTCGAAGCCGACGCCGTCGCAGCGCTGCTTGGTTTCTCGGCGCTCAATTATCTGCCGCCGCTACTTTCTCTGTCGCTCTTCGTCGCCATACTGCTTACCCTGTCGCGCAGCTACCGCGACTCGGAAATGGTCGTCTGGTTCTCCGCCGGCTTGCCGCTGACCGCGTGGATCAGGCCGGTCCTGATCTTTGCCCTGCCGCTGGTTGCCACCATCGCCGTCCTTTCCTGGTTTCTCTCGCCATGGGCCTTGGCGCAAAGCGCCGAATTTCGCGGCAAGCTGAGCATGCGCAAGGATACCGGTCAGGTGGCACCGGGAACCTTCCAGGAAACTTCGGCGGGCGATCGAGTAATCTTCGTCGAAGGCCTTGCCGACGACACCAGCCAGGTCCACAACGTCTTCGTCAGCGAAGCGCGCGGCGAACGCGTCGGCGTCACGATGGCGGCGACCGGCTACCGGACGACGGCGAACAATGGTGACCGCTTCATCGTGCTCGAGAACGGCAGCCGCTACGAGTTTACGCCGGGAACCGCAGAGTACCGCATTCTCGAATACGCGCGCTACGCGGTTCGCATCGAGACCAAGGAGTCGCGCAGCCTCGAACCGACGCCGAAGACGATGCCGAGCCAGGAACTGCTCGCCATCGACTCGCCGGTCTATCGCGCCGAGCTTCTCTGGCGTTTGAGCATGCCCTTTTCGGCCATCGTCCTCGCCCTGCTGGCGATTCCATTGTCTTTCGTCAATCCGCGTGCCGGGCGTTCGGCGAACATGCTGCTCGCCGTGCTGGTCTATCTCATCTACAACAACCTGCTGACGATCAGCCAGGGTTGGGTGGCGAGCGGCAAGGTCTCCTTTGCCGTCGGGCTGACGACGGTACACCTGGTGATGCTCTGCGTTCTGCCGCTGCTCTTCTACCACCGGATCGCCGTGTCCTCGTTCATGCGTCTGACACGATGAAAGTCTATCGCCGTTACCTTGGACGCGAGGCGTCGGCTGCCATTCTGCTGGTGCTGCTCGCTTTCCTGGTTCTCTTTTCGTTCTTCGACGTGCTCGCCGAGGTCAAGAACGTCGGTCAGGGAGGCTACAAGCTCCGTCACGCTTTCGCTTTCGTGCTCCTGCGTCTGCCCGGGCGAGCCTACGAACTGATGCCGATCGCCGTTTTGATCGGTACCCTGTACGCCTTGACCACCTTGGCTCGCCATTCCGAGATTACTGTTCTACGCGTCTCGGGTTTGTCGACGATAGCCTTGCTGAACGGCCTGTTTCTTGTCGCTGCTGTCTTCGCCGGGTTGACTTTCCTGCTTGGCGAATACGTTGCACCACCGGCGGAGAAAGCAGCGCACCAGATGCGCCTCAAGGAGAGAGGCCGCATGGTTGGACAGGACTTGCGTTCCGGCCTTTGGGTGAAAGACGAGCGGAGCTTCATCAACGTGCGCGTCGTTCTCCCGGATACGCGCTTACGGGGAATCCGCATCTACACCTTCGACGAGCAGGCAAAGCTGAACAGCGTGATCGAGGCGGCGGCCGGCGAGCATGTCGTTCCCGACGGCTGGCACCTGACCGAAATCGTCCAGACGACGCTCTCCAGCGACCGCGCTGAAGTGCAAAGAATGCCCGAGATGCTGTGGCGCTCGGCGCTCAACCCGGACATTCTGGCGGTTCTCATGGTTTCGCCGGAGCGCATGTCGCTGCGTCACCTCTCCGCCTATACCAAGCACCTGGCGGACAACCGGCAGACGACGAACCGCTACGATATCGCGTTCTGGAAGAAGATCACCTATCCGCTGGCAGCCTTCGTCATGGTCGCTCTGGCCTTGCCCTTTGCTGCCGGGCCCGCCCGGGTTGCCGGCGGAGCGGGCCTCAAGGTCTTCTCGGGAGTGATGGTCGGAATTCTCTTCCACATGCTAAACGGCCTGTTCTCGAACCTCGGCGCGATCAATAGCTGGTCACCCCTGCTCAGCGCGGTAACCCCCTCGGCCTTGTTCCTTCTGGCGGCAATGGGAATGATCTGGTGGGTCGAGCGGCGCTGAGCAAGGGAGTACGACTACCAGACTACCGCTCGTTGTCTTGCCTGATGAGCGGACGCTGACTGATCTGGTGGCACCGCTGGGTGGGGAGCCAGCCCTCGCGCGCTCAGGACATGACAAGTCGTGTTCCCGCCAGGCGGTCGTGCAGGAAGAGCCGATCGCGATCAAACAGCGCCCAGACGATGCCGATTCCGGCGAGCAGAATGCTCGGCCAGCACCAGAGGAAGCGCACCAGCGCCTGTCCCGGGCGCACGGCGCTGCCCTCCTGCGTGACGAGTCGAATGCGCCAGGTTTTCATCGCCAGCGTCTGGCCGCCGTTGCTCCAGAAATAGACGAAGTAGACGAGCAGCACCAGCAGGCAGTGCGCCTGAATGACGCCTGGCGCCGCCAGGCGATGCGCGAACGCGCCGAGCAGCACGTGCGGTAGAACGAGGAGAACGGCGAGCACGGCGAGGAGCAGTAGCGCCTCGTAGAACATGCTCGCCAAGCGGCGCAGAAAACTCGGGCGGGCCAAGGGAACGACGTCCGGCATCAGCGTCTGCGCATGAACCGCTGGCCTTGCCGAACGACGAACAGACACACTGGCTTCTTCCTCGTTTCCTTGCCCGACCATTCTGACCGAGGTCCGCCGCAGGTCGGCGGATCAGTGCCGGTTGTCACCCTCGGGCGCTGCTGGGTTGCCGCTCAGGGTCGTCTGGCTCGCCGGGCCGGCGGGCGGGGCGGCGTTTGCCGGTGTTTCCGGCAACACTGGCAGAGTGCTTCCCGGCGGCGAAGGCGTTGGTGCCATTGCCGGTGACGCACCCGCCATGCCGGCCGGCGGAGGACCGGCAGCAACGCGTCCGGGTTTCGGCACGGGCGGCTTGCCAGCCGCCTGTTGCTTCAGCTTCTCCTTTTCTTCGGGCGAGAGGCTGGAGTACTGTTCCCACTTCTCCTTCAGCTCCTGCTTTTTCTCGGCCGGCAGTCGGGCGGTGGTCTTGAAGTTCTCGCGTGCGATGTTTCGCTGTTCCGGCGTCAGTTTGCCCCAGTCCTGCATCTGCGCCTGAATTCTCCGCTGTTCTTCCGGCGTCATGCTGGAAAAACGACGGGTAATGCCGAGCCACTTCTTTTGGCGATGGTACTCCATCGCGTCCCAGTCATCGCTCAGCGGGGCCAGTATGCTTTTCTGCTCAGCGGTGAGTTCGGTCCACTGCGGCTGCGGCGGAGTGACGATCACCGAAGCGCCCGGCACCTCGGCCTGACAGGTGAGCGCGACAAGGCCAAAGAGGAGAAGGCTGCTACGGACTACCGCTCCGCGGAGCTTTTCAACCATGCAAGAAACCCACTGTCGGTGAAGGCATCAATTGGCAGATCGTCGGCCAACAGCGCGCTGTCGATCGCTTCGATTTCGGCGATGCTCTGGTCGGCAGACCAGTACGTGTAGGTGATCATCCCGACAGCGACCAGCAGCGCAATCCCCACCTGACGCAGATTCAAGCCGTCGACGTGGTGCTGGACAAAACTTCCCGCCGCCGCGAGAATCGATTGTCGTACCGGCACCCGCTGTTTGGCAAGCGCCCGTTCGCGGGCACTGTGCAGTCGGTCAAGCGTGGCGGGCGGCAGTTCGTGCACGCCGCGGTTCAAGTGTTGCCGAATCTTGTAGGCAAAATGCAACTCATTCATAAGGTAATTCCTTTTGCTCTCAACGCTGCCGCCAGCGTGTGGTTGGCGCGCGAGCAGTGCGTCTTGACGCTGCCCTCGGAGCAACCCATGGCAGACGCCGTCTGGGCAACGTCCATATCCTCCCAGTAACGCAGGAGGAAGGCCTCGCGTTGACGGGCCGGCAGCAACTTTATCTCCTTTTCAATTGCAGCAAGGACTTGCGACTGCAACAACTGATCGTCCGGGGCTTGCGGCGAGTTCGAGCCCGATTCTGCGGCGATCGTTTCGAGCGGGTCGTGATCGTCATCATCATCCGGCGACAGCGAGGAGAGCAGCGTGGTCCAGAGCGAACGCACCTTGCTGCGCCGATAGTAGTCGCGAATCGTGTTCTGCAGGATGCGCTGAAAGATCATCGGCAGCTCGGACGATGGGCGGTCACCGTACTTCTCGGCGAGCTTCATCATCGCATCCTGAACGATGTCAAGAGCAGATTCCTCGTTGTGTACCGCAAACAGAGCCTGCTTGAAAGCTCGGCGCTCAACCGCAGAGAGGAAATCCGACAGTTCGCGTTGGCTGGCCAGAGCGGGAATCCTTGTTGTTATATTGAGTCAATAGCCGTTGCTGCGAATGGCGGCTGAGGCCTGCGCCTTGACCAATCGCAGTCGAAGCTTTAACGTTACAGACTTTTTTCGAGCAATTTGCTTGCTGGGGCGACGGCAATGACGATGATGACCGGTGCAGAGATTGTAATCAGGTGCCTGCAGGAAGAAAAGGTCGAATATGTTTTCGGCTACCCGGGCGGGGCGGTCCTCCACATCTACGATGCACTGTTCAAGCAGGATCAGATCAAGCATGTCCTGGTTCGCCACGAACAGGCAGCCGTGCATGCGGCCGACGGGCTGGCGCGCTCTTCGCATAAGGTCGGCGTCGCGCTGGTGACTTCGGGTCCGGGGGCGACCAATGCGGTTACCGGCATCGCCACGGCCTACATGGATTCGATCCCGCTGGTCATCATTTCCGGCCAGGTGCCGAACGACTACATCGGTCAGGACGCCTTCCAGGAGTGCGACACGGTGGGGATCACCCGACCCTGCGTCAAGCACAACTTCCTGGTCAACGACGTGCATCAGCTCGCGCTGACCTTCAAGAAGGCGTTCTACATCGCCAACAGCGGTCGTCCGGGGCCGGTCGTGATCGACATCCCCAAGGACGTCACGGCGGCGAAATGCCGTTTCGACTATCCCTCGGCGATCCAGATGCGGTCGTACAATCCCGTCGTCAAGGGGCATCTCGGGCAGATCAAGAAGGCCGTTCATCTGCTGCTGGAAGCCAAGCGACCGATGATCTATACCGGCGGTGGCGTCATCCTGTCGAACGGCGCCGAGCCCTTGACCCGCCTTACGCGGCGCCTTGGTTTCCCGATCACCAATACGCTGATGGGCCTGGGCGCCTATCCCGGGACCGACCGCCAGTTTCTCGGCATGCCGGGCATGCACGGCACGGTCGAGGCCAACCTGGCGATGCAGCACTGCGATGTCCTGCTGGCCATTGGCGCCCGTTTCGATGACCGCGTGATCGGCAATCCGGACAACTTCTCGTCGTTGCCGCGCAAGATCATCCACGTCGACATCGACCCTTCGTCGATTTCCAAGCGCGTCAAGGTCGATGTGCCGATCGTCGGCAATGTTCCCGACGTTCTGGAAGAAATGATTCGCCTGATCGAAGCCGGTAACGCCGCCCCCGATGCACAGGATCTGGCCGCCTGGTGGAAGCAGATCGAAGAGTGGCGGGGCAAGCAGTGCATGAAGTATCGCATGCGCAAGAGTGTCATCATGCCGCAATACGTCATCGAGAAGCTCTACGAAATTACCGGCGGCCGCGCGATCGTCACCTCCGATGTCGGCCAGCACCAGATGTGGGCGGCGCAGTACTACAAGTTCGAGCAGCCCCGCCGCTGGCTCAATTCGGGTGGCCTTGGCACGATGGGCGTCGGTCTGCCGTACGCGATGGGCGCGGCGCTGGTCAATCCGGGAATGCAGGTCGTCTGTGTGACCGGCGAAGGGTCGATCCAGATGTGCATTCAGGAACTTTCGACGGCGAAGCAGTTCCGCCTGCCGATCAAGATCATCAACCTCAACAACCGCAGGAGATGTTCTACGGCAGTCGCTACTCGGAGTCGTACATGGATTCGCTGCCCGACTTCGTCAAGCTCGCCGAGGCTTATGGCCACGTCGGGATTCGCGTCGAGCGGCCGGAAGACGTCGAGGCAGCGCTCAGGAAGGCTTTCGTCGACCACAAGGACGATCTCGTCTTCCTCGACATGATCACCGATCAGAAGGCCAACGTCTTCCCGATGGTGGCTGCCGGCAAAGGACTGGCCGACATGATTCTGACCGAAGACCTGTAAGGACGGACCTGATGAGACACATTATTTCGATTCTGCTGGAGAACGAAGCTGGCGCCTTGTCGCGCGTTGCCGGCCTTTTTTCGGCGCGCGCCTACAACATCGAGACGCTCACCGTAGCGCCGACCGAGGACGTTTCGCTGTCGCGCCTGACGATCGTCACTTCGGGTACCGATGCGGTCATCGAGCAGATCACCAAGCAGTTGAACAAGCTGATCGACGTCATCAAGGTGGTCGATCTGTCGGAAGCCGCGCACATCGAACGCGAACTGATGCTGATCAAGGTGCGTGCCACCGGCAAGGACCGCGAAGAGGTCAAGCGACTGGCCGACATCTTCCGTGGCCACATCATCGACGTGACCGAGTCGACCTACGTCGTCGAGCTGACCGCCAGCGGGGCAAAGCTCGACTCGTTCATTCAGGCCATCGACCCGGGACTGATTCTGGAAACGGTTCGCACCGGCGTGTGCGGCATAGGTCGCGGCGAACGCATTCTGAAGGTCTGAGCACACCGTACAACAAGCAGAGGAAACCCATGAAAGTCTATTACGACAAGGATGCTGACCTGTCGCTGATCAAGGGCAGGAAAGTGACGATCGTCGGTTACGGGTCGCAAGGCCATGCGCATGCACAGAATCTCAGCGATTCGGGCGTGCAGGTGACGGTCGGTCTGCGCCAGGGTGGCGCTTCCTGGAGCAAGGCGCTGAACGCCGGGCTGCAGGTCGCCGAAGTCGCAGCCGCAGTGCGCGAGGCCGACGTCGTGATGATGCTCCTGCCCGACGAGAGCATCCCGCAGGTCTATCAGAGCGAGCTTGCGCCGAACATGAAGCAGGGGGCGGTCCTTGCCTTCGCGCACGGCTTCAACATCCATTACAACCAGGTCGTTCCGCGCGACGATCTCGATGTGATCATGGTCGCGCCGAAAGGCCCCGGCCACACGGTACGCTCCGAGTATCTCAAGGGGGGTGGTGTTCCGTCGTTGATCGCCGTGCATCAGGACCGTTCGGGCAAGGCGCGCGACATCGCACTTTCCTACGCCGCGGCGAATGGCGGGACGAAGGGCGGCGTGATCGAAACCAACTTCCGGGAAGAAACCGAGACCGACCTCTTCGGCGAGCAGGCGGTACTCTGCGGCGGCGCTGTCGAACTGGTCAAGATGGGCTTTGAAACGCTGGTTGAAGCCGGCTATGCGCCCGAGATGGCCTACTTCGAATGCCTGCACGAGTTGAAGCTGATCGTCGACCTGATGTACGAAGGCGGCATTGCCAACATGAACTACTCGATTTCCAACAATGCCGAGTATGGCGAGTACGTCACCGGACCGGAAGTCATCAACGAGCATTCGCGAGCAGCCATGCGCGCAGCGCTGACGCGCATCCAGAACGGCGACTACGCCAAGATGTTCATCCTCGAAGGGCGGACCAACTACCCGGCGATGACGGCTCGTCGTCGCCTGATCGCGCAGCACCCGGTGGAGACGGTCGGCGCCAGGCTGCGTGACATGATGCCGTGGATCAAGAAGAACCGTCTGGTCGATCAGAGCAAGAACTGAGCGCCGGCCGGCGCATGGGAAGCGCCGGCCAGGTGACACAGCCGGTGGACGAACGAGGAGTGAGCGGGTAGGCAAGGATGCAGACCGGTCGCCGAGCAGATCAGTTCACCCCTTTGGAGTCCTCCGACAAACGCCATGCCCGAAGTGAAGCCCCGCAAGACGCTCTTCAACCCGGAGTTACGCCGGCGCGGGATCTATCTCCTGCCCAACCTGTTCACGACCGCAGCGCTCTTTTGCGGTTTCTTCGCCATCGTGCAAGCGATGACCGGACGTTTCGAACTGGCGGCTATCGCGATCTTCGTCGCCATGGTGCTGGACGGCCTTGACGGCAGGGTGGCTCGTCTGACGCGTACGCAAAGCGCCTTCGGCGCCGAGTACGATTCGCTGGCCGACATGGTTTCCTTTGGCGTCGCCCCGGCGCTGGTAATTTTCGCCTGGACGCTGAAGGATATGGGGCGCCTTGGCTGGATCGCCGCGTTCATCTATTGCGCCGGCGCCGCTCTGCGCCTCGCGCGCTTCAATACGACGCTGGAAGTCGTCGACCGGCGTTACTTCCAGGGCCTGCCGAGCCCGGCTGCGGCAGCACTCGTCGCCGGCTTTCTCTGGGTGATGATCGACAAGCACATTGCCGGCAGCGACGTACGCTGGCTGGCGTGCGTTCTGGTCATCTTCAGCGGCATATCGATGGTCAGCAATGTCCGTTTCTCGAGCTTCAAGGACATCAACCTGCGGCGCAGCGTGCCGTTCATTTTCATCGTCGCCATTGCCATCGGTTTTGCCGTCATCTCCTACGACACGCCGGTAGCGCTCTTTGGCCTGTTCGTCACCTACGCATTTTCGGGTTACGTGCTGGCCGCGGTGCGGCTCATCGGGCGACGCACGCCGCCGCCGCCCGAAGTCTGAGATTCCGTCGTTGCCGACCGCTATCGGGGAGGGCTGCGCGACCTGAACTCGTCAAGCCAGCGCCGGACGGCTTGTCGATGACGTGCATGGACGATTGACACGTCAATTCGAAACTGTTTATAGTCCGGGCATGAGTTCGTATCACTTCTCCTCCTGCTTCGTCTCGCTGCGCGCCGTCCTGCTCGCCCGGCCGCTGCTGCGCGTCACGCGCTAAGAAAACATCCCCCCAATTCGTGCAGTTTCCGTCGGTTTCCCCGGTTGGGGAAGTCGTTGCCGGCCATACACATTTTCCATTCGGAGTCAGGACATGAAAGAGCATTTGGTTATTTTCGACACGACCTTGCGCGACGGCGAACAGAGCCCGGGCGCTTCGATGACAAGAGAAGAAAAGTTGCGCGTTGCCCGCCAGCTCGAGCGCATGCAGGTCGATGTGATCGAAGCCGGTTTCGCCGCGGCCTCACCCGGCGATTTTGACGCGATCCGGTCGATCGCCAGAATCGTTACCGGTTCGACGGTCTGTTCGCTCGCGCGCTCGAACGAAAACGACATTCGGCGGGCGGGCGAAGCAATCGCCCCGGCGGCGCGTGGGCGGATTCATACCTTCATCGCCACCAGCCCGATCCACATGGAGAAAAAGCTGCGCATGAGCCCGGATCAGGTCGTCGAAGCGGCCGTGCAGGCGGTGCGCTGGGCGCGCGAATACACCGAAGACGTCGAGTTTTCGGCCGAAGATGCCGTGCGCTCGGACGTCGACTTCCTCTGCCGCGTGTTCACCGCGGTGATCGAAGCCGGTGCGCGAACGATCAATGTGCCGGATACCGTTGGCTACAGCGTGCCCTCGGTCTGGGGCGAGTTGATCCGTACTTTGATCGCCCGCGTCCCCGGCGCCGATCAGGTGGTGTGGTCGACGCATTGTCACAACGACCTCGGCATGGCCGTCGCCAACTCGCTGTCGGCCGTCCTTGCCGGCGCTCGCCAGGTCGAGTGCACGATCAACGGTCTTGGCGAACGCGCCGGCAACGCTTCGCTGGAAGAGGTCGTCATGGCGGTGCGCACGCGCAGCGACATCTTTCCGGTCGAGACGCGCATCGATACGACGCAAATCGTTCCCGCCTCAAAGCTGGTCTCGCAGATCACCGGCTACCCGGTTCAGCCGAACAAGGCGGTGGTCGGCGCGAATGCTTTCGCGCACGAGTCCGGAATTCATCAGGACGGCGTCTTGAAGCACCGCGAAACCTACGAGATCATGCGTGCCGAAGACGTCGGATGGGCGCAGAACAAGCTCGTCCTGGGCAAGCATTCCGGGCGCAATGCGTTCAAGGCGCGCCTCTCGGCCTTGGGCATCGTGCTCGACGGCGAGGAGGCGGTCAACGCAGCTTTTGCCCGTTTCAAGGAACTGGCCGACAAGAAGCACGAGATTTTCGACGAGGATCTGCAGGCGCTCGTCTCCGATGACGAACTGCTGCAGGACGGCGAGTATTACAAGCTCGTCTATTCGCACGTCTGTTCGGAGACCGGCGAGACGCCAGCGGCGAACGTCACCTTGACGCTCGGTGCGCTCGAAAAGAAGGGCTCAGGCGTCGGCAGCGGTCCGGTCGACGCGACCTTCAAGGCGATCGAGTCGATTGCTGCGAGCGGCGCGCAACTCCTCCTCTACTCGGTCAACGCGATCACCACGGGTACTGACGCACAGGGCGAAGTGACCGTCCGGCTGGCCAAGAACGGCCGTATCGTCAATGGCAATGGGGCCGATACCGATATCGTCATTGCTTCGGCCAAAGCCTACCTGAACGCGCTCAACAAGCTGCAGTTTCCCGACCGGCTCGATCCGCAAGGCGATGTATGATTCCCGTTCTGCCGGGGCAATCGGAAAAGGGCAAGGCAACTTGCCCTTTTCTATTTCGCGGATCGGCGGCTCAGCCGAGCGTAGGCGACCGCGGCGACGAAGAAAGTGACCGCCAGCGCGGTTTCGGCGATCGCCAAGCTTTGCCCGGTGCCCGTCTCGGTCGTCGCCCGTACGATGCCTTCGGTGAAATAAAGCAGGATCATCATCGATGCCCACTGGTAGGTGTAGCGCCTGCCGTGCAGAATGCCGAACAGGGGGGCGAGCAGCGGCAGGCATTTCAGCGCCAGCCATGAGCCGCCCGGTTGGACCGGGGCCAGCCGCAATTCCCAGGCCAGGCAGAGAAAGATCAGCGCAATCAGGCTGCCACAAGCGGTGAGGTAGGACCAACGGATCATCGATCAGCGCTGCCGGTCGCCCGGCTGGGAAACGAATGGGAAGACTTCTGCGACATCGAGCTATTATCCTGGAAAACGCCATTTCATCATGAATAGCCAAACCATACCGCCGACGCCTTTTGCCTGGCGTCCGTTTGCGTTGCGCGTCGGCCGTCGGTTTGTCGAGGAAAACTTCGACCAGCTCAGCGCCAGCCTGGCTTTCACGACGCTCCTCTCGCTCGTTCCGCTGATCGCCGTCGTGCTCAGCGTCGTCGCCGCCGTGCCCGTCTTTCCGCGTCTGGTCGAGCAGCTCGACCTCTACCTGGCACGCAGCCTGCTGCCCGAACGCAGCGCTGGAATGATCGTTCAGTACCTGCTGGAGTTTTCCGCGAAGGCTGGCCATGTAACGCTGGTCGGCTCACTCGTCCTGATCACCACGGTTGCTCTGCTCCTGTCGACGATCGAGCGCGCCTTCAATCACGTCTGGCGGGTCACCAGCCATCGCCCGTGGCGGCGAAGGTTTGCGCTCTATGCCGCACTGGTTGCCTTGTGGCCGCTGCTCGTCGGCGGAATCATCGTCGCCACCTCATACGCGGTGACCACTTCGCTGGGCCTGATCGACGAACCCCCATGGCTCAGGCGCCTGCTGCTGCGCGGACTTGGCCTGCTGATTGCCGGCATCTTTCTTGGCGGACTGTACTACGCGTTGCCCAATACACGTGTCGCACTGCGCGACGCTGCCGGCGCGGGCCTCTTTGCCGCAGTCGCTTTCCTGCTGATGCAGAAAGCCTTCGAGCTGTATCTGGCGAGCTTTCCGTCCTATACCGCGGTGTATGGAACGTTTGCCACGCTGCCGGTGTTCCTTCTCTGGCTTTACCTGTCGTGGGCAGTCGTCCTGCTGGGTGCACTGGTCGCCGCGACGCTGCCCGAATTTCGCTACCCGGCCGGCGACTCAGGCGCGACGCGAGCGCCCGAGCGGCCACCGCCTGCGCGATAATGCGGCGAATCATTGTCGAGACCACGAAAGGAGCTTTGTCATGCCCAGCAGCCTGATGTGCCGCCTGCAGCGCTTCGTTTCCTTGACCGTCCGGCGGCTGTTCATTGGCGCGGCTGTCACGCTGGCCCCGCTTGCCCTGGCCGAGGGAATCGAACCGGCGAGCAAGGGGCAGACCGTCTACGTGCCAATCTATTCCGAGATCCGCCACGGCAATACCTCATCGTCGGGCAAGCCGGAGACGACCTTGATGTCGGTTCTCGTCAGCGTCAGGAACACCGATCCGACGAACCCGATCCGCATCGTTGCTGCACCGTACTACAACACCGATGGCGTCCTGATTCGCAACTCGGTGACCAGTCCCAAGCCGATTCCGCCGTTTGGTACCTTCGAGATTTTTGTCGAGTTGCGCGAGAACCTGGGCGGCTCGGGGGCCAATTACGCGATCAAGTGGGACGCAGCCACGGCCGTTTCTCCGCCGACGATAGAGGCGCTGCATTCTCGCTTCCAGGCAGGCTACTCGGTTGCCTTCATCTCGCGTGGCCGGGCCATTTCCGAACCTTGAGGCAAGCGCCGACCAGCAGGTGGCGGCGTGCCAGCGGCAGTGCGCAGGCTGCCTCCCGGCGCGCGACCCAACGATGGCGCCAAGCCGATGTCGAAGGAGTGTCATGCCCGCCACGTCGCACCTGATCAGATTGACGACAACCGCCGAAGACCATCGCATTGCCCGGTTGAGCGCCGCGGCAATCGGTTTGTCGCTGGTCGACGCGGCAATTCCACTGCCCTTGCCCGGCGTCAAGCCGGGTCTGGCCAACATCGTCACGCTGATCGTCCTCGCCCGCTATGGCTGGCAAACCGCCGCCTGGGTGAGCGGCCTGCGCGTCGTCGCTGGTAGCCTGCTACTCGGTCATTTTCTCTCGCCGGCCTTTTTCATGAGCCTGACCGGCACGATCTGCAGTCTGCTGCTCCTCGCTGTCGCCGTTCGCCTGCCGCGCCGCTGGTTTGGCCCGGTAAGCTGGAGCCTGCTTGCCGCCCATGCCCATATCGGCGGACAACTCCTCCTGGCGCGCCTGTGGCTGATTCCGCACGATGGCGTCTTTCTCCTGACGCCGGTCTTCGCCGGTGCAGCGCTGGTTTTTGGTACGAGCAACGGCTTGCTCGCTGCGCACCTGCTCGCGCAGGCGCCCGCCTCGTCGGAGGCGACGGAAAATGCCTGAAACCATCTGTCTGGCGCTCACCGGCGCCTCGGGAATGCCTTACGGGATTCGCCTGCTCGAATGTCTGCTTGCCGCCGGTCGGCGTGTCCAGTTGCTCTATTCGCAAGTGGCGCAGGTTGTTGCCGAGCAGGAAATGGGACTGCATCTGCCAAGCCGGGCGAGCGAAGCGAGCGCGCTGCTTGCTCAGCGCTTCGCCGGTCTGCCCGGCGAGCTGCAGGTTTATGGCCGCGAGCAGTGGTTTGCTCCGGTGGCCAGCGGCTCCAACCCGCCAGATGCCATGGTTATCTGCCCGTGCACGCTGGGGACTTTGGCGGCGGTTGCGCAAGGTCTGGCCAGCACGCTCATCGAAAGGGCGGCCGATGTCGTTCTCAAGGAAGGCCGCAAGCTGATCGTCGTGCCACGCGAAACACCGCTGTCGACGAT
>ERZ761602.5440-NODE-5440-length-15093-cov-5.377311_pt1 | contig 15093 bp, 8 predicted proteins | sample MGYA00512165_ERZ761602 | MGnify/ENA primary metagenome ERZ761602 (study PRJEB28899, sample SAMN02445085) | bioreactor sludge metagenome | biome: EBPR sludge; isolation source: Thorneside wastewater treatment plant | place: Australia: Brisbane, Thorneside...
TCGATCGGCGTCGATTGCTGGGGCGTCGATCACGCGCTGGTGGACGATTCCGGCCGGCTCGTCTTTCCGGTGCACGCCTACCGGGACCCGCGCTCCCGGCCCTTCCTCGACCGCCTGGCCCACACCCGCGCCGCGCTCGACCGGATCTACGCCGCGACCGGGATTCCCAACGTCTTCTACAATTCCTCGCTGCACCTGCAGGAGACCGTGGCGCACTGCCCGGCGATCACCGATCTCGCCACGCGCTGCCTGTTCCTGCCGGACTATTTCAACTTTCTGCTCTCGGGCCGGATGGAGAACGAGCTCTCGATCGCCAGCACCTCGCAGCTCCTCGACGTGCATTCGACCGACTGGTCGCGGGCCGCGCTCGATTACTTCCGCGTGCCGCCGCAATGGTTCAGCCGGCCGGTGCGCGCCGGCACGAAGCTCGGCCGGCTGCGGCGCGAACTGGCCGCCGGCGCGGCGGCCCTCGCCGGGACGCAGGTGGTCGCCGTGCCCGGCCATGACACCGCGTGCGCGTACGACGCGATGCCCGCCGCGCCCGACGGCTCCGACCTCTTCCTCAGTTCGGGCACCTGGTCGCTGGTGGGCTTCGAAAGCGACCGGCCCATCCTCGGCCGCGAGGCCCTCGCCGCGCGCATCTCGAACGAACGGATCGGCGACGGCCGCTATCGCCCGCTCACCAACGTCATCGGCCTCTGGCTGCTCGAGGGCACGCTGAAGGACTTCGCCCGCCGCCCGGAGAGCGACCGCGAGTGGGCCGCGCTGATCGCCGCCGCGGAGAAGCGGCCGGCTCCGGCGGCGCTGCTCGACGTCACCGATCCCGCCTTCGCGAACCCGCCTTCCATGCGGCGCGCGATCGACGCGCATCTGCGCCGCCGGAAGGTCTCACCGCCGCGCGATCTCGCCGGCTATACCCGCCTGATCTGCGACTCGCTGGGGCGCGGCCATGCCGATGCCATGCGCGCCTTCGAACGCATGACGGCGCGGAAATTCCGCCGCGTGCTGATGGTCGGCGGCGGCTCGAAGAACCGGCTCCTCTGCCAGGCCACCGCCAATGCCTGCGGGCTTCCCGTGGTCAGCTTCGCGCTGGAAGGCACCGCCGTCGGCAACCTGGCGAGCCAGCTCATCGCGCTGCGCGCGGTGAAGGACCTGCCAACCTTCCGCCGGCTGCTCGCGGCCGACCTGAAGCAGACCGTCTACGCGCCGGCCGCGTAGCGCCGCGGCGCTCCCGCCTCAATCCAGCGCCCCGTCGGCCACCGCCACCGTCTCGTATCCGAAAACCGGATCGACCTCCGACAGCCGGTACACCTCCATCCGCGGATTGGCGAACACCAGCCGCCCGACGGGCAGCGAGACCTCGGCGCCGTCCTGCAGGCTGCGGTCCACCAGCACGTAGGTCGGGCCGGCGCTCACGGCGTCGGCCCGGAGCGGCCGTCCGCGATAGAAGAAGTTCGCCGCCATGCTCGCCCGCAGCCGGGCGCGCGTCGTGTCCAGGATGTAGCTCGGACCCTCGAACCAGAGCCGGCGCTCGGACAGGGCCGAGTAATAGAAGTGCACGCCGGTCAGCGTGCGATCCAGGGCACCCCAGTGATCCTTCTTCATGTTCTCCGGCGTGCAGGCGTTGGCCACGAGCACGGCGTTCGGCTCGGTGTTCTGCCGGACCCAGAGCAGCGCCTCGCGCAGTTCCCGCATATGGCGATCCGGCGGCTGGTCGATCGACGCGCGCAGCACGTCGCGCAGACCGCCGCTGTTGCGCGACCACCAGCCGGCGGTCTGGACGACGAGGATCAGCCCGCACGCGCCGGCCAGCACCGCGACCCACGCCCGCCGCACGGGCCGGCTGCGCCGGGCGACGAAGGCCGGCCCCGCCTCCGTGCGCACCGCCTGCCACCAGAGCGCACAGCGGCGGAACGCCGCCACGACAAAGCCCGCCGCCAGCACGGCGAGCGGCAGGCGCACGAGGAGGAAGACGTACAGTTCCCCATGGCTGTGCAGGGCGAGCAGCGTCCCCATCCCAAGGCACGCCGCGAGGAAGGCGCCGAGCCAGCTCACGAGCAGGGGGTCGCGCCGCGACCGGTCGACCCACAGGAGGTACGGGAGCGCCAGCAGCCGCACGCCGCACGTGCCCGCGAAGACCACCACCGCGCACGCCCCGGCGGCCAGCCCGCGCGCCAGCCCGGACGGCAGCCAGGCGACGAGCGCCTGCTGCCATTCCGGCAGCGTGTCCTTCCAGAACGAAGCGAGCTCGAACACGCGGAACGGACGCAATGCCGCGTCACCCGTGCGCCACTGCGACATGGTGGGCACGTAAACGAGGAGAAACGCCGCGGTCAGGCAGACGCCGAAGCCGAGCGTGCGCCGCGGCAGCCGCCGGCCGCGGTACCATTGCCACGCGGTCCACACGCCGAGTGCGCCCACGACCACCGGCAGGACCGTTCCCTTCGCTCCCGTCCCCGCGGCGCCCAGCAGGAGCAGCCACCCGTAGTCCAGCGGACCGCAGCGCCGGAGGCGGGCGCACCGGGCGACGGCGATGAGGAGCGCGCCGCAGAAGACGAGGCCGAAATAGAAAGTCGGGCTGACGAAGAGCCACCGGGTGAAAAGGCCGAGGAACATCGCCTCGTTCCCCTTGGGCGCAAAGGACAGCTCGCTCGCCACCAGCGTGAGCAGCGCCGCCACCACGCCGCCCCAGGGGCTGCGCGCCACCGCCCGCCCCAGCAGGAAGGTCTGCGCGACGAGCGCCGCGCCCATCGGCACGTACATCAACCGGAGCAGCACGGTCGTCAGCTCGACCCCGGCCGTCCAGGACGCCGCGGCGGCGTGCACCATCATGAAGTAGTGATACTGCATGGGCGTGCCGGACAGGCTCGGGTCATCCAGCGGCCAGTGGTGCTTGATCACGGCCGCCCGGCTCACGAGATAGACCCAGTCGTGGAAGATCGCCCGCTGCGGCAGGCCGTCCACGAGCGGCGATTCCGCGAACATCTGCGCCGCCGCCACCAGGGCCGTGGCCAGGAACGCGAGACACAGGCCGGCGGCGAGGCCCGCGTGGTGCGCCGATACCCGCACCCGCACCGGCCACGCGCCCGACCGCCAGCGCACGCCCACCGCCAGCATCAGCCAGCCCAGCGGGACCCAGGCGTAGATCTCCTTCGCGTCAAGCGCGGCCAGGCCCAGGAACGTGAATATCTCCAGCGCGAAGCCCGTGGGCAAACCCAGCGCGACCGCCGTGAGCAACGAAACCGGTCCACGGTTCACGGCGTGCAGCGCCACGACGCCCGGCAGCGCGACGTAAAGGCCCACGTACACGAGGTAGCCGGTGATCGCGTCAAAGTCGTATTCACAAGCGCGCGACACGATGAACCCGCTTGCCGCGAGCAGCACGAGTGCCGCACGCCACGAGGTGCCGGGGTCGATCCAGAAACGGGTTGGAAAGATGGTCCGTCGAAAGGACGCCATCGGGCTGGAAGGGTAAGGGTAGGTGGTGCGCGGGAAGCGACCGCACACGCCCCGACACCGGAGATTCGCAGCAACGGCAGCGAGGCCCTGCCAGCCAAGCTCCCTTGGACGGGAAGACAAACCTCATCTCGCCCCGACGGTCAGATTGCAGATTCCTGTCGGGAAGTCGGCGAAAGCCGCCTGGGGACAGGCGGCTCTACCGCAGCGCCGCCTCAGCCGGACTCATGCAGTTGGCCTTCAAATCAGCCGCGAAAACGGCCGCGCTGAAAGGTGGAGCAGCTTGTCCTCAAGCTGCTGCTGACCGGTCCATCGCACGAAAGCCGCCTGGGAACAGGCGGCTCCACCACCGCGCCGCCTTAGCGCAACCGCTCCGGCTCGGCCGTGTCGGCTCCAGCGGGAAACGTGTAAGGCAGGCGCCACACCCGCTGGCCGGTGGAGTCCGTGAAGTACAGCCGCGAGGGGCTCAGTTTCCGCGGGTCCCCATCGGCCCAGAAGGCGAAGAAGGGATCGCGCGCGTCCACGGGCCGGCGGGCGTAACTGTGGTTGAACTCGCTGTTGCGCGTCACGGTCGTCCTCCGCGTCCAGGTCCGGCCTTCGTCGCGACTCGCCCAGAGCACCATGTCACCGCCCGTGCCCCACGCCTGCGGCCCGACATCGGTGGGGGCGATGACCAGCCACTCGTCGCGCCGGACGTAGAGGCTGCCCATGTCGTAATTGTGGTCCGAGGTGGTGAGCGTGGAAAAATTCCATTTCCCGCCCTTCCAGTGTGCCACCGTCCACTCGCGTTCGCCGCCGCCCGGGCCGGGTTTGAAGTCGCGTGACACGACGTAAAGGAGGATCGGGTTGCCCGCGGCGTCGAAGTTGAGGTCGCAGGTGTACATCAGCCGGCCCTGCGCGGCGTAGTCGACGACCAGCGCCGGATTCTTCACGTCGCCGAGCGGGAGCGACAGCGGCTCGCCGGCCGCCGTCGTCCAGGTGCGACCGAAATCCGTCGTCTGCGCGTAATAGAGGTTGGTGCGCTTGTCGACGTTGCCGCCTGGATGGTAGTTGAAAAACGACGCCACCTTGCCGTCGCGCGCACCGCTGGTCTGGTAGTGGCCGCCCATGCCGGCGAGTTTCCGCGTTTCGCTCCAGGTGCGCCCGTCGGCGCTCGTCTCCCAGTAGAGCTCGCGGCCCTTGGTGTAGCGCGTGAAGAGGTGAAGGAAGCCGTGTCCCGGCACGTACCAGGGCTGGGGATACGTGATGGTCTTCGTCGCGACCAGCTCGAAGCGGGAATGATCGTACGGCGCGACGCTGCGATAAATGAAGCCCGGCCGCGCATTGGCCCGGCCGCTGACGAACACCCAGAGGTGGCCCTGGGGGTCGAGGTTGAGGCTGGGGTTGTCATGGGGGTCGTCGACCGGCTTCTTGTCGTGCACGATCACGGGGCGCGACACGCGGCCGGTCTTGTGGTCGTAGCTGCCCACGAGGCACAGCAACTGGCGCTCGCCTGCGGGCGAGCCGCCGTAGACGAAGAACGTCTTCTCGACCGCCGGCGCGTACACCGCCAGGGGATTGTGGTTCGCGGTGTAGGTCCCGAGTCCGCCGGAGTACTTGTCACCATACTCGGAAAACTGGCCGAGCGTGAACCAGATGCCGCGATAGCCGGCGGCGGTCGGGGCTGCCGGGGGCGACCCCGTCTGGGCGAAAACCACGGCGGACGAGAAGAGGAAAAGTGCGCTGCGAATCATGCGATGAATTCCAAAAGCCAAAGGTCCCGAAGGCAGTGAAAGCGAGCCCTCAGACCACGCCAGCACGGCATGGGGTGCCAGCCCGTGGGGAAGCACTTTCGTGCGGCGGGTTGCCCCCGGCCCGATCCTCCCGGCTCAGTCCAGAAAAATGAGCTCGTTCGCATTCAACAGCGCCCGCGCGAACGCTTCCTTGCCGTGCTGCCGGAGGAGGTGCTCCGCCGCGCGCCGCTCGGTCGCCGACGGCGCGCGCTGCAACGCCAGCGCATAGCCGTCCGCGACCGGGTCCGCGTCCCCCATCCGCCCCGCCAGCGCTCGTGCCAGGTCGAGCGTGAAACCGTGGTTCAACAGCGTCAGCGCCTGCAAGGGCGTGGTCGTGTTCGCCCGGCGCGGCGCGGCGAACGCGATGTCGGGCAGGTCGAAGTCACTCAGCACGTCCACGACGCTTGCGCGCGCATTCTGGTGGTAAACGGCGCGCCGGTAGGTTTCCGGACCATGGGTATCCAGGGGGAAATAGGTGCAGACGTTGTTTTGCGTGAACTTGTAGAGCCGGAAGCCCGGCCCGCCACCACCAGCAGCGTGTCGCGAATCTCCTCCGCACTGAGCCGCCGCGGCGGAAACCGCCAGAGGAGGCGCGCCTCTTTGTCCGTGCGCGCTCCCTCGTTCCGAAACGCGGCCGACTGCAGGTAGGTGTCGGAAAGCAGGATCTCCCGGTGCAGCGGCTTGAGCCGCCAGCCGTGCGCCAGCAGCCGGCGGGCGAGGAAATCCAGCAGCTCCGGGTGCGACGGCAGGCCGCCCTGGAAGCCGAAGTCGCTCGGGGTATCCACGATGCCCGTACCGAAATGATACTGCCACACCCGGTTCGCCAGCACGCGCGGCGGGAGCGGGTTGTCCGCCACGAGCCAGCGCGCGAGCGCGTGCCGGCGTTCCCCCTCGGGGGCGTCCGCCGGGAGCGCGTAAGGCGCGGTGACGCGATCGAGCACGGCCGGACTCGAGGGGGCCACCGGCTGGCCCGGCTTCATCGGGTCGCCGCCCTGGTGCACGTAGGTCGGCTCCTGCGGCTGCGCAGGCTTGCCGACGAAAACCTCGCGCAGCGGCGGCACCGCCTTCAGCTCGCGATCGACCGCGGCGATCCGCGCGTTGACCGCCGCGAGCTGCCTGCGCTCCGCGGGCGTCAGGATCTCGCGCCGCTGGCGTTCGATCCCGTGCGCCACGCTCCACGGCTGCCGGCCCGCACTCGAGGCCACGGTGCGCCACTCGCGGCCATCGAGGGAAACCTGCACGTCGTAGTCGGTCGGCGTCGCGCCCTGCGCCTTGTCCTCGATCATCTCGTCCTTGGCGTTGCGGTACGTGATCCGTTCCACCGTCTCCTCGCGGGCGAGCGTCACGGTCAGCACCGCGGGATTGCCGACGAACCACTGTTCGCCGAACCGCCCGTCGATCGCGAGCTGCGGGCCGTACGCCTCGGGGAAATCCTCCGCCGTCGCGGACTTCGCGCCCTCGGCGCGGGCGCCGTTCGCCGCCAGCGCGACGTTGCGCGCGGGCGGGCCGGCGCTCCACACCTCGAATTCGACCAGCCGGGCGTTCGTCGCCGCTTTCGGATTCGCCGTGCTGGCGTGCATGACGAAGCGCACGTGGCGCGCCCGGGCCGGCTCGAAACGCTCCTCCGTGCCCTCCGGACTGATCTTCGGCCGCGGGTTCGCGGCCGCCGCCGCGGCGGCCTTCGCCCGCGCCGTGATCTCGCGTTCGAGGGCATCACGCTCGGCGACGAGCGCAGCGCGCCGTTCGTTCAGCGGGGCCGTGGCCGCGGCAAACGCCGCCCGCTCCTCCGGCGTGGACACGACGCGCCGGCCGTGGTTCACGCCCTCGAACGCCGCGCGCAGCCGGTAGTAGTCCTCCGTCGGGATCGGATCGAACTTGTGGTGATGGCAGCGCGCGCACGCCACCGTCAGGCCGAGAAATGCGCCACTGGTCGCGGTGATCACATCATCCAGGGTGGCGGCCCGGATGTTGGCCTGCGCCACCGCGTCCTGGTTGCCCACGTCGTCATAGGGCCCGGCCACGAGAAACGCGCTGCCGACCTCGACCGCGGGGTCGCCGGCCCCGATCACGTCGCCTGCCAGATGCTCGACGATGAAGCGGTCGAAGGGCTTGTCGTCGTTGAACGACCGGATGACGTAGTCCCGGAAGGGCCACAGGTCGTCGATGATGACGTTGCGCTCGAAGCCGTTGCTCTCGCCGAAGCGCACCACGTCGAGCCAGTGCCGGCCCCAGCGCTCCCCGTAGTGCGGCGAGGCGAGCAGCCGGTCGACCAGCGCCTCCGTCGCACCCCGCGGGCTTGCCCGGTGGGCCGCGGCAAACGCCTCCACTTCGGCCGGTGACGGCGGCAACCCAATGACATCATAACTCATCCGCCGAATCAGCGCGCGGGGGTCGGCCGGCGGATTCAGGGCGAGCCCCGCTTCCGCCAGCCGGGCAGTGATGAAACCGTCGATCCGATCGTGCGCGAACTCGCGGCGCAGCGGCTGCAGCGACCACCAGGACTTGTCGGCGCGCCGGGCCCCGGCCACCTGGCCCTCGCGCGGATCCGGCGCCCCGAGGCGGATCCACGTCGCGAAATCGGCGATGACCGCGTCGGGCAGCTTGTCCGCCTGCGCCGGCATCTCGAGTCCATCCTCCGCGTGCCGGAGCGTGCGGAGAAGCAGGCTCTTGTCCGGCTGGCCGGGCACGATCACCGCCGCACCGCTGTCGCCGCCCTTCTCCCAGCCCGCGCGCGTATCGAGGTACAGGTTGCCCTTGAGCTTCTTCGCCGCGGCGCTGTGGCAGCCGTAACAGTGCTCGGCCAGCACGGGCCGGATCTTCTGCTCGAAGAACGCGATCCCGGCCGCGTCGGCGCTGCGCGCAACGCCACCGTTCACCAGGCCGGCCAGGGCCGTTGCGATCAAGACCAGCCGCCCGGGGACAGCCGGCTCCACCGTGACGGTCGATCGCCGCCTAGGCCAGGATGCGGTCGATGACATGGCCGTGCACGTCGGTCAGCCGGCGGTTCGCGCCGTTGTGGTAATACGTCAGCTTCTCGTGCTCGAGACCGAGCAAGCGGAGCACGGTGGCGTAGAAGTCGTAGACGGTCGTGACGTCAACGGCCGACCGGCGGCCGAACTCGTCGGTGGCGCCGTGGCTGACTCCGCCCTTCACGCCCGCGCCCATCATCCAGGTCGTGAACGCATCGGGATTGTGGTCGCGGCCCGCGGTACCCTCCTGGTGCGTGGGCATGCGGCCGAATTCGCTGCACCAGATGACGAGCACGTCCTGCAGCAGGCCGCGCTGTTTCAGATCGGCGAGCAGGGCCGCGGTGGGCTGGTCGAAAATCGGCGCGTGCCGCTCGTAGTCGGCCTTGAGCGTCTTGTGCGCGTCCCAGTTGAGCAGGCCGTCGACCGCGCTCGCCCGCGACGCGCAGTAGAGGCTGACATAACGCACGCCCTTTTCCAGCAGCCGGCGGCTGAGCAGGCAGTTGCGGGCGTACGCGGCCTTGAGGGCGTTCGCGTCGTTGGTGCCGTACAGCGCGTGCACGTGCCCGGGTTCGCGGGCGAGATCGCTCACGTCCGGTGCCGCGAGCTGCATTTTCGCCGCCAGTTCGTAGGCGGACATCCGCGCCTGGAGTTCGTCGCTTCCGGGCCGCGCGCCGGCATGCTCCGCGTTGATCGCGTGCAGGAAGTCGCGCGTCGCCTGCTCGGCGGCGGGATCGACCGACGCCGGGCGCGCCAGGTTGCGCAGCGGCTGGTGGGCCGCGAGCGCGACGGCCTGATACTGGGCGGGAAGGAAGCCGTTCCCCCAGTTCGCCTTGCCGTTGGGCGGTTCGCCACGGAGATCCTGGACGGCGACGTACGTCGGCAGGTTCTCGTTCAAGGAGCCGAGGGCATAGCTCACCCACGATCCCGCGCTGGGAAAACCCTCGCGGGGGAAGCCGGTGTTCATCGCGATGCAGCCGGGGCCGTGCGTGTTCGTGCGCGACGTCATCGAATGGATGAACGCGATGTCGTCGACGTGCGCCGCCATCCGCGGCAGCAGCGACGAGATCATCTTGCCGCTCTGCCCGGCGGGCCGGAACGCCCACGGCGATCGCATGAGGTTGCCGTTCTTGCCCTGGAAGGTGACCTCGGTCGCGGCGCCCGGCAGCGGCGTGCCGTGGTACTTTTCCAGCATCGGCTTGTAGTCCCACAGGTCCACGTGGGAGGCGCCGCCGGGGCAGAAGATCTGCAGGACCTGTTTCGCCTTGGGCGGGAAGTGCGGCGTCCGCGGCGTCGCGACGAGATCACGCACCAGCAACCGCGACAGCGCCACGCCCGCCATGCCCTTCGTCATGTCGCCGAGAAAGGCGCGGCGCGTGTGATCGAGACCGGTCATGGAAGAGACCCGCGGACGACATTCCGTTGGCGACGCCGGCTCACTGCTTCTTCTTCGCCGCTTTCGCGGCCGGCGCGGCATTCCGCTTGTCGTCGAGGTTGCGCTCGAGGCGGGCGGGATCGAGGGCGACCTGCACGCCGCCCGCGGGCACGGGCAGCCGCGCGGCCCAGAGGATGCCGTTGAGCACGAGCGTGCGCTGGCTCGGATAGGCCCAGCTCGCGTGCAGGTCGGCGCCGGTGAAACCGAAGCCGCGGCCGCCGTCGGGACGCGTGTACGCCCACGCGATCACTTCCTCGCGGCCGGCGTGTTTCTTCGCGTCGGCGGTGGAGCGCGACTTGTCCGGCACCAGGCCGGTGAGCAACGGCGTCACGCCCGTCGGCGCAAAATGGAGATTGTAGAGCCAGCCGTCGCCGGGCGCGGCGAAGGGGTTCACGCCGCGCGTGATTTCGTGCGCCGGGATCGACTTGAACTCCATGTCCCAGTGGCCGCGACTGCCGATGTCGCTGTGGTAAACGGCGCCGAGCCAGCCCTTGATCTTCGCGCCATCGGGTCCCGCGGGCAGGTCCATTGCCTGGTGCAGCAGCACGAGCCCGGCGCCGTCGGCCATGAGGCGGGAGAGGACGGCCCAGCGCTTGGGATCCGCGAAGGGCTGCTTGCCGCCGCCGTCACCGAAATAGACCACGCACTTCGCGCCCTCGAGCACGCGTTCGTTCGCCGGCCAGCCGCGCGCCATCACCGGCCAGACGCCAGGCTGCTGCTTGAGCCAGTCCATGAGCAGCGCGCACCCGGCAAAATACTCGTGCGCCATCGCCTTGCTGCTTGGCCCGCCGGCAAGGAGCAGGACCTTGGTCATACCTGGCCGCGGCGCGTCCCGCTCGAGGGCCACGCCGGATTGATCGTAGGAAGGCGCGGCACGCAGCGACAGGGCGAGGCAGAGGAACGCGAGGACGGGGTATTTCATGCGCAGAAGATGAATCAAGCCGTGCAGGACCACGAAGCACCCGAAATTCAGGGCCGCTTTCGTGTCTTTCGTGTGTTTCGTGTTCGCTCCCCTCAGATCAGGAGATCCTTCACCACGTGGCCGTGCACGTCGGTGAGGCGGAAGTCGCGGCCGTCGTGGCGGAAGGTGAGCTTCTCGTGATCGAGGCCGAGCTGGTGCAGGATCGTGGCGTGCAGGTCGTGCATGTGCACCTTGTTCTCGATCGCGAAGTGGCCGAACTCGTCCGTCTCGCCATACGCGAAGCCCGGCTTGAACCCGCCGCCGGCCAGCAGCACCGAGAAGCCGGTGGGGTTGTGGTCGCGGCCCGTGCCGTTGCGCTCCGCGTACGGCGTGCGGCCAAATTCGCTGCCCCACCACACGATCGTATCGTCGAGGAGCCCGCGCTCCTTGAGATCCGTGAGCAGGCCGGCCACCGGCTTGTCGACCCGCACCGCGTGGTCCTTGTGCTTCGGCATGTTGGAATGCTGGTCCCATGCCGGGTTGTTGGTGTTGTCGGAGTAATTGACCTGGATGAAGCGCACGCCTGATTCCGCGAGCCGCCGCGCCATCAGGCACTGCCGGCCGTAGTCGTCGGTCAGCTCCTCGCCGATGCCGTAGAGCTTCTTCGTCGCCTCCGATTCCTTGCTCAGGTCGAGGGCGTCAGGGGCGTGGTTCTGCAGCCGCCAGGCGAGCTCGTACGAGCTGGCGACGGCCTCGAGTTCGTGGTCGCCGGGCCGCAGGCGCAATTGCTCGTCGTTGAGCGCGCGCACGAGGTCGAACTGGCGCTGCTGCTCGGCCGCCGAGCGCAGGGGATGCCGGATGTTCTTGATGCCCGCTTCCGTGGCACGCTGGCCGGCCCGGCCGATGGCCGTTCCCTGGTAGACCGAGGGCAGGAACGCGCTGCCGTAGTTGCGCGGCCCGCCATTGGCCATGGTGGGGCTGAGCGCGACGAAGGCCGGCAGGTTCTCGTTCTCCGTGCCCAGCCCGTACGAGATCCACGAGCCCATCGACGGGCGGATGAGATTCGTCGAGCCCGTGTGCAGGAAGAGCGTGGCGGGGCCGTGCGCCACGCCCTCCGTGTGCATCGAACGCACGACGCAGTACTCGTCGGCGTGTTGCGCGAGGTGCGGGAAGAGCTCCGACACCCAGCGGCCCGATTGCCCGCGCTGCTTGAATTCCCACAGCGGCTTCATGACGCGCTGCGTCGAGCCCGCGCCGGTCTTCGCGATGCTCCGCTGGTCGAGGAAGTCCATCATCTTCCCGTCGTGCGTGTAGAGGACCGGCTTGTAGTCGAAGCTGTCGAGGTGGCTGACGCCGCCGCCCATGAAGAGGAAGATCACGCGCTTGGCCCGCGCCGGCCGGTGGCCCGGGCGCGGGGCGAGCGGATTGCGTCCGACGGCGGCCGCCTGCGCCGCGATGCCGGAAAGCGCGAGGTAGCCGAAGCCGCACGCGAGCCGCTGCAACGCCTGCCGGCGGGTGAAGTGAAGTGAAGGTTGCATGGGCGGAAGGGGGCGGTCGGGCTCAGCGCAGGTAGCGGAAATCCAGGCAGGCCAGCAGCGCCTGATGCACCTGTGCCCAGGTGGCCTGGCGGGCCGGGGCGGCGGCGTCGGAGGGCGCGTGGGTGGCGACGAACTCCAGGGCGAGCCGGCGTTCGCCCGCCGTGGGCGGGCGGCCGAGTGCCACCCGGTAGGCGTGATCGAGCCGCGCAGCGTCGTCGCCGGCCACCTCGCGCAGCGTGCGCGCCGCGGCGTGTTCGGCCTGGGCGGTCACGAAGGTATGGTTCATGAGGTACAGCGCCTGCGGTGCGACGGTCGTGACGGGCCGGAGGCCGTAAGGGGCGTTGATGTCGGCGAAGTCGAACGCCTCGAACAGCTCCAGGCGGCGATTGCGGAAAGCGGGCGTGTAGACGCTCCGACGCACGTCCTTGAACTCGTAGCCGTACTCGTAGCCCTGCGCGGCGGAGCCGGGGCCGAGCACGATGTTGGGGCCGCCCACGGTGCGATCGAGCTGGCCCGCCATCGCCAGCATGGCGTCCCGGATCTCCTCGGCTTCGAGCCGGCGCCGGTGCGCGCGCGCGAACAACCGGTTGTCCGGGTCGAGCCGGCGCACCTCGACCGGGACGAGCGAGTCGAGCTGGTAGACCCGGGAGAGCACGATCGCGCGCACGAGTTTCTTCATCGACCAGCCCTCGGCCGCGAAACGGCGGGCGAGATAATCGAGCAGCGCCGGGTGCGAGGGGCGTTCGCCGGTCACGCCGAAGTTGTCCACCGTGCGCACGATCCCCGCGCCCATCAGCCAGGCCCAGGTGCGGTTCACCGTGACGCGCGCGGTGAGCGGATTCGCGTCGCTGGCGATCCATTCCGCGAGTTCGCGCCGGCCGCTCTGCTCCGGGGAAAACGCCGGGGCCGGCCCCATCATGGCGACCTGCAGGAAACCGCGCGGCACCTTCGGGCCGAGGTTGCGGGCGTTGCCCCGGACGCGGATCTCCGTGTCGCCGATCTCGCCGATCGCCTCCTTGACGCTCATCGCCAGCGGCCGGGCGGGCGCGGCGGCGCGGAGCTGGCGCAAGTCGGCTTCGAGTTTCCGCAGCGCGGCGGCGTTCTGCTTCGCCGCCGGGTCCTGGACGCCCGCGATCGCCTCGGGCACCGGCGCCTTGGCATCGAGCGGCAGGAGCTGCAGCGCATCGGCCACCACGAACCCGTCCGTCCCTTCCGTGCCCACGAGCACGTAGCCCGCGCCGTCCTTCTCGAATCGATACGTGCCCAGGGTGACGAACCGGCCGGCCACCCGCGGCGCCTCGCGCTGGTTCACGGTCACGACGTTCTCGCCGTCGGCGTGGAAGATCGTCACGGGCACGTTGGTCGCGCGGTTCGCCCCGGGCGTATAAGCGAGCCGCACCTCGTAGCGGCCCGCCTGCGGAATCGGCGGCGTGTAGGTGATCGTCTTCGCGCCCTTGCCTTCGTTGTTGTCGGAGAGATATCCCTCGCCGACATAACCCGCGGTGACGGCGGACGGTTTCCAGCGCCCGACCACGCGCGCCTTCGGATCGTCGATGACGATGCCCGGCAGGGTCGCGACCGCGACACCCTTGGCCGAAGCCGCGGGCTGTGCCGGCGGCCGCAGCGCCGCGATCTGTTTCTCCAAGGCCGCCACCCGCGCCTCATGGGCCGCCAGTTCCGCCTCGGCCGCCGGGTCCATGGGCAGGTTCACATCGACCCACTTGGCGACGTTGTCGGTGTAGTTGTGCAGCGTGTGCGTGCTGCGGAGGATGCCGGCGAGCGCGTAGTAATCCTGCGTGGGGATCGGGTCGAACTTGTGGTCGTGGCAGCGCGCGCAGGCGATCGTCATCCCGAGGAACGCCTTCCCGAGCGTATCGAGCTGCTCGTCGATGATGTCCATTCGCAGCGCGTCCTTCGCCTGTTCCTCGTAATTGGTGGGCCCGAGCGCGAGAAACCCGGTGGCGATGGCGAGCCGGCTGCGCTCCGCCGCGTCGGCGGCCGGCAGCAGGTCGCCGGCGAGCTGCTCGCGGATGAAGCGGTCGAAGGGCACGTCGCGGTTGAGGCTGTCGATGACGTAGTCCCGGTAGCGCCAGGCGTCCTTGAACAACAGCGTCCGCCCGCCGCCGCTCGATTCGGCGAAGCGCGCCACGTCGAGCCAGCGCCGCCCCCAGCGTTCGCCGAACTGCGGCGAGGCCAGCAGGCCGTCGACCACGCGTGCCGTGGCGTCGGGCCGGGCATCGTGCACGTAGGCATCGATGGCCTCCGGCGTCGGCGGCAGGCCGGTGAGGTCGAACGAGAGCCGCCGCAGCAGCGTCGCCCGGTCGGCATCGGCCGCGGGCGCGAGGCCCTTTTCCGCCCACTGCGCCGCCACGAAACGGTCGATCTCCGTGCGCGCCCATCCTGCGCCCGCGGCGGGGATCTTCGGTTCCGCGGGCGGCACGAACGCCCAGAACTTGCGCCCCTCCTCGAGGCTCAGGCCGACCTGCCGGCCGCTGCCGGCGCCCCTCTCCGCCGCGGGGGCGGGCGCACCGCGCTTCACCCACTCCTCGAGCAACGCGACCTCCTCCCTGGGCAGGGACGACTTCGGCGGCATCGCCTCGAAGTCGAGCCCGGTGTAGCGCACCGCCTTGATCAGCGGGCTGCCGTCGACGTTGCCCGGGATCACGGCCGGCCCCGAGTCGCCGCCCTCGATCCAGCCCGCAGAATGATCGAGCCGCAGCCCTGCCTTGATCTTGTGGTCGGCCGCGTGGCACTCGTAGCAGCGGGCCGCGAGGATCGGCCGGATCTTCTTCTCGAAGAACTCGAGGTCGGCCACATCCGTTGCGCCTGCGACGGCAGTGCCCAGCAGCGGGCCACTGATCACGGCAAGGCGCAGGAATGGGGCGAACATGACGCGTTGGGATTAGCGGTGGCGGAGGGGTCCGCCGCAGCCCCATCAGCCAAGAGCGGCCCCTACCGGAAATCAAGCGGCCTTCAACGGGCAGTCATGGCACTCGGAATTGCGGATCGAAAGCCCCCCCTTGGG
>ERZ761602.5441-NODE-5441-length-15092-cov-8.165991_pt1 | contig 15092 bp, 15 predicted proteins | sample MGYA00512165_ERZ761602 | MGnify/ENA primary metagenome ERZ761602 (study PRJEB28899, sample SAMN02445085) | bioreactor sludge metagenome | biome: EBPR sludge; isolation source: Thorneside wastewater treatment plant | place: Australia: Brisbane, Thorneside...
CAACGCCAAGGGCGTGCTGGAACTCAAGGGCGGCCAGAACATGGCGGCGGTCAACCTGTCGGCGGCGATCGGCGGCAACATCCTGCTCGGCTTCATCTCGGCGGTCGCCTTCGCCACCATTCTGGCGGTGGTGTCCGGCCTGACCCTGGCCGGCGCCTCGGCCATTTCGCACGACCTGTACGCCAACGTGGTCGCGCACGGCAACGTCGACGAGTTGCAGGAGGTACGGGTCTCCAAGATCGCCACCCTGGTGCTGGGCGTGATCGCCATCCTGCTGGGCATCGCCTTCGAGCAGCAAAACGTCGCCTATCTGGTCGGCCTGACCTTCTCGGTGGCGGCCAGCGCCAATTTCCCGATCCTGATCGTATCCATCTTCTGGTCGAAGATGACCACCAAGGGCGCGCTGCTGGGCGGCTGGCTGGGTCTGGTCAGCTCCACCCTGTTCGTGATCCTGGGGCCGACGGTGTGGACCGACGTGCTCAAGCTGGGCGACGCCATCTTCCCGTTCAAGAACCCGGCGCTGTTCTCGATGACCCTCTCGTTCCTGGGCATCTTCATCGGCTCGATCATGGACAGCAGCGAGCAAGGCAAGCGGGAATGCGCCTCGTTCGAGGCGCAGGACGTGCGTTGTCAGACCGGCATCGGCGCGGAGGGCGCGGCCAGTCACTAGGCGATTCACGGCGTCTTGGAGAAGGGGGGCCGGTCGACTGGCCCCCTTCTCTCGGATCGGCCAAATCCTGCTAACATAGCCCCATGCGACAACCGCCGCGTGGGGTTTTCTTTTGGCGCAACCGGACGGAACAGCCGTGACCACCCTGGACCCATTGGATCGACTGGATCGGAAGACGTTCCTCGCGCATTTGCACCCGTTCGACCAGTTGCCCGAACCGGAGCTGGAACGACTGGCCCGGGCGCTGACGGTCAGCCATCACCGCGCCGGCGAAGTGCTGCTGAAGGCTGGAGAAATCCCAGCCTGCCTGTATCTGGTCATCGATGGCGCGGTCTGGGAAGCGGACGACGCGCCAGCGGCCTTGTCTCCTGGCCCCATCGATCCATCCGCGCGCGGCCATTCGTCGCTGGTGTGCGTGGTCGCGCCCTACACGGGCGGAGACGTATTCGACGTCCAGGCGCTCCTCGAAGGGACCAGCCAGCGCACGTTCGTGGCCGGCGAACCGACTCGCTGCTACCGCCTGCCGCGCGACCTGTTCCTGCACGCCGTCCAGACCCAGTCGGCATTGGCCAACGCCTACCCGCGGAAGATCGCCCAGCGGTTCGCGGCGCTGCGTGGCTTTGAGGAAGCCGGGGACATGGCGGCGTTCGCGGTCGCCAAGATCCGGGACGCCTATATTCATCCGCCCACCTTCGTGACCGCCGAAGCCTCGATCCACGAAACCGCGCTGGCGATGAAGGCGCACAAAACCAACTCGATCCTGGTCCGCTGCGACGATGAAATCGGCATCGTGACCGCCACCGATCTGCGCGAGGCCGCCATCGTGCGGCGGCAGTCGGTGGACGCGCCGGTCGGAACGCTCGCCAGTTACGAACTGATCGACATGGCGCCGGACGACTTCCTGCTCGATGCGCTGCTGCGGATGACCCGCTACAACGTCAACCGACTGGTGATCCGCGAAGATTCGACCATCCATGGCGTCCTCGAACAGATCGACCTGCTGAGCTATCTTTCCAACCACTCGCACCTGATCGCCCTGCAAATCGACCGCGCGGTGTCCAGGGACGAGTTGAAATGGGCCAGCCGCGATCTGGTCAACGTGATCCGCGACTTGCACAACCAGGGCACCAAGATCCTTTACATCATGCAACTGGTGTCGGAGTTGAACAAGAAGGTGTTGCGCAAGCTGTTCGAATTGCTGGCGCCGCCGGAAGTGCGGGAAAACTCCTGTCTGCTGGTGCTGGGCAGCGAGGGCCGCGAGGAACAGGTGCTCAAGACCGATCAGGACAACGCCCTGATCCTGCGCGACGATTTTTCCCATCCCGAACTGGAGCGGCTGACCGGGGAGTTCACCGAATGCCTGCTGGAGTTCGGCTACCCGCGTTGCCCCGGCAACATCATGGTGTCGAATCCGTACTGGACCAAATCGGTCACGGCGTTCAAGGACGAATTGTTCGAGTGGATCGTCCATCCCACCCACGATTCCTTCCTGCAATTCGCCATTTTCTGCGACGCCAAGGCGGTGGCCGGCGACGAGAACCTGCTCCGGCACGTCAAGGACCGCATGTACCGCCTGCTCGGCGACCACCGCGCCTTCTTCGGCCAGTTCGCCAAGAGCACGGTGGCGTTCGAAACCCCACTGGGGTTCTTCACCAATTTCGTGCTCGAAAAGAACCGCGCCGAGCTGGACCTCAAGAAGGGTGGCATCTTCCCCATCGTCCACGGCGTGCGCAGCCTGGCCCTGGAATATCGGTTGCCGCAAACCAACACCGTGGATCGGATCACCGCGCTCAGCCAGCGCAACCTGTTCCAGTCGTCCTTCGGCGCCGAGTTGATCGAAGCGTTCACCTACCTGTCCACCCTGCGGGCCGAGGCCGGCCTGGAAAAAGCCCTTCAGGGTCTGCCGCAGGACAATTACCTGAACCCCAAGGAACTCAACAAGCTCAAGCGGGAACTGCTGCGCGACTCGTTCAAGATCGTCAACGAATTCAAGAAGTTCATCACCTACCACTTCAGGCTCGGCATGATCGGTTGATCGGCCGATCCCACCGAGAGGTTTTCCCTTGAAAGCACATTTGCACACCCTCCTCGCCCAGGCGCTCCAGCGGCTGCGCCAGGACGGCCTGTTGCCCGACGACGCACCCACGGACATCCCGCTGGAACACACCCGCGATCGGGCGCATGGCGACTTCGCCAGCACCCTGGCCCTGGCCCTGGCCAAGGCCGCTGGCCGCAAACCGCGCGAACTGGCCGAACGACTGGTGGCCGCGCTGCCGACGTCCGACCGGGTCGCCCGGGTCGAAGTCGCCGGCGCCGGCTTCATCAACTTCTTTCTCACCCCCACCGCCCATCAGTCGGTGGTCGACGAGATTCTGGACCAGGGCGACGCCTTTGGGCGGAGCGTCCTGGGTGGCGGTCGGCGGGTGCAGGTGGAATTCGTCTCCGCCAACCCCACCGGCCCGCTGCACGTCGGCCACGGTCGCGGCGCGGCCTTCGGCGCCACCGTCGCCAACCTGCTGGAAGCGATCGGGCATCAGGTCCACCGCGAATACTATGTCAACGACGCCGGCCGGCAGATGAACATCCTGGCGACCAGCGTCTGGCTGCGTTACCTGGAGCACTGCGGCGAACGGTTCCGCTTTCCCAGCAACGGCTACCGGGGCGAGTACGTGCGCGATATCGCCACCCGACTGTACGCCGAGCGCGGCGGCGCCTACATGGTCGCGGCGGCGCAGATCTTCCGGAATCTGCCCCAGGATGAGATTCGCAACGAGCATGGCGATATCGTGACCGCGGGCGACAAGGAAGCGCATATCGACGCCCTGGTCGAACGCGCCCAGAAGTTGCTGGGCGATCACCACTATCGCTATATCTTCGAACGAGGCCTGAACGTCATCCTCGACGACATTCGCGACGATCTGCGCGAGTTTGGCGTGGTCTACGACGAGTGGTATTCGGAACGGACCCTGGCGGAAACCGGCGCGGTCAACAAGACGATCGACCGCTTGCGCGATGCCGGCTACGTCCACGAGCAGGACGGCGCGCTGTGGTTTCGTTCCAGCGCCTTCGGCGACGAGAAGGATCGGGTGGTCGAACGGGAAAACGGCCAGACCACCTATTTCGCCTCCGATATCGCCTACCATCTGGACAAGTTCGAGCGCGGCTTCGACTGGGTCATCGACATCTGGGGTGCCGACCATCACGGCTACGTCCCCCGAGTCAAGGCCGCGTTGCAAGCCATGGGCGAGAACCCCGACAAACTGGATGTGTTGCTGGTGCAGTTCGCCATCCTCTACCGCAACGGAGAGCGGGCGCAGATGTCCACCCGGTCCGGCGAATTCGTCACCCTGCGCGAGTTGCGCCAGGAAGTCGGCAACGACGCCGCCCGCTTCTTCTACGTCATGCGCAAGAGCGAACAGCATCTGGATTTCGATCTGGACTTGGCCAAGTCGCAATCCAGGGATAACCCGGTCTACTATATTCAGTATGCCTATGCTCGGGTCAGCAGCGTGCTACGGCAGTTGCGCGACAAGGGCCTGTTGCGGGACGAGGGGCGCGGCCGGGCCAGCCTGGCGTTGCTGACCGAAGCCCACGAGGAGGTCCTGCTGATGGCGTTGTCGCGTTATCCGGAAGTCGTGGAAACCGCCGCCCTCACGCACGAGCCGCACCAATTGGCCCACTATTTGCGTGAATTGGCCACGGCATTTCACGCCTACTACAACGAACACCGGGTTCTGGTCCCGGACGACGCGCTGCGTGACGCCCGGCTCAACCTGAGCCTGGCGACCCGGCAAGTCATCAAAAATGGTCTCAACCTGTTGGGCGTTTCGGCCCCGGAGGTCATGTGAACAGCCGCCGCGATTACAAATCCGTCGCCGGACCACGCCGCCAGCGCGCGCGCCGTCACGGTCTGATGGTCGTCACCCTGGTGCTGATCGGCCTGTTCGGCGGCTTGCTGGCTTACATTCGGGGCGACCGGACCCAACCGGCGCCAGCCACCGCCGTCGCGCCCCCCGCGCCAGCGCAACCGGCCGTGGCGCCCCCCGCGCCGCCAAAGACCGTGGTCGCGCCGATGGTGGAGCCCGCGCCAGTCAAGCCCAAATACGATTTCTATACCGAACTGCCCAAACGACAGATCGACATTCAGACCGAGCCCGCCAATCCAAAGCCTGCTGTCCCGGCAACGCCCGCCCGGACGCAGCCCGCGACCGATCCACTCCGAAAACCCGCCGCGCCCCGCAAAAACGCCGCCATGCCGATCATGGCCGCCGCCAGGCTGGACGCCAAGCCCGTTGCCGCCAAGCCCGCCGACACCGCCGCCAAGCCCGCCGCCAAGCCCACGGACGCCAGGCTCCCGACCACCAAGCCAGACGCCAAGTCCACCGCCGCCAAGCCCCCGACCGCCAAGTCCACGGACGCCAGGCTCCCGACCGCCAAGCCAGACGCCAAGCCCGCCAAGGTCCAGCCCCCGCCGGGAGTGACGCTGGCGCGAACGGCGCAACCGCCCAGGCCGCTTGCCAACAATGGTTCGAAGGTCGTTGTCAAGACCGAGCAGGCACCATGATTTTTCAGTGATTTCCAAGGCAACCATATCCTGGGTCATCGTGTCATGAAATTGCCCGATGCCGTCCAGAGCTACCTGGACCAGCAAGGTTTACCTTACCGGCTAATTGCCTGTCCATCCGGCGAGTCCCTGAACCAGATCGCGGAAAGTCTCGCAATCCCGCTTTGGCAAGTGGCGCGCATCGTCCTTTTGAAGGAACAGTCCAGCCTGGTGATGGCCATTCTGCCTTGCAGTCATGTTCTGGATTTTTCGCGGCTTTATCATTTGTCGCAGCGCAACCTCGAGCCGGTTCACGGCGCCGAAACCGCCCGCTTCTTCCAAAATCGCGGCTGCTCGATCCGGTCTTATCCACCTTTACCGGAAGTTTTCCACATCCCCGCCTTCATCGATAACAGCCTGGCCATGGGCGACGAGGATGAAACCTACTTTGACAGCGGCAGCGGCAATTTGCTGGTCCATATGCGGAACGCCGATTTTCGCGCGCTGCTCGCCCAGGCGCGCTGGGAACAATTCGCGACCCCGGCGCAGGACCTGGATTCCCTGGCCGGTCAGGAAACGCTCACTCCCGCTCATCTGACCCGTTTCACCAAGCGCTATACCTCCTCCCGCCTGCACGAGCATATCGAAACCATCACCGAACTACCGGCCATGCCGCAAATCGCGCAGTATCTGCTGGCGCTGCGCGCCAACCCGGACGTCACGGTTCGCGACATCCTCCGGGTGATCGAGCAGAACCCCACCCTGGCCGCTCCGGTGGTGTACTGGGCGCGTTGCCCATTGCATGGTCATCCAGGGGCGGTCGATTCGCTGGAAACCGCGATTACCCAGGTTTTGGGGCCTGAGGCCACGCTCAACATCCTGTTGGGCTCCAGCGTGGGCCGGACACTTCAGGTTCCGGTCGATGGCCCGGTGGGTCTGCAACACTTGTGGCGGCACAGCGTGTATTGCGCCGCTCTGGTCAGCGAATTGGTCAAGCTATTGCCCGAAACGGTCACCGTCAAACCAGGGCTGGCGTACTTGAGCGGCCTGTTGCACGATTTTGGCTATCTCGCCCTGGGCCACCTGTTTCCGGCCCGTTTTTTCCTGTTCAACCGCTTTCTGACGGTCAATCGGCATCTGTCGCCCAGCGCGGTGGAGCGTTATGTGCTGGGCGTCGAGCACTGGCATATCGGCGCCTGGCTGATGCAGGCCTGGTCCATGCCCGAGGAAGTGATCGCGGCGGTGCGCTGGCATCACAGCGAGGATTGCACCCAACCCCACGCCGAATATTCCAACCTGGTGCTGATCGCCAACCGGTTGTTGCAACAAATCGGCCTGGACGAGGAGCAAAGCCAGCGGCTGCCGGCGCTAGCCATGTTCACGCTCGGTCTTACCCGCGAACAGGCCATGGAGGCGCTGGCGCGAGTGCAAACCAGCGCGGCGGATTTGGACGCCCTGGCCGAGGCGCTGCGACTGGGCGAGGATTGAAGCGCCCGCTTTCCAGGCGGCGCATCCGGTTCGGCGGCGACCCGGAAGGCGCTTCCCACCGCATCGACTGGTCGCCTGGCATGACGGATGCGCCGCGCCCATCCCTCCCAAGCCCCTCACTCAACCCGCTGGCGCTGTTGCGTCAGCCCACTAACGCAGCATCAGCAGCAACTCGTCCTGCCCGCGCAGCAGACTGAGGATCAATCCCTCGCTTCGGCTGGCGATCTGGCGCAACGCGTCGGTATTGGCGATGGGTTGGCGGTTGACGGCGACGATCACGTCGTTCCGCCGCAGCCCGGCCCGGGCGGCGGGACTGCCGGATTCGAGCCTGGCCACCATCACCCCGCGCACCCCTCGCCCGCTCAACGACGAATTGGGCCCAAGATCCTCGAAGATCACGCCGGCCAGCCGCGGATTGATGGCGTCGCCGTCGGCCCTGGCCGGCACGTACTCGCCGACCCTGGCGTCCAGGGTCATCGGCTTGCCGTCGCGCAGGATTTCGAGCCGCGCCGCCTCGCCCACTTCCAGCAGACCGATGGCGTTGCGCAACCCGCCGCCATCGCGGATCGGTTTGTCGTTGATGCTCAGCACCACGTCGCCTTCCTTCAGGCCGGCGCGGGCGGCGGCGGAACGGGGGCTGACCTGGGCGATCACCGCGCCCCGGTCGGTGGGAATATTGAACGCCCGCGCCAGCTCCGGCGTGAGATCCTGCACCGACACACCCAGTTGGCCGCGCCGCACCGAACCGTGGGTCACGATCTGATTCATCAGCCGCGACACCATGTTGGCCGGGATGGCGAAGCCGATGCCGACGTTGCCGCCGCTGGGGGCGAGGATGGCGGTGTTGACCCCGACCAGTTCGCCGCGCAGGTTGACCAGGGCGCCGCCGGAGTTGCCGGGATTGATCGAGGCGTCGGTCTGGATGAAGTCTTCGTAGCCCTGGATGCCCAACCCGGTGCGGCCCAGCGCGCTGACGATGCCGGAGGTGACGGTCTGGCCCAGACCGAACGGGTTGCCGATGGCGACCACGAAATCGCCCACCCGCAGATTGTCCGAATCGGCCAGCGGCAGGGCGGCGAGATTGCCGCTGGGAATCTGGATCACCGCCACGTCGCTTTGCGGATCGGAGCCGACTACCCTGGCGTTAAGCTTGCGGCCGTCGCGCAGGGTGACCGTGATGGTGTCGACGCCGTCGATGACGTGATGGTTGGTGATGACGTAGCCGCGTCGGGCATCCACCACCACCCCGGAACCGATGCTCTGGGTCTTGCGTTCGCGCGGCTGGTCGGGGACATTGAAGAAATGACGGAAGATCGGGTCATCCAGCAACAGGTTGCGGCGCAGGGCGATCCGGCCCTCGGTGGCGATGTTGACCACCGCCGGAGTGGCCCGCTCCAGCATCGGCGCCAAGGTCGGCAACGGTTGCCCCTCCACGATGGCGGGCAGGGCGGCCACGGCTGGCCCTGGAGCGGCAAACGTCAGACCCCATGCCAGCAGGGCGGCGGGTAACAACGAACGTCGGCTATTCATGGGCGGGAAAAACCTCTATTCCAGAACGGATGCGGATATGGAGAAGCCTGAAATCTTGGTTTCGGCATTTTTCGTGGGTTCCCCAGAGCAAAATCCCGCGGTTTTTCTGCAGGCCGGCGTTATCGGGGCCAATGCGCGCGCGGATCGAACGGCAGCTCCCGCCCCATCCGCTGGAACAGTTCGCGCGCCGTCTCGGTGTCGGCGGGCGGATTGACGATGCGCAGCACCGCGAACTGATCGCCGGGCGGCTGACCAGGCAAGCCACGCCCGCGCAACCGCAATTTCTGGCCATTGTGGGCGTTGGCCGGAATATTGAGCGTGACGGAACCGCCCAGCGTGGGTACGTCGACCTTGCAACCGAGCGCCGCTTCCCACGGGGCCAGCGGCGTTTCCAGCGTGATGTCGCGCCCCTTGACCTGGTATAGCGGGTGTGGCCGGATGGTCACTTCCAGATACAGATCGCCGCTGGGACCGTCGCCGACCCCGGCCCCGCCCTGACCGGCCAGGCGGATTTTCTGGCCGGTCGTGACCCCGGCGGGAATCTTGACGCTCAGGGTGCGGGTTCGCGCGCTTGCCCGGCCACTGGCGTCCCGCTCCGGCGGTTGCAGTTGCAAGGACCGGCTACCGCCGTGATAAGCCTCTTCCAGGCTGATGTCCAGCGCCACGGTTTGAGTTTGACCAGGACCGCGAAACCCGCGTCCGCCACCAAAGCCGGGGCCGCCACCGCCCAGGTTGCCGAACAGCGACTCGAAGAAATCACTGAACTCGCGCCCGCCCAGGCCAGCGCCGAACGGTTGGCCAGCCGTCCCCGTCGGACCGCCTGGCCAGCCGGGCGGTGGGCGGAATTCCTGACCGGCCCGCCAGTTGCCGCCGAGTTGATCGTAGGCGGCGCGTTTTTCGGCGGCGCGCAACACCTCGTAGGCCTCGGCGACCTCCTTGAAGCGCTCCTCGGCATGGGCTTCCTTGCTGACATCGGGGTGGTACTTGCGCGCCAGCCGGCGGTAGGCTTTTTTGATGTCCTCCGTCGAGGCGTCGCGGCTCACGCCGAGAATCTGGTAGTAGTCCTGGTATTTCATGCCGGTTCCTGGCGGTTGAGGGAAAGGCCGGGGGTTGATTCCACCGGCCGGGTGGTTTAGCCCTCGACCTTGATGGTCCGCGACAAGGTATGGGTGGCCTTGGGAATGTTGATTTCCAGCACGCCGTGCGCGCCGCGCGCGGCGATTCGCTCCAGGTCGGCGGTATCGGGCAGGCTGAAGCGGCGGTAGAAGCTGCCGTAGGGCCGTTCGACCCGACTGTAACCCGCGCGGTTTTCGCTGGTCTCGCTCGGACGGTTGCCGCGGATGGTCAGGACGCCGTTTTCGGCGATAATTTCGATATTCTTGGGATCGACGCCGGGGATGTCGGCGCGCAACACGTAGCGATCCGTTTCTTCCTTGATGTCCACCGGCGGAATCCAGTCGCAGGTGGCGACGCTGGATTGATCGTCGCGAGCGGTGTAAGGCTCGAACAGCCGGTCCAGTTCCTTGCGCAGATGGCGCATGTGCTGCCAGGGTTCGTAGCGGCTTGGAGTCATGATGAAGTCTCCTGGGATGATGGAAGTTGCTTTTCAAATAGGGCCGCCACGCACCATTTCAAGTCGAGTTGGCCAATTTTTCCGCTTGAACCCGGAGGAACCGAATGAACCACGAAACTGGCAACCGTGAATTTCCGCCGCTGACGATCGCGGTGCTGACCGTCTCCGATACCCGTACCCTGGCGGACGATGCTTCCGGCCAAACCCTGATGGAGCGGCTGCTGGCGGCGGGCCACCGACTGGGAGATCGGACCCTGGTCCCCGACGACATTTACCGTATCCGCGCGGTCGTCTCCGCCTGGATCGCCGATCCGGCCGTGCAAATCGTGCTGATCACCGGCGGCACCGGCATGACGGGTCGCGACAGCACGCCCGAGGCGATCCGGCCACTGCTGGACAAGGAGATTACCGGTTTCGGCGAATTGTTCCGCATGTTGTCCTGGGAGGAGATCGGCGCCTCGACCCTGCAATCGCGGGCGCTGGGCGGGCTGGCCAACGCTACCTTTATTTTCTGTTTGCCCGGCTCGACCGGGGCCTGTCGCACCGGCTGGGACCGCATCCTGCAACCGCAACTGGACGCCCGGACCCAGCCCTGCAATCTGGTGGAATTGCTGCCACGATTGCGGGAGCGGTAAGCCGGACTCGACGGGGCTCGCGCCCGCCCGTTTTAAGCGAAGTGGCTTCTTCCAGTGACGGGCGCGACTATCCGCCGCTCCATCCTCGCTGTCTAACGGCTTTGAAAAATACTTCATTAATGGCCGAACCCGCCCGGCGGATGGCTTGGCGTCATCGACCAGCGCGAGGGACTGCTGGAGGGTTTCCCGGCCTGGTCATGACGATTCCTCGGTAGACGCCGTAGCCCGCGCCGCGGCGCGCCGACGCAGCAGCAACCGCGAAATGAACACGCCAGCCTCGAACAGCAGCCACATCGGCAGCGCCAGCATGGTCTGCGAGATCACGTCCGGCATGAGCAACATGCCGATGACGAACGCGCCGACGATGACGTAAGACCGCTTGGCGGCCATGGCCTCGGGCGAGACGAGGCCGGCCAACGACAGGATGACCGTGGCGACCGGCACCTCGAACGCGACCCCGAAGGCGAAGAACAGCATCATCACGAAATCGAGATAGCGATTGATGTCGGTCATCACCGCCACGTCCTGCGGAGCCGTGCCGCTGATGAAGGCGAAGAAGATCGGCATGATCACGAAGTACGCGAAGGCCATGCCGCAGTAGAACAGCAGGGTGCTGGAAGTCAGGATGGGCAGGACCATCCGTTTCTCCCGCTGGTACAGTCCGGGCGCGACGAACGCCCAGATCTGGTAAAGCGTCCAGGGGATGGTGATGAACACCGCCAGGATCAGGGTGAACTTGAGCGGGGTCAGAAACGGCGACAGCACGTCGATGGCGATCAGTGTGCTCTGGCGGGTCAGGGGAATGGCCAGCGCGCTGTAGATCGGATTGGATAATGGCGCCAATGCGGCGAATACCAGCAACACGCCCAATACGATGCGCAACAACCGAACACGCAGTTCGATCAAATGGCTGATGAAGGGTTGTTCGCGGTCGGCATCGAACACGGTGGGTCAGTTCGCGGCTGGAGCAGAGGGAGGCGATGCGGTGACAGCCTCGGTCGAGAATGCCGACGGAGACGCCTGGACCGGCGCGGGCGCATCCGGCTTTTGCAAGCGAACCGGGGTGGGCGCGTCAGCGGTCGCCGACGGTTCCTGAGTGGCGGCCGGCGGCGTCCAGGCCGGCGGCGGCGCGCCGGTCGGCATTCCTGGCTGCCAGCCCGGCGGTGGGCCGGGATCGTCGAATTCCTTCTCGATCTCGCGGCGGAACGATTGCATCTGGTCGGTCAGGTCCTTCACCTCACCGAGATTCGCCTGCTGGCGCAAGGACTGCTTGATGTCTTCCAGATGCAGTTCCCGGTCCACTTCCGCCTTGACTTCGGCGATCATGCGGCGAGCCTTGCCCAGCCAGAAACCCGCCTTGCGGGCCAGTCCCGGCAACTGCTCGGGGCCGACCACCAGCAGCGCGACGACGCCGACCATGACCAACTCCCAAAAGCCGATCTCGAACATGGCGGTGCGGTTCGAAACCTAAACCTTTTGGCGGTCCTTGGCCAAGGGGTCGTGCATCCCCGCCGTGGTGTCGCCAACAGTACGTTCCTGAGCGGTGGCCTGCTCAAGCTTCTTGGGGTTCTCCTCGGCGGTTTCCGGTTTGGCGCCCTCCTTCATGGCGTCGCGGAAGCCGCGAATGGCGGAGCCGAGATCGGAGCCAAGATTGCGCAGCCGGCTACCGCCGAACAGCACCAGGACGATGACCAGAACAACCAGTAATTCCCAAATACTGAGATGCATGACGATGTGGCCTCTGTAACGACGGGGAAGGGTGGCGCTGGTCTAGCCGGCGACCCGGGCGGCTTTTTCGGTCAGGCCGGAGACGCCGCAACGGCGACGCAATTCGTCGAGCACGGCATCGGGACCGAGTCCCTGATGCGCCAGCAGGACCAGGGTATGAAACCACAAATCGGCGGTTTCGCGCACCAGATGCTCGGGATCGCCGTTCTTGGCGGCCAGCAGGGTTTCGGCGGCTTCCTCGCCGACCTTCTTGAGAATGGCGTCCAGGCCCTTGGCGTACAGGCGAGCGACATAGGAACTGTCGGGATCGGCCTGTTTGCGCGCTTCCAGCGTCGCCGCCAGTTCGCGCAGGATGTCGTCGCTCATGCGCCGTACATCTCGCGTGGGTCCTTCAGGACGGGATCGGTGACAACCCATTGGCCGTCACGGAATTCCTCGAAGAAACAGCGTTGCCGACCGGTATGACAGGCGATGCCGCCGATTTGTTCGATCGCCAGCAGCAACACGTCGTGGTCGCAATCCAGTCGGATGCTTTTCACCTTTTGGGTATGGCCGGAGGTTTCGCCCTTGTGCCAAAGCTCCTGGCGGGAGCGGGACCAGTACACCGCTTCACCGCGTTCCACAGTGCGCCGCAGCGATTCCCGGTTCATCCAGGCCATCATCAGCACCCGGCCGCTGTCCGCGTCTTGAGCGATGGCGGGAACCAGCCCGTCCGCAGTCCATTTGATCCGTTCCAACCAGTCGTCGTTCATAGTCTCACTTCAATGCCGCGCGCCCGCAGGTGACGCTTGGCCTGTTCGATGGTGTATTCGGCGAAATGAAAAATGCTGGCTGCCAGCACTGCGTCGGCCTTGCCCAACAGAATGCCATCCGCCAAATGGTCCAACGTGCCCACCCCCCCCGAGGCGATGATCGGAATGGTGGTGGCCTCGCTGATGGCGCGGGTCAGTTCCAGATCGAAGCCGCGCTTGGTGCCGTCGCGATCCATACTGGTCAGCAGGATTTCGCCAGCCCCATAGGCGTTCATCCGCCGCGCCCATTCCACCGCGTCGATGCCGGTGGGCCGGCGGCCGCCGTGGGTGAAGATTTCCCAGCGCGGCGATTCGCCGGGTTGGTGCACCGCCTTGGCGTCGATGGCGACCACGATGCACTGATTGCCGAACCGCTCGGCAGCCTCGCGCACGAATTCGGGGCGGGCGATGGCGGCGGTGTTGATGGACACCTTGTCGGCCCCGGCGTTCAGCATCCGCCGCACGTCGTCCAGGGTGCGGATGCCGCCGCCCACCGTCAGCGGGATGAATACCTGGCTGGCGACCTGCTCGACCACATGCACCAGGGTCTCGCGGTCGTCGGAACTGGCGGTGATGTCGAGAAAGGTGATTTCATCGGCGCCCTGCTCGTCGTAACGGCGGGCGATTTCCACCGGATCGCCGGCGTCGCGAATTTCCACGAACTTGACGCCCTTGACCACCCGGCCCCGATCTACGTCCAGGCAGGGGATGATGCGTTTGGCCAGCCCCATCACCCGCTCCCCCTGGCATTGACCAGTCGTTGCGCCTCGACCAGATCGATGGCGCCGTCGTACAGCGCCCGGCCGATGATCGCCCCCATGATGCCCTCACCCTCCACCGCGCACAGCGCCCGCAGGTCGTCCAGGGTGCTGACGCCACCGGAGGCGATCACCGGGATGCTGATGGCCTGCGCCAGCCGCACCGTGGCCTCAACGTTGACCCCCTGCATCATGCCGTCACGGCTGATGTCGGTGTAAACGATGGCCTCCACTCCGTAGCGTTCGAAAATCCGCGCCAGATCGATCACATCGTGCTTGGACAGCTTCGACCAGCCGTCGACCGCGACCCGGCCAGCCTTGGCGTCCAGTCCGACGATGATGTGGCCGGCGTATTCCACGCACAGATCGTTGACGAAGCCCGGCTCTTGCACCGCCTTGGTGCCGATGATGACGAACTGGACCCCGGCGTCCAAATAGGTCTCCACGGTCTGTTCATCGCGAATGCCGCCGCCGACCTGGATGGGCAGATCGGGAAAGGTTTGGGCGATGCGACGAATCACCTGGGCGTTGACCGGTCGGCCGGCGAACGCGCCGTTCAGGTCCACCAGATGCAGGCGGCGCGCGCCGGCATCCACCCAACGCGTGGCCATGGCCACCGGGTCGTCCGAAAAGACCGTCGAGTCTTCCATCCGCCCTTGGCGCAACCGCACGCACTTACCATCTTTCAAGTCAATCGCGGGTATGAGCAACATGGCAGGTTTCTACATGAGTTGACTGACCACTGATCCGCTAGGGATTCCAGGCCGCGAAATTGGCGAGCAGCCGCAGGCCCGCCTGGGCGCTCTTTTCCGGGTGGAATTGCACGGCGAAGATGTTGTCCCGGGCGATGGCCGAGGCGAATTCGAAGCCGTAACGGGTCCAGCCCACCACCAGCGTTGCGTCGGCCGGTCGCGGATAATAACTATGAACGAAATAGAAGCGGCTGTCCTGGGGAATGCCGCGCCAGAGCGGGTGATCGCTGGCCTGGCGGACCTGATTCCAGCCCATGTGCGGCACCTTGAGCCGCTCGCCGCTGGCTGGATCGCGGGGGTCGGAGAACCGGATCACTCGGCCGGGCAACACGCCCAGACCGGCGACGCCGTCGTTCTCCTCGCTGAAGTCCAGCAGCGCCTGCGGCCCCAGGCACAGCCCCAGAAAGGGCTTGCCCAACGCCGCGTCCCGGACCACCTCCACCAGGTTCCAGTGGGCCAGTTCGCGCATGCAGTCGCGAATCGAACCCTGGCCGGGAAACACCACCCGGTCGGCCTGGAGAATGTCATGGTGGTTCTGCGTGACGATCACGCGCGCCCGTGGGGCGACATGTTCGAGCGCCTTGGCGACGGAGCGCAGATTGCCCATGCCGTAGTCGATGATCG
>ERZ761602.5444-NODE-5444-length-15089-cov-9.744512_pt1 | contig 15089 bp, 14 predicted proteins | sample MGYA00512165_ERZ761602 | MGnify/ENA primary metagenome ERZ761602 (study PRJEB28899, sample SAMN02445085) | bioreactor sludge metagenome | biome: EBPR sludge; isolation source: Thorneside wastewater treatment plant | place: Australia: Brisbane, Thorneside...
CATGTAGTCGCCGGCGATCGCCAGGCCGTTCTGGAAGCCGGTGATGCCGCCGCCCGCGGTATAGAAGTCGGACGAGGTCTTGGTGCGGCCAGCCGCCCAGTAGGTGATGCCCATGGTCATGGTCACGAAGATCAGGAACATGATGATCGCGTGCCAGTTGGTGGGCTGCGTCTGGATGTCGCCTTGCAGGGCCGGCCCAGCGGCAGCGGCCATGCCGGAGAACGCCAGCAGGGCGAGTGCCGTTGTAAATCGCTTGATCATTTCGTCTCCTTCTGCGCTTCTTTGATGATTTCGGCCGTCAGGTCGTCGAACTCGCCGTTGGCGCGGCGGACGTAGATGAAGGTCAAGATCCAGAAAAAGACGAACATCCCCATCTCGACGGTATAGCCGATGGCCCACATCGATCCCTCGGCGATCGGTTGGCCCAAGACCTTCGGATTGAAAGCGACCAGCATGAAGAAGCCATAGAAAATAATCAGCACGATGGCTGCCAGGGTTCGTGCGAAGCTTCCTCGCTTCTGAACTAACTCGTCGAACTTCGGATTGCGCCGAAGTCGCTCGTAGATAACGCTACTCATTTGTACTTATCCTCCTGATTTGTCTTGCGAAAGAATTGTGAGACCAATTTTCCAAGTATTGACAAGACCACTCCCCTCGGGGCGTCGAATACTAACCCAGATCGATTGATCGTTCAATCCAGCGTTCTTTCGAGTGTTTTTTGGCCCGTGCAGCGGCGCCGCCGATGCCGCGGCATCGCGGGCGCAGGCTGGCGCTAGGCGCCGAAGTTGCGCAATCCATCAAGGTCGAGGATGGTCAAGGTGCCGTAGTCGGCGCGCAGCAGGCCGGCTTGTTCGAGAGTCTGCAGCGCCTGATTGACACGCTGGCGCGAGACCCCCGCGAGCAATCCAATCTCTTCCTGGGAGATGCGCAGTTCGAGACTGCTGCCGGGGTAAAGCAGTGGATTGAATATCGAGGCCAGGCAGCGGGCGAGGCGGGCGTCGGTATCGAGCAGGCGTTCGTGCTCGATCATGCCAATGAACTGGCCAAGGCGCTCGTTGATCTGGATCAGCAGGAAACGGTTGAAGGGGATGCTGTGGTCGAGCAGGTGCTGGAAGCGGCTGCGCTTCATGTAGGCGATGCGCGATTCGCGCAGCGCGATGACGTCGTAGCGGCGTACTTCGTCCTTGAGCAGGGAGCCTTCGCCGAACCAGCTGCCATCCGACAGGCCGACGAAACTGGTGGCCTTTCCGGTACGCCAGTTGCTGGCCATCTTGACCAGCCCATTGACGACTCCCATCCAGTGCCCGACCGTTTCCCCCTTCATGCACACGTAGCCCCCGGCCGGAACGGTACGCACAACGATGTCGTGCTTGACCCATTCGAGCTCGTCGGCGCGCAGTTGCCGCGCCCAGCAGGAAGCACGCAGCATTTCGTCGAGTTCACCCATTCGCAAGCCCACGAAAAAAAGATGCGGAATTGTCGCACGGACGACAATTCTCGTCGGCTCTGGCGAATAGACTGCCGGCAAGCTCCATTCTGAGATTGTGACGCAGGTGCATGTTCTGACGGCGATGCCGCGTTGCACAACGACAATCAGAAAAAAGGGTCTAGAATTTCGCAACACAATATAAATAAAAGCGTGTCGTCACGATAACGGCCGTTAATGCACCGGAGGAGACAAGATGCCGGAAACTGCGTCGTCGCAAGCGTTGGATACCTTTCCACGCTTGTTGTTGAACCATGCCCAGGTTCGCGGCAGCAAGGTGGCAATGCGCGAAAAGGACTTGGGGATTTGGCAGTGCTGGAGTTGGCAGGAGGTCGCCGACGAGGTGCGCGCCCTGGCTTGCGGTCTTGCCGAAATGGGTTTCAAGCGCGGCGAGAACGTGGCCATCGTCGGCGACAATCGGCCGCGCATGTACATGATGATGAGCGCTGTGCAGTGTCTTGGCGGGGTGCCCCTGCCGCTCTACCAGGACGCGGTGGCCAACGAGATGCTCTTCGTGCTGGTCGACGCCGAAGTTCGCTTCCTGTTTGTCGAAGACCAGGAGCAGGTCGACAAGGTGCTCGAGTTGCAGGAACAGTTGCCACAGCTCAAGCATCTCTTTTACGACGATCCGCACGGCATGCGCCACTACACGCAGCCTTTCATCCACGACGTTCGCGAGCTGATGGAGATGGGGCGGATACACAACCGTAACCATCCCGATCTGCTGACCACCGAGGTCGCGGCTGGCAGCGCGGACGACGTCAGCGTCATGCTGTACACCTCCGGGACGACCGGCAAGCCAAAGGGCGTGTGTCTGACCCACAAGGCCTTCATCAGTGCTGCCCGTGGTGGCGCTGATTTCGATCATCTGACTGCTGACGAAGATATCCTTTCCTATCTGCCGATGGCCTGGGTGGGCGACCATTTGTTTTCGTTTGCGCAGGCTATGGTCACTGGTTTCGCAATCAATTGCCCCGAGTCGGCCGAGACGGTGATGAACGATCTGCGCGAAATCGGCCCGACCTATTACTTCGCACCGCCGCGCGTTTTCGAGAACCTGTTGACGCAGGTGATGATCCGCATGGAGGACGCCAGCGCGATCAAGCAGAAGATGTTTCATTATTTCATGGCAGTGGCGCGGCGCAGCGGGGCCGAGATTCTCGATGGCAAGGCTGTTTCGGTCGCTGATCGCGTGCTCTACGCACTGGGCAACTTCTTCGTTTTCGGGCCGCTCAAGAATGTCCTTGGACTGAGTCGGGTGCGTGTCGCCTACACCGCTGGCGCGGCCATCGGTCCCGACCTTTTCCGTTTCTACCGCTCGATCGGCATCAATTTGAAGCAGCTCTATGGTCAGACTGAGACCTGCGCCTACGTTTGTCTGCAACCCGACGGCGAGATCAAGTTCGACAGCGTCGGCAAGCCGGCGCCGGGCGTTGAGGTGAAGATCGCCGACAACGGCGAAATCCTCGTCAGGGGACCGATGTTGCTCAGGGAGTACTACAAGCGACCCGACGCGACCGCCGAAGCGATCAACGCCGACGGCTATTTCATGACCGGCGACGCGGGCCTGTTCGACGACGAAGGGCATCTGAAAATCATCGATCGCGCCAAGGACGTCGGCAAGTTGGGCAACGGCGCCATGTTTGCGCCCAATTTCATCGAGAACAAGCTCAAATTCTTTCCCTTCGTCAAGGAGGCGGTGGTCTTCGGTGACCGCCGTGAAATGGTTTGTGCCTTCATCAACATCGATATCGGCGCGGTCGGCAACTGGGCCGAGCGGCGCGGCATAGCCTATTCCGGCTATACCGATCTGGCAGCCAAGGCGGAGGTCTATGGGCTGATCCAGGAGTCAATCGAACAGGTGAACTGCGAACTGGTGGGCGAGGGCGTGCTGGCCGATTCGCAGATTCATCGTTTCCTGATCCTGCACAAGGAACTCGATCCAGACGACGACGAGTTGACGCGTACGCGCAAGGTTCGCCGCGGTTTCGTTGCCGAGAAATATGCGGTCTTGATCGACGCGCTCTACGGCGGCAAGGACAGCCAGTTCATCGAAACCGCGGTGAAGTTCGAGGACGGGCGGCAAGGCAAGGTGGCGGCCGATCTGGTCATCCGTAACCTGAAGGTTTTCGGCGCTGCCGGGAGGGAGGCGTCATGAGTCGGCAGATCGGCGAGGTTATTCTCGACCTGAAGCAGGTTTCGCTTTCCTTTGGCGGCGTCAAGGCGCTGACCGACATCTCGTTCAACGTTCGCGAACACGAGATCCGGGCGATCATCGGCCCGAACGGTGCCGGTAAGAGTTCGATGCTCAATGTGATCAACGGCGTCTATCGGCCGCAGGAGGGGGAGATCATTCTGCGCGGTCAGCGCTTCACGAAAATGAACCCCTACAAGGCCGCCCAGGCCGGGATTTCGCGGACTTTCCAGAACATCGCCTTGTTCAAGGGAATGAACGTGATCGACAACCTGATGACCGGGCGCAACCTGAAAATCAGAAGCAACCTGATTCAGCAGGCCTTCTGGTGGGGGCCGGCACGCCGCGAGGAACTCGAGCATCGCGCCAAGGTAGAAGACGTGATCGACTTTCTGGAAATTCAGCACATTCGCAAGACGCCGGTCGGGCGCCTGCCGTACGGTCTGCAGAAGCGCGTAGACCTCGGGCGGGCGCTGGCCATGGAGCCAAGCATCCTCTTGCTTGACGAACCGATGGCCGGGATGAACGTCGAGGAGAAGCAGGACATGTGCCGTTTCATTCTCGACGTCAATGACCAGTTCGGAACGACCATCGTCCTGATCGAGCACGACATGGCGGTGGTCATGGATATTTCCGATCGCGTCGTCGTTCTCGACTACGGCAAGAAGATCGGCGATGGCGATCCGGACGAGGTCCGCGCCAATCCGGACGTCATCAGCGCCTATCTCGGCGCCAGCCACTAACGGTCATGACTCGTGGAGACACCTCAAGTCATGAAAGTCATGACCGTTTCCCCCTCTTCCCCAACCCTTCTCCCGCGAGGGGAGAAGGGAGCTTCGTGAGCCGCTTGCGCGACTTTCACGGTTAGGAGTGATGCGATGGGTTTCTTCCTGGAAACATTGATCGGCGGGCTGATGGCCGGCATGCTCTATGCGCTGGTGGCGCTCGGTTTCGTGTTGATCTTCAAGGCATCGGGCGTGTTCAACTTCGCACAGGGGGCGATGGTTCTGTTCGCTGCGCTGGCCATGGCCCGTTTTGCGGAGTGGATTCCGGGCTGGTTCGGTCTCGAGGGTTCGTACCTGGGAACAGCCGCGGCCTTCGTCGTGGCCGGAGCCTTGATGTTCGTGGTCGCCTGGCTGATCGAACGGCTGGTCCTGCGCCACCTGGTCAACCAGGAGGGCGCGACGCTGCTGATGGCCACTCTCGGTATCGCCTACGTTCTTGAAGGCATCGGCAGCACTATGTTCGGCAGCAGCATCTATACGATCGATGTCGGCATGCCGAAGGATCCTGTCTTTCTCTTCGAAGGGATCTTTCCGGGCGGGCTGCTGATCAACAAGGAGGACTTCATTGCTGCCTTGATAGCGGCGGTGCTGGTTGGACTGCTGACCCTCTTTTTCCAGAAGACCACCACCGGGCGGGCTCTGCGTGCGGTGGCCGACGACCATCAGGCGGCACAATCAATCGGCATTCCGCTGAATCGTATCTGGGTGATCGTCTGGTGTGTCGCCGGGCTGGTTGCCCTTGTCGCTGGCGTGATCTGGGGTTCCAAGCTCGGCGTCCAGTTCTCCTTGTCGACGGTCGCGCTACGGGCGCTGCCGGTGGTTATCCTCGGCGGCTTGACTTCGGTTCCCGGCGCCATCATCGGCGGCCTGATCATCGGTGTCGGCGAGAAGCTCTCGGAAGTCTATCTCGGTCCGATGGTCGGCGGCGGGATCGAGATCTGGTTTGCCTACGTACTAGCCCTGGTCGTTCTCCTGTTCAGGCCGCAAGGGCTGTTCGGCGAAAAGATCATCGACCGCGTGTAATCGGGGAGAACGCAAGTGCTATATAGAGAAAACGGTCAGTTCAAGACCTCTTACGCCGCTGATCAGCAGATCTTTCCGATTACCCAGGACCGTTGGGCAATCATCGGCATCCTGGTGTTTGCCTTCGTCGCCGTTCCCTTGCTGGTCGACGAATACATGTTCCGCGCCATTCTGATCCCCTTTGTGATCTTGTCGCTGGCCGCTCTCGGCGTCAATCTGCTGGTGGGCTTCTGTGGGCAGATTACGCTCGGTGCCGGCGCTTTCATGGCCGTCGGGGCATACGCGGCGTACAACTTCCATATTCGCATCGAGGGCATGCCGCTGCTCGCGTCCTTGCTGCTTGGCGGCCTGACGTCGGCCGCCGTTGGCATCGTTTTCGGAATACCGAGTTTGCGCGTGCGCGGCCTCTATCTGGCCGTTGCCACCCTGGCTGCACAGTTCTTCACCGACTGGGTTTTTCTTCGTGTTCCGTGGTTCACGGACTACGCCTCATCGGGCTCGGTTTCGGTTTCCAACCTGCAGGTGATGGGCTGGCAAATCAACAACCCCCTCAACAAGTATCTGTTCTGCCTGGCCATCCTGACGGTTTTCGCACTAATGGCGAAGAACATGACGCGTAGCGCCATCGGTCGGCAGTGGATGGCCATCCGCGACATGGACGTCGCCGCCGAGGTGATCGGTATCCGGCCGTTGTTTGCCAAGCTCTCGGCGTTTGCCGTCAGTTCCTTCTTCGTCGGAACGGCAGGGGCGCTGTGGGGTTTCGTGCACCTCGCCTCGTGGGAGCCGGCAGCCTTCTCGGTCGACCGTTCGTTCCAGCTACTGTTCATGGTCATCATTGGCGGTCTGGGTTCGATCATGGGAAGTTTCTTCGGTGCAGCGTTCATCGTCATTCTGCCGATCGCCCTCAATCAACTGCTGCCGGCGATCGGCGACCTGGTCGGGGTCGAGATATCGACTGCCGGCATCTCGCACGCCGAGTTGATCATCTTCGGCGGCCTGATCATCTTCTTCCTGATCAAGGAGCCACACGGCATTGCACGGCTGTGGTCGACCGGAAAGGAGAAACTGCGGCTCTGGCCGTTCCCGCACTGAGTCGTGTGCCGGAGGGCTGTTCGCCGTAAGCAAGGGGTTTGTCGCAGTCGTAGTTGCAGTGGTATCGCCATTTTAATAAGAGGAGACACTAATGAACTTACGCAAGCTCGTAGTAACTGCTTCACTGGGCGCGATTGCCCTGTCAGCGCTGGCGACAGTGCCAGCGGCTGCACAGCAAGCCAAGGAACAGTACTTTCCGGTCCTGGTTTACCGTACCGGCGCCTATGCTCCGAATGGCGCTCCCTGGGCCAACGGCTATGTCGATTACCTGAAACTGATCAATGCACAGGGTGGCATCAATGGCGTCAAGCTCAGTTTCGAAGAGTGTGAGACGGGTTACGCCACCGACCGCGGGGTCGAGTGCTACGAACGTCTGAAAGGCAAGAACGGCGGCGCAACGACCTTCCAGCCACTGTCCACCGGCATTACCTTCGCGCTGACGGAGAAAGCGCCGAAAGACAAGATCCCGCTGATTACTGCCGGGTACGGGCGTAGCGAATCGTCGAACGGCGCCGTCTTTACCTGGAACTTCCCGTTGCTCGGGACCTATTGGGTTGGCGCCGACGTTGCGATCCAGTACGTCGCCAAGCAGGAAGGCGGTGTCGACAAGCTGAAGGGCAAGAAGATCGCGCTTGTTTACCACGACAGTCCTTATGGCAAGGAGCCTATCCCGGTCCTCGAGGAACTGGGCAAGAAACATGGCTTCGAAGTGCAATTGTTGCCGGTGGCGCACCCGGGCGTGGAGCAGAAGGCGACCTGGCTGCAAATCCGCCAGAGCAGGCCGGACTACGTCCTGCTCTGGGGCTGGGGCGTGATGAACCTGACCGCGCTACGCGAGGCGCAGGCGACTGGCTACCCGCGCACCAAGATGCTGGGCATCTGGTGGGCAGGCGCCGAGCCCGATGTCAGGGACGTCGGCGAAGGCGCCAAAGGCTATAGTGCGCTGACCTTGCAGCATGGTGCCGAGCACAACTCCAAAATTGTCAAGGATGTCCTCGCCACCTTGCACGCCAAGGGTGAGGGCACCGGCCCGAAAGAAGAGGTCGGTGAGGTGCTCTACATGCGTGGCCTGATTTCGTCGATGCTCGCTGTCGAGGGTGTTCGCAAGGCGCAGGAGCGCTACGGCAAGGGCAAGGTGATGACCGGTGAGCAGGTGCGTTGGGGTCTGGAACACCTCGATCTCGACCAGAAAACGCTCGATGCGATGGGCTTCGCTGGCGTGATGCGTCCGGTGCAGACCTCTTGCCTTGATCATATGGGCTCGTCATGGGTGCGCATCCAGACCTGGAACGGCAAGAAGTGGGAGTTCCTTTCCCCCGATTGGTATCAGGCCGACGACAAGACCTTGCGTCCAATGGTCATGCTCGCCTCCGGCAAATACGCGGAAGAGAAGAAGCTGTCGCCGCGTACTCCTGAGGAGTGCAACAAGTAAGTTCCCGCGGGCTCGTCACCACGAGTCCCCTGTCAGCCCTCCCGCTTGCGGGAGGGCAGCCCGCTTAGCGAAGAGACGCCATGAGCACTGCCAACATCCTTCTCCGAGTCAATAGCATCGAGGTGATCTACAACCACGTGATCCTGGTTCTCAAGGGCGTTTCGTTCAGCGTTCCGGAAGGAGGCGTCGTAGCCTTGCTCGGCGGCAACGGCGCCGGCAAGACGACAACCCTGCGTGCGGTCAGTAATTTGTTGCACGGCGAACGCGGTGAAGTCACCAAAGGCACGATCGAGTTGCGCGACGAGCGCATCGAGGCTCTGACGCCTGCAGATCTGGTTAAGCGCGGCGTCATTCAGGTGATGGAAGGGCGGCACTGCTTCGGCCACTTGAGCATCGAAGAAAACCTGCTCACCGGGGCTTACACGCGCAGCGATGGCAAGGCGGCAATCAACGAGACGCTGGAAAAGGTCTATGCGTATTTCCCAAGGTTGAAAACCCGCCGTAGCAGTCAGGCGGCCTATACCTCGGGCGGCGAGCAGCAGATGTGCGCCGTCGGGCGGGCGTTGATGGCCAATCCACGCATGGTGCTGCTCGACGAGCCGTCGATGGGTCTGGCGCCGCAGATTGTCGATGAGGTGTTCGGCATCGTCAAGGATCTGAATCAGAAGGAAGGCGTGACCTTCCTGCTCGCCGAACAGAACACCAATATGGCGCTGCGCTACGCAGACTTCGGCTACATCCTCGAAAACGGTCGCGTGGTGATGGAGGGTGCAGCCAAGGAGCTGGCTGCCAACGAAGACGTCAAGGAGTTCTACCTCGGCCTGTCGTCGGCCGGGCGCAAGAGCTTCAAAGACGTCAAGCACTATCGCCGTCGCAAGCGCTGGCTTTCCTGAGCATCCGTGCCGGCCGTGCCCTGCCGGACTGTCGGTGGTCCGGCAGGCTGTCGGGCGGGCCATCTCTCCTCTCGCGCTGACTGAGTTTCTTCGCTGTCTGGCGCGAACTTACCTACGGTGTGAGTGACCTCCATGACCTACTACGATTCTCTGGAAACGCGTTCGCCGGTCGCACGTGAAGCCTGGCTGATGGCGCGCCTGCCGCAGCAGCTCGAGCTTGCCAAAACGAAGTCCCCCTATTGGCGCCAGCGGCTTGCTGGTGTGGCGGTCAATGGCATCGACTCGCGCGCAGCGCTGGCGACGCTGCCGGTGACGCGCAAGAGCGAGCTCGGCGATCTGCAACGCGCGGCCCCGCCTTTCGGTGGCCTGACGGCGACGCCAATGAGCGGCTTGTCGCGGGTCTTTGCTTCGCCGGGTCCGATCTATGATCCGGAGGGCTGTGGTCAGGACTGGTGGCGTTTCGCGCGCGTCCTGTTTGCTACCGGCTTCCGGGCCGGCGACCTGGTGCACAACACCTTCTCCTACCATTTCACGCCGGCCGGCTTCATGCTCGAAGGCGCGGCCCAAAAACTCGGTTGTCCGGTTTTTCCCGCCGGTGTCGGACAGACCGATATGCAGGTACAGGCAATTGCCGACCTCAAACCCGCAGCCTACGTCGGCACGCCGTCGTTTCTGCGCATCATTATCGAGAAAGCTGACGAGCTCGGTACCGACGTCAGTTCGCTGCGCAAGGCGGTGGTCTCGGGTGAAGCTTTGCCACCGACGCTGCGCAAGCTGCTCAACGCGCGCGGCATCGTCGTGCGTCAGGCCTATGCGTCTGCCGACCTGGGCCTGATCGCCTATGAGACGCCAAGCGAAGAAGGGCTGGTCGTCGAGGAAGACGTGTTGCTCGAAATCGTTCGCCCGGGTACCGGCGATCCGGTCGCCGAAGGCGAGGTCGGCGAAGTCGTGGTCACCGGTTTCAATGCCGATTACCCGCTGATTCGCTTCGCCACTGGCGATCTTTCGGCCTTGCTGCCGGGTATCAGCCCCTGTGGTCGGACCAATATGCGCATCAAGGGCTGGCTGGGGCGCGCCGATCAGACGACCAAGGTCAAGGGGATGTTCGTACACCCTTCGCAGGTCGCGGCGCTAGTCGCGCGGCACGGCGAGATTGGCCGCGCGCGTCTGGTGGTCGACAATGCCGGTGGTCAGGATCGGATGACTTTGCACTGCGAGGTTGCAGAGCCCTCGGCCGCCCTGCAGGCGGCCGTGGTGGTCAGCATTCGCGAGCTCACCAAGCTGCGTGCCGAGGTCGCTTTCCAGGCTGTCGGTGCTTTGGCCAACGACGGCAAGGTGATCGAAGACCTGCGCACCTACGAGTGAGGCGGACGCTGGCCGCAATCCTTGCTTCATTGCTGCTTGCTTCGCTGCTCGCTGACGAGGCGGCGGCAGCGGCGAGCGCTGCCGCCGCCGCGTCTGGGCCGCAGCTTGGTGATTGCGTGATCTTTCGCGAAAGCGGCGCTGGTCGGATCCTGAAGGCGCCGACCTATTGGCTGCAAGGCTGGATCGCCGCGGTTTACCGCCAGCGGCGGCAGCTTGATCTCTGCCCACGCATTGGCAAACCGGCGACCGCCTATACCCCAGCCGACCGGGCGCGCCTGGCGGCCGCGATGCCTTGCGTGGAGCAGGTTGCAGTCGATGCGGCGGAGCCTGCTTCTGCCTCGCTTCCCCGCGACGTAGAGGTGACGCGGGTGCAGGTGATGGTCGCCGAATGGGAAACGCCGTGGTCGCATCAGCACGGCACGACGGGATGGCTGTTCCGCGGTCAGTTTCTCGACCAGACCCTGCAGAAGGGGGCGCTGATCGACATGGATGCAGCCTGGCTCGAGCGCTGCGAGGCCGAGCGATGAGCGGCGCGCCACTGCGTGGCGTTCGCGTCCTCGACCTAAGCCGACTGCTCCCCGGGCCAGTGGCCACCTTGCATCTGGCCGATCTCGGCGCCGACGTGATCAAGATCGAAGATCACGGGGCTGGCGACTACGCGCGCCTGCTTGGCGAGGGTCCGGACGGCGTCAGTGTTTTCTATCGCAGCGTCAACCGCAACAAGCGTGGCCTGCGCCTCGACCTCAAGCAGGAAGCAGGGCGGGCAGTCTTGCTGCGCCTGGCCGCTGCTGCCGACGTGCTGGTCGAGAGTTTCCGGCCCGGGGTCAGCGACCGGCTCGGCATCGGCTACCCGGCGTTGCGGGCGATCAACCCAAAGCTGGTCTATTGCGCGATTACCGGTTACGGCCAGAGCGGGCCGCTGGCGATGGCCGCAGGGCACGATCTCAACTACATCGGTCTGGCTGGGGTTCTCGATCAGATCGGCGTTGACGGCGGGCCGCCGGCGATTCCGAATCTGCAGATTGGCGACTTGCTGGGCGGCGCGATGAGCGCCGTGATGGGAATTCTCGCGGCCTTGTTCGATGCCCAGCGCAGTGGCCAGGGGCGCCTGGTCGACGTGGCCATGAGTGACGCGGTTTTGGCACACAACCTCTTTCCGCTGTTCGCCATGCACAGCGCTGCCGGCGTGTCCGCGCGCGGCTGCGATCTGCTCAGCGGCGGTGACGCGGGCTATGGCGTATATGCCACGGCGGATAGTCGGTACATGGCCGTCGCACCGCTCGAGAAGAAGTTCTGGGACGTCTTTTGTGCGGCATTGGAACGTCCCGACTGGAAGCACCTGCACGGTGCGCGCGGCGCAGCCGCAGTCGCTTTGCGTGGGGAAATCGAGACCCTCTTCGGCAGTCGCACACAGGCCGACTGGAGCAAGTTCTTTGCCGACCTGGATTGCTGCGTGACGCCGGTACTCGGTGTGGCGGAGGCTCTCGAGCATCCGCAGTTCCGCGCGCGCGCGATGGCGGTGGATGCTGACGGGGTCACCCAATACGCGCCGCCGGTTAAGCTTTCGGGCTGGGCTTTTTCCGTCGAGCGCGCTGCGCCCGCTCCTGGCGAGCACGGCGAGGAGATTCTGCGCGAAGCGGGATTTTCCGGGGACGAAATCAGCGCTCTGCGCGCGGCGTCGATCCTCTGACGCCGCGCTCCTTTTCAGGGCTTCTTCTTCGCCTCGTCTTCGCCTTGGCCGGCTTGTTGCGCCGCGGCCGCAGCCTGCTTCATCTGTTCCTGCATCTGCTGCATCATGGTCCAGGGCCACATCGTTGCCTGCTTGAGGGCATCCGCGCCGCCTGCCGCGCCGAGCAAGCCCGCCTGGGCTCCGTCGTCGCTGCTGCCGCCAGCGGCACCGGGCGTGAAGTTGCTGCCCATCTGGCCCATCGCGCGCACGGCGTTGAGCGTTACACATTGCATCTCAAGGCCCTGGATGGTCATCTGCAGCATCGACAGGTTCATTTTCAACCAGCTCTCGACGGCTTTGAGATCCCTGACCTTCTTCTCTATTTCCTCGACGTCCAGCGTCGGGGTCACCATGCCCGGCAACGAAAAGCCCATATTGCCAAACATTTTTTTGGCGAAGCTCATCGGATCGGTTAGAGAATCATTACTGGACATTTTGCGGCTCCGGTGGTGGTGGAATCGGTCATGTTAGCAAAGATTCAGCGTCTTCGGGGGCGGGCGCAGATTATTGCGAATCTCACGCCGCCAGCGGCCGTGCTGGCAGAGCACGGCATGCTTCAGGCGCTTTCACCGGCGCTCAAAGGCGGTAGCAGAACAGCTGCGTCTGGCGCGCGTCCTCGACTTCGATGACCCGCTCGGGGGCGACATCGGGCACCGGAAAGCTGTTGCTGATGAACAGCGTTCCCGGGCGCATCTCGCACTGCGCTTTCTCCCACAGTGCGGCCATCGGGACCGGCGACAGAAAGGCATAGACGACATCGTAGGCGCTCAGCCTGGTCTCCCAGATGTCGCCCCAACGCCAGTCGCAGTTGGGCAGGCCGGCCATGCGCAGGCGTCCGCAGGCCCAGGTCGCCGGCGCATTCTCCACGCCGCTGAAGCGTGCATCGGGTCGCTGCCGGGCGAGCGGCCCGAGCACGCTGCCGACGCCGGCGCCAAGGTCGAGAAAGTGCATCTTGGGCAGGTCCTTGGTCAACTCGGCGATGGCTGCCGCAGTTGCTGCGTTGGACAGGTAGAGCGGTACCTGGCCGGTGACTGCGCCGCGGTAAACGAGTAGCAGCACCATGAACAGCAGCAGGTACCAGCCCGGGTCAATGCCGATCGTCGAAGCGAACCACGCCATGGGGGCGAAGAGCGCGTGCATCAGACGCCACCACCAAGGCTGACGCGTGAGGCTGGCGAAGAGCAGGGCGACGGCAGCGATGGCCAGCGCGGTTTCTGGCCACGGCAGTTGTTCGTTGCGCAGGCCGTAGTACGGCCAGGCCAGTGACAGCACGGCAAGTGCAGCGGCGAGCTGCAGGGCCAGTTGTCGACGCTGCGACCCGAGCGCGGGCGGCGCCGCGTCAGCGGATTCGGGTGGCAGTAAAGACAAGGTTTGGCTCCATAGGCTTGTGTGCTGCGTTGGCAGTGGAGGCTTGGGTGGCTCGTGCCGAGCCGCTGCTTGGCCGCGCCTTCGGCTGCTCGCTCAGCTGCTTGCGCCGGGTGGGAGAATCTTGCCTGGATTGAGCAGATTCGTCGGGTCCAGGGCGGCCTTTATGGCGCGCATCACGGCGACTGCCTCCACGCCGTGTTCGCGAACCATGAATCGGGTCTTGCCGATACCGATACCGTGCTCGCCGGTGCAGGTACCGGACATCGCCAGCGCTCGCTCGACGAGGCGCTCGTTGATCCATTCGGCTTCGTGCATGTCGCTCGCACTGGCCGGGTCCACCAGCACCACCAGGTGAAAGTTGCCGTCGCCAACATGGCCGAAAAGGGCGATCGGGATAGACACCCGGGCGATGTCGTCCTTGGTCGCCTGGATGCATTCGGCGAGGCGAGAGATCGGCACGCAGACGTCGGTCGGGAAGGCGCGGCAGCCCGGCTTGAGCTGCAGGCAAGCGAAATAGGCGTCATGACGGGCTTGCCACAGGCGCGACCGGTCCTCGTTGCGCGTCGCCCAGGCGAACTCCTGGCCGCCGAAACTGCTGGCAATGCCCTGCACGATCTGCGCTTGCTCGCTGACTGCCGCCGGGCTGCCGTGGAACTCGAAGAACAAGGTGGGTAGTTCGCGCAGCGTGGTATGACTGTGGCGGTTGACGGCGGAAATGGTCAGCGCATCGAGCAATTCGATGCGCGCGACGGGCACGCCGAGCTGGATGCTCTGGATCACCGTGTCCACCGCGGCGGCGATGTCGGGAAAGGCGCAGACCGCTGCCGACATGGCTTCGGGAATCGGATGCAGCCGGACGGTCAGTTCGGTGATGATTCCGAGTGTCCCCTCCGAGCCGATCAGTAGACGCGTCAGGTCGTAACCGGCCGACGATTTACGCGCCCGGCCGCCGGTCTTGATGATTCGGCCGTCGGCCAGGACCACCGTCATGGCGAGCACGTTGTCACGCATGGTGCCATAGCGCACGGCGTTGGTTCCCGAGGCGCGCGTCGCCGCCATGCCGCCAAGCGATGCATCGGCGCCGGGGTCGATCGGAAAGAAGAGCCCGCTGCCTTTCAGGGCTGCGTTCAGCTGCAGCCGCGTGACGCCGGCGGCAACCGTGGCGTCGAGATCGTCGCCATGGATGGCCAGGATGCGGTTCATGCGGGAAAGATCGATGCTGATGCCGCCGTGAATTGCCAGCACCTGCCCTTCGACCGAACTGCCAGCGCCGTAGGGGATTATCGGCACCCGGTACTGACCGCAGAGCCTGACCACTTCGGCCACTTCGTCCGTGCTCCCGGCAAAAAAAACGGCGTCGGGCGGCGCCGGTTCGTGAGCCGACTCATCCCGCCCGTGCTGCACGCGAATCGACTCGCCTTGCGCGAAGCGCGAGCCAAAGCGGCATTTCATGATCGCCACGAGATCGTCTGCGAGCGGCGGGTGGCTGGGGAGAGGAATGTTCATCGCGCCTGGAGGATCCCTTCTTTGTGCTGTGGACGGCGAGCAACGATTCTACGCCCTTGGTCGGGCGAAAGCGTTGAAAGAGCTGTGCGCAGGCCTGATTTCTAGTCTATAATCTCGCGCTGCTCGAAAAACAATTTGACAGCAATTTTTCCAGGTGTCAGAATCCTGGGTTCTGAGCTGGAGGGATACCCAAGTGGCCAACGGGATCAGACTGTA
>ERZ761602.5447-NODE-5447-length-15088-cov-4.394665_pt1 | contig 15088 bp, 8 predicted proteins | sample MGYA00512165_ERZ761602 | MGnify/ENA primary metagenome ERZ761602 (study PRJEB28899, sample SAMN02445085) | bioreactor sludge metagenome | biome: EBPR sludge; isolation source: Thorneside wastewater treatment plant | place: Australia: Brisbane, Thorneside...
GCACGGGGGCTGGCGGTGGGCGGCTCTTCGGCCGTCGTGCTTGCACCGCTGGGGTCGGGGTTCGGGGCGACGCTGGCGTCCGTGGCGGCGCTTGCGTTCGTCGCGCTGGCCGCACTCGCGTCGCGGTTCGAGGGAGCGTCGGCCACGGCCACACCGGCATCTTGCACGCCGTCCTCGACACGCGCGTCGCTCTCCGCTTCGAGCGCCATGAACGTCGCGGTGTAGCTCGGCGTCACGTCGGGCAGCGGATCGAGCGCGATGCCGTCGTTCAACGCAGCCAACCGCCGTCGGGCGTGACTCACGCGCTCGGGGGGCATGCCGACCCGGTAGTGCTCCACCCACGCGGTCCAGCAGCGCAGGCGGTCTTCCGTGGAGCGGGCCGGGTCGAGGTCTGCCGCGTGGCAACGCTCGTAATACGCCTCGCTCTGGTGCAGCATGCGAGGGCTCGCGCCGCAGCCGAGAGCGACGGCGCAGAACAGCATGAGCGCCCGACGAGCCAACATCGATCCGCAGCGTATCACGGAGGGCCTGCGCCAAGCTCGCCTCGAGCTCCCCGAGCCGGTCGGGGCGGTCGGGCTGGTGTGGAGCGAGAAGGGTCTGGTGGCGTTGCGCTGGGGTGACGAAGGGCCGGCCGATGACGTCGCGGTCGCACGTCACGCGCCCGCGGCGTGGCGTGAGGTGCTGCGTGGGTACGCGCGCGGGGACGACGTCGATCCCGCGCGCGAGATCCCGGTCGACCTGCGGGGGACCGCGTTTCAGATCGCCGCGTGGACGGCGTTGCGCGCGGTCCGCCGCGGCAAGGTGCGCACCTACGCAGGGATCGCGACGGATCTGAAGCGCCCCCGCGCGATGCGTGCGGTCGGCGCGGCCAACGGCGCGAACCCGATCCCGATCGTGGTGCCCTGTCACCGCATCGTGGGGGCCGGCTTGAAGCTCGGGGGCTACAGCGGCGGGCTCGATCGCAAGCGGCGCTTGTTGGAGCTCGAGGGCGTGAAGCTCGAAGGCGATCGGTTGCTGCCGGGGCAGCTCGACCTGTTCTGAGCTTCCCGGATCGGGCTCCCCGAGCGATCAGGTCTCGGCCGTGCCGACGGTACCGGAAACGTCGCGCATCGGCGCGAGGTCGGGGGCCGCGAAGAGCGGGAACGCGCAGGTGCGTTGGACGTCCCGCGCCGAGATCCCGCGGGCGACCCTCCGCACGTGCCAGGCGCCGACCGGATCGACGTCGAACGAGAGCATCGCGTCGCGCATGTAGACGCGCTCGAGCCTGGCGCCGTGCAGCACTCCGTCCACGAAGCGGACGGCCCCGTCGCAGACACCCCAGACGCGCGGTGCGTCGACCTCGATCGAGGTGTGGCCGCTCGCGTCGACCGCCTCGATCGCGATCAGCGCCACCGCGACGCCGCGCGGCGCGTGACCCAGCGGCTCGCCTGGCGTGTGGCTCGGTGCGAGAACATTCGAGGCGTCGAACTCCGGTGCCAACCAGAGGGCCGAGGGATCGGCGAGAGACGCGCGCGCGTCGGCGATCGCGAGTTGTACGAGAGCAGCGAGGTCCACCGCGCGAGTAAGGCGCGGACGTTCCGCGGCGGCAAGTAGAAGAGCCCTCGCGCTCGCTGGTGCGGCCGATCGTGGAGAGGCTCGCGCGGTGCTCGCGCAGGGGGGCGTACGCGTTGCGCCGAGCGGGTCCGGAGCTTACTTTCCGCGCTTTCCGCGCGCTTCGTCCCCACTCAGCCGGGTGAACGGAACGCGGCGGCCGCCTCGGGGGTTCCGCCTCGAGGATTCCTGGGCGAGCGCCGCCCCCACGAGGCAGAACGAATGTTTGCATCGGTCCTCAAGAAGATCTTCGGCACCAAGCACGAGCGCGAGGTGAAGAAGCTCGGGCCCATCGTCGACGCCATCAACCAGCTCGAGCCGAAGATGCAGAAGCTCTCGGACGCCGAGCTTCAGCGGAAGACGGCCGAGTTTCGCGAGCAGCTCGATCGGGGTGCGAAGCTCGACGACCTGATGATCCCCGCGTTCGCGACGGTGCGCGAGGCGGGCAAGCGCGTGCTCGGCATGCGCCACTACGACGTGCAGCTGATCGGCGGCGCGGTGCTGCACCAAGGCAAGATCGCCGAGATGCGGACCGGCGAAGGCAAGACGCTCGTCGCGACGTTGCCTTGTTATCTGAACGCGCTCGAGGGGCGCGGCGTGCACGTCGTCACCGTCAACGACTACCTCGCGCAACGCGACGCCGAGTGGATGGGGCGCCTCCACAAGTTCCTCGGGCTCAGCACCGGCGTGATCGTCCCGCAGTCGTCGAACGCGGTGAAGAAGCGCGCCTACCAAGCGGACATCACGTACGGGCAGAACAACGAGTTCGGCTTCGACTACCTCCGCGACAACATGAAGTTCTCCATCCACGACTACGTGCAGCGCGACCTGCGCTACGCGATCGTGGACGAGGTCGACTCGATCCTCATCGACGAGGCGCGCACCCCGCTCATCATCAGCGGCCCCGGCGAGACCGCGAGCGAGAAGTACATGCAGGTGACGGAGATCGTCCCGCGCCTGCGTCGCGACGAGCACTACGAGGTCGACGAGAAGGCGCGCTCCGTGAACCTCACCGAAGAGGGCATGGAGCACGCGCAGACGCTGCTGCGCCAGAAGGGGCTGCTGCAGCAGTCGAAGAAGGACGGCTCGCCGTACCGCGACGAGCGGATGGCGAAGCACGACGAGGGCAACCTCTACGATCCCGTCAACCTCGAGACGCTGCACATCCTCCAGCAGTGCCTGCGCGCGCACGCGCTCTACCACCGCGACCAGCACTACATGGTCAGCCAGGACGGCAAGGTGATGATCATCGACGAGTTCCGCGGGCGCGTGCTCGCGGGGCGTCGGTGGTCGGACGGTCTGCACCAGGCGGTCGAGGCCAAGGAGCGGGTGCCCATCCAGGACGAGAGCATCACGCTCGCGACGATCTCCTTCCAGAACCTCTTCCGCCTCTACGACAAGCTCTCCGGAATGACCGGTACGGCCGACACCGAGGCCACCGAGTTCCACAAGATCTACGAGCTCGACGTGGTGGTCATCCCGACCAACCGCCCGATTCAAAGGCAGGATCAGGAGGACGTCGTCTACAAGAGCGAGCGCGAGAAGTTCGTCGCGGTCGCGGAGGAGATCGCGGAGGTCCACGCGACCGGGCGACCGGTGCTCGTCGGCACCACGAGCGTCGAGAAGTCGCAGGCGCTCTCGCAGATGCTGGTGAAGCGCGGCATCCCGCACTCGGTGCTCAACGCGAAGGAGCACGAGCGCGAGGCCGAGATCGTCGCGCAGGCCGGTACGCGTGGGGCGGTCACGGTGTCGACGAACATGGCCGGTCGCGGCACCGACATCGTGCTCGGCGGCAACGCGGAGATGCTCGGGCGCATGAAGGTTCTCGCCGAGGCCACGCCCGAGCTGCTCGCCGACAAGGCCGCGCTCGAAGAGGCGGTCGAGCGGGCGACGAAGGAGCTCGAGCCGCTCTGCAAGCAGGAGGGCAAGGCGATCAAGGATCTCGGCGGTCTGCACATCGTGGGCACCGAGCGCCACGAGTCGCGACGCATCGACAACCAGCTCCGCGGCCGCGCGGGTCGTCAGGGTGATCCGGGTAGCTCGCGCTTCTTCCTGAGCCTCGAAGACGATTTGATGCGCATCTTCGCCGGCGAGCGCGTCCAGGTGATGATGGAGCGCCTCGGGATGAAGGAAGGCGAGCCCATCGAGCACCCGTGGGTCACGAAAGCGGTCGAGAACGCGCAGAAGAAGGTCGAAGAGCGCAACTTCGACATTCGTAAGCATCTCCTCGAGTACGACGACGTGATGAACCAGCAGCGCAAGAGCATCTACGAGCTCCGCAAGCAGGTTCTTCAGGGGCAGTACCGCTCGGTCCCGACCGACGAACAGAAGAAGAAGGGCGCGACCTCGCAGCCGCTCGTCACGAAGATCGACGAAGAGCTGCGCAAGCGCGCCAAGCCGATCCTCGAGCAGATGGTGAAGCTCCACGGCACCGAGCCGCCGCCGGCGGGCGCGACCCCGGAAGAGGTGCAGGCGTTCCGGCAGCAGGCGTTCTCGCGCGACGTGGCCGAGATCGCGGAGGTGCGCGCGTTCCCGCTCGAGCGCGACGTCTACCAGTGGTTCGGCTGCGTCTTCGACTCGACGAAGCTGACCAAGAAGCCGAAGGAGCTGCTCGCCGCCCTCGAAGAGGCGGTCGCGATGTCGCTCACGGAGCAGAAGGAGCGAATGCTCGACATCACCGACGAGCTCGTCGGCTCGCTGGTCGAGCAGCACTGCCCGCCGCAGAAACACTTCGAAGACTGGAACTGGAAGGGCATCACGGCGGGCTTCGAGGATCAGTTCGCGATCGCCGCGCCGGAGCTCCGCGACAAATACAACAACTCGCAGGAGATCGCGGAGAAGCTCTACGAGGACGCGGAGAACGTCCTGAAGAAGAAGATGGAGGAGATTGGTTCGGAGAACTTCCTCCGTCTCTTCCGCAACTCGTATCTGCAGGAGATCGACCGTCGGTGGATCGAGCACCTCCAGGACATGGAGAAGCTCCGCGACGGAATCGGGCTCCGCGGCTACGGCCAGAAGGATCCGAAGAAGGAGTACCAGCGCGAGGGCTTCGCGATGTTCATGGACATGGTCCGGGGCATCAAGGCCAGCGTGTCGAAGTCGCTCTTCACGGTGCGTCGCGTGCGCGAGGAGGACCTCGAGGCGCTCGAAGCGCAGCGTCGTCAGGCGGTGGAGCGTCGGCAGCAGCAGATGCGCACGCAGCACCCCGAGGGCGCGCAGCCGCAGCAGCCGGGCGCGCAGGCGCCGTTGCGGGTGCAGGTCGCGCCAGCGGGGACGATCCGGGCGCAGGGGCGGCCCGTGCAGCAGCCAGTCGCGGGGGCACCGCGCCCGCAACCGAGCGTGCCGCCGGGCGCACCGGCGGGCCAAGCGGGACAAGCCGCGGGGCCGGGCGCGCAGCCGCAGGTCCCGCAGGCTCCGCAGCCGCGTGAGCCGATGAACCGCCACGAGCGGCGCGCGCTCGAGAAGAAGCAGAAGAAGAGCAAGGGCGCGAACGCGACGAAGTGACCGCGCGTCCGGGAGCGTACCGTCGGAAGATCCGTCGGTCGTGTTCCCGAGCGCGCCCCCGGCTCGTCCCCTCCGAACAACGGCGCTCGCCCCCACGAGCGCCGTTGTTTCGTCCGTCGACCGGTGCTACCGAGTCCGCCTCGCCCCCGTAGCTCAGGTGGATAGAGCAGCGGCTTCCTAAGCTGAAGGTCGGACGTTCGAGTCGTCCCGGGGGCGCCACTCGGCGAGCTGCGAGAGCAACCAGACGACCGCGTCGGTCGCGGCGCTCTCGACGCCGTGATCGGTGTTTCCCGAGAGCGCGATTCTCGACATCCTCGCGCGATGCATCGGTCTCGCCTGCTCGCCTCGCTTCTCGGGTTCGTCGTCGTCTCGCTCGTCGCGAGCTGCGGTGACGACGACGCTCCCTCGGACTCGGGCACCGGCTCGGACGCACGCGTGGTCTGCGTCGACGACGGGGAGTGCGACGACGGACTGTTCTGCAACGGCGCCGAGCGTTGCGCTCCCGGCGTCGGAGCGGACGCGCGTGGCTGCGTGGCGGTCGCGAGCCCTTGTGGAGCGGCGGAGTGCGACGAAGCGGCGGATCGATGCGACGCCGATTGCTCGAACCCGGACGCGGACGGAGACGGCGCCATCGCCGTGGCGTGCGGGGGCGACGACTGCGACGACACGGACGCCGACATCGGACCGGACCAATCCGAGATCTGCGATCCCGAAGGAGTCGACGAGGACTGCGACCCCACGACGGTCGGCACGCGCGACGCGGACGGGGACGGCGTGGTCGACGCGGCGTGCTGCAACGGCGCGAGCTGCGGGCTCGACTGCGACGACGACGCCGCGGACGTGCTCCCCGGCGCGACCGAGGTGTGCAACGAGCGCGACGACGACTGCGACGGCTCGGTCGACGAAGGCTTGATCCTCGAGCGCTATCTGCCGGACGCCGATCGCGACGGCTTCGGAGACGCGGATGGACTCGCGGTGATGGCGTGCGCGCGACCGGACGGGTACGCCGCCAACGAGCTCGACTGCGACGACACGGACGTGGACGTCGCGCCCGGCGCGGCGGAGCGCTGCAACGGCGAGGACGACGACTGCGACGGAACGGTCGACGAGCTCGAGGACAACGTCTTCTACCGCGACGCGGACGGCGACGGATGGGGCGTCTCGTCCGACTCGGTCACGATGGACGGCTGCGTGCCCCCCTCGGGGTACGTCGGCCGCGTCGGAGACTGCGACGACGGCGAGGCGACGACGAACCCCGGCGCGACGGAGCGCTGCAACGCCATCGACGACGACTGCTCGTCGCTCGCGGCGCCCGGCGGACCCGACCTCGCGGAGGACGCCGACGGAGACCTTCACGCGCCGCCTGGAGCCGCGTGCGAGGGCGGCTTCCCGAAGGACGACTGCGACGACACACGCGCGACGGTCTTCCTCGGCGCAGACGAGTTCTGCTCGGGGCTCGACGAGGATTGCGACGGAACCACCGACGAAGACAGCGACGCGCAGTGTCCGACCGGGACGTGCGACTCGGGCTGCGTCGTCGACCGGACGCTCGACATGCAGTCGGAGGCGGTCTGCGCGGTGCGGGGTGGGGCGGCGTATTGTTGGGGCGAAGGACCTGGGGTCTTCGATCAATCGAACTTGGTGCTCGAAGCGGACGTCGAGCTGCTGGAGAGCCGACCGCGACGCATCGCGACCCTCTCGTCGCTCCGCTCGATCGGCACCTCCGGTGGCTTCGGGTGCGCGGTCCAGAACGATCGCACGGTCGTGTGTTGGGGACTCAACCATCGCGGCCAGCTCGGGGCGGGCGACGTGGAGAGACACGACGCCCCGGTCGCGGTGGCGGGGCTCGCAGACGTGGTTCAGCTCGCGGTCGGGGATCTCTCGAGCTGTGCGCTCTCGGCCGACGGGAGCGTGCGCTGTTGGGGCTGGAACGAAGACGGCCAGATCGGCGACGGAACGACGGAGAACCGATCGCGTCCCACGCTCGTGCGAACGCTGGATCGCGTGGTCGAGATCGCGGCGTACGGATACACGTTCTGCGCGCGCCGCTTCGAAGGCTCGGTGTGGTGTTGGGGCGACGGCACGGTCGGCGACGGCACCGTCTTCGATCGTCTGGTTCCGGTGCGCGTGATCGCGATGGGCGCTCGGCGGCTGGTCGGGGGCGGAAACGCGTTCGGCAGCGCGATGTGTGCCCTGCTCGCTGACGGTTGGTCGTGCTGGGGCTTTCATCCGACGCTGGGCGTCGGAGGGGAAGGGCGCTCACCGGAGCCGTTGGTCGCGGCCTCGGACGTGCGTCTGCCCGCCCACAGCGACGACTCCGTGGCGTGCGCGATCCACACCGACGGAACCGTCGGATGTTGGGGCAACGACGACAGCCGTGTCGGCGGGCCCGTAACCGGAGGACCACGCTCGAACGTGGCGCTTCCCGTCGCGGGGCTCACCGACGTCGTCGACCTGCAATGCGGCAGCGACGTGTGCTGCGCGTTCGACGGAACGACGTGGACGTGCTTCGGGCTCGGGAACGCGCTCGCCATGGGCGACGGGCCGCGCGAGCGAGGTCCGTTCCGTACCGTCGACGCGCTGTTCTCGCCGCGCGCCGTCGCGTTCGGAAATGCGTCGGGGTGCGCGGTCGACGCCTCGGGGACGCTCTCGTGCTTCGGCGCTGCGACGAGTCGATCGCTCGGCTTCGTGCCCGGTGGCTCGAGCTGGGTGTATCCGGAGCCGGTCGAGGTGCCGCTGCCCTTCGAAGCGGTCGACGTGCGGACCTACGAGCAGCGGTTCTGCGTGCTCGGCGCGGGCGGCCAGGTCGCGTGTTGGGGCGGCGACGAGGCGCCGGGCGACGGGACCACGGTGGGCGCCGCCACCCCACGTGTCGTCGACGCGACGTCGATGGGAGGCGCATCGGCGATCGCGGTCGGGCTCGACTTCTCGTGCGCGATCGCGAGCGCCGACGGTGCGGCCTGGTGTTGGGGCCCCGCGTCGGGAGCACGCACGGGGCTCTGCGGCGACGGTGGGACGGGCTGCGTGCGTCCGGTGCGGGTCGATGGCGCTCGGAGCTACACGGCGATCCACGCAGGTCGGAGCCACGTCTGTGCCCGCGCGAGCTCGGGCGAGCTCTGGTGTTGGGGGTTCGCGGGCACGATCGGCGCGCTCGGGGACGGAACCACGACGTGGGCCACGCGTCCGGTTCGTTCGGGGACGTTCAGTGACGTGATCGACGTCCAAGCCGGCCGCGTCCACACGTGTGTGTTGCGTGGCGGTGGTGGGGTGTCGTGCGTGGGTGGTGGCTCGGAAGGGCAGCTCGGCGTCGACCTGTCGAGCTCACTGACGTACGTCGACGTTCCCGGCCTGAGCGGCATCGGCGCGCTGCGGTGTCATTCGAACAGTTGTTTCGCGCAGCGCGCCGACGGAACCTGGGTGGGTTGGGGCGCCGACCGCGGCTTGCTCGGCGTCGACGGAGCGTTGGTGGCCGAGCGCGAGAGTCCGGTCGACGTTGCGTACGGGTCGACGGGGCGGCTGTGGTCCGGCGTGTGGAGCGCGTGTGTGGACGGCGCCGCCACGCTCACGTGTTGGGGAACCGCGGGGAGCCTCTTCGGGGGGCCGCTGACGTCGGGCGTCCGGCAACGAGCGCTCCCCACGCGCGGCGTCCCCGAGCTGCCTTGAGAGCATCGCGCGGCGCGGCGCCGCTCACGCGATGCTCGACTCCTCACTCGCAGCGCAAGACCACCTCCGTGACACCTCCACCGGACGAGGCGTAGAGCGCGCCGTTCGCGACGGCGAGGCTCGCGTAGCCGCCGAACGTTTCGGTCGTGGCGAGCGGGCGAAGCGAGGACTCTTCGTAGACGTCGAGGCTGCCGAGGACGACGAGGCCGTCGACGAACGCGATGGCGGTTCCGACGCCGATGGGCTCACCGACGGCGTCCACGACGCGCAGCGTGTCGGCTCGGGCGCGGACGCGGGTGAGACGCGCGCTGCCGCCCGTGAAGTAGACGAGCTCGTCGCGGATCGCGAGCGAAGGCTCGAAGGGAGGGTCGACGATCGCGAGCGACGCACGCTCGGTTCCGTCGAGCGCGAGCCAGAGGAGCCGGCCTCGATCGAGCGTGACGTCGGCTTCGATCACGAAGACGCCGAGGGGCCCGACCGCCACCGCGAGGGCGGTGCCGTCGAGCGAACGTTCGAACACGCGTTCGGGTCGGGTGGGGCGTGTGAGATCGTAGAGGGCGACGGAGACGCGCTCGTCGTGGTGGTGAGCCGCGACCACGAGGGCTCCGTCGGCGGCGAGTCGAATCGGTGAGCCGGTGCCCTCTCCAAAGCCGCCGACGAGCACGGGACGCGCGGGGTCGGCGAGGGAGTAGACGCGGAGCGCGGGGTCCTCGAAATCGACCGCGCTGACGAGGTGATCGCCGACGCGCACGAGCCCGCCCTGCGCGCTCGGTCGTTCGTCGACCACGAAGACGGGCGCGTCGAACGTGTCGCGTGCGAAGACCTGGATGCCGATCGACTGGCGGTAGACGTAGTCGTCGGTGGCGACGACGGGCCCGCGGCAGAAGCATCCTTCGCCGACGGTCGGTCCCGTTGTGACGTCGCAGCGGGAGAGGGAGCCAGCGTCGTCGCGTGAGGCTCCGGAGTCGCGCGTCGTGGTGGCGTCGGTCGCCGGGAGCGCCGCGTCGAAGGGACCGGCGTCGGACCCGTCGGGCATCGGGCCGACTTCGAAGGAGTCCGTGCACGCGAGGAGGAGGAGAAGCGAGAGCCAACGCATGACTCGAACATCGCAAGCGCTCATCGACACGTCGAACGAGTTGTTCTCGACGAATCGACTCGGAAAGCTATCGGATGAGCCAGCAGTCCCGCTCGTACGGATGACACTCCACGCCGCCAGCGTCGCGTCGCATCCTGGCGCATCTGGGCGCTTTTTGTCCGGTAGCGACTGCGCGATTCTGAGTCAATTCGCGAGCGTTCATGCTAGGTTGTGCCTCCATGGCACTGGACGGCACGGATTCTCTCGTCGACGCGGGGCGGTGGTTGGAGGCCGTGCGTGCGTCCTCGACCCCCGGGTTGCGCGCGCTGCTGCACGCGCGGCTCGGCGAGCTCGACGCCGCCTTGGACGTCGCGGCGACGGCGCGGCGGGCGGGGAAGACGCGAGCGCGGCGCGGCTCGCGGTCGGGCTGGTGGCGCTCGCACGGGGCGACTTCGAGTCGGCGTTGCTCGCCTTCGACGACGCCTTCGCGACCGCGCGGGCCGACCGAGCGCTCCTCGCACAGGCGCGTGCGTCGCTCGCGGCAGCCGACGCGCTCCTCGATCGCAGTGGTCCGGTCGACGGCTCGGCCGCGGTGGGGCGGCTGGCGGAGGCCCGGAGCCTGCTGGAGAGCAGCGACCCGCAGAGCCCGCTGCGCATCGAGCTTCGCCGCGTGCTCGCGCGCGCGCGCGCCACGACGGGAGATCTCGACGGCGCGGTCGCGGAGGCGGCGGCGACGGAGCGTGACGCCGTCGTGCTCGGATCGGACGAGCTGCGGGCTCGCGCGCTCGCGACGCTGGCCGAGCTGGAGTCGCAGCGCGGCGGCGACTTCGTGGCGCGCAAACACGAGCTCGCGGCGGTGGAGCTGCTGGAAGGGGTCGCGCTCGCGTTGCCCGCGGATCGACGGGAAGGGTTCTGGCGCGAGCCGATGCGTCGTCGGCTGCGGCTGCGCGCGAGCGCGACGACCGATCGACGTCGCGCGGAGTCGAGCCAAGGCCTCGACGAGCGGCTCCGTCGGCTCTTCGACGTCCTCAAGCGGGTCGCGCGTGAGCACGAGATCGAACGACTGCTCGAACGCATCACCGACGCGGCGGTGGATCTCACGGGAGCCGAGCGGGGCTTCGTGCTGCTCGTGGGATCGGACGGACAGCTCGAGCCGCGCCTCGTGCGCGCGGCGGGTACGCGACCCGACGACCCGAGCGTCGCGTTCAGTCGATCGATCGCGGAGGCGGTGCTGATCGACGGAGAGCCGATCGTGACGGTCGACGCGCGCGACGATCGGCGGCTCTCCGAATACCTCTCGGTGCACAAGCTGCTGCTCAAGAGCGTGGCGTGCGTTCCGATCCGCGGGCGGGTGGGCGTGCTCGGCGTGCTCTACCTCGAGCATCGCGTGCGGCGCGGGCGCTTCGCGGAGGACGACCTCGAGCTCCTGGTCGCGTTCGCGGATCAAGCCGCGATCGCGCTCGAGAACGCGGAGCTCGTGGCGGAGCTCGAGTCGCAGCGGCGCACGCTCGCGGAGACGAACCGCGAGCTCGAGGACGCGAAGGCGGAGATCGAGCGGGTGCTCGTGGCGCGCACCGACGAGCTCGAAGAGACCCGGCGCGCGCTCGATCGGGCGCGTGGCGATCTGCGGAGCCGCCACGCGCACCACGGGATGATCGGGCGCAGCGACGCGATGCGCCGCGTGTTCGCGGTGATCGATCGGGTGTGCGAGAGCGACGTGCCCGTGGTGATCCACGGCGAGAGCGGCACCGGCAAGGAGCTCGCGGCACGCGCGATCCACGAGGGCAGCGCGCGCGCGAAGGGGCCGTTCGTCGCGCTGAACTGCGCGGCGATCCCGGAGTCGTTGCTGGAGAGCGAGCTCTTCGGCCACGTGCGCGGTGCCTTCACCGGGGCCGATCGCGATCGCAAGGGCGTGCTCGTGCGAGCGTCGGGCGGGACGCTCTTCCTCGACGAGATCGGCGACATGCCGGCGAAGATGCAGGTCGATCTGCTGCGCGTGCTCCAGGACGGGAAGGTGCGTCCGGTGGGCGGCGAGGAGGAGACGACGGTCGACGTGCGCATCGTGTCGGCTTCGAACAAACGCCTCGACGAGCAGGTCGCGAAGGGCGCGTTTCGCGAGGATCTCTACTACCGGCTCAACGTGGTCGAGGTACGCCTGCCTCCGCTTCGCGATCGCATCGGCGACGTCGCGTTGCTCGCCGATCACTTCCTCACCGCGATCGCGCGGCAAGAGGGGCGACCGCGACGACGGCTCTCGCGGAGCGCGCTCGAGCGGATGGAGGCGTTCGGGTGGCCGGGGAACGTACGCCAGCTCGAGCACGTGCTCTTGCACGCCTGTGTGATGGCGGACGGCGAGCTGCTCGAGGAGGAGGGGCTCGCGCTCGACGGACCGAGCGCGAGGTCTTCCGCGGCTGACGCCGCGGGCCAGCCACGATCGTCGCGGCTCGAGAGCGAGACGCGCGATGCGGCCGCAGGGGCGGCGGCGGCGAGCGCGGGCCCCGCGCGGGTGCCCTTGGACGAGCCGACGCCACAGAACGTCGACGACTTCAAGGACGCGGAGAAGCGGCGGATCTTGGCCGCCCTCGAATCGCATCATTGGAACCGAGCACGTGCGGCGCGCGCGCTCGGGTATCCGCGGCGCACGTTCTATCGACGACTGAAGGAGCACGGGATACTTTGACTGCCGTGCGCGTGCCCCCGACGTTCCTTCTCCTCGCGACGGTCCCGTTCGCGACCGCCTGTCCACGCGAGGTCACCGAGCCGATGCGTCCGGACGGACGGCCTTGCGTGATCGACGAGGACTGCACGCCGCCCGGCGCGTCGTGCGGCTTGGTGTTCGCGTGCGTCGACGAGCGCTGCGAAGAGGAGTCCTCGCGCGCCGAGCCGTGTGAGTGAGAGCGCGCTCCACTTGCGCGGATTCCATCCGTGCGAGCGGAGAAACGCTCGAGAGGTGGACCGCCGGCTTGGCCGGTCGGGGCAGGGAGCGTGCGACCCCTCGGAGAGCGCGCGCCGTCAGCGGCTCGCGATCGCGTCCGCCAGCGCCACGAGGCGCTTCGCGTTCTCGACGTGGAGGCTCTCGACGAGCTTGCCGTTCACGACGACCACGCCTTTGCCGGCCTTCGAGGCTTCGTCCCACGCCGCGAGGATCGTGCGGCTCTGCGCGATGAGCTCGTCGCTCGGCGCGAACGCTGCGTTGGCGGCCTCGAGCTGCTTGGGGTGGATGAGCGTCTTGCCGTCGAAGCCGAGCTCCGCGCCTTGGCGGCAGCTCGCGGCGAAGCCTTCCACGTCTTCGAGATCGAGGTAGACGCCGTCGAGGATCGCGAGGCCAGCCGCGCGCGCGGCGAGCAGGCACGTGCCGAGGCCGACGAGCATCGGCAGCCGCATCGCGGTGTGCGCGGCGTGCAGGTCCTTCGCGAGATCGCTGGTGCCCATCACGAAGCCCGCAAGACGCGGGCAACTGTCGGCGATCTCCTCCGCGCGCAGGATGCCGCGCGGGGTCTCCATCATGCACCAGAGCGCGAGCTCCTCCGGCGCACCGCTCGCGCGCAGGATCTGATCGGCTTTGCGGACCGCGTCCGCGCTCTCGACCTTCGGGAGCAGCACCGCGTGGGCGCCGCTCGTCGCGGCGGCGACGAGGTCCGCGTGACCCCACGCGGTGTCGAGCGCGTTCACGCGCACGAAGAGCTCGCGGTGCCCGTAGCCGCCTTCTTTCGTGGCCGCGCAGACCTGCTGGCGCGCGAGCTCCTTCGCGTCGGGCGCGACCGCGTCTTCGAGATCGAGGATCAGCCCGTCGGTGTCGAGCGTGCGGCCCTTGTCGAGCGCGCGCGCGTTGGAGCCGGGCATGTAGAGGACGGAGCGGCGGGGGCGGGGCTGGGTCATGGCGTCTCTCTCTTCGGGCAGGCGCGGTCGGATCGTTCGCGTCGTCGTGTGCGTGTCGAGGCTGGTCACGTGTCGGAGCGGTTCGTTGCCGGACGAGCTGCGAACGAACTGCTGCGAGAGGCGATTCACTCGCGTTGGGAGGCGCTGGAACAGCTCCTCTGGAGATCGTCGCTCAGAAGCCGTAGGCGGCCTTCAATGCCGGATCCTTCACGGCCAACATGCGCGCGAGGTCGAGCACGACCTTGCACTGCTTCACCGTCGCGTCGTCCTGCATCTTGCCGTCGATCATGACCGCGCCGGTGCCGTCGCCCATCGCCTCGACGACCTTCACCGCCCAGCGGACCTCGTCGACCGGCGGGCTGAAGACCCTCTTCGCGATCTCGATTTGAACCGGGTGCAGCGACCACGCGCCGACGCAGCCGAGGAGGAACGCGTTGCGGAATTGATCCTCGCACGCGACCACGTCTTGGATGTCGCCGAAAGGCCCGTAGTACGGGAGGATGCCGTTCGCGGCGCAGGCGTCGACCATGCGCGCGAGCGTGTAGTGCCAAAGATCCTGCTGCGCGGTGGGGCGCGGCGCGTCGGGCGCGTTCGCGTCGGGATCGGCGCGGACGACGTAGCCGGGGTGACCGCCGCCCACGCGCGTCGTCTTCATGCGGCGCGAGGCCGCGAGGTCCGCGGGCCCGAGCGAGAGCCCCTGCATGCGCGGGCTCGCGCTCGCGATCTCTTCCACGTTCGCGACGCCGAGCGCGGTCTCGAGGATCGCGTGCACGAGGATCGGCTTCTTCAGGCCGTGCTTGGCCTCGAGCTGCGCGAGCAGGCGGTCGACGTAGTGGATGTCCCACGCGCCTTCGACCTTCGGGATCATCATCACGTCGAGCTTGTCGCCCACGTGCTCGACGATCGCGGTCACGTCGTCGAGGAACCACGGGCTGTCGAGGCTGTTCACGCGCGTCCAGAGCTGCGTGTCGCCGAAGTCGGTGGCCTTCGCGATGCGCACGAAGCCCTCGCGCGCGGCGAGCTTCTTGTCGGCTGCGACGGCGTCCTCGAGGTTGCCGAGGAGCACGTCCACCTTCTTCGCGATGTCCGGCACCTTGGCGGCCATCTTCTCGTTCGAGGGATCGAAGAAGTGGATCATCCGCGAGGGGTGGAAGGGGATCTCGCGGAGCGGGGTGGGAGCTCCGACCGCGAGCGGCGCGAAGAAGTGTTTGGGGCTGCGCATGATGCGCTGCGTCATAACTCTATCTGTTCGCTTCGGCCAAGGCCTACGCTCACGGAGCGCGGGGAGAATCCCCGCGACCCCCACGCTGTTGTGTTCGCTGCGGCCTTCGGCCTCCGCTCACGGAGCGCGGGGAGATCCCCGCGACCCCCTCCTCG
>ERZ761602.5449-NODE-5449-length-15087-cov-8.732038_pt1 | contig 15087 bp, 13 predicted proteins | sample MGYA00512165_ERZ761602 | MGnify/ENA primary metagenome ERZ761602 (study PRJEB28899, sample SAMN02445085) | bioreactor sludge metagenome | biome: EBPR sludge; isolation source: Thorneside wastewater treatment plant | place: Australia: Brisbane, Thorneside...
ACCGGGCCGTTCCACACCACGGTGCCGGCCTTCATGATGATGTCGGCCAGTTCCTGGGCGCTCTTCGGGCCGATGTCGAAGATCATGTCGTCGTCGCTGACCGCGCCGGCGTCCTTGAGCACCGCCGGTTCCGCCGCGTCGAACTTCTTGCCGCAGACCACGTCGACCGCGATCGGGATGTTCGCGCCGCGCGCCTTCATCTTTTCCAGCAGCGCCTGCGAGGTCGGCACCAGATCGTCCTCGCACAACGACTTGCCGACGTTCTTGCCGACCGCCTTGAGGAAGGTGTTGGCGATGCCGCCGCCGACCACCATTTGGTCGACCTTTTCCGACAGGCTTTCCAGAACGGTCAGCTTGGTCGAGACCTTGGAGCCGCCGACGATGGCGACCAGCGGCCGGGCCGGCTTGGCCAGCGCCTTGGTCAGCGCGTCCAGCTCTTCGGTCAGCAGGATGCCGGCGCAGGCGACCGGGGCGAATTTGGCGACGCCGTGGGTGGAGGCTTCGGCGCGATGGGCGGTGCCGAAGGCGTCCATGACGAAGATGTCGCACAGCGCGGCGTATTTCTTCGCGGTTTCCTCGTTGTTCTTCTTTTCGCCCTTGTTGGTGCGGCAGTTTTCCAGCAGCACCACTTCACCGTCGGCGACTTCGAAGCCGCCGTTGACCCAGTCGCGGATCACGCGCACCGGCTTGCCCAGCTTGGCGGCCATCACCTCGGCCACCGGATTGAGCGAGTCTTCTTCCTTGAATTCCCCTTCGGTTGGACGCCCCAAGTGCGAGGTTACCATCACCTTCGCCCCGGCCTTCATCGCGTGCTCGATAGTGGGCATCGAGGCGGTGATGCGGGCGTCGGAAGTGACTTTGCCATTCTTGACGGGCACGTTCAGGTCGGCGCGGATGAACACCCGCTTGCCGGCGAGCTCCAGGTCGGTCATGCGCTTGAAATTCATGGTCTTCAATCCTCCAAACAAAACCCCCGTCCGACTGGGCGCGAGGCGCGAGTCGGCGGGGGCGGGTTAAACTCTCAGTGGTTGCGAACCGCCACGGCGTGGCGACCGCTTACTTGGCCATCACCCGGACCATTTCCAGCACTTTGCAGGAGTAGCCCCACTCGTTGTCGTACCAGGCCACGACCTTGACGAAAGTTTTATCCAGAGCGATGCCGGCGTCTTTGTCGAAGGTGGAGGTGCAGCTCTCGCCGCGGAAGTCGGTGGCGACCACTTTGTCCTCGGTGTAGCCCAGCACGCCCTTCATCGGGCCTTCAGAGGCCGCTTTCATGGCGGCGCAAATGTCATCGTAACTGGCTTCCTTGTTCAGCTCCACAGTCAGGTCCACTACCGACACGTCGGAGGTGGGCACGCGGAAGGCCATGCCGGTGAGCTTCTTGTTCAGCTCGGGGATGACCTTGCCCACCGCCTTGGCAGCGCCGGTGGAGGAGGGGATGATGTTTTCCAGGATGCCGCGGCCACCGCGCCAGTCCTTGTTGGACGGGCCGTCCACGGTCTTCTGGGTGGCGGTGGCGGCGTGAACGGTGGTCATCAGGCCGCGCTTGATGCCCCAGGTATCGTTCAGAACCTTAGCAATGGGGGCCAGGCAGTTGGTGGTGCAGGACGCATTGGAGATGATGGTTTGGCCGGCGTACTTGTCGTGGTTCACGCCGTAGACGAACATCGGGGTGTCGTCCTTGCTGGGAGCGCTCTGGATGACTTTCTTGGCGCCGGCGGCGATATGCTTCTGGCAGGTTTCCTCAGTCAGGAACAGGCCGGTGGACTCGACGACGATATCGGCGCCCACTTCGTTCCACTTCAGTTCGGCGGGATCCTTGACGGCGGTCAGGCGGATCTTCTTGCCATTGACGATCAGGGTGTTGCCGTCGACCGCGACTTTGCCCTCGAACCTGCGATGCACCGAGTCGTATTGCAGCATGTAGGCCAGATAATCGGGTTCGAGCAGGTCGTTGATGCCGACGATCTCGATGTCGGGAAAATCCTTCACCGCCGCGCGAAACACCATGCGGCCGATGCGACCGAACCCGTTGATACCCACTTTGATAGCCATGCTTTCCTCCAACTGAGTGTGGTGAGCGAAACGTGTGGTTATGGAAAATGCGCGGATGGGGTCATCCGCCCGGAATCACGGTATAAATTTTAGCCCCTGACGACGAAAAATCACGCCGACGCCGATTGAAGTCAAAACAGCGACGCTACGGCGGCGGTCACCCGTTCGGCGGTGAAGCCGAAATGCTGGAAGATGATTTCCGGCGGACCCGATACGCCGAAGCAGTCGATGCCGATCACCACGCCCCGCGAACCGGCGTATTTGTACCAGGGCGCGGTCACGCTGGCCTCGACCACCACCCGCCGGGTCACGGCCGTCGGCAGCACCGATTCGCGGTAGGCGGCGTCCTGGGCGTCGAACACGTCCACCGACGGCATGGACACCACCCGCACCCGCCGACCCTGCCCGTTCAACTGCCGGGCGGCCGCCACCGCCAGTTGCACTTCGGAGCCGGTGGCGATGATGATCGCTTCGGGATCATCGCCGCAGTCGAGCAGCACGTAGCCGCCCCGGGCGATGGCGCGCACCTGCTCGGGTGTCCGGTCCTGATGCGGCAGCTTCTGGCGGGTGAAAATCAGACAGGTCGGGCCGTTGAGCCGCTCCAGCGCCGCTTTCCAGGCCACCGCCGTTTCGGTGGTGTCGCAGGTCCGCCAGACGGACAATTCAGGAATGATCCGCAGGCCGGCGGCATGCTCGATCGGCTGGTGAGTTGGGCCGTCGCCGCCGACGCCGATCGAGTCGTGGGTCAAGATGAATACGCAGCGCAGTTTCATCAGCGCCGACATGCGGATGGCGCTGCGGCAATAATCGGCGAACATCAGGAAGGTGCCGCCGAAGGGCACGTAGCCACCGTGCAGGGCCAGGCCGTTCATGATGGCGTTCATCGCGAATTCGCGGGCGCCGTAGTAGATCAGGTTGCCGTCGGGATTCTCGAAATCGACCGGCCGGCAGCCGACCCAGGGGATGCCGGTGGATTCGGCCAGATCCGCCGAACCGCCGACCAGGCTGGGAAAATAGGGGCTGTACGTTTCGAGCGCGCGCTGGGAAGCGGCCCGGGTAGCGAGGTCTTCATGCCGTTCCTGCATGGCCTGGATAAAATTCCAGGCCAGATCTTCCCAGTCGGGGGGAAAACCGCAGGCCAGCCGCCGTTCGAACTCCGCCGCCGGTCCCGGATATTCGGCCCGATAGCGGGCGAACAGCGCATTCCATTCGGCTTCCCACGCCGCGCCCTTGGCGCGGGCGTCGAAGGCGCGATAGTACTCGGGCGGGATGACGAACGGCTCGTGCCGCCAGCCGATGTTCTCGCGGGTGGCGGCGACTTCGGCGGCGCCGAGGGGGGCGCCGTGCGATTTCTCGCTGCCGCCCTTGTTCGGCGAACCCCGGGCGATGGTGGTCTTGCAGCAGATCAAAGTTGGGCTTTCGGAATAGGCCCGCGCCTGGGCGATGGCCTCATGGACCGCCACCGGGTCGTGGCCATCCACGTTGGGAATCACATGCCAGCCGCAGGACTGGAAGCGCTGGACCATGTCCTCGTTGAACCAGCCCCGCACTTTCCCGTCGATGGAAATGCCGTTGTCGTCGTAGAGGCAGATCAGCTTGCCCAACCCCCACAACCCGGCCAGGGAGCAGGCTTCGTAGGAAATCCCCTCCATCAGGCAGCCATCGCCCACGATGACGTAGGTGTAGTGATCGACGATGGGAAACCGGGGACGGTTGAAGCGGGTCGCCAGCGCCCGCTCGGCCAGCGCCATGCCGACGCCGTTCGCCAAACCCTGCCCCAGCGGGCCGGTGGTGGTTTCCACGCCCGGCGTGAGGCCGTATTCGGGATGGCCCGGCGTGCGCGAGCCCAACTGGCGGAAGCTGCGCAGATCCTCGGTGCTCAAATCGTAGCCGCTCAGGTGCAGCAACGAGTACAGCAGCATCGAGCCGTGGCCGTTGGACAGGATCACGCGGTCGCGGTTGAACCATTTAGGGTTGGTCGGATTGTGCCGCAGAAAGTCGTTCCACAACACCATGCCGAAATCCGCCATCCCCATCGGGGCGCCGGGGTGGCCGGATTCGGCGCGTTGCACGGCGTCCATGCTCAGGGCGCGGATGGCGTTGGCCAGTTCGCGACGCGTGGGGGTCGAGGATTCGCGGCTGACTGGGCCGGAAGAGACCGGTTCATCGGTCATGTTGTCCACCAGGCGACGGGCGGCCAATTCACTACGGGAGGGCATTAGCTCTCTCTCCTACATCACAATAAAATAACCAGGGAAATGCCAGGCACAACACGCACTGCCTAAGTTAAGGCGCGTAAGGCGCGTTGCACCCTGACCGCGCGCGTCGCTCTTGCTGGGACGTTTACCGGAGAGATCACCAGGGATGTCCAGTCGCGCCAAAACCCCTTTGGGGATCGGTGTCGGCCGAAAAATGGCCGCGATTATAGGAAAGATCACGGGATACGCCAAACGATTCTTGGGATGACGGGATGACGGGGCGCTCCCCCATCGCGGATACGTGGGTCGCCATGGCGCCCAACGTCGCCCTTGCCGTCTGAAGTCATTATGAAGAGGGGATAGGCCACGGCCGGGCTAGCCGTTAGAATTCAACCATGAGCACACGGCATGTTTTCATCACCGGAGGGACGGGTTACATCGGTCGGCCCTTGATCCGCGAATTGCTGGCGCGCGGGCATTCCGTGCGCGCCCTGGTCCGTCCCGGTTCGACGGGCAAATTGCCGATGGGCGCGGAGGAGGTCGTCGGGGACGCGCTGGACGCGGCCAGCTTCGCAGCCTTGATTCCCCCGGCCGATACTTTGGTTCATCTGGTGGGGACGCCTCACCCAAGCCCGCTCAAGGCGCGGCAGTTTCGGGAGGTGGATCTGGCATCCGCGCGGGCCGCCGTGGCGGCGGTGGAACATGCCACGGTGCGCCATTTCATCTACCTGAGCGTGGCGCACCCCGCGCCGGTGATGAAGGCGTTCGTCGCGGCGCGAATGGAGGGAGAGGCATTGGTGCGGGCCAGCGGCTTGGCGGCGACGATATTGCGGCCCTGGTACGTGTTGGGACCGGGCCATCGATGGCCCTATCTGTTGGTTCCCGTCTACCGTGTTATGGAGGCGTTGCCGGCGACGCGGGAAGGAGCGCGCCGCTTGGGGCTGGTGACGCTGGAGCAAATGGTCGCCGCGCTGGTGTGGGCGGTCGAAAATCCCGCTGATAGGGTAAGAGTCGTCGGGGTGCCGGAGATTCGGGATTCTCGGTTGAACGCCGTCGCAAGCTGAAGATTGATAAGACCGCCACACCTTCGCTGCTGGCCCACGCGGCTTGTATTCGTCGATTGCCGGTATTCGGCGTCCTCGTCTGGCCAGCATTCCCCCGATACCCGGCAACCGTGCATAATGACCCGATACGCCGAATCGGCGTCGACCTTGAAAAAACCGAACAACAACCGTGCCCCTCGATTGCCCCATCCCGTCGCATTCCCCGCCGCTTTGGTTCCCGCATTCGCGCGCGCGCGCGCGCAACCTGTCGGCCGAACTGACCGACTGGCTGCTCGACAGCGGGTCGCTGACCCAGCGGCTGCGGCGTGCCTGCGGAGGACGGTTCCGCGTGGGCGTGCTGCGCCAGGGTTGGAGCCGTCCGGATCGCGATGAGGCGCGCGCCCTGGGTTTGCGTTTGGACGCCTGGGCCTGGGTCCGCGAAGTACACCTGTTGTGCGATGAACGACCCTGGGTGTTCGCCCGAACCCTGATTCCCGCGCGAACCCTGCGCGGCCGGGGTCGCCGCCTGACCCGCTTGGGAACCCGTCCGTTGGGCCAGGCCCTGTTCGCCGATCCCGGCGTGCGGCGCGGCCCGGTCGAAATCGTCCGCATCGTGGCGGGCCAGCGCTTGCACTGGCGGGCATTCGCGGGCCGTGGCGAGCCGCCGGACGCCATCTGGGGTCGGCGTTCATTGTTCTGGATCGAGGAATCCCCACTACTGGTCTGCGAGATTTTTCTGCCCGACTTGCCGGTATCCGCCTGTCATCGACCGGATTGATGTTCACCATGACTATCGAACAGTTTGAAAATCGCCTGGGCGAATATGCCCAACTGATGCGCCTGCATCGCCCCATCGGCATTTATCTGTTGCTCTGGCCGACACTGTGGGCGCTGTGGCTGGCCAGCGACGGTCAACCCCCGCGTGGCGTCGTCCTCGTCTTCGTGCTGGGCGTGGCGCTGATGCGCTCGGCCGGTTGCGTGATGAACGACATCGCCGACCGCGATTTCGACCCGCACGTCGCTCGTACCCGCGATCGGCCGCTGGCGGCGGGCCGGGTGAGACTGGGCGAGGCGGTGAGCGTGATGATCGTGCTGTGCCTGCTGGCCTTCGGTCTGGTGTTGACCCAGAATGCCCTGACCGTCCAACTGTCCTTCGTCGGCGTGGCCCTGGCCATCAGCTATCCCTTCATGAAGCGGCTGCATCACTTTCCCCAATTTCATCTGGGGGCGGCGTTCGGCTGGGGCATTCCGATGGCCTACGCGGCGATCACCAACGCGCTGTCCCCGGTTTGCTGGCTGCTGTTTCTCGGCAACGTGCTGTGGTCGGCGGTCTACGATACCCAGTACGCCATGGTGGACCGGGAAGACGACCTCAAGATCGGGGTGAAATCCACCGCGATCCGGTTCGGCGTCCGGGACAAGCAAATCATTGGCTATCTGCAACTGGCATTGCTGGCCGTGCTGGTCGGGATCGGTCTGCTGACCGGCCGGGGCTGGATTTATTACCTCGGACTGTTCGTGGCGGCCTGGCTGGCGCTGTACCAGCAATACCTGATTCGCGACCGCAAGCCGGAGGAATGCTTCAAGGCGTTTCTCAACAACAATGCGTTCGGGTTGGTCGTCTTCTGTGGCCTGCTGCTCGATTACCTGCCGGCGGGTTCGCCCTGAAGCGCCATTCCATCTTGGCAAAAGGGGAAAGCGTATGCTCATCGTTCACGTTTTCGTTCACGTCAAACCGGACTGCGTCGAAGCCTTCCAGGCCGCCTCGCTGGACAATGCGCGCCACAGCGTCCAGGAATCGGGCATCGCCCGATTTGATGTCATCCAGCAGGCCGACGACCCGACCCGCTTCGTGCTGGTCGAGGTCTATCGCGACGCCGAGGCGCCCGCCCGCCACAAGGAAACCGCCCACTACGCCCGCTGGCGGGATACCGTGGCCGGGATGATGGCCGAGCCGCGCTCCAGCGTGAAATACGTCAATCGATTTCCGGCCGATTCGGGTTGGGATTATCCATCGGGCGCTTGATGGCGACTGGCGACTGGCCGATGGCGGAAGAAATTGAACTGCGCACGCCCCAGTTGCGGCTGGCGACGCGGGCTTGGGGACCGCCGGACGGCGTCCCGGTGCTGGCGGTGCATGGCTGGCTCGACAATGCCGCCAGCTTCGACGCGCTGGCGCCGCGCTTGCCCGGCGCGCGACTGGTGGCGCTGGATTTGACCGGCCATGGCCATTCCGATCACCGGCCGCCGGGCGCGCATTATCACTTCGTAGACTTCATCCCCGATGTCGTGGCCGCCGCCGACGCGCTGGGCTGGGAACGGTTCAACTTGCTCGGCCACTCCCTGGGCGGGGGCATCGTCAGCTTCGTGGCCGCGATCCTGCCGGAGCGGATCACCCGGGTGGCGATGATCGAAGGCTTGGGACCACCGACCAGCAATCCCGCCGATGGTCCGACCAACTTGCGCAAAGCCATCGAGCAGATGAACGCCCTGCCGCGCAAATGTCCGCCGATCTATCCGAGCGTGGAAGCGGCGATTCAGGCGCGCTGCGAGGCTAGCGGTCTGTCGTGGGCGGCGACGACAACGCTGGTGGAGCGCGGCCTCCAGCCGGTCGGCGACGGCTTCGGCTGGCGCACCGATCCCCGGCTACGCTTCGTGTCGCCGCTCTACCTGACCGAGCCGCAAATCCTGGCCTACATGGCGCGGATCGAGGCGCCGGCCCTGCTGATTTGCGGCGCGGACGGCTACCTGGTGAAGCGGGATTACATGCGGGAACGCTACGCCCGCATCGCCAGGCTGACCGTGAAAATCCTGCCCGGCGGGCATCATCCCCATCTGGAAGACCCCGAACCCTGCGCCCGCTTGCTGGAACCGTTCTTCGCGCGGACAGCCGATTGATCCGGGGTTGATCGTTAGCGGGTTTTCGCGGGTTGCCGCCCGCCCAGGGTCACGGCGTAAAACTTCTCGATGGCCGCCTTGCCTTCAAGCAGCCGGATCGTTTTGCCGTCGGGGAAGAAAGCGATCACTTCATCCTCGACATGGGGCAGGAAGTGCTCCTGTTCGCCATGAAAGATCATGGGAAAACCCAGTTGTTGATCCATCCAGTGCATGAAGGAAAACCACTGCGGCCCGGCGCTGTGGGCGATCCCCAGCATCTCGTCCTGGCGCGGCGCGGCGCGCTGGCCGGGATTGGCGGCGGGCACCAGCGCGTACAAATCGTAATCGGCATGGATGTAGCGCGGCTGGAGGATTCCTTCCTCGATCCAGACCACGCAGCCGTAATGCTGGTGGCGGGGATTCAGTTGCAGGGCGTAGGGTTTGTGGGAGCCCCGTAAATCCAGGCCGGTGGGATCGGTACCCGCTGGTAACTTGAGGATCATCTCCTGGTGCTGACGCCATTCCCGCCAGGCGGATTCCAGCTTGGCGCCCACGAACGCCTGCGGCTGGATTTCCGGTGAGGCCACCAATCCCGCCAATCGGTGGAACCCCACGTCCCGATTGGCGGTTTTCCACTTGCAATCCAGGCGCTTGCCGGTATAGCCGGGCCGTCCCATGTACTCCAGGCTGGCTTTGTTGGTTTTGCGGACCAGGACGTAAACCTGAAATTGCTTGGCGGCGGCCGCGAACAGGGGAACGTGGTTGGGACGGATATAGTCGTCGTACTGGTTGATTTCATCGATGGAAAATTCCTTCGGAGCCGTGGTTTCGGCCCAAAACGGCGGGCTTTCCGGCCATGGACCGGCCAGGATCGAGCCGAGCACCACCCTCAAGTGGCTGGCCAGCATCTCCCAGGGATTACCCATTTCGGTTCCAGCCGGCTCCTTGACCGCGTCGTCTTCCCTTCGAGGTGGCGGTCCCCTGTCGGCCAGCGGGGTCGAGCTTCCAGTCACGTCGGGTTGTGGCGATTGCCAGCGAGCCAGCGTACCGTCCTCCAGCGCCGGCCTTGCGGCGGAATCCATCCCCTGTGGACTCGAAATGCAGTTTGAAGAATTCATCGCCTGTTCTCCTTCCGGGAAATCAACGTTCAACGAGCGCGAAGCCAGGGGGCTTGACCGAAAAAGTCCAGCGAATCAGGTATCACGGCCAATACTTGGCTTTTTCCGGCAAGATCCAGCGTACTCCGCCGCGCGGCTCGGGGTGATCGCCGTGGTAGCGCGGGATCACATGCAGGTGTGGATGCCGCACGGTCTGGCCCGCCGCCGCGCCGTCGTTGATCCCGATATTGAACCCGTCCGGTCGAAACTCGTTTTGCAAGGCCGCTCGAACTTCGACCAGCAACTGACCCAGTTCCACCCACTCCACCACGGTCACGTCGAGCAGCGACCCCACATGCCGGCGCGGGATCAGCAGGGTGTGCCCCGGCGACACCGGAAAAGCGTCGCGGATCGCGACCAGATGCGCGGTTTGATGCACGATGCGTTCCAGCGGCAGGGCGCAGAATGGGCACCGATCAGGCGGCATGGCCATGAACCCGTATCCAACTCGTTGTTGTCGTGAGGCTTTGCAAACCTACCGCGCCAGCAGTGGTTCCAGCGCCGGCCACACGTTGTCCAGAATCCGGGGCTGCGCCTCGGCGCGCGGGTGCAGGCCGTCGTCCTGGATCAGCGCCGGGTTACCGGCCACGCCGTCGAGCAGGAAGGGAACCAGCGGAATCTGGTGGCGTTGCGCCAGTTCGCCAAACGTCGCCTGAAACTTTTGCGTGTACAGTGGGCCATAATTCGGCGGAATCCGCATTTCCGCCAACACCACCCGCGCGCCGGCTTGCCGGGACAACTCGATCATCCGTCCCAGGTTGGTGGCCATGGCCATCGGCGGTTGACCGCGCAGTCCGTCGTTGGCGCCCAGTTCCAGGATGACCAGGGCGGGACGGTGCCGCTCCAGCGCCGTCGGCAATCGGCTCAGGCCGCCGCTGGTGGTATCGCCGCTGATGCTGGCGTTGATCACCTGATGGGGGAAACCGCGCTCGGTCAGCCGGCGTTGCAGCAAGTTGACCCAGCCCTGTTCGGCCGGGATGCCGTAGCCGGCGCTCAGGCTGTCGCCCAGCACCAGAATCACCGGCGCCTCGGCGCGGACCAGGCCGGACCAGATCACCAGCCACGGCAACAGGATTAAAAACCATCGTGAACGAATCGATTTCATCGTTGGAGCATTCAGCCATGCGTGTCGATCATGATCCCGGAGCGGGCGGCAACGTAAGCGTAGCCGCCGCTTCGCCCTTGGACAACCCGACCGCCGCTTGCATCGCGCGGGCCGAAAACCTGGGCAAGGAGGTGATCAGTCCGGAAGGAAACCTGGTGATTCTCGCCGACATCAGCTTCAGCATCGCCCAGGGCGAGAGCGTGGCGGTGATCGGGTCCTCCGGCTCGGGCAAGTCCACCCTGCTGGGTCTGCTGGCGGGCCTGGATACGCCGAGCCGAGGGCGGGTGTGGCTGGCGGGCGCCGACCTCGGCGGTCTGGACGAGGACGGTCGCGCCCTGCTGCGGGCGGAGAGGGTTGGTTTCGTGTTCCAGTCGTTCCAACTGCTGACTGGACTGACCGCCCTGGAAAACGTCCTGCTGCCGCTGGAACTGGCCGGCCAGCCCGATGCCCGCCGGCAGGCGCTGGATTTATTGGAGCGGGTGGGGCTCAAGGCCCGCGCTCGTCACTATCCGTCGCAGTTGTCCGGCGGCGAGCAGCAACGGGTGGCCATCGCTCGCGCCTTCGCCGGCAATCCCGCCGTGCTGTTCGCCGACGAACCGACCGGCAACCTCGACCAGAAAACCGGCCATCGCATCATCGAACTGCTGTTCGCGCTCAACCGCGAGCAAGGGACGACCCTGATCCTGGTCACCCACGATCCGGAACTGGCCGCCTATTGCGACCGGGTGCTGGAACTGGACGATGGGCGGTTGCGCGAACGGCGGGAGCGCTAGCCATGGACGGGCTGAACCTGCTCCGCATGGCCCTGCGCGCCCTGCGACGCGACTGGCAATCCGGCGAATTGCGGGTGCTGGCGATGGCCTTGTTGATCGCCGTCGCCAGCGTCGTCGCCGTCGGCTTTTTCACCGACCGCATCCAATTGGCGATGGAACGCAAGGCCAGCGAATTGCTGGGCGCGGATTGGGTGATCGCCGCGCCCAATCCGATTCAACCCGGCCTGGCCGAGGAAGCGCGCCGCCGGGGCCTGCAAACGGCGGAAACCCTGGGATTTCGCAGCGTGGTTCTGGCGGGCGAAACCACGCAACTGGCCGAAGTCAAGGCCGTCGGTCCCGGTTATCCGCTGCGCGGCGCGTTGCAAATCAGCGATGCGCCGTTCGCGCCGCCCCGCGCCGTGACCGCCATTCCCAGTCCAGGCCAGGTTTGGCTGGACGAGCGGCTGATGCAGGCGCTCCGCCTCCAGGTGGGCGACACGCTCGACTTGGGGACGCGCGCGTTCCGGGTGGAACAGGTGCTGGCCTACGAGCCGGACCGGGCCGGCGACCTGTTCAGCATCGCCCCCCGACTGTTGATGAATTTGGCCGATATTCCCGCGACGGGTCTGGTGCAACCGGGCAGCCGGGTCGAATACCGTCTGTTGCTGGCGGGCGAGCCAGTGGCGCTCGCGGCCTTCAAAACCGGGGTTGCGCCCCGACTGGCGAGGGGCGAGAAGCTGCAAGGCGTGCGCGAGGCCCGCGCCGAACTGCGGCTGGCACTGGAACGGGCGCAGCGCTTTCTGAATCTGGCGGCCCTGGTCAGCGTGATTCTGGCCGGAGTCGGAATCGCCATCGCCGCCCGTCGCTTCGCCACCCGTCACTGGGACAGCGTGGCCATCCTGCGCTGTGTCGGCGCCACCCAAACCCTGGTCATGCGGCTGTTCGTGGTGGAACTGCTGATGCTGGCGGCGCTGGCCGGTGTGGCGGGGCTGGGAGTCGGTTATCTGGCCCAGTACGGGCTGAGCAGCGTGCTCGGGCCGCTGGTCAGCGCCACCGAACTGCCGCCGTCCTCCTGGCGACCGATTTTGCCGGCGCTGGCGACCGGCTTCGTCACCCTGCTCGGCTTCGGCTTGCCGCCGTTGTTGCGGCTGCGGGAAGTGCCACCGTTGCGGGTGTTACGCCGCGATCTCGGACCGGCCGATCCGCGCCTGTGGGCGTTGTACGGTCCCGCCGTGCTGGCGACCCTGGCGCTCCTGGCCTGGCAGGCCGGCGAATGGCGATTGGCGCTGTACGTCTGCGCCGGGGTGGCGGGAACGGTTATCCTGCTGGCGCTGGCGGCCTGGGGGCTGGTGAAATCGCTGGGTCTGCTGCGGGGCCGGGTCGGCGTGGCCTGGCGCTTCGGGCTGGCCAACATCGCCCGGCGCGGTCCCGGCAGCGCGGTGCAGGTCGTGGCGCTGGGCCTGGGCCTGATGGCGCTGCTGATGCTGACCCTGGTGCGCACCGATTTGCTCGACAGTTGGCGGTCGAGCTTGCCGGCCGACGCTCCTAACCATTTCCTGATCAACATCCAGTCCGGCGAGGTGGACGGGGTGCGGGCGTTCCTGCGCGAGCGCGGTTCGGGCAGCGCCGAATTGTTCCCGATGGTGCGCGGGCGGCTGGCGGCGATCAATGGCCGGCCGGTGGGACCGGACGACTACCACGACCCGCGCGCCAAGCGCCTGGTAGACCGGGAATTCAATCTGTCCTGGACCGACCGCTTGCAGGAGGACAATCGCATCCTGGCCGGCCGCTGGTGGAATCCCGAGGATCGCGGTCGCGGCGTCGCCTCGGTCGAGGTCGGACTGGCGAAGGATCTGGGCATCGCCTTGAACGACACTCTGCGCTTCCAGGTCGCCGGCCAGACCTTGGAGGCCAAGGTGACCAGCTTGCGCAGCGTCGAGTGGGACTCGTTCCGGGCCAACTTCTTCGTGGTGTTTCCGTCCGGCGTGCTGGACCGCCAGCCGGCCACCTGGATCACCAGTTTCCACCTGCCGCCGGGTCGGAAAGCGGTGCTGGCGGAGCTGGTGCGGCAGTATCCAACGGTGACGGTGCTGGACGTGGAGGCGCTGATGAGCAAGGTCCGCGAGATCATGGACCGGGTCATTGCCGCCGTGGAATACGTGTTCCTGTTCACCCTGGCGGCGGGGCTGGTGGTGCTGTACGCCGCGATTCAGGCGACTCAGGACGAACGGCGGTTTGAGAGCGCCGTCCTGCGCGCGCTGGGCGCGCGCCGGCGGGTGGTGCGGGAAAGCCTGCTAGCGGAGTTCGCCACCCTGGGGTTGCTGGCGGGCGTGCTGGCCGCCACCGCCGCAACCCTGCTGAGCTACGTACTGGCCGCGCACGTGTTCGAGTTTCCGTACCGCTGGAACGGGTGGATCTGGCTGCTGGGCGGCGGCGCGGGCGTGGTGGGCGTGGGACTGGCCGGGTTGCTGGGCGCGCGCTCGGCGCTGAATCAGCCGCCGTGGCGGGCGTTGCGGGAGATTTAGCCGGCTTCCTAATCGCGGGTCGGGAACCCGCTTTCGACCAGCGCCCGTTCGGTCAAGGCCAATGCCTGGTCGAGATGGGCATAGGTCAGGGCGAACGCGGGGGCTGACTGCATCCAGCGGGTCAGGGTGTCCAGCCGTTCTGAATCCAGGATGGAAACGACAGGTTCCGCCACGACGATCTCCCGCAACACGGCCATGGGATCCAGCGGTTCGAGGGCGGATTCGCCGCCGGGCTGATACCGGGGGAATAAAAAAGCGCCCACTGGAACCGGTCCTCGCGTCAAGGGTCCGGGTGGCGGCGAAAAGCGCACCGACTGGCCGGCGCGCTCGATAAGGGGCGCACGGCCGAGGTTGGGCAGGCGCGATGCCAATACTGACCAACTGCCTGACTTCAGGCACAAGCTCATGCCGATACCGACCAGTTGGCCGTCGAGGTTGACCGGGATCACGTCGTCGCCCAGCAACCCGAACCCCTCGGCATTGAGCGCCGCGGCCAGGGTGGTTTTACCAGCGCCGCCTCGACCGATCAGCAACACGCCCCGGCCAGATCGACTGACGCCGGCGGCGTGCAGCACCAGCAGGCGGTGGGCAGCGGCGCAACCCAACTCCACCAGTTCAGATACAGTCCGGACGATGGCTTCGTCGAAGGTGTCGCCAGCGGCGATGGAGGTATCATCCACGGCCAACCACCAGCCGCTGGCGGTTCCGCCGAGTCTGGCATGGTGGTCGGCGAGGGCGAGCGATCCCGCATCCAGATGGCTGGTGATCCGGGCCAGTGACTCAGCCAGCGTGGGATCGTCCACCATCAGCGCCACTCGCCGGTCGGCCAGTTGCAACAGCCAGGTTTGGGCGGCAGGCGGCGGGTCGGGCGGGCGCGCGTTCTCGACGGGTATTGGCGATTCTGCGGGGTCAGTTACCGTCATCCCGCATTCTTCTTCGCGATGCCAGGTTTCGAGCAGCGCCATGATGTCGTTGCGCGCCTGATGGTGGGACAGATTGAAGTGGGCCGCCAGCAGGTCGGCGATCTCCGTGATGCTCAGGCCGGCGCGGTGGCTTTGCCAAATCCAGCCGGCCAGCGGATCCAGCACCAGCAGCTTTTGGCCGCGCTGCGGGCCAGGCTGGGCCAGAACCAGGTGATCGGCGAGGGGCGCGCTCAGCACATCGAGAGACTCACCCACGGTCCCGCCTTGAGGGCAATCGTTCACCGGGTCGAAAACCGGGAGTCAGAGCCTATACGGAAATTCGCCACGCAAGTACTGGGCTTACCGATGATGGAGCGCCTCCCAAGCGCAAAAAAGCCACGGTACATTCTGGTAGCTATTTATTGTCTCCAATGGGGAAGGGTAAAACCCCCGCCTTTAGGCGGAAGCTTGAG
>ERZ761602.5450-NODE-5450-length-15087-cov-4.036921_pt1 | contig 15087 bp, 16 predicted proteins | sample MGYA00512165_ERZ761602 | MGnify/ENA primary metagenome ERZ761602 (study PRJEB28899, sample SAMN02445085) | bioreactor sludge metagenome | biome: EBPR sludge; isolation source: Thorneside wastewater treatment plant | place: Australia: Brisbane, Thorneside...
CCGGCTCGTCGTCGATGTGACGACGGGCGCCGTGGCGCAAGAGATCGTCTACGACGCCTGGGGTCGCGTGCTCGCCGACACGAACCCAGGGTTTCAGCCGTTTGGTTTCGCGGGCGGGCTGTACGACCCGGAGACGGGGTTGGTGCGGTTTGGGGCGCGGGATTATGACTCAGAGATTGGGAGGTGGACGGCGAAGGATCCAATCCGATTCGACGGCGGCACGAATCTGCTTGCCTACGCTTTCGGAGATCCCGTCAACCTGGTTGATTCCGACGGCAGAAACCCTTGGGTCGCGGGCGGCCTGATTGCGGGGGGCATAGGGCTCGCAATCTATATCGACACTTTCAGCGAGCCCACGCGCGAAGCACAGGAACTTCGAGAGCTCGGCCAATTGACTCGGCCCCAGGAGGATGCTTATCGACATTGTCTCGCCAGTTGCGTGGCCGCCGCGCACTACGGGGACGCTGCCGCACGAGGCCTCGCCTGGCTGAATTCAGGCAACGGTCCGGGGGAGGCCGAGGACGACTACAATGACCAATTCGGCCGCTCGCTGTGCAGCCAGATGGAAGATCCGGGAATTCCTCAATGCAGGGCACAGTGCGAAGCTGCGGCAAAGTTCGGGTTGCTGAGGACGTACTCGGAATGAACACTCGATACTTGCTGGCCGTGCCGCTCGTTCTCGGCGCGCTTGGCTGGATCTTGTCGCCGTATTCCATCGTCGTGATACGAATCGAGAACGCGACAGGCGGCGCCTGGGAAGGAGCCGTGTCCGTCGACGGGGAGTCGCACCGAGTGCTCGTACCACCCGGGGCCTCTCAGCGAGAGTTCTTTCTCTCGGCCGGCAAGGACCGCTACAGCTACGTGTTCACCGGCGACTCAGTGGAACCGTGCGCGTACCACGGCAAGCCCTCTTCATCCGTGGCGGTTCGGCTCGATGGCGACAGCTCCACGCCGCGCATTCGTTGTACACACGGCGTCTGGCTTCTGGGTCCGTTATGAACCGGCGCCGACGTGTGGGTCGACGCGTCGGCAAGAAGACGGACGACGAGGGAGGTGAGGTTGTTGGCGCTGATGCCGAGCGACAAGCGTCGTACCCGCTCACGGGGTAGGCAGCAACGATGGCCCGCTGCGACCATTGGAACCGGCCTGACATGACTCGACGTACCCGTTCACCGGGTCGGGACGAGCGACGTGACGTCGTACAGTTACGATGCGCTCGGGAACGTGGTTGGCGTCACGCTCCCGAACGGCGACGACGTCGAATACTTGATCGACGGGTTGGGGCGGCGAGTCGGCAAGAGGAAGAACGGCGTCCTCGAGCGCGGGTGGCTCTGGCGCAGCCAGCTCCAGCCCGTCGCCGAGCTCGATGGCACCGGTGCGGTGACCAAGCGCTTCATCTATGCCGAAGGCGTCACGTCCCGGAGTTGATGGTCACCGCGTTCGCGACGTACCATGGATTTCGCGGCGCGAAGCGACGCAAGATCCAGGCTCAGGCTTGTGAGCTTCTCCAATGCGCCGGCTAGGGGACCTCGCGCTCGAGCTCGACCGACCGTTTCCTGACGGGGCGGAGAGCCTGGTTCGAAACGCACATTTGGTGCTGGCCGACCGATATCTCGGCTACGAGTCGTTCGCTCCGCTCGACAACGACCTCCGAGCCGTCACGCGAGCCCTCACCGAGCTGCTCGCTGCGCCACCCGAGATCGACATGGTGTTCCTCGCCACGTTGTTCGAGTGGGCAGCGACCGAACCAGCGAGCGTGCGCGTGGCCGCCGAATGGGCAGCCTCTTTGCTTCTCCGTTCACTCGACGACGAGGGTCGCGGGGTGTTGGCCGATGATCTGCTGGGTGTCTACTGGGGCGACGGGAGAGTCTTCGCGCTCGGTCACGCCACCGACTGGCTCGTGAAGCACCTGGGCCAAGTCGATGGCTACGACCACCCTCGTGGTGTGCGAAGGTCGTTCGTGTACAACGCCTTGGACTTTGCTCCGCACGTCGAGATGCTCTGCGCTCCTCTCGGGGCTGCTCGCGCCGATGCCGAAGGAGAGGCGTCCGCCCGGGTAGCCGAGGTGCTGGACCGATGCCCGCTTCTGGAGTCCGGTCTCGCCCAGGGCTCTGGGGAGAGCTCGGCTCAGCTCGTCAGTCGAGCCAAGATGCTCTTTCGGGCTCACGAGGCAGCACGGCGACGTTCATCGACGCCCTGACCGCCTGCGCCGCGGGCTCCGAAACACCTGAACCGATGAGCGGTGCTCGGCGTGTGGCGTGGCGACCGCATGCCCGGCCGGCAACGGCGTCGTGAGAGCCCCCCTCGCGCAGGGGTTGCGAGCGCTCCGCAAGCGGGGTTGGGGCCCCGCGCTCAGGGGTTGCGAGCGCTCCGCAGGCGGGGTTGGGGCCCCGCGCTCAGGGTTGCGAAGAACTCAGTGGGTCATGAAGGACTTGAACCTTCAGCCAATGGATTAAGAGTCCACTGCTCTACCAATTGAGCTAATGACCCGGCTTGCTGCCCGCGCGCCCGGAAGGATTCGAACCTACGACCCTCGGATTCGAAGTCCGATGCTCTATCCAGCTGAGCTACGGGCGCATCGCTCGGCAGAGCTGCCCGAGCGGCGAAGCTCTTATCGCTCGGTGTAGGCCCTGTCAAGCAGCCTAGCGGGTGGCGCAAAAACTCCTGCTAGACTCGACGGCCCATGGTCTCCCGAGCTGACAGCTTCACCGCGCCCGCGTCCGGACAGAGCCTCGCCGACCTCGTGAAGCGCCGGGCCAAGCGAGAGGAGATCGCGGCGTACCTCGACGGGCTCGGGCCGAACGAGCGGCTCGAGCAGGTCCTCGCGGTGCGCGGCAGCCTCGTCGGCAAGCTGTACGACGCGGTAGGGGGCGGCGAGCCGCTCACGCTCGAGGACTTCGTGCCCGCTGGTGACACGCGTACGGTGATCTTCGAGGGCCGCAACTCGCTCCCGACGTTCTCGCGCTTTCAGAAGCGGTTCGCGCGCGTGGGTGACACCGTGGTCGGCTACAACCACCAGCTGATGTCGTTCGCGACGGGGCCCGGGTACTTCATCACGCGGCCCCCGACGCCGGGTGAGGCTCACCCCGGCGAGCTGTTCTTCGACTACACGACCGATCCGCCGGGCGAGCCGAGCGGGTGGCCCCCGTTCAAGCCCAACTCGTCGGGCCTCTCGCGGGCGGTCTACATGAACATGAAAGACTTCTGCCGCAGGGTGGCCAAGGGCGTGCTGGTCGGCAAGGCGTACAAGCTCGGCGTCGCCCAGAACGCGTACTTCACGCTGACCAACGTCGGCTGATCGCGCGCGCGCCGGTCAGGCGCGGGTGATCTTGAGCCAACGGTAGACCGCGAAGCCGATCGAGCCGAGCAGGAGCGGCAGGCTGATCCAGCTGGCGCTGCTGCTCGATCGCGTGACCTTGTTCGCGACGACGACCCCGATGGTGATGACGAGGGCGAGGCTCATCGCGATGATCGGGCCGCGCATCGGCTTGATCCACGTCGACGGGTCGTCGAGCCGAACGGTCGACGGGTCGACCTCGACCGCCTTCTTCGCGAGCGTCTTGGCCGTGCTCGCCGCTGCGACCGCCGCGGTCGACGCCGCCTTGGCGGCGACCGCTCCCGCCTTGGACGCCGCCTGCTGGACGCGCTCGCGCGCACCGGGCCCCACGGGCTTGCCGTGATCTTCTTGCGGGGGCTCGTACGCGAAACCCGCGCCGCTCGGCGGCGGCAGCGGGACGCCCGGCCCCGAGGGAGCAGGCGGGGGCCCCGGCGGGCGCGCGGGCTCATCCGCCAGATCGAAGGCCCCGGCGTCGAGCTCGGCGCCGCCCTCGTACGCTTGCGGCTCGTGGGGGGCCGCGAACGCGGCGTGAGCGTGGGGCGGCGGCGCGGGCATGCCCAGGTCGAGGTCACCGAGGGCCAGGCCCCCGGACGGCATGGCGCCGGCATCTGGCCGCGGTGGAGCGGACGGCGGGCGAGCGGGCGCGCCGAGCGGCGGGAGATCGAGATCGAGCGACGGCATCGCGGCCGCGGGCGCCGGAGGTGCCGGCGGCGCACCACCGACCTCCTCTTCTGTCCCCCACCCCGCCGGGAGCACCGACGGCACGCCGGGTAGCGAGCCGCGCGACGTCGCGCCAAGGACGAGCGGGAGCTGCAAGGCTCGCTCGAGATCGCCCCAGAACTGCTCGATGCTTTGGTAGCGGTCCTTGGGATCCACCGCGAGCGCCTTGGCGAAGATCGCGTCGATCGCGGGCGGCAGATCGAGCCCCAAGCGGTTCGGGGTCGGCCGCTTCGCCGCGTCCATCGACTGGGCGAGCATGGCCGCGGGGGGCCCGTCGATGGCGGGCTTCTGCGTCACGACCTCGGTGAGGGTGAGGGCGAGCGCGTAGACATCCGTCCATGGCCCCGTCTGACCGTACCGATCGGGCGCCCACTGCTCGGGGGCGGCGTAGGCGGGGGTGAACATGCTCGAGGACGCGTCGGCCGCGGTCGCGCCGCCCGCGACGCGCGTGGCCGCGCTTCGCACCTTGGCGATGCCGAAGTCGAAGATCTTGAAGCCCTCGCCGCCGTCGAGCTTCGCGGCGAACAAGTTGTCGGGCTTGAGATCGCAGTGGAGGATCGCGAGCGTCCCCTCGGGGCCGGGGAACCGATGCGCGCGGGCGAGCGCGCGCGCGACCGGCGTGAGGATCATCACCGCGCGCGGGACCGACAGGGGCGCCTTGTTCTCGGTGATGCGACGAACGATGACGTCTTTCAGCGTCTCGCCCTCGAGCCACTCGAGCGCGATGAACGGGACGAAGCGGCCGTCGTCGAGCTTGAGCGCGTCGACGTGGATGGGGCGGACCACCTCGGGCAAGCTGCCCGAGAGCCGGAACATGACCTCACCCTCGGCCCGGAAGCGCTCGAAGAAGTTGGTGCGCTCGTCGGCAGTGAGGTTCGCCGGGATCTTCAGGCACTTGAGCGCGACGGGCGCGCGAAACCGAACGTGGCGCGCCTTGTAGATCACGCCGAAGCCGCCGTGCGCCACCACGCTCTCGATCTGGAACACCTCGGCCTGCGTCGTCCCCACGATCCCGAACGGGTCGCGGAGGCCGGAGGCCGCAGGCGGCTGAGGCAACGACGCCGGGCCCGCGGCCGCGCCGGCGTAGTGGGGCTGCGCGCGCTGCGGCGCTGGCGGCTTCGGCGGAGTCGACGCCGGCACGGGCGGCGGCAGGTCGAGCGCCAGCTCGGCCATCAGGTGCTCGACGCTCTGCGGCGACCGCGAGTGCGCCGTGCCCTGGGGCGGCGTGGGCGGGCGCGGGGCGACCGGCGGCCGAGGAGATGTCTCCTCGGCGCGAGGGTCACGGAAGGTCCCGCGGACCTCTTTGATACCGCCCTTGGACATCGATAGCGGTTACCGAAGCTACAGGGTGGGCAGGTGTTTGTCGATCAGCGCCAGCACCCCCTCGGGGTCGTCGGCGTGCACCCAGTGGCCGGCATCCGCCAGTGTCTCGACGACCAGGCGCGGGTTCCTCTCGCGCGCCTCTTCGGCACGCGAGAGCGCCACAGGTCGCGCGCCCAGTAGTCGTCGAGCATGAGCCGGATCGCGGGGAGATCGAGCCGGAGCCGGTAGGCGTCGCCGTCTCTCCGTACATTCATGGCCAGCCAATCGACGATCCCTTTGGCGTACCCGCGAGACGTCATGTGGGCGTGGAACGCTTCACGCGAGGCGATCGGCTGCGGGATGGCCTCGAGATCCGCCAGCACGCGCGAGACGACGTCGTCGCCCGTGACGCGCCGCGGGCCCGGCATCGAGTCGAGCACGCAGGCGAGCTTCATCACGCCGGGGTGCTGCTCGAGGTACGCGAGCGCCACCTTGCCGCCGAAGGAGTGGCCGATGAGGCCCTGGACGGGCCGGCCGAGGTGCGCCGAAAGCGCATCCAGATCGCGGACGACCGCGGCGAGATCGTGCGGCGGCGAGAGGCCCTGCGACTCTCCGTGCGCCCGCAGATCGACGAGCACCATCCCCCACTCCGGCCGCCTCTCGACCAGCTTGCGCGCGACCGAGCGAAAATTCGCCCCGAGCCCGAAGATGCCGTGGAGCACGAGGGCCCACGCCTCGGGCTCGCGGCCCTCGGCCGAGACCAGGTGGTGGGCGAGCACGGCGGGGTCGCTCAAGGCGGATGCGACTTGGCACGTGGCCACGGCAGCCGCAAGCTAGTGGTCTGATGGCGACGAAGAAGCGCGTGACGCAGAAGCCCCAGCGAGAGCCCAAGAGAGAGTTCGTCGACGAGAGCCTCGAGGGGGCCGCGTTTCGCGACGTCACCCTCGCGGGCGCGTCGTTCGAAGACGTCACGCTCGCGCGCGCCACCGTGACCGACGCCGACGCGTCCGGCTCGGTCTGGGAGAACGTGAAAGCCGACGGCGCCAAGCTCCGCGACGCGTCGCTCAAGAAGGTCTCCATCGAGAACACGAGCTTGGCAGGGGCCCGCATCGACGACGTCGACATGTCGGGCGTCTCGATCGTCAACGCGAACCTCACCGGCGCCAAGCTCACCGACGTGAACCTTTCTCACGTCGCGATCGCCGACGCGTGCATCGAGGGGCTCACGATCGACGGCGTGCGCATCGACACCCTGCTCGCGAGCCTCAAAAAACCTTCGTCGCCTCGCGGCGCCCGTCGAAAGTAGGGCCGCGCGGGTCTATGCTCGCCGGGAGGAGGTCCTCCCGTGCGCCCTTCGCTCTTCGGCTTCGCTTTTCCGGTCGCGCTCGCGCTCGCCGCCTGCTCGGCCGGCACCACCCCCGACGACGGTGACAACACCGGCGCCGGCAACGTCTCGAACGGGCCGGGCCAGAACGGCAGCAGCGTCAGCAGCTTCGCGAGCGGCTCCGGCGGCAACACCGGCTGCGAGATATCGTGCAGCCCCGACCTCCATCAGGTGATCGACTGCCAGGGCACGCTGATCGAGCAGTGCTCGGGCACGCAGGGGTGCAACGCCGCCACCGGCACGTGCACGAACGCCTGCGAGGCCGCGGTGCAGAACGCGTCGTCGGTCGGCTGCGAGTACTACGCGACGTTCATGGACCAGATCTACGGCGACTCGGTGTGCTTCGCCGCGTTCGTCGCCAACACCTGGGACACGCCCGCGCACGTGACGGTCGACTACCAGGGCATGTCGCTGAACGTCGGCTCGTTCCTCTACGTCGCGTCGGGCATGGGCCCGAACCAGACGTACACGCCCGTCGACCCGACCGCCGGCATCCCGCCGGGCGAGATCGGCATCCTCTTCTTGTCGGGCAACGCGTCCGGCACCGTCCCCTGCCCCGCCAACGCCGCCGTCACGAGCGGCGCGCAGATCACGGCGACGAGCGGCATCGGCAACTCGTTCCGGATCAACACCGATGTCCCCGTGGTGACGTACCAGATGAACCCCTACGGCGGCGGCAGCGCCGCGACCACGGCCGCGTCCCTGCTCTTGCCGACCAGTGTGTGGGGCACCAACTACGTCGGCGCCAACGCGGGCTACACCGTCGCCGAGATCGCGACCGAGGCGTCGATGAACATCATCGCCAAGGACGACGGCACCATGGTCACGATGGTCCCCGTGAGCCCGGTCGAGGGCGGCGGCGGCCTCCCCCCCGGCCCCGCCAACACGCCGTACACGTTCGTCCTCAACCGCGGTGAGCAAGCGCAGTTCACGCAGCCGGCAGGCCTGATGGGCAGCATCATCTCGTCGGACAAGCCAGTCGGGATGATGGCCGGCCACAACTGCCATCGCTTTCCCATCGAGGCCGTCGCGTGCGATCACGGCGAGCAGATGGTTCCGCCGGTGAGCGCGCTCGGCAGCGAGTACGTGGGCGTCATGCACCGTCCGCGGCAGGGCGAGCCTGCCATCTGGGCGCTCGTCGGCGCGGTCGACGGCACCCAGCTCACGTGGACGCCCGACGTCGGCGGCCCCACCACCATCAACCGCGGGCAGATCGTCGAGGTGGTCACGGGCACGCCGTTCGTCGTGCGCGCGCAAGACGATCAGCACCCGTTCATGCTGTTTCACACGATGTCGAGCTGCTGGTGGAGCATGCTCCCCACCGCGGGCGGTGAGTGCTGGGGCGACCCCGATTGGGTGATCGGCGTTCCGCCCAAGCAGTACGACTACCGCTACGTCTTCTTCGCCGACCCGACGTACCCCGAGACGAGCCTCGTGCTCGTACGGGCGAAAGAGAACGGCCTCTTCGCCGACGTCAGCCTCGACTGCCTCGGCAACGTGACCGGGTGGCAGCCGGTCGGCGAGTACGAGTGGGCGCGCGTCGACCTCAGCACCGGCAATTTCCTTCCGGTGGGCAACTGCGCCACGGGCCGCCACGAGATCTCGAGCGCGGCGCCGTTCGGCTTGTGGGTGTGGGGCTGGGGCCGCCCCGGCACGAGCGTGCCGACCGAGGCGGTCTCGTACGGCTTCCCCGGCGGGATGCGCGTCAAACCCATCAACACCGTGATCATCCCGCCAGTGCCGGAGTGAACAGTGCCGGAGTGAACAGTACCGGAGTGAACAGTACCGGAGTGAACAGTACCGGAGTGAGCAGGCGTGAGTGCTCTCCGCGTGGCCTCGTCCGCGTTCTGCTAACGTCCTCGCATGACTCTGCGAGAGCTCACGCCGGAAGAATGCCGGCGCGTGATCGACGAGACGGCGTTCTCGTTCGAGACCACTGACGAGGTCGAGCCGGTTTCGGGCGTCGTTGCGCAAGAGCGCGCGCTCGGGGCGCTCGAGTTCGGCCTCGAGGTGCGCCAGCCGCGCTTCCACGTCGTCGTCGTCGGCAGCTCGGGCGCAGGGCGCACGTTCAGCGCCCGCCGGATGGCCGAGCGCGTCGCGCCGGGCGTGGAGCGCGTGGCGGCCGGCGCCTATGAACGGCGCTTCGCGCTGGGCGCGGCGCGCGGGCGGTTCCGCGTGACGCACGATCCGGGGCGGCGGGCGCTGATCGCGGCGATCGCCATCGACCGGGTCGACCATCTCGACCGCCTCGTCGCCCGGCTACGCGCGATGTTCGACCTCGACGCCGATCCGCAGGCGATCGCCGCGGCCTTCGCGGACGACGATCTCATCGCCCCGCGCCTCGCCGCGGTGCCGGGCCTGCGTCTCGTTCAGAGCTTCGATGCGTTCGAGGCGGGGTTGCGTGCGGTGATCGGCCAGCAGATTTCGGTCAAGGGCGCGGCGACGCTGCTCGGCCGTCTGGCGGCGCGCTGCAGCGGGCCGGATGCGCCGGCCATCCCCATGCCGGAGGCCGTGCTGGCCGCCGATCTGGGCGGCCTCGGCCTCACGGGCGCGCGGATCGCCTCGCTCGCCGCCTGGGCCCGCTTCGCGGCCACGCCGGGGGCGCTCGACGCGCTGCGGTTCCAGCCGGGCGAAGCGCACGGCGTCCTTCTGGGTCTGCCGGGTTTCGGACCGTGGACCGCCTCGTATCTGGCGCTCCGGGGGCTCGGCGATACCGATGCCTTCCCGGCCGGGGATCTGGTGCTGCGGCGCGCCGCGGGGCTGGACGAGCGGGCGCTCGCCGCCCGGTCCGAGGCCTGGCGGCCCTGGCGCGCCTATGCGGCGCAGGCCCTGTGGCGGGTGCCGCCCCAACCCCTTCCCCGAACGTCGCATCGCCCCGTTTGCGTTCCCGCCGAGGAGGCATTTTCCCCATGACCGTTCAGACCTTCACTCACGCCCGCTTTGCCTCGCCCCTCGGCGATCTTCATCTCGTGCTCGACGGGGCGGCGCTGGTGGCGCTCGACTATCCCGGCTACGAGCCGCGGATGCTGCGCCTGCTCGCCCGCCGCTTCGCGGGCGCAAGGCTGGCCGAGGGTGCCGCGCCGGCGGCGGTGGCGGACGCCCTGGCGCGCTATTTCGCCGGCGATGGCGGGGCGCTCGGCGGCCTGGACCTGAGGCTCGGAGGGACGCCGTTCCAGCGCTCGGTCTGGCAGGCGCTGCGTGAAATTCCCTGGGGCGAAACGATGTCCTACGGCGGCCTCGCCGCAAGCATCGGGCGGCCGGCGGCGGTGCGCGCCGTCGGCCTCGCCAACGGCGCCAATCCGGTCGCCATCGTCGTGCCGTGCCACCGGGTCATCGGGGCGAAGGGCGCCCTGACGGGCTATGCGGGCGGGCTGGAGCGGAAGGCCTGGCTGTTGCGCCACGAAGGCGCCGCGGCTCAGTTGCCGGCGGTCTCGGCGGACGGCGCGGGCGAGACGACGCTCGCCGCATAGCGCTCCATCCGGTCGGCCAGTTCGCGGGCGGCTGCCGGGTCGGCGGCGCTGCCGTCGGCGATCGCGGCGCGCAGCTCTTCGACCGCGCGCAGGATGCGCAGCGCGATGTCGTCGAACACGCCGTCCCGGGTGTGGGCGTTCATGAAGCCTGGCCTTACGTCAAGTCAGCCTCCGCCGGACGCGAAGACGGCGGCGGGCCCGCTTGGGGTCGGGCCCGCCGCCGTCTTGGAAAAACGAGGGGAGGACTCGTTTTCACGACCGACGCGGCCCATTCGCCGCGCTGGTTTGTTTCAAATAGTATGCTGCAGCGCAGCATGAGGAGTGTGTTACCGCATGTAACGTGCGAAAATGGCCACTTGACGTTTCCCCGGACGGGCCCATCGTGCGGAGGTTCGCCTTTGAACACAAAGGCTTCGGGAATCCGGGCCATTCAATCGGCGGTCTTGGGGACGGACGGTTGACGAGCGGCGGCGAAGTGGCGCCCGACGAGGCGCGGCGCGCTCTTGAGCGCGTCCTGGTCAGTCCCGAGTTCGCGCAGGCGGCGCGGCTGAGCGATTTCCTGCGCCATGTCGTGACCGAAACCCTCGAAGGCCGGGCGGCGGCGATCAAGGGCTATGCGATCGCCGTCGATGTGTTCGGACGGCCCGCCGATTTCGACCAGTCGAGCGATCCGATCGTCCGGGTCGAGGCCAGCCGGCTGCGCCGGGCTCTCGCGCAATATTACCAAGGGACAGGCGAGGCCGACCCGGTGGTGATCGACCTGCCGCGCGGCGGCTATGTGCCGGCGTTCCGCCGGCGCGCGGCGGCGGAGCCCGCTGCCGCGCCGGTGGCGGACCTCGAACCCGGCGAAACCGTGGCGGCGCCGGCCGAGGGGCTGCGTCGCGCCGATCGCGATGTCGTGCGCTTCCGGATCGCGACGCTGGCGGCGCTCGGGCTCGTCCTCGCCGGGCTCGCCTATCTGATCTGGTCGACCCTTGCCGAGCGCCCCGCCGCCGCGCCGCCGCAGGCGGGACTGACGACGCGCGCGGTCGCCGTCGCCGATCTGGAGGTGCTCGGCCAGGCGCCCGGCGACGTCGCTTTCGCACGAAGTCTCGCGACGGCGTTGGTGACCGAGCTCTCGCGGTTCCACGATCTCGACGTGTCTGCGCTGGCGATAAGCTCTAACCCCCCGTCCGCAGGCTACATTCTGCGCGGCACCCTGACCCACGCCCCCCCCACCCTCCGCGTCACGCTTCAATTGGTTGAAGTGGTGGGGGGGCGGGCGGTTTGGTCGGAGAGTTATGAGCGGGAATACAAGGCCGATCAGCTGCTTGCGATCGAAAGCGACATCGCGCGCACCGCCGCCCGGGCGCTGGCACAGCCCTATGGAGCGATATACGCGCGCGAAATCGAGGCGATCGCCGGAGCCGACCCCGGGACGCTGACCGGCTATGCCTGTGTCCTGCTGACCTACGAATACTGGCGCAGCTTCGATCCGAAGGAGCACCTGGCCGCCCGCGACTGCCTGGAGCGCACGGTCGCCGCGATGCCGGGCTACGCCGCCGCCTGGCAGGCGCTCGCCTATCTCTATCTCGACGAGTATCTCTACAACTACAATGTCAGGCGGGGCGACACCGACCCTCGCGACCGCGGCCTGGCGGCGGCCCAGAAGGCGGTCGGCCTCGCCCCGACCGACGCGCTCTCCTACCAGTCGCTCTATGCGGCGCTGTTCGCCAAGGGCGACCTCGACGGCTTCCGCGCCGCCGGAGCCGAAGCGCTGCGGCTCAATTCGAACAACCCCGACATCGTCGCCGACTTCGGCGAGAAGCTGGCGATCGCCGGCTTCTGGGACGAGGGCCTGAAACTGGTGCGCCAGGCGATGGACGACAATCCGGCCCGCCCCGGCTGGTATCACACGGCGCTGGTGCTCGACGCCTATAACCGCGGCGACTACAAGGCGGCGCTCGCCTTTGCCGAGCGGATGCGGGCGCCGGATCACTACCGCTGGTGGTTCTATCTCACCATGATCTACGGCCAGATGGGCGATCGCCAGCTCGCCCTCCAGGCGGTGGAACGGCTGAACGGGCTCGATCCGGATTTCGGCCTCAACGCGCCGAGCGAGCTCGCGAAATGGGGCTATGCCCCGGCGCTAGTGGAGCGTTGTCTCGACGGGCTGCGCAAGGCGGGTCTGAAGATCGACGGCGAGTAGTATTTTATCCGGGCAAAATTGACTTATTTTACCCGGGCGATTATAGGGCGGCCATGTCCGACGCCGCTCCCCATCTTTCCGCTTTCGCCGCCGGCCGCCTGATCGCCAGCGGCCCGCCCGCCGCGACCGTCGCCGCCGCCCGCGCCCATCGGGCGGCATCGGGCGAGACGATCGTCTTCTTCGACGACGTCGCCGGGCGTGTGGTCGATATCGACGAGCGCGACCGGCCGGAGGCCGCCCCATCGGATTGCGGCGATGCGCCGCGCGGGCGCGGCCGGCCCAAGCTCGGCGTCGTGGCCCGCGAGGTGACCTTGCTGCCGCGCCACTGGGACTGGCTCGCCGCGCAGCCGGGCGGCGCTTCGGTCGCCTTGCGCAAGCTCGTCGATGCGGCGCGGCGCGACGGCGCGGAGGCGGACCGCATCCGCCGCGCCCGCGAGGCCGCCTATCGCTTCATGACGGCGCTGGCGGGCGACCGGCCCGGCTACGAGGCGGCGATCCGCGCCCTGTTCGCAGGCGACGGGCCGGGACTGGAGGCGGCCACGTGCGGCTGGCCCGGCGATCTGACGCGCCACATCCGCAGCCTGCTGGAGCGGTGAGATGACCGGCAAGGACATGCGCAAGGCGCTGACCCGCGCCTACAAGGAGACGAAGCCCGAGGCCGGGATCTATGCGGTCCGCTGCACCGCGACCGGCGCGGCCTTCGTCGGGCCGTCGCGCAACATCGCGCGCCAGCAGACGAGCCTCTGGTTCTCGCTGCGCAGCGGTTCGTTTCCCAATCCGGCACTGCAAGATCTCTGGCGGGCCGAGGGCGAGGCGGCGTTCGCGTTCGAGCCGCTGGAGGTCTTCCCGCCCGAGGAGCTGACGCCCTATCTTCTGGAGGCGAAGCTGAAGGAGCGCCTCAAGCACTGGCGCGCGGCGCTCGACGCCGCGACGGTGAGCGGCTGAGGCTTACGCCGCCCGCCGCCGCCGCTATAGTCCGCCCGCAGAAGAACGGGAGGATCACATGGCGCGACTTCAGGGCCGTTCGGCCGTCATCACCGGGGCGGCGAGCGGCATCGGGCGGGCGAGCGCACTGCTCTTCGCCGCCGAGGGCGCGGCGCTGGTCATCGCCGACCGGGCCGAGGCGGTGCAGGAGACCGCCGCGGCGATCGCCGAGGCGGGCGGGCGCGCCGTCGCGCTGACCGGCGATGCGGGCGAGGAGGGGTTCGTGGAGGGCCTCATCGCGCGCGCCGTCGCCGAACATGGCGGGCTCGACATCTGCTTCGCCAATGCCGGGATCACCGGCGGCATGACCGCCTTCCTCGACTGGACGCCGGCGCAATGGGCCGAAGTGCTGCGGGTCAATCTGATCGGGCCGTATCTGGCGGTGAAGCACGCGGCGAAGGCGATGATCCCGAACGGAAAGGGCTCGATCATCTGCACCGCCTCGGTCGCCGGCATCCGCTCCGGCGCCGGGCCGACGCCCTATTCGGCCTCCAAGGCCGGGGTCATCAATCTGGTGCAGACCGCCGCCAACGAACTCTACGGCACCGGCATCCGCGTCAACGCGATCTGCCCCGGCCTCATCGAGACCGGCATGACCAAGCCGATCTTCGACCAGGCGCGCGCCCGCGGCACCGATTCAAGGATCGGCCAGCTCAATCCGTTGACCCGCTATGGCCTGCCGCCCGAGATCGCCCATGCGGCGCTCTTCCTCGCCTCGGACGATGCCTCCTATGTCAACGGCCAGGCGCTGGCGGTGGATGGCGGGCTCTCGACTTCGCATCCCGTCGCGGGGCGCGCCAAGTGTTGAGGCGGGACGGGCCGATCATCGTCGCCATCGCCGGCGGCTCGGCTTCGGGCAAGACGACGCTGGCGCGCAGCCTGCGCGCCGCGCTGGAGCGCCACGGCGCGGCGATCGTGACGGAAGACTCCTACTACCTGCCGGCGGCGGCGCGGCCGGCCGCGGACCTCGCCACCTATAATTTCGACCGGCCCGAAACCAAGGAGTTCGCGCTGCTGCTGGATCATCTGCGGGCGGCGCGGGCGGGCGAGGGCTTCGACTGTCCGCATTACGATTTCGCCGTCCACGACCGCACGGACGAGACGATGCGCATCGAGCCGGGCGCGGTTCTGATCGTGGAAGGCATCCACAATCTCGGCCATGACGAGATCCGCGCGCTCGCCGATCTGACGGTGTTCGTGGAGGCCTCGGCGGATATCCGCCGGGCGCGGCGCATCGCCCGCGACGTCGCAGAACGCGGCCGCACGGCGCACGAGACGGCGCATCAGTTCGACACCGTGGTCGAGCCGATGCACCGCCAGCATGTCGAGCCGCTGCGCGGCCGCGCGGCGCGGGTGATCGTCAATCACGGGGCGATCGGCGAGATCGAGGCCGAGGCGCTGACGCTGGCCGCCGAAATCGCGGCGCTGCTGGCGGGCGAGGGCGGCTGAGGCCGGGCGCGGGCTTCAGGCGCGATGATAGGTGCGACGCAGCTCGGCGTATTCGCGGCCGCTGAGCGGGGCGCCGAGCGGCGCGTCGCGGCGCGCCGGGCGCAGCGCCAGCGCGAGGCCGGCAAGCGCCGACGCGGCAACCCAGGATGCGCCCGCGCCGGACGCCGCTAGGGCCGCGGCGAGGCCCGCAAGGGCGGCCGGCAGCAAAGCCTGCAGCGGGAACGTACGCAATTGTGTCGTCTCCTGTCGGCGG
>ERZ761602.5451-NODE-5451-length-15086-cov-6.049631_pt1 | contig 15086 bp, 8 predicted proteins | sample MGYA00512165_ERZ761602 | MGnify/ENA primary metagenome ERZ761602 (study PRJEB28899, sample SAMN02445085) | bioreactor sludge metagenome | biome: EBPR sludge; isolation source: Thorneside wastewater treatment plant | place: Australia: Brisbane, Thorneside...
GTCCCAGGCGCGCTGCGGGCGGCCGTGGCTGCTGATCGAGGTGCCGCAGAACTCGCTGGCCAGCACCGGCGCGCGGGGGTCGTCGGGGTCGGCCTTCAGCGTGGCCACCACGTGCGCGTGCACGTCGCCGCCCAGCACCACCACGCCGGGCACGCGGCGCTCGGCCACGGTGGCCAGCAGGCGGCGGCGCGCGGCAGGGTAGCCGTCCCAGCCGTCGGTCCAGGTTCGGCGATCGGGACCGCTGACGGCTGGCGCCATCAGCGTCTGCTGGGCCAGCAGGTTCCAGGGCCGGTCCAGGCGCCAGCCCTCGGCCAGCCAGCGCTCCTGCGCCGGGCCGAGCAGGCTGCGCGCGGGGTCGGCCAGGGCCGGGCAGTCGGCTGCGGGCATGCTGCGGCTGCCGCTGCGGCGTGGCCAGGGCGGGCAGGCCTGGCCGTCGCGGTGCTGGCGCGTATCCAGCAGGTGGATGCGTGCCAGCCGGCCCCAGTCCAGGTGACCGAACAGCGGCATGTCGGCGCCGCGCGGCCGCATCGACCGCGGCAGCGGCTGGTGCTCCCAGAAGGCCTGCCAGGCGGCGGCGCGCAGCACGCCCATGTCGGCGCCGAGCGGCGTGGTGGGCAGGGTGCCCGCATAGTCGTTCTCGACCTCGTGGTCGTCGGGCACCAGCACCCAGGGGCAGGCGGCGTGCGCGTCCTGCAGCGCCGGGTCGCCCTTGTACTGCGCGTAGCGGGCGCGGTACTGGTCCAGCGAGCGCAGCAGGCCGCCCTTGTGCAGGCGCGGTGCCGTCGGCGGCGACGGGTATTCGTAGAGGTAGTCGCCGAGAAAGGCCACCAGGTCCAGGCCTTGCTGCGCGGTATGCCGCCAGGCGGCCCAGTGGCCATGGTCCCAGCGCTGGCAGCTGGCGATGGCCAGGCGCAGGGTGGCCTGCGCATCGGGCGCCGGTGCAGCGCGCGTGCGGCCGCTGCGGCTGGCCTGGCCGAGCGCGGTGAATCGGTACCAGTACCAGCGCCCGGGATCGAGGCCGGCAGGCTCGGCATGCACGCTGTGCGCCCAGGCGGCGTCGGCCTCTTCGGTGCCGCGGGCGGCGATCTGCGCAAAGCCCTCGTCATGCGCCAGCTCCCACTGCACCGGCACGCGCGCGGGCAGGTCGTCGCCGGTCAGGCGGGTCCACAGCACCAGGCCGTCGGGCCGCGGGTGGCCGCTGGCCACGCCGAGGGCAAAGCGCGGCGTCTCGGCGGCGCGGGCGTGGCGGATGAAGGCAGGCAGCGCCAGCGAGGCGGCCAGGAGCGCGCGGCGCGCAAGCCCGGGGGCTGGGGGATTCAAGCTGGAGATCCGTTCCGGCACCACGCGCGCAGTGTGCCAGCCCGTCCAGGTCTTCAGCCGGCCGGCCAGCGCACAATGGGCCTTCAGGCCACACCGACACGCCCGCCTCGATGGACCGCAACGCACTGATTCTTGCCGGCTGCAACCAGACCGACCCCATCGTCGAGATCGGGCCCAGCCATTCGCCCATTGCGGCCAAGCGCGACGGCTGGCCCACCCTGGTCGTCGACCATGCGTCGCAGGAGGTCCTGCGTGCCAAGTACGCGCACTTTCCGGGCGTCGACGTCAGCCGCATCGAGGAGGTCGACCGCATCTGGCAGGGCGGGCCGCTCGACGCCCTGTTCCAGCCGCCCGTGCTGGGCCGGGTGCAGCGCATCATCTCCAGCCATTCGATCGAGCACCTGCCCGACCCGATCGGCTTCTTCATCGCCGCCAGCCGGCTGACCCACCCCGAGACCGGCACCGTGTGCCTGGCGGTGCCCGACAAGCGGCAGTGCTTCGACGTCTTCCGCCCGTGGACCAGCACCGGCGACTGGCTCGATGCCTGGCGCGAGCAGCGCGCCTGCCACAGCGGGGCTTCGGTGTTCGACCACGTGGCCTACCTGGCGCAGGTGGACGGCGCGCCCTGCTGGCCCGAGCCGACGGTGGACCGCCCGCGCTTCATGCACACGCTGGACCAGGCCTACGAGCTCTACACGCGCTACCAGGACAGCGGCCGCAGCGAATACCACGACGTGCACGGCTGGGTGTTCACGCCGGCCAGCTTCGAGCTGCTGATCCTGGAGCTGTGGATGCTGGGCATCATCGACTGGGAGGTCGAATCCTGCCTGACCCCGGCGCCGCACGAGTTCATCGTGCTGCTGCGCCGCGCGCGGCCGGCCCGGCGCGGCAACGCGTCGGATGCCGAACGCCGGCATGTGCTGCTGCAACGCGTGGCGCACGAGGTGGCGCGCACGGTGGGTGCATCGCCCGCCCTGGCGCCGCAAACCGACGCGCCGCTGCAGCAGCAATTGCAGCACCAGCAGCAGCTGCTGCAGCAGATCGCCGGCGAGCTGGCCACCCTGCGGCACGACCTGGGCGAGATGCGGCGCACGCAGGACGACCTGCAGCGCATGGTCAACCTGCTGCGCCGCGTGCGCGCCCGCTGGCCGCGTTGGTTGGGGGGCACGCGGCCCGCCTAGGCTGCGCTGCGCTTGCGGCGTCAGTCGCCGCCGGTGATGCTGGCCAGGATGCGGCCGTCGGCCAGGCCCAGCCAGGCCGTCTGCGCATCCAGGGCGCTGATGGCGACGACGGGCACGTTCGTCCCGCTGGCCTGCACGCGCCAGCTCGCCCCGCCGTCGCTGCTGGCCAGCACCAGGCCACCGCTGCCCACCAACCACACCTGGCGCCCGTCGGGGCTGGCAATGTCCGCCAGCGACAGGCCGGTCGGCAGATCGCCCAGCAGGGCCAGCCGAACCCAGCTGCGCCCGCCGTCGCCGGAGCGCAGCACGCCGGCCTGCCCGGCGACCGTGACCAGGGCCCAGCCGATGCCGGCGCCGTCGAACCGCACGCGCTGCGTCTGCGCGACTTCGACCGCACGGCCGCTGGCATCGGTCACCGGCGCCGCGGCCCACGAGCGCCCGCCGTCGGTGCTGTAGGCCATGTCGGCGCTGGCGCCCAGCTTCGCGGCGCGCTGGCGGTCCACGAACTGCACCCACTCGCCCACCGTGCGCGGTGCGGCCGTGACCGCATGCACCGTCGTCCAGGTCGAGCCGCCGTTCTCGGTGACCAGCAGTTCGCGGGTGCAGGTGACCGTGTCGGCGCAGCTCTCGCGGCGGGCCCAGCCGAACTGCCGGTCCAGGAACAGGACGCTGCCGCTGCTGGCCCCCGGTGGCAACTGCAGCGCGCGCCAGGTGCTGCCGCCATCGGTGCTGAGCCACGGCGCGGTCAGGGTCGACGTGAGCAGCACGCTGCCATCGGCCAGCCGGCGCAACGACGAGCCGCGCACGCCCAGGCTGGCCGTGACGCTGGACCAGGTGCGCCCGAAGTCGTCGCTGCGCCACAGTTCGCCCGACAGCAGGCCCACGGCCAGCAGGCGCTGTTCATCCAGCGCCAGCAGCGACGGCACGCCAGCCGAGTTCCAGGCCGTGCCGGCGCCGCTGCCCGGCAGCGCGGTCCAACGGGTCGCATCGGCGCTGGACTGCCACCACACGCCGGCGCTGTCGGCAGCCAGGAAGGTGTTGCCGAGCCGCGCCTTCAGGCGTGACGTGCGCGCTGACGGCAGCGCCGGCAGCGCGATGTCGGCGCCGGTGCGCAGGTCGATCACCCGGCTGGAGAGGATCACGCGCTGCGCGGGCTGCTGGCGGTCGACGCTGGCGAGTTCGAAGGCATCGTCGCCGACGAAGCCCGACGTGACGACGTCGATCACCTGGTTGGCACCACCCGGCAGCAGTTCTTTGGCCACCGTCCAGGTGACGCCGTCGTCCGACGTGACCCACAGCTGGGCCGCATCGGCCACACGCGCGGTGGGCGATGCGAAGGTCACGTTCGAGGCGGCCAGCACATGGCCGCTGCCGTCGGCACGGATCACGGCCTGCCACACGTCGTTGGCGCTGGCCGACGGCGGCAGTTGCGCATCGACCAGCGACGCGGTCTGGCCGCCATCGTCGCTGCGCCAGACCTTCAGGCCGGCGCCAGCGCTCACCAGCATGCGGATGCGGCTGCGACCCTGGCTCGAGCGGGCCAGCACCGCATTGTTCAGACCGCCGATCGACAGCGGCCGCCAGGTCTGGCCGAGGTCGACGGACAGGTTCGTGCTCGTGGTGTCGAACAGCGTCCCGTCCGCCGCCACCGCGCCCACCTGGTAGGGCAGCTGCCGCCACGTGCTGCCGCCGTCGGTGCTGACATGAGACCCTTTCGAGCCACCCCAGACCACCAGGGTCTGGGTGCCCAGCGCGGACAGCCGGGGCGCGGGGAAGGTCGGCAGCTGCGGCACGAGATCGAGCTTCGGCTGCGACACCTGCGTCCACGTGCGCCCGCCGTCGGCGCTGCGCCAGAACTGCTCGCCGTAGGGCGTGGCCGCGAATGCCGTGTCGGCGTCGGCCATCGCCACATGCGCCAGGCCGTAGGGGGCGGTGGGCAGGTCGGCCACCCGCGTCCAGGTGGCACCGGCATCGGCCGTCAGTGCCACATAGCCGCGCGCGCCCACCGCCACGCAGCGGTTGCCGTTCCAGCAGGCGCTGGCGGCCACGACGCGGATGTCCAGCGCCTGCAGTGCACACCAACCGCTCTGGCCTGTGCCGGTGCAGGTGGCGCCGGCCACGATCTGCTGGCGATCGATGGCCGGAGACGGTGTCGAGTCGCCACTGCCGTTGCCGCCGCCGCAGCTGGCCAGGCCGATGAAGGCGCAAACGGCCATCAGCCGTCGGAAGAAGGATCCCATGGGTCGAGTGGACGCAAAAAGGGCATCGTATGCCGATGCCCGGCGCGGCCCTGTAACCGGACAGGGCCGCCTCGGCAGGGCTTCAGGCCCAGCCCAGGGCCTGCAGCAGCGCCGGGCGCTGGGCCGGCCCGTCGAAGCGGGCCAGCGCGTCCTGGCGCGCCTGGGCCGCCATGGCGGGGTAGCGCAGCACGTTGTCGATCACCTGGTCGATCTGCTGCTCCCACTCATGGCCGCGCGCCAGGTAGCCGGTGACGCCGTGCCGGATGGCCGCCGCGTAGTTGTGCGACGGCGAGGCGATGCTCAGTGTGCCGACGATCGCCGACTCGAAATACTTCAAGGGCGACTTGCAGTCGGTGAAGACGCTGTAGGCCAGCGGCATCAGGTTGAGCTCGACCGAGCCCACCAGGCGCTGCAGGTTGACCCAGTCCTGGAAGGGCGCGTGTTGCAGCCGGTCCTTGAAGGGCGCGAGCTGCGGGCCGGGTTCGATGTAGCCCACGGTCAGCAGCCGCACCTCGGGCCGGCGCGCCATCAGCGCGGCGATGGCCGGCTCGACCAGGCCGTAGTCGTGGTTGTGCGACGGCGAGCCGCTGAAATAGCCGAGCGTGAACTCGCCGTTGCGAACGAAGCCCAGGTCGGCCTTGGCCTGCCACACCCGATCGGATACGGCGCGCTGCTCGCGGTTGATGAAGTTGGGCACCACGGCCACCGGGCGGTCGGTGCACTCGGCCAGCCGCGCGGCCAGGAAGTGATTGGTGGTGATGGCGCCGTCGCACAGGTCGAGCGTGGCACGCATGCGGCCCAGGTAGCCGAACCAGAAGTCCCACCACAGCGGGCCTTCGATGTCGCGGTCCAGCGTATTCAGCACCAGGTGCGCATAACGCGTGTCGAACACCAGGTCGTCGACATCGAACAGCACGCGCTTGCCGCGCAGCCGGAAGGCCTGGATCAGCCGCAGCAGCCGCGATTCGTAGCCCGAGCGGCAGACCACCAGCACATCGGCGCGCGCGGCGATCTCGTCGGCCGCCGACTGCAGATCGGCGCGGTGGAACCAGCAGGCCGAGTGCGCCGGCTCGGCGGCTTCGTCGTCGGCCTGGTTGAGCACCTGCGCCATGTTGTAGCAGCGGTAGCGGAAGGTGCTGGTGTTGGCCTCTTCGTAGTAGTACGCCACGCGCTGCCGGCCGCGGCCGAGCATGCGCAGGCGGTCGGCCAGCGGCAGCTGCCAGGGGTCGGCATAGGGCTGCTCGGGGATCTCGGACAGGAACATCAGAGCCTCGTCGACAGGGCCGCCAGCGCGGGTTCCAGCGCCGCCGCGGTGCCGGGTGAAGCCGCGGCCGGCAGCACGATGGGCGCAGCGGCGAAATGACCGAAGCCCGCGTGCACGAGCTGCTGGCGCAGCGCCTCGCTGCCCACCACGTGCAGCAGGTCGGTGCGGCGCAGCAGGTCGTCGCAGCGTCGACGATCTTCGTCGCCGGCATCGGCGTCGCGGGTGTCGCGCAGCAGCAGGTGGACGACGTGCGACGGCCCCACCGCCGCCAGCGCGGCCGCGGCGTTCCACCAGGTCTCGGTGATCAGCAGTTCGCCTTCCAGCAGGTCCAGCTCCGCCTGTGGGTCGTGCCGTGGCAGGTGGCGGCACTGCAGGTCGCCGGCCAGCGCCACGCCGGCGGGCTGCAGCAGGGGCTGCAGCATCAAGGGCTGCGGCGGTGCGACCCGCGTGACCAGGCGCAGGTCGGCGCCACCGCGCTGGGCGAGCAGGGCACCCAGCAGGATGGCGGTGCGCACCGATTCGCTGCGGGTGTCGTCGTCCATGGCGTCGAGCAGCACCGTGAGCCGCCGCCGCTCGCGTGCCGGCGTGCGGAAGGCCTGCAGCGCCGTCCAGCCTGCCGTCGAGGGGGGCGAAGCTGGCGCCAGGGGTGCCGGCTCGGGTTGCGGCGGCGCTTCCGCCGTCTCGACCCTGGCCATGTGCATGGTGCTGACCGCAGCCCCGCCGAACAAGGCCTCCAGCATGCGCACGGCCGGGCGCTCGGGCACGTGCGCGGCCACGTCGGCCATGCCCTGGCGCTGCAGCGACTGGCGCAGGTCATGGTCCAGCAGCAGGCGGCGCACCGCCTGCAGGCAGGCGTCGGCATCGGTGGTGTCCACGAACAGCGCGTTGCGCTCGTGCACGGCAAAGCTGTCGCAGCCGCCGGCGGTGGGCACCACCGGGGCCACGCCGCAGGCCATGGCCTCGAGCGCGGTCAGGCCCATGGCCTGGTACTGCGAGAAGTCGACGAACACGTCGGCCTCGTTCAGCAGCAGGGCCATGCGCGCTGGTGACAGCACGCCGGCGCTGGTCCAGGCGAAGTCATGCGGCAGCGCCAGAAACTCGGGCGTCGACGGATCGACCCCGAACAGCAGGATCTCGACTTGGTCCTGGAACTCCTGCGCCACGGCCTTCAGCACCTGCATCGTCAGCAGCGGCGACCGCCGCGGCGTCGACGGCCTGATCATGGCCACCACCCGCAGTGGCGCCTGCGGCCAGGCCAGCCGGCTGCGCCGGCGTGGCACGAACAGGTCGACGTCGTACGAGGGGCCGATCACCGTGCAGGCGCGGCCGGCCTTGTGCTGCACCAGTTCGGCGTTCCAGCGGGTCTTGGTGACGCAGACCATGCCGGGCACCGCGCCGTACGACTGCAGCGCCTTCTGGTAGTCGGGCGAGCCACTGCGGTAGAAGCTGGGCTCGAAGTCCTGGATGTAGTAGCCCAGCACCGGCGGCCTGGGCGACGCCTGCTGCAGCGGGGCGATCCAGAAGACAGACAGGTTCAGCGTCGCCACCACGGCGTCGAAGCCCGCGCAGCGCGCGGGGATGGCGGCTTCGTCGTCGGCATACACCACCGGGACGTCGAGGCCCGGATACCCGGCCTCGAAGGCGGCGCGCGAAGCGCTGAAGTTCAGCAGTTGGGCATCGACGCCCATGCGCCGCATGGCCCGGGCCTCGTTGACCACCACGTTGGCGCCGCCCCCGGCCTCCTGCACCGGCAGCACGAAGATCACGCGCTTGCCGCTCCACCGGCTGCGGCCGGCCTCGGTGAGGGCGTGACGCTCGAAGAGCATCGAGGCGTGCACGCGGACGCCTTCGATGGCCCGGTCGGATCGGCACAGCAGCACGCCGGCATCGATCGGGGGCTGCCCGTGCTTGCGCGCCAGGGCGACATCGGCGGCCTTGGACAGCAGGCGGCGCCGCTCGGTCGAGTAGCTCCTGGACTGGGCGTGGAAGACGTAGACGTCGTCGGCCACCGCCAGCGTGAAGCCGGCGCCGGTGGCGCGCAGGCAGTAGTCGTTCTCCTCGCCGTAGCCGCGGCCGAAGGTCTCTTCGTCGAACAGGCCCAGCCGGTCGATCACCGTGCGCTTGATGAGCAGGCAGAAGCCGTTCAGGAAGCCCAGCCGCGGGTAGGTCTGTGCCGACGCCAGCGCCACCATGTGCGCCATGTCGGCGATGCCCATGCCCGGCGGCAGCGCGTTGTCCGACCAGTCGCCGTTCTGGAAGAGCTCGGGGATCGACTGCCACGACGCGGTGTTGCTCAGCGGCCCCACCAGTCCGATCGTGGGGTCCGACTCGGCACACACCACCAGGCGGTCGAGCCAGCCTTCGCTGACGATGGTGTCGCTGTTGAGCAGCAGCACGTAGGGTGCCGACGTCAGCCGCATGCCCTGGTTGGCGGCCAGGGTGTAGCCCTGGGCCACCTCGTTGCGGGCCAGCGTGATGCCGTGTTCGGCGGCAAAGGCGGCCAGGTGGTCTCGCGTGGGGGCGTCGCTGCCGTCGTCCACCACGATCAGCTGGTAGGGCTGCGCCGTGTGGCGCAGCACCGAGCCCAGGCAGTTCTTCACGTCGTCCAGCGCGTTGTGCACGCAGACGACGATGGCCACGGGCTGGGCATGCGGCACGATGGGGTGGCCGACCACCGGCGCGATGTCCAGCGGCACCGTCGGCGCCACGCCCTGGCGGCGCCGTCCCGAATAGGCCCGCGCCGCATTGACGATGCCTGCAGGCCCCTGCGTGACCAGCAGCCGCGCCGCGATGCGCACCAGGCGCAGGCCGGCCGCCGGTCCCGAGCCGTGGTCGGCCACATAGGCGCGCGCCAGCCGCCCCGCGGTCTTCAGTCGTCGCAGCGTGTTGCCGGCGGCGCGGTAGGGTGCCGTCAGCCGCCAGGAGCGCGACGCATACACCCCTTGCAGCTCGTGGCGGCTGAGCTGCAGTTCGCGGTCGAGCTGGCTGGCCTCGTCCCTGGCCCGGCCCAGCAGCCCTTCCAGCCGCGCCGAATGCTCCTGCGCGGCCAGTGTCTGCGCGCTCTGCGCGGCCAGGCCCTGGCGCAGGTTCTCGACGTCCTGTTCGCGCTGCCGGTACTGCTGCGCCAGGTTGCTGTAGCCGGCCTCGAGCGCTGTCCAGCGCTGGCTCAGCTGCTGCAGGTCGCCGCTCAGCTGCTGGATCTGGGCCTCGCTGGCCTGCTGGAGCTGCTGGCTTTCGTGCTGCAGCTGCTGCAGGCGCTGCGCCTGCGCCGTCATCACGTTCTCGCGGCTGTCGACGATCTCCTGCAGCTGCAGGCTCGACCAGCGCTGGCGCCACTTCTCGAAGTAGCGCAGCTTGCCGCGGCTGACCACGTCCTCGAGCGGCTGGGCGCCGAAGCCGGACAGGCCGGCATTGCGGTAGCAGCAGGTCACCCGGTCGACATGCACGAAGTCGGTGTGCTGGGTCAGCTGGGTCCAGAAATCCCAGTCTTCGTAGACCTCCAGGCTTTCGTCGAAGCGGCAACCCTCGGCCAGCAGGCTGCGCTCGAACAGCACGGCATGGATGGGCAGGAAGTTGCGGCCCCACAGCCGGTGGCGGTCGAAAGGCTGGTTCTGGTCGAAGACGCCGACCAGGCTGCCGTCGCGGTAGAACTCGACCCGCACGCCCGAGTAGGCACCGCGCTTGGTCGGGTTGTCCGCCAGGGCCTGCACCAGCGTGGCGACATGCTCGGGGTAGACGACATCGTCGTCGTCGAGGAAGAAGACCAGCTCACCCTGCGCGGCGTCCAGGCCGACGTTGGCGGCCCGGGTGCGGCCCAGCGGCTCGCCGGTGCCCACCAGCCGCACCGGGCAAGGGCCGATCCGAGGGGGCAGCTCCCGATGGCCGGGCCCCTTGGCATTGACGACCACGATCTCGAGGTTGGGGTGCTGCTGGTCGGCCAGTGACTGCAGGGCCTGCGACAAGCTCTCGCGGTCCATGCTGCGGACGATGGCGCTGACCAGCGGCGCATTCGGGTGGTTCATGGGCGGGTGAGGCTGATCGTCAGGTCCATTGGAGCGCACGCAGCAGCGTCGGCAGCTGCGTCGTCCAGGCAAAGCGCTCCAGCGCCTGCGCGCGTGCACGTTCGGCCATGCGCCGGTACGGTTCGGTGGTGCCGCCGCCGATGGCGTCCAGCAGGCCGCCGAGCTTGCGCGCCCACTCGTGGCCGCGCGCCAGGTGGCCGTTGTCGCCGTCGACGATGCAGTCGAGGTGGTTGACCGAGGGCGACGCCACGCTCAGCGTGCCCACGGCGGCGGCCTCGAAGTATTTGAGCGCCGACTTGCAGTCGGCAAACACGCTGGTCTGCAGCGGCATCAGGTTGACCTCGACCGAAGCGATCAGGCGCTGCAGGTTGACCCAGTCGACGAAGGGCTGGCGCACGATCCGGTTCTCGAAGCGCGACAGCGCCGGGCCGGGCTCGATGAAGCCCACCAGCATCAGCTGCAGCTCGGGCCGGCGTTCCATCAGCTGCGCCAGTGCAGGCTGGACGATGGCGAAGTCGAGCTGGTGCGACGGCGTGCCGCTGAAGTAGCCCACCGTCGGCCGGCCCGTGGTGGCAAAGCCGGTGCGCAGCTTGTGGCCCCACAGCGCCTGCGACACCACGAGCTGCTCGCGGTTCATGAAGTTGGGCACCACCGCCACGGGCTTGCCGGTGCATTCGGCGATGCGCTCGGCCAGGAAGGCATTGGTCGTGATGGCGCCGTCGCAGCGGTCGAGCGTGGCCCTGAAGCGGGCGATCAGGCCGAACCAGTGGTCCCAGACCTGCGGGCTGTCCTTGTCTTGCCCCAGCGCGCTGACCAGCAGGTGGGCATACCGGGTGTCGACCACGAGGTCGTCGACGTCGAAGAGCACCGGCTTGCCCTGCAGGGCAAACAGGTTCATCAGTTCGTGAAGGCGGTGCTCATAACCCGACCGGCACACCACCAGCACGTCGGCATTGGCCGCGATCTGCCGGGCATGCCCCAGGTCGGCGCGAAAGAACCAGCTGGCGGAGTAGCGGCCGCCGGGCTCGGCGTTGAGCACCTGGGCCATGTTGTAGGCGCGGTAGCGGAAGGTGCTGGTATTGGTCTCTTCGTAGTAGTAGGCCACGCGCCGACCCCCGCGCGCCAGCTGGGTCAGGCGGTCGCCCAGCGGCATCTGCCAGGGGTCTGTGTAGGGCTGGTGCGCGACGTCGATCGGGAACATCAGCGTGCGGGTGCCGGTCGAGCCGGTCGTGCCAGGTGTTCCAGGGTGTCGTGCAGCGTGTGCGCCCAGTCGTGCGCCAGGGCCGGCGGCCCTTGCCGGGACGGCCGCCGATCGTCTTCGACGAGGCCGACCGCGGTGCGCAGGCCGTCCAGCAGCGCGTCGACGTCGGTGGCGCAGTGGATGAGGTTGTGCATGGCCTGGCCGGGCTTGCCTGGCGCGGCCGCGGGGTCATTGAGCACCACGATGGCGCCGCTGGCCGCCAGGTCCAGCGGCGTGCGACCCGGCAGGCCGCCGGGGTGGAGGCTCAGGCCGAGGTCGGCCTGCGCCAGCAGCTGCAGGTACGCGGCCCCGTCGAGGTCGTGCACGTGACGCGGGCGCTGGCCGTTGGCGAGCACCACCTCGGGCATGTCGCGGCCCAGGAACAGCAGCTCCCAGCGCGCGGGCTGCAGCACGCCGAGCGTCAGCGCCTTCTCGATCGTGGCCAGGCCCAGCCGGAGCAGGTCGCGGTCGGCCGCGGCGGCGGCGTGAAAGACGAAGCGGCGCCTGCCGGCGCGCGGCCCCTGCGCCTGCGGTCGCACCGGGAATGCAGGCTCGAAGCTCATCGCACCGTGCTGCAGGTGGGGCAGGCCATGGTCGGCCAGGTGGTCCTTCAGCCGCCGGGTGTGGACCACGAAGCGCAGGTCCTGCCGATGCAGCAGCGCTTCGCACTGGGCGCGGGCCTCGCCCGCGGGCTGCAGCGGGCGTTCGTCGGCCTGCACCAGGTACACCACCTGGCCGGGCGGCACCATCGCCAGGGTGGCCGCGGCGCTGGACCATGAGGTGACGAGGAAGAGTTCGTCGTCGAAGCGGTCGAGTTCGGTGTCCGGGCCCTGGATCGGCACGAACTGGAAGACGGCCTCGCCCTGCAGCGCGACGCGATGGAGCTGCAGCAGTTCGTCGAGCTGGTCGGGCTGCATGGCCTGCAGCCGCGTGACCACGCGCAGGTCGGCACCCAGCCGGTTGGCCGTCAGCGTGGCCAGGATCAGGGCCGTGGTGGCGGCGTCGCTGGGATGGCGCAGGTCGAGGCGCTCGCCGATCAGGGTCACGCGCTGGCGATTGCGCCGCGGCGTGAGGTAGAAGCGCAGCGGCGCCGACGCGGTGGTGTCGCCCCGTGCAATCGGTGCCCAGGGGCTGCCGGCGGCCGGGTGGTCGGGGGCCGCTGCCGGCGTCGGGCCAGGCGGCACCGTGCGCCCACGCAGTTCCTGTGCGATGCGGGCCAGCGTGGCACGCCAGCCGTACCGGCGACGAAAGGACTGCAGCCTGACGAGACTGTGTGGGGCGAACTGGAACAAGGCGTGGCGACGGGAGTCGGGCGGGACACGCGGCAGAAGCCGCCAGGGCATGACCGCAGTGCCACGACGGCGACCAGGGCGGCCAGGGCGGTCGCGGGCGGCCGCAATTTTACAGCCGCCGCCTGGCTGGAGGCTCAGCGCAGCGGGCCGCCCACGCCGCGCCGGCCGTCCAGCAGGCCACGCCACATCATGCGCAGGTTGGCCAGCCTGCCCGGGGCCAGCAGCCCGAAGTAGAGCAGCAGCGACAGCAGCTGGCGCCGGTCGGCGCGGCGCCACGCCGCATGGGCATGCGGCAGCCGGCGCAGCAGCAGCCCGTTGCGCACCATGTAGTAGTAGCGGAAGGGTGCATGCTGGGCCAGCTGCCGCCAGCCGAAGAACCACAGCCGGCGCTCGCGCAGGCCCAGGCGGTGGTGCAGCAGCGCGCGCGGGGCGCCCAGCAGCCGGTAGCCGCGGCTGGCGGCGCGCAGCGACCACTCGGTGTCCACCTTGTCGATGAAGAGCGGCTCGGCCATGGCGCCGACCTCGTCCACCACGTCCAGCGGCAGCAGCGTGCCCGATGCGATCAGCATGTCGCAAGGCATCCAGGCCCGGCCTTCGTCGGCCGGCAGCGCCCGGTAACGCCCGCCGCCGAAGACGACGAAGCCTTCGCTGCGGCCCTGCGGGTCGATGATGCGCGGGCCCACGGCGCCCACCCTGAGTCCCTGCGCGGTGGCGCCGTGCCACGCAGCCAGCAGTTGCGCCGTCATGTCGGCGGCCGGCAGGCTGTCCTGGTCCAGCAGCAGGGCAAAGCGCGCGCCCAGGCGCTGCGCGGCCTGCAGGCCGGCGTTCTGCGCCGCCGCCACGCCCAGGTTGCGCGGCAGGCGGATCAGCTGCACGGCCGGCGGCAGTTCGGGCAGGCTGGGGCTGGCGTTGTCCACCACCACCACGCTGCCGGTCTGCCTGCCCAGCGTGTCGACCAGGCGGGCGAGGGCCTGAACGTCAGGGTGGTAGCTGACGATCACCGCCACCACGTCGGCGCGGCCGGCGTCGGCGGGCGAGCGGCTCATGGCCGTCGAGTGTAGGGTCGCGCCGTCGATATCATCGCGCCTTGCCGCGCACGGCGCCGGCCGGCGATGCGCGGCAGCCGCGGCAGCGCGGCGGGCCTGTGCTCCTTGCCTGCCCCGCGCGCCCGCGTGATCGCCGCCTGCCCCTGAACGTTCCGACACCGCCCCATGGCACCTGCCCGGCCCGCACCGTTCCATTGCCCGCACGCCAAGCCGCTGCCGCCTTCCGCATGAATGACAACAGTTCGTGGTGGCTGTTCGTCCGCTTCGCGCAACGGGAAGTCAGCAACCGCTTCGCCGGGTCACTGCTCGGGGGGCTCTGGGCCCTGCTGCACCCGCTGGCGCTGCTGCTGACCTACAACTTCGTCTTCACCTCGGTGATGCGGGTCAGGCCGCCACCCGACACCACGGTTCCGTTCCTGGTCTTCCTGGCCCTGGCCCTGTGGCCCTGGCTGGTGTTTGCCGATTCGCTCTCGCGCGGCACCTTGTCGGTGGTGGGCAATGCCGCCCTGGTGAAGAAGATCCCCTTTGCGCACGAGCTGGTCGTCTATGCCGCGGTGGCGGCCAGCTTCGCGCTGCAGGTGGCGGGCTTCGTGGTGGTGCTGCTGTTCGTCACCTTCTCCGGCCACGAGCTGCACTGGACGGGCCTGCCGCTGGTGGTGTACTGCCTGCTGGCCCTGGCCTGCCTGGCCACCGGGTTGGCGCTGCTGCTCAGCGCGCTGCAGGTCTTCGTGCGCGACGTCGAACAAGGGCTGGCGCCGGTGCTGGGCATCGTGTTCTACCTGTGCCCCATCGTCTACACGATGACGATGGTGCCCGACTGGCTGCGCCCCTGGGTGTGGCTGAACCCGGTGGCGGTGCTGATCGAGGGCGTGCGTTCCGCATTGCTCAAGGGACATGCATGGCCCGGCCAGATGGAGGCGCTGGCGGGCCTGGCCTGCATCGGCGTGCTGGTGCTGGGCTGGCTGGTGTTCCGGCGCCTGTCACCGCATTTCGAGGAGGCGCTGTGAGTGCCGCTGGTGACGACCTGCCGCTGATCTCGCTGCGCGGCGTCGGCAAGGCCTACCCGGTGCATGCGTCGGCGGGCAGCCAGCTGGCGTCGCTGTGGGCCAAGCTGCGCGGTGCGCCGCATGCGGCCTCCAGGTTCCAGGCGCTGCAGGACATCAGCTTCGACATCCAGCGCGGGGCCTCCACCGCCCTGGTGGGCGTCAACGGTGCCGGCAAGTCCACCTTGCTGAAGGTGATTGCCGGCGTGGCCAAGCCCAGCAGCGGCGAGATCATCACGCGTGGCCGTGTCGGTGCCCTGCTGGAGCTGGGGGCCGGCTTCCACCCCGAATACACCGGGCGCGAGAACATCGGCCTGAGCTGCGCGCTGATGGGCCTGTCGCCCGCGCAGACGCGCCAGCACGTGGACCGCATCATCGACTTCGCCGACATCGGCAGCCACATCGACCAGCCGGTCAAGCACTATTCGTCGGGCATGG
>ERZ761602.5452-NODE-5452-length-15084-cov-4.921286_pt1 | contig 15084 bp, 11 predicted proteins | sample MGYA00512165_ERZ761602 | MGnify/ENA primary metagenome ERZ761602 (study PRJEB28899, sample SAMN02445085) | bioreactor sludge metagenome | biome: EBPR sludge; isolation source: Thorneside wastewater treatment plant | place: Australia: Brisbane, Thorneside...
GGGCTGGGAGATGTGTATAAGAGACAGGGACAAGCCGCTCCACCTTTCGATGCGGCCGCGCCGCGGGCTCAGCGGCCGGCCGGCTGGCCCGGCAGCGGCTTGCCAAACTCCTTCAGCAGCGCGTCGATCTTGGCCACCTTCGAGGCGTGCGGCTCGGCGGGATGCATCCCCGTGTGCCGCACCTTGCCGTCGGGCGCGACGATGGCCATGTGCGGAATGCCGCTCACGCCGTAGGCTTCGTTGAAGACGGGCTCTTCGCTGAAGACCACGGTCCAGGTGATCTCCTTGGCCTTGATGTAGGTCTTCATGAGCTCCTTCTCGCGCGCGGGATCGTTGCGGGTGTCGATCCGCGCCGGCTCCAGGCCCATGATGTTGCCCTGCAGGCTGGTCACGCCGAGCACCACGACGTCGGCGCCCGCGTAATGCGCGGTCAGCTCGCGCACCTGCGGGAACGATGCGACGCACGGCCCGCACCACGTCGCCCAGAAGTCGAGCACGACGACCTTGCCGCGCAGGTCGGACAGCTTCTTCACCTCCGGGCCGCTCGACCAGGTGAAGTTCAGCTCTGGCGCGGGGCTGCCGACGAGCGCATCGCGCGCGGCCTTGATCGCGGCGTCGCGGGCGAGCGAAGCGTACAACGCCTCGGCGCGCTCCGCGACCGGCTGGCCGGCGTAGTCCTTCCTGAGCTGGTCGCACAGCGCCTTGGCTTTCGGCAGGTCGTTCAGGATCTGGCCGTAGAGCGCGGCCTGCATCTCCGTGATCCGGGCCACCTCCTCCGACCGCTGTGCGGCGTACTTCGCCCTCAGGGCGTCGAACGCCGCCAGCTCCGGCGCGAGCTGCTCCGCCGTGGACTGGCCGGCGCCCAGTTTTCCCCGGATCCGGTTCACGAGTTCGCCCAGTTCCTGCGCGGGCTGCGCCGCGAGCGGGGCGACGGCGAGCAGGACGGCGAGCGGCACGAGGAGAGGGCGGAAGGAGGGCATGGGGCCAGCAACGGCGCGTCCGCGACGGGAGTCAACGCCGGCCGGCCCGCGTGGACACCGCCGCGCGCGGCGCCCGGCAGCATCGTTTCAGTTGCCAACCGCGCGGGCATCGGGCCGGATGGCCGGCCAACGTCGCCATGCAGGCCTCCGACTTCTTCACGCTTCCCGCGTCGCTCGCGCCCTTCGCGGCGCATTTCCGGGCGGATGTGCCTCCCTGGGAGTGGTTGCGGCAGATCGGGCCGGCGCTCGCGGCGCTGACCGAAGATCCCGCGCCCCGCGCGCTGCCCCCCGGCGTGAGCGTGGAGGGCGCAGTGTGGCTTCACCCGAGCGTGCGGCTGCCGGCGTACGCGACGCTGATCGGGCCGAGCTGGATCGGCGCGCGCACCGAGATCCGGCCGGGCGCCTTCATCCGGGGCAACGTCATCGTCGGCGAAGGCTGCGTGCTGGGCAACGCCTGCGAGTTCAAGAACTGCGTGCTCATGGACGGCGCGCAGGTGCCGCACTTCAACTACGTCGGCGACTCGATCCTGGGCAACCGCGCCCACTTCGGCGCGGGCGCGATCTGCTCCAACCTCCGCCTTGACCAGGCGCCCGTGGTGGTCCGCACGGAGCGGGCCACCTACGAAACCGGCCTGCGCAAGTTCGGCGCGATCCTCGGCGACCAGGCCGAGGTGGGCTGCAATGCCGTGCTCAACCCCGGCACGATCCTGGGCCGGCGCGCCCTCGTGACCCCGGCGATCGCCTTCGGCGGCGTCCTGCCCGAGGCGACGATCGCCCATGCGCGCCCCGCGATCCGGCTGATTCCACGGCGCGACTGAACCGATCCCGAGCCGCGCCCGTTCCGCTCTCGTCACACCACCATGGTCCGCACCCTCACCGGTATCCAACCTTCCGGCACGCTCCACATCGGCAACTATTTCGGCGCGATGCGCCCCGCCATCGACGCGCAGGCGCGGGGCGAGTGCTTCTACTTCATCGCCGATTATCATTCGATGACGTCGCTGTTCGACCCGGCCGAGCGCCGGCGGAACACGCTGGGAGTCGCGCTCGACTGGCTCGCGTGCGGACTCGATCCCGCGCACAGCGTCTTCTGGCGGCAAAGCGACGTGCCGGAGGTCGCCGAGCTCATGTGGCTGCTCGGCACGCTGACGCCGATGGGACTGCTCGAGCGCGCGCACAGCTACAAGGACAAGACGGCCAAGGGCATCTCGCCCAACTTCGGGCTCTTCGCGTACCCGGTGCTGATGGCCGCGGACATCCTGCTCTACGACACGCAGCGGGTGCCCGTGGGGCGCGACCAGAAGCAGCACCTGGAAATGACCCGCGACATCGCGATCAAGTTCAACCAGACGTACGGCGAGACGTTTGTCGTGCCGGAGTCGGAGATCCGCGAGGACATCGCGGTGATCCCCGGCCTCGACGGCCAGAAGATGAGCAAGAGCTACGGCAACACGATCGACATCTTCGGCGACGAAAAGGCCACGCGAAAGCGGATCATGGGCATCGTGATGGATTCGCGTTCGCCAGCCGAGCCCAAGCCCGATGCCGACCGCAACCTGGCCATCCAGCTCCTGAAGCTCTTCGCCCCGGCGGACGTCGCGCTCGACTTCGAGCACCGCCTGCGAGCCGGCGGCCTGGGCTATGGCGACCTGAAGAAGGCGCTCTTCGAGCACTACTGGAACCACTTTGCCGCCGCGCGGGCGCGGCGCGCCGAGCTGGCCGCCAACCTCGATCACGTGCACTCCGTGCTGCGCGAGGGCGCGGAGCGCGCTCGCACCGTCGCCCGCGCCGTGCTCGACCGGGCGCGCCGCGCCTCGGGCCTGGCTTAGAGCACATCAAGCAAAGTCGCCGCCGCTCGAAGCCGGACTCATGCAGCCGGGCTTCAAATCGGCCGTGAGAATGGCTGCGCTGGAAGGTGGAGCGGCTTGTCCTCAAGCTGCTGCGGCCCGGTCCATCGCACGTCAGCCGCCTGGGGACAGGCGGCTCCACCGCAACGGCATCAGCCGCCGCTCCTCCTTCCTCAGACCTGGTAAGGCTGCAGCGGCACCGGGTCGATCACGCGCGTCTTCGGCATCTGTTCGCCGAGCTGATGCACGAACCAGGCGCGGGCCGGCGGGTCGCCATGCGTGAGGACGATGCTGCGCGCCTCCGTCTGCACCGCGAATTCGAGCAACTGCTCGCGATCGGCATGGCCGCTGAGCTCGAAGCGCTCGATGTGCGCGCGGACCTTCGTCTGGACGTGGATCGCGCTGAAGGGAAACGAGTCGCCGGGATTCGCCGCGAGCAGCTGGCCGCCCGGCGTGTCGGGATCGCAGTAGCCCACGAAACCGATCGTGTTCCGCGCGTGGCCGAGCAGGCCCGAGGCGACGGTGTAGCTCGGGGTGCGCTCGACCATCATGCCGGAACTGATGAGGAAGAGCGTCGGCTCGGACGGCTCGCGCCCCGGCTCGAGCTTGCGGGGCGTCGGCTTCACCTTGAGGTCCTTCACGATCGAGCGGGTGAACTGGATGTGCTTGGTCTTGCGGGCGATGTCGTCGAAGTAGTCGACGAGGTCGAGCCCCAGGCCGCCGGCCACGAGCGGGCAATCGACCAGTTTGCCGAACTTGCGCGCGTCGTGCAGCACGGTCAGCAGCTCCTGCATGCGGCCGAGCGCGAAGACGGGGATGAGGAAGGAGCCGCCGCGCTGGATCGTGTCGTTGATCGAAGTGACGAGCCGGTCGAACTCCCGGGCGCGCTCGCGGCCTTCCTGGCGGACGGTGGCGCCGCGCGTGGTTTCCAGCACGAGGGTATCGAAATGCCCGGCCGGGAACTTCGCTCCCGCCACGGTGCGCTGGTTGTCGAAGAGCACGTCGCCGCTGAAAAAGATGTGCCGGTGCTTGTGCCGGATCTCGACGCCCGCGGCGCCGGCGATGTGGCCCGCGGGATGGAAGGTGATCTCGATCTCGTCCCGCGCGCCGCGAAAGCGCTTCGCGTGCCCGAAGGGCAGGCCGGTGAGCCGGCGGGCGCACCGGTCGATCTCGTCGTGGGTGAAAAGCGGGTAGTCGGGGATGTTCTCCTCCTCGCGCTGCCGCATCATCACGTTGGCGGAGTTGTGCAGCATCCGCTCGATCAGCATCCGGCTCGACGTCGTCATGATGACCGGCGTGTTGGGAAATTCCCGCATCGCGACCGGCAGGCTGCCGATATGGTCGAGGTGGCAGTGCGTGATGATGATCAGGTCCAGGGTGAGACCCCGCAGCGGCTTGAAGTCGGGCGCCGCGACCCGGCCGACCCGCTTGGGGTGGAGGCCGCAGTCGATCAGCAGGTTGAGGTCGCCGATCTGGACGAACAACGCGTTGGCACCGATGCCGCCATCGCGGTTCAGGTCAATGAGCTTCATGAACCCTCACACAGAACAAATCCCGCGCGGAGCGACCAGAACGAAATCAGTCGCGCGGGAGCTGCATCTCGAACGGCGGCAGGATGACGTGGACCCGGCGGCCTTGTTCGTCGACGCCGTGGAAACTGCCGCGGGCGGAGGCATCGCAGCCCGTCACGTGATAGCTGTTATATGAAAACTGCTCGCCCGGCGCGAGCCGGGGCGTCTCGCCCACGATCCGGTCGCCCTCGATCACGAGGCGCGTGCCGTCGGCGTGCAGCACGACCCATTTGCGGCCGAGCAGCGTGACGGTGCGATCCGAGCCATTGTGGATCGTGATGAAGTACACGAAGGCATGCGGCTTGTCCGGCGGCAGGCTCGCGCCACCGTGATGATAGCAGAGTTTGTCGAGTTGGGCGGTGAGGCCGGGCACTTCGCTGGAAGGGGACACGCCGCCAACCAAAGTCGATTTCCGGAAATCCGAAAGCGGGAAGTTGGGACCTCGTCCGGCGCGTCTTTCCGCTTTTCGCGCCGCGACTTTCGCCTTTGATCGGACCCGCATGGCCAAATTCGCCCTCCTTTCGGTCTCGGACAAACGCGGTCTCGCCGCCTTCGCCGCCGCCCTCGTCCGGCAACACGGCTACACGCTGCTCTCCACCGGCGGCACGGCCAGGCTGCTCGCCGAGCAGGGGCTGCCGGTCACCGAGGTGAGCCAGCACACCGGCTTTCCCGAGATCATGGAGGGGCGGGTGAAGACGCTCCACCCGAAGATCCACGGCGGGCTGCTCTGCCGCCGCGACAAGCCCGACCACCTCGCGCAGGCGCGCCAGAACGACATCGCTCTCATCGACCTGGTCGTCGTGAACCTCTATCCGTTCGAACAGACGGTCGCGAAACCCGGGGTGCATTTCGAGGAGGCGATCGAGAACATCGACATCGGCGGCCCCTCGATGCTGCGCAGCGCGGCCAAGAATCACGAGTCGGTGACCGTGGTGTGCGATCCCGCCGACTATGACGACGTGCTGGCCGCGCTGGGCGGCGAGGGGGCCGCCTCGGACCGCCTCGGCGAGCTGCGCCGCCGGCTCGCGTTGAAGGTCTTCCAGCGCACGGCGACCTACGACGCCGCCATCGCCGCCTACCTCGAGGGCCAGCTGGCCGGACCCGACCTCGCCGCGCTCGGCGGTTTTCCCGCCACGCTCACGCGCACCTGGCGGAAGGCCCAGGCGCTGCGCTACGGCGAGAACCCGCACCAGCAGGCCGCGCTCTACGGCACGTTTCACGAGCACTTCTCGCAGCTCCAGGGGAAGGAACTTTCGTACAACAACATCCTCGATATCACGGCCGCGACGTACCTGATCGGCGAGTTCGAGCGGCCGACCGTCGCGATCCTGAAGCACACCAACCCGTGCGGGGTCGCCAGCGCCGATTCGCTGATCGAGGCCTGGAACCACGCCTACGCGACGGACCGGCAGGCGCCCTTCGGCGGCATCATCATCGTCAACCAGACGCTCGACGCCACGCTGGCCCAGGCGATCGCGGAGATCTTCACCGAGGTGATCATCGCGCCGCGCTTCAGCGACGAGGCGCTGGCGATCTTCGGCAAGAAGAAGAACCTGCGGCTCATGGTCGCGAAGGGCGGCATCCCCTCGACCAGCTCGGAGCTGGCAGGTGCGGACGCGCTGCAGGAGATCCGCTCGGTCGTCGGCGGCGTGCTGGTGCAGGACCGCGACCGCACGCTCGGGAACGTCGGTGAATTCAAGGTCGTGACCCAACGGCAGCCGACCGCCGAGGAGTGGGCCGCGATGATGTTCGGCTGGAAGGTCGGGAAGCACGTGAAGTCCAACGCCATCGTCTATTGCCGCGGCGAGCGCACCCTCGGCGTCGGCGCCGGCCAGATGGCACGCGTCGACAGCTCGCGGATCGCGGTGTGGAAGGCCGGCGAGGCCGGGCTCGACCTGCGGGGCTCCGTCGTCGCGAGCGAGGCGCTGTTCCCGTTTCCCGACGGCCTGCTGGCCGCAGCCGACGCCGGCGCGACGGCGGCGATCCAGCCCGGCGGCGCGATCCGCGACGCCGAGGTCATCGCCGCCGCCGACGCCCGCGGTATGGCGATGGTCTTCACCGGCAGCCGGCACTTCAAACACTGAGGCCATGCAGGAGCGGTGGAGCCGCCTGTCCCCAGGCGGCTGACGTGTGACGGACCGGTCCGCAGCGGCTTGAGACAAGCCGCTCCTCCTTTCCGTGCAGGCGTTTTCATGGCTGGCCGAGCCTGCATCCAGGTGGAGCCGCCAGTCCCCCGGCGGCCTGCTCCTCTCCCTTTCGAGCACGGCTGCGGTAAACCAGGGCCCGGGCGAACCGCCGGGAGCGGCTGCGGTCACAGCTATTTCCTCTTTCCCCCATTCGGCGCAGGATCCAACCTCCCCACCATGAACCGACGCTCCCCGATCGCCCTGTTCGCTCTCGCGGTCCTGCTCCTGGCCGGCTGCTACACCAATCCGGTGACGGGCCGGAAATCGCTGGTGCTCCTGTCGCAGGGCGAGGAAGTGACGCTCGGCGCGCAATCCTTCCAGGCGATCCGCGAGAAGGAAAAGGTCTCGACCAACGCCGCGGCCAACGCGCGCGTCACGCGCATCGGCCAGCGGATCGCGGCCGCGGTGGGCAGCGAGCTGCCGGACGCCAAGTGGGAGTTCGTCGTGTTCGAGTCGAAGGAGCTCAATGCGTTCGCGCTGCCGGGAGGCAAGGTGGGGGTTTACACCGGTCTGATGCAGCTCGCGGAGAACGACGCGGAGCTGGCGATCGTGATGGGGCACGAGATCGGGCACGTTATCGCGCGCCACGGTGCGGAGCGCATGTCGGAGGCGATGGTGATCGCCGGCGTGGGTGCCATCGGTTCCGCCGCCGTCGAGGCCAAGACCGACTCCAGCACGCGGGCGCTGTTCGACGTGGCCTACGGCGGTGTGACGACCCTCGGTCGCGTGCTGCCGCATTCGCGCGCCAACGAGACTGAGGCCGACCGCATGGGCGCGATCTACGCCGCCCGCGCCGGCTACGACCCGCGCGCGTCGGTCACTTTCTGGCAGAAGATGATGGCCGAAAAACAGAAGGCGTCCGGCGGCAAGTCCGAGGGCGCCCTCAGCGCGTTGTTCTCGACGCATCCGGCCGACACCAAGCGCATCGAGGACCTGAAGGCCATGATGCCGTCCGTGGTGCCGATCTACGAAAAGAACCGCGGGAAGTATTCGAATTGACCGGCGGCGGGTGGGTCACGCGGGGGGAGGGGGCGGATTGTCCTCCCTGCCGAGGTGCGCACGGCGGTGGCGGCGTCCCGCCCATTTCGATTGGCGCGGATACGGAAATTGCTCCACGTTCGCCGGATGTTCGATCCCGTTGAGAAGCTGAAGGAGTTCATCCGTCATCCGAGCGTTTCGACCGACTCGAATTATCGGGAGGGCATGCGCGGCGCCCGCGAGTTTGTCTCGGAGCTGCTGCGGTCGCTCGGTTTCAACGTCGAGGTCGTCGCGACCGAGCTGCACCCGATCATCTTCGCCCAGCGGGGCGGCGATCCGGCCTGGCCCCACGTCGTGATCTACGGGCACTACGATGTGCAGCCGGCCGATCCGCTCAACCTGTGGCAGACCCCGGCGTTCGAGCCGACCTTGCGGGGCAACCGCCTTTACGGCCGGGGCGCCGCGGACAACAAGGGACCGCTTCTCACCAATATCGCGGCCGTCGCCCAGGCGCTCGAGGACAACCCGGCGCTGCCGCTCCGCATCACGTTTCTCATCGAAGGCGAGGAGGAGATGGGCAGCCCGAGCTTCCCGCGCTTCCTCGAGGCGTACGCCGACCGGCTGCGCGCGGCCGATTTTGTTTTTCTCTCCGACACGGCGCTGCCGAATCCCCACCAGGTGGTGCTGACGAACGGGCTGCGCGGGCTGGCGCTGTTCGACGTCCACGTCACCGGCCCGAAGGGCGACCTCCATTCCGGCCTGCACGGCGGGGCATTGCGCAATCCGATCCAGGCCCTCGCGGAGATCCTCGCCACCCTGCATACGGCGGACGGAAGGGTGAACGTTCCGGGCTTCTACGACGCCGTGCTCGACGTCGAGCCGTGGGAGCGCGACGAGCTGCGCAAGCTCGGCGCCGACGAAAAGTCCTACGCGAATTTCCTGGGCATCGACACCTTCTACACGCCCGCCGGTTACTCGCCGTTCGAAGCGGTGCGTTTCCAGCCGACGCTCGAGTTCAACGGCATCGGCGGCGGCTACCAGGGCGAAGGCACCAAGACGGTCATCCCGAGCAAGGCGTTCGCCAAGATCAGTTGCCGGCTCGTGCCCAACCAGGTGCCGGAGACGATCAAGCGGCTGGTCATGGACGCGATCCGCGCGCGCACGCCCGCCGGCGTCAAGGTGGACTTCGTGGACCAGCACAAGGGCGATCCGTACGTCGTGGTGCCGCCCGGGCGGTCGAACACCCCGAAGGACCAGTCGCCCGTGCTCGCGCGGGCGTTCCGGGCGACGGAACAGGCAGTCGCGGAAGTCTGGGGGCGTCCACCGATCTATCTTCGTGAAGGTGGCAGCGTGCCCATCATCGCCGACATCAAGCGGAAGACCGGACTCGATTCCGTCATGCTCGGCCTCTTCCTGCCCGAGGACAACCTCCATGCGCCCAACGAGAGCTTCAATCTCGACGTCATGCGCAAGGGCACCGAGACGACCCGGCGGATGCTGCACGCGCTTGCCAGGCCGGCTTGAGGCTGGAGCGTTTCAGCAAGGTCATGGCCGCTGTCCGGGCCGGCACGATCCGTTCGAGGTGGAGCCGCCTGTCCCCAGGCGGCTGACGTCCCGCTTTTCGGTCCGCAGCGGCTTGAAGACAAGCCGCTCCTCTTGACCGTGCGGCGGCTTTCGGGAGAGTTGAAAGACAGCGGCCGGGCCCCGGCGGAGCACGCCGCCCGCCGCGGAAGTCCGATTCAGGGAAACGTGAACCCCCAGGTGCGTCGCGCGTAGCCGTAGGCGACGGGCCGGACCTCGCCGAGGCGGGCGAAGGCCGCTTCGATGCTGCCCGGGCCGAACTGCGCGGTAAAGGCCGCCAGCCGGGCCTCATAGTCCTCGAGCAGCCGGCGCTTCAGCTCGGGGGGCGCGAAGGCGTGCTGGAGCGAGTTGCGGCCGAGCGCGACGAGTTCGTCCCACGAGAGATTGAAGGTCGTGACGGCGGTGTAGTATTCGTCGGTCAGGTTGCTGTCCCACATGCCGCGGTCGTCGGTGTTGAGGCACACGGGCAGTCCCGTGCGCAGGTACTCGGGAAAAGGATGCCGCGCGAGGTCCGGCACATATTCGAGCAGCCGGTTGGAGACGAGCGCCACCTCGACCAGCACGCGCCGGCCCTGCTGCAGCAGAAGGAGCGTGTCAGGGTCATGGATGAGATTCAGCCCGTGCCCGATCCGGCTGGCGCCGAGCAACAGGGTCTCGCGGATGTGGCTGTCGCGCGCGTCCATCTCGCCGGCATGAATCGACAGCGCGAGCGTCGGGTAACGCGCCCGCAACTGGCGGAATACCGGCAGGAACCGGCTCGGGTGCCCACGGTTGTTTTCCTCGATGCCCGCGAGGTTGATCCCGACCCAAAGGTCGCGATGGGCGTCGACCAGCGCAAAGGCCTCCGCGAGCCGCGTCTCCGCGTTGGGCAGGAAGCGCACGACGGTCTCCTGAAAGCGCACCGTGAGGCCGGTCGCCACGATGTCCGCGCGGGCGAGCAGCGCCCGGGTTTCGGCGACGATGCGCTCGAGGGGCACGGGCTGGCCGTCGTTGGCGTACATTCGATCGGTGCCGATCTGCGTCTCGACGTACCGTACTCCCTCCGCGGCGAACGCCTTGATGTTGCGGGCCAGGAGTTCGAGCCGCACGGGCAGGCTCAGGCCGATGTCGCCGCGTCGCACCCACAGCCCGTCGAAGAACTCCCGCCGGCCCTCCCCGGGCGCATCGAGCCGGAACGCGTCGCACCACGCGCGCCGTTCTTCGGCGGTGAGCTCCGTCAGCGGCACGTACTCCGCCCGCGCCGCCGGCGAAAGCTGCAGGTAGGTGTGGCGCCGGATGGTGCGAAACGCCACGCCGGCGCCGAGCGCGTCGGGTTGCACCGGCAGCCGGACGCGGGTGTAGAAGGTGTCGCCGCCGTTCGTCGCCGGGTTCGTCAGCACCTCCCATAACCACTCCGGAATGTCCGACCCGCCGAGGTGGTTGTGCAGGTCGCCGCCTTTGGGCAGGGCATAGAGCAACGTGTAAAGCTGGGCCGGCGTGGCCGCGCGCCGGAGCGCGTCGAATCGCGCCGAAAAATCGGCGGCGGCCGCGGATCCGGCGAGGAGGAGGAGGACGATCAGGTGGCGCATGGGGGGAACGGAGCGGAAGGGTCGCGCCGAAGGTGGAGCCGCCTGTCCCCAGGCGACTGACATTCCGACCTTCCATCGGCAGCGGCTTGAGGACGCTTTGGACCGAAGACAGGAGGACAAGCCGCTCCGCCTTTCACGAGTTTCGAATTCATAGGTTGCTTGGGGGCCAGCGGCCACGCTGGCGCGGAAGCGCGGCGCCCTCCGCCCGGCATCCCCGCCTTCGGCTGAGCAATTTCCCCGCCACTTGCGCGCCGGACATCATCGCCGGCACCCCGTCGGCGTGAAGTGGCCGGAAACCTGCATGCCGGAGCTTGAGAAAACCTGCGGAGCACGCATCACTCTTCGACAGGAGGTGCGTCTACCTCGAGGCCACGTCCCCGTTTGCATGCCCAACCCACGGTCCCCCCATGACTGCATGACAGGAACCCGGAGCCGCCGCGCTTCCGGCGCGCCGACCGGGCCTTTGTCGCAGTGGCGATGCTGGGGCAGGGTGGGGGCCATGGTACTCGCGCTGGCCGGATCCACCCTGGTGGGTTTCGGCGCCGAGCCCGCCGAGGTGCAGCGCGGGCTGCTGGCGGGAAATTACGCCGCCGTCATCAAGCAGGTGCAGGGCGAATTGCGGGACAACCCGGGGAGCACGGAATGGTCGCTGTTGCTGGTGCGCGCCCTGCTCACAGTCGGGCGGATCGGCGAGGCCGATGCCGTCATGAAGGAAGCGCTGGCGCGAGACAGCCGGAGCATCCGGCTGCGCTGGCTCGCGCGCGACGTCGCGCTGGCCAACGGGCGCACCGAGGAGGCCGCGCAGCGGGTCGACGAAGTGCGCCTCGCCGTCCGCGACAGCTCCTACCAGTACCGCTCTCCGGCCGACCTTGTCGTCTTCGGCCTTGCCGCGCTGCAACTCGGCGCCGACCCCAAGGACGTGCTCGAGCGGCTGTTCGCCGTCGCCCAGCGCGGCGACCCGAAGTTGCGCGACGTGTACCTCGCGCGGGGCCAGGTGGCGCTCGACAAGCGGGACTACGCGCTGGCGGCCAAGGTATTTGAGGAGGGCCTGAAACAGTTGCCCGAGGACCCCGACCTGCACTGGGGCCGGGGCAGGGCGTACGCGGGCGGGGATCGCGAGGCAGCGCTCGCCTCCTTCCAGGCCGCGCTGCGCATCAACGCGCGCCACGTGCCGACGCTGCTTCAGTTCGTCGACCATCACATCGATGGCGAGGCCTACGACGAAGCGGAGAAGGTCATCGAACAGGTGCTCGACGTGAACCCTTCCCACCCCGACGCCTGGGCCTACCGCGCGGTCATCGCCCACCTGAAGAACGACCCCGTGGGCGAGCGCTTTGCCCGTGAGAAGGCGCTCGGTTCCTGGCCGACCAATCCGCGGGTCGACTACCTCATCGGCGAGAAGCTTTCCGCCAAGTATCGCTTTGCGGAAGGCGCCGCCTACCAGCGCCGCGCACGCAGCTTCGATCCCGAATACCTGCCGGCGATGGCGCAGCTCGCGAGCGACCTGCTGCGGCTCGGCGAGGACGCCGAGGGCTGGGCGCTGGCCGAGGCCGTGCACAAGCGGGACGAGTACGATGTCGAGGCGTACAACCTCGTCACGCTGCGCGAGACGATGAACAAGTACGCCGCGCTGACCGATGACGACTTCGTCATCCGCATGGCCGCGCCCGAGGTCGCGGTTTACGGCCCGCGCGTGCTGGCGCTACTGCGGCGCGCGAAGGCGGCGCTCACCACCAAGTACGGCATCGAACTGGCCCGGCCGACCTACATCGAGATCTTCGCCGACCAGCGCGACTTCGCGGTGCGGACCTTCGGCCTGCCCGACGTGGCCGGGTTCCTCGGCGTGTGTTTCGGGCGCGTCGTCACCGCCAACAGCCCCGCGACGAGCAGCTCGGCGACGAACTGGGAATCCGTGCTCTGGCACGAGTTCTGCCACGTGGTGACGCTCCAGATGACGAAGAACAAGATGCCGCGCTGGCTGAGCGAGGGCATCTCCGTCTACGAGGAGCGCCAGGCCGATCCGTCGTGGGGCATGCGCATCGACGCCCGCTACCGCGAGATGATCCTCGGCGGCGAGCTGTCGCCGGTGGGGCGGTTGAGCGCGGCGTTCCTGACCCCGAAATCGCCGAGGCACCTTCAGTTCGCGTACCTGCAGTCGTCGCTCGTGGTCGAGTACCTCATCGAGAAGCACGGCCTGCCGGCGATCCGGCAGATCCTCGGCGCCCTCCGCGAGGGCACCGAGATCAACGTCGCGATCGAGCGGGCCGCCGGTCCGTTGGAAGATCTCGAAACGGCCTTTGCCGCGTACGCGAAGGAAAAGGCCCAGGCGCTCGGCCCGAAACTCGATTGGAAACAGCCCGACGCCGAGCTGCTGCTGCCGTCCGCGGCGGAGAAACTGGCGGCGTGGAAGGAAGATCACCCGGACAACTACTGGGTGCTGCGGCTCGAGGCGCAGCGCCTGATGGAGCAGCAGAAATGGGCCGAGGCCCGGGCTCCGCTCCAGCGGCTGGTGGAACTTTATCCGCAGGCCAAGGGCCCGGATTCCGTCTATCGCTCGCTCGCCGCGGCGCACCGCGCCCTGGGCGACACCGCCGCGGAGCGGGCGACGCTCCAGCGCTGGGCGGAGGTGGATGACGAAGCGACGGAGGGTTACCTCCGGCTGATGGAGCTCGCGGCGGCCGACGGCGACTGGGAGACAGTGAGCCGCAACTCCCGGCGCTACCTGGCCGTCAACCCGCTCGTGCCGCCGCCCTACCGTTACCTGGCCCAGGCAGCCGCCGCCTTGGGCGACGACTCCACCGCCATCGTCGCCTGGCGCACGCTGCTCCAGCTCGACGTGCCGGAACGGGCCGACGGGCATTACCAGCTCGCCAGGCTGCTGCGGAAACGCGGCGACGAGGCGGAGGCGCGCCGGCACCTGTTGATGGCGCTCGAAGAAACGCCCCGTTTTCGTGACGCGCTCGGCCTGCTCCTCGATCTCGACCGGACGCGCGCGGCGCGGAACGCCGAAGCGCCGGCCCCGGAGGTCGAGCTGCCGCGCAGCGAACCCGCCCGGTCCGCGCCGCCGCCATGAAGCGCCTTCTTCCCGTCCTCGTCCTCTTCGCCGTCGTCGGCGCCGCCGTGATGGCCCAAAGCCGTTACGGCCGCCGCGGCTACTGGGAAGGCGCCGTCAGCGGCGAGAACGTGCGCACCGCGCGCGAGATTCCCTCGCACAGCACCGGCACGCCGGAGTGGACCAACCCGAAGGCGCAGGAAAAGGACGTGTTCACGTTCACCCGCGTCCGGTACAGCACGGGCGGCTATTACCGGCGGCGCGGCGGGAGCTGGCAGACGGATCTGCCCGACGCTGACCTCAACCTGTCCTACCGGCTGCAGCAGATGACCTCGATGAAGGTCAACCCCGACGGCCGGATCATCGACCTGCTCGATCCCGAACTGGCGAACTACCCCTGGATCTACATCGTCGAGCCGGGCTCGCTGTCATTCTCCGAGGAGGAGGTCGTGGCCCTGCGAAAATATCTCCAGAATGGCGGCTTCCTGATGTTCGACGATTTCTGGGGCGAAAGCGCCTGGCAGAATGTCGAGCGCGAGATGAAGCGCGTCCTGCCCGATCGAGGCTTTACCGAGCTTCCGCTCGATCACCCGCTCTACAGTTGCGTGTTTCAGATCAAGGCGAAGGCCCAGGTCCCCAACGTCGGCACCGGTGAAAACAGCCAGTACTCGGGCGTCACCTGGGAGAACCACGATGGCGACTGCCAGACCGTGCACCACCGCGCCATCCATGACGACAAGGGCCGGATGATGGTGATCGCGACCCACAACACCGACAACGGCGACGGCTGGGAGCGGGAGGGAGAGTACGAATATTACTTCAAGAACTTCTCCGAGAAGGTCGCGTATCCCCTCGGGATAAATATCATCTTCTACGTGATGACGCACTGACCATGGCTCCGCGCGCACTCCAGTTCCTCGCCGCCGCCGCCGTGCTCGCCGCCGGCCCGCTCGCCGCCCAGTCCAGCGGCGCCCGGGGCGGGATGAGTTACAACGGCCCGGACCGCTGGGGCAACGAGGGCGACTTCGGCGGCTCGCTCGTGCGCACGGAAGGCAGCGGCGTCATCGACGAGGATGTGGTCCGGACCGCGCGCGAGGTGGCTTCGCACAGCACCGGCACGCCGACCTGGAGCAACCCCCGCGGGTTCGAGAAGGATGTGTTCACCTTCGCCCGCGCGCTGTTCAAGGTGCGGCCGACCGAGGAGCCCAATCCGCCCTTTCACCGCGGGCGGCGGATCGGCTGGTGGGTCGATTTTCCCGACGCCGATCTCAACCTCTCGTACCGGCTGCAGCAGCTCACGTCGCTGCGGACGGATCCCGAC
>ERZ761602.5453-NODE-5453-length-15082-cov-5.833500_pt1 | contig 15082 bp, 10 predicted proteins | sample MGYA00512165_ERZ761602 | MGnify/ENA primary metagenome ERZ761602 (study PRJEB28899, sample SAMN02445085) | bioreactor sludge metagenome | biome: EBPR sludge; isolation source: Thorneside wastewater treatment plant | place: Australia: Brisbane, Thorneside...
CGGCGGGCCAAGCGTTCGAGCATCGCAGGGCAGTCGGCGCGCAGCGCCGACCGCCAGACTCTGGGCGATGCGGGCTGCCCCGGCGCGGCTTCGCTGCGCCGGTGTCGGCACGCACGCGCAGCGCGCCGCTGCGAGTGTCGGCAATGCGCGGCAAGCCGTCTCTGACTTCATCGAGACGCTCGAGCCTGCACGCGGCGCGCGAAGCGCGGTGGAGCCGCTGAGATGCAGCCGCCGCAGACCGAGGCCATCGAGCGCGCGCACTGGGGGGCCTTCGTCGGCCAGCTTGCCGAGCACCTGGCGGCGCAGTGGCCGGCGATGCCCGAACGCCTGGGCGAGCGCTACCAGGCCTTCGTCGAGACCGCGGTCGCGCAGGCCGAGAAGCGCGGCCTGGCGCGTGCCGCGAGCATCGCGCGCTACGTCAACCTCAACTTCGTCTGGGGCCCGTCGTTCCACGACCGGCCCGGCTTCGAGTGGGCCGCCGGCCTGTTGGCGGCGCCGCGCGAGCAGGAATGGTCGACCATGCACCGGCTGGTGCGCCGTTCGCTGGCCGAACTGCGGCGCCTGCCCGAGGCGCGCATCGCGCCGGAAGCGCTCGCGCTGTCCGACGAGCGGCTGCTCGACCGCTTCGGCACGCTGGGCCGGCGTGGTGCGCTGCATCCCCACGAGCCGCCGCCGGCGCCGCGCCGCGCCTGCGACGTCGAGGCCGCCGAGCTGCGGCTGCTGCAGCCTGCGGTCGAGCAGCACTACGTGCTCGAGGCCGGGCAGTGGCAGCGCGTGCCGCTGCCGGCACCGGCGCCGCTGCGCGTGACGGCGGCCGATCCGATGCCGCGGCTCGTCGGCGTGCTGTCGCAGCCGCCCGGTCATGCGCAGCCGGCGCGGCTGCAGTGGCGCACGCGCACGCAGGCTGTCTGCGACGTCGACCTGCACCCGGCGCTGTCGTTCGCCGGCAGCCACGGCCTGTGGCGCTGGCAGGGGCACGAGGCGCGCGCGGTGAGCTGGCCGGTATCGACGCTGGAGCAGCCGGCGCCGCCGCCGGGCACCGTGATCGCCGAGGAGACCTCGCCCGACATCTTCAAGCTCGACCTCGCGGTGTGCGGCCTGCGCGACGACGGCGACCCGATCGGCAGCCTGGCCGGCCAGGTCTGGGTCTGGCCGGCCGAGCAATGGTGGCTGGAACTGCAGCGCGGCGCGCCGGCGGCGCAGCCGGTGGGCGGGACCGCGCCGCCGCGCGCCGCCACGCGCTGCCGTGTCGAGCGCGACGGCGTCGCGCAGGACGGCGGTGCGCTGCGCGAGGCGTTCGAGCAGGGCCTGGACGCTGCCGTCGGTCAAGCGCTGGGCCAGCTGCACGAGGCCTGGCAGGCCGTCGACGGCCTCGTGTCGCCGCGGCTCGAGGGGCTGCTCGCGCTGCTGGTCGGGCGTGCCGCGCTGACCTGGGGCTGGCGCCTCGGCGCCGGCGGGCTGGACGGGCGCGCGCTGATGCGTGTCGTCGGCGAACTCGAGATGCAGGCCTGCCGGGCCGAGCTGAGCTTCGAGGGCGAGCTCGCCGACGGCGACGCGCGCAGCCGCCTCGCCCTGCGCTGTGGCGGCAAGGCGCCGCTGCGCCATGCGCTGCGCCGCGAGACGGCCGAGCCGCCGCTGCTGGCCGCGCTGATGCCGCTGCGCGCGAGCTTCCGCTTCCCGTTCGAGGCCGAGCTGCTGCCGCTGGCCGCCGACAGCGGCGAGCTGCTGCTGGCCGCCGGCCCCTGCACCGGTGCGCTCGCCGGCGAGGCCGGGCTGCGCCCGCGCACCAGCGGCGGCAGTGGCTGGGAGTGGTTTGCCCAGCTGCGGCTGGAGCCGGTGATGCTGCCGCTGGAACGGGTCGACCCACTGCTCGGCAGCCAGCGCAGCACGGTCGCGCTGCTGCCGGCGGCCACGCTGCTGGACTGGAAGCTCGCCTGATGGAACGCCTGCTGGTGCTGCGGCTGGAGAGCGTGGGCGTCACGGCCGAGGCGCTGCTCAATGGCGTGCCGGTGGCGCGCACCGGGCCGGCGCGCCGCGTCGTCACGGTGCCGGTGCACGAATACACGCTGGCCGGCACGAACGAGGTCGAGCTGCACATCGAGCCGCCGCCGCCCGGTGCCGAGGCGGCGACGCAGCCGCTGCTGTCCGACGGCCAGCAGGCCGCCAGCCTGCGCCTGCTGCTGCCGCGCATCGGCCAGGTCGCGCACCCGGCCCATGCGCGCACGCTGGCCGAACTGGACTGGGCGCCGCCGGCCGATGCGGTGACCGAGGTGCCGCACGTGATGACGGGCCGCGTCGAGCTGCCGATCGCCTTTCCGCGCTGGCGCTGGCTGGACGCGCCGCCGGCCGAGGACCCGGCCGCCCTGCGCGCGCCGGTCGCGAAGTTCCTGCAGGGGCTGGCGCTGGGTCTGGCGCGCGGCGACCCCGAGCCGCTGGTGCAGGCGGCTCGGCTGCGTTTCGAGGAACTCGCGCAGGCCTACCAGCATGTGCTGGCCGACGATGTCGGGCGCTTCAGGCTGCGCATCCAGCGCTGGCATGCCGAGCAGCCGCTGAAGCCCGTGATGCCCAAGGCCGATGCGCTGCTGCTGCGTCCGCTGGCCGGCGGGCGGCTGCTCGAGTGCCTGGCGCCGGACGGCGAACCGGTGCTCGCCAGCCCGCTGGCCGGTGGCGGCCGTGCAGTCTGGCCGCTGCGCGTGGCCGCCATCGAGGGTCGCTTCTATGTGCTGCGCTGAGCACGCCGCTATGCTGCGCGCTGAACGCGCGAGCCGCGCGCATGACGACCCAGGTGCCCGAGGAGCAGCCCCCGGATGATCGCGCTGACCGTGCTCAGCTACAACGGCGCGCCGGCCGACGGCCCGTCCGCCCAGTTCGACGAGCTCGGCGGCACCATCGGCCGCGCCGACAACAACCAGCTCGTATTGCCGGACCCCGAGCGCACGATCTCGCGTGTCCACGCCCGGCTGGTCTTCCGCGCCGGCGGCTACGCCATCGTCGACAACGGCAGCAACCCGATCAGCGTCAACGGCACGCCGATCGGCGCCGGTCGCGAGCACCCGCTGAAGCCGGGCGACCGCGTGCAGATCGGCGGCTATGTGCTGGAGGTGCGCGAGGCGAGTGCGTCACCGCGCAGCGACGATCCGTTCGCCGAACTGTTCGGCGATGCCGCCGTGGGCCTGGCCGCACCGGCGCCCATGCTGGCGCCTGCGCCGATGCCGCCGCCGCCACCGCGAGCTGCAGCGCCGGCCGCCTGGCCGCCGCCCCCACCGGCCGCGCGCGCGCCGGCGCCCGCGCTGAGCCCGGGGCACATCCCCGAGGACTGGGACCCCTTCGCACCCGATCCCGTGACCGCCGGTCCGGCCCCGGCCGCCGCCGGCGGCCCCGGGGCCTTCGACGACCTGGGGCAGCTGGCACGGCCCGGCGAGGCGTCGATCGACGACCTGTTCGGGCTCGGCACCGCCCCGCTGCAGGGTGACCCGCTGGGCGCGGCGCCGGCGGCCGGCCTGGCGCCGAATACGGCCGGCCACGCCGACCCGCTGCTGGCCCTGACCAAGACCGCGTCGCTGGTGCTGCCCAGCCAGGGCGACCATGTCTCGGAGCTGAATACGCCGATGCCCTTGCCCGCGGTGCAGCCGCCGCCGCCCGCGCCGCCGCCGGCGGCACTGCCCAGCGGCGCGGTCTTTTCGTGGGACGACCCGCCGCGCGAAGGGCGCGTGGTCACGCTGCCGGGCGTGCGTCGCTCGGCCGCCGACCTGGCTCTGGACCCGTTCGACGCCGCGGCGCCGATGCCATCGGCACCGATGCCGCCGCCGGTCGTGGCCGCACCGCCACCGTCCGCGCGCGCCGCGGCGCCCGCGCCCATGCCGCCGGCGGCGGCGCCGTCGGCCGCGACCGATGCCCTGCACGCCGCGCTGCTCGAGGGCCTGGGCACGCCGGGCCTGCGCCTGCCGGCGCTGGACGAGGCGACGATGCGGCTGATCGGCGAACTGCTGCGCGAGTCCATGCGCGGCACTGTCGAGCTGCTGGTCGCGCGCGCCGCGCTCAAGCGCGAGATGCGTGCCGAGCTGACGATGATCGTCGCGCGCGAGAACAACCCGCTGAAGTTCTCGCCCAGCGTCGAGGTCGCGCTGCAGCACCTGCTGGGCCCGCCATCGCCGGGCTTCATGGCCGCCGCGCCGGCGGTGCGCGATGCCTTCGACGACCTGCGCGCCCACCAGCTCGGCGTGATGGCCGGCATGCGCGCCGCGCTGGACGGCGTGCTGCAGCGCTTCGACCCGCAGCAGCTGGAAGCCAAGCTGGGTGCGCGCTCGTCGCTGGCCAGCCTGATCCCCGCCACGCGCAAGGCGCGGCTGTGGGAGCTGTTCCAGGAGCTCTTCGGCCAGCTGCAGACCGAGGCGCAGGACGACTTCGACGAACTCTTCGGCCGCGCCTTCCTGAAGGCCTACGAAGAGCAGCTCGACCGGCTGCACCGCGAGAGCGGGCCGCGCTGACAGGGCAGGCCGCCGGGAGGACCGCAAGATGCTGGCGCTGGAAGTGGCCCTGCTGTCCGACCGCGGCGGCCGCAAGTACAACGAGGACGCCTGCGGCCACTGGCACAGCAAGCGCCACCTGGTGTGCGTGCTGGCCGACGGCGCCGGCGGTCACGGCGGCGGCGACATCGCGTCGCGGCTGGCGGTGCAGGAGCTGATCGGCCGCTTCTCGGAGCAGCCTTCCGAGAAGGCCGCCGAGCTGGACCGCCTGCTGCGCGTGACCAACGACGTGCTGATCGCGCAGCGCGTGCCGGGCACCGCGCGCCAGGACATGCACAGCACGGTGGTCTGCCTGGTCATCGACTTCGTCGGCCACCGCGCGCACTGGGCGCATGCCGGCGACTCGCGCATGTACTGGTTCCGCAACGGTCGCGTGATGGACCGCACGCGCGACCACAGCCTGGTGCAGTCGCTGGTCGACAGCGGCGTGCTGACGCCCGAGCAGGTGCGCGGCCACCCCAAGCGCAGCGAGCTGCGCTCGGCGCTGGGCATCGCGGCGGACCTGCTGGAGGTCTCCAGCGGCGACGGCGGCGACCAGGTGCAGCCGGGCGACGCCTTCCTGCTGTGCACCGACGGGCTGTGGGAGTATCTCGACGACGCGGTGCTGGAGTCCACGCTGGCCGCCGCCCCCAACCCGGGCGCCTGGATCGGCGAGCTGGCCGCGCAGGTGCGCGCTGCGGCCAGCCACAAGGCCAGCCACGACAACTTCAGCGCGCTGACCGTGTGGACACGCGCCGCGCCCGAAGGCTGAGCGCTGCGCGCGTCGGGCACGCTTTCAGGAGGACACGATGGCCAACCAGACCTGCATGGGCGCGGTGATGCAGTGCAGCCAGGGCGTGGCGCCGAGCACGCTGGTGCCGACGCCGAAGACGGTGCTGACCAGCAGCATGGTCGCCGCCAACATCCTGGACCACATCCCGATCATGAACATCCCGCCGTTCGGCATGTGCCGCAGCCCGGCCAACCCGACGGTGGCCGCGGCCACCGCGGCCGCGCTGGGGGTGCTGACGCCGATGCCCTGCATCCCGGCGACGCCGGCGCCCTGGATCGCCGGCGCGCCGACGGTGCTGCTGTGCGGCGCGCCGGCGCTGAACGACAGCTCCAAGCTGATGTGCATCTGGGCCGGCACGATCAGCATCAACTTCGCCGGCCAGGTGACGCACCAGATCCCCTGACGCGGCCCGCAACGACAAGGGCCCGCACGCGGCGGGCCCCGAGGTGCGCGACTGCAGGCCGGCGCTTCAGGACGGCGGCGTCGCGCGGCCGATCTCGACGCGGCGGTTCTCGGCCGCGAACGGGTCGCGGCTGTTCTTGGGCACGTTGGAGCCCACGCCCACCGGCGCCAGCATGGCCGGGTCGGCGCCCAGGCTGACCAGGTATTCCTTGACCGCCTCGGCGCGCCGCTGCGACAGCGACATGTTGACCTCGGTGGTGCCCGAGGCGTCGGCATGGCCTTCGATGCGCACGACCTTGCCGCTGCCGCGGCGGGCCTTGAGCACCTCGGCGAAGACCTCGAGCTGCCGCTTCAGCGTGTCCGGCAACTCGGCCGATCCGATACGGAACGAGGTCGCCGGCAGCGAGTAGCGCACCGCCGGCTTGAAGCCCATGCACTTGAAGCCCGCGGCCTTGAGTTCCTCGCAGGCGTCCTCGGGGAACAGGCCCTCGGCTACGGCGTCGGCGTTGGGGATGCTCTGCCCGACGTCGATCGCGTCCTGGGCCTGGGCAGGCCACGACAGGGCCAGCGAAGCGGCCAGGGCCAGCGCCGCACGGGTGAACAGCGGGGATGAATTCATCGCACACCTCGCGAAAGTGGCCGGTGGACGGCGCCCCGGGGAGCGCTGCCGTCCGGCAAGCCAGGCCCGCCACCGGTGCCGGCGGGCCGGCCGCCGAACGTTCGGTGGCCGTCGGGACCGGACCCGGTATGGGCCGCATGCCACGGGGCACGCGGGCGGACCCCTCAGTGACACGAAATGATACGCCTCGCTCCTGCGCTGCACCATCCCCAGAAGGAAGGGCCAAGCGCCGGCAGGGGCGTGACGCAACGCACGCTGGCGGCATGCCGGCGTGCCCCCGCAGCGTCCCCGGTGACGGCCAGCCGGCGGCCGTGTATCGTTGTGCGTCGGCCTGCGCTGGCGCGGCCGGCAGGTTGCGTGCTCGACCGCAGGCCGCCGACCGATCGCGCAACGAAGATCGCGCCCACAGCGCCACTGCTCCCGGGAAGGACCGCGGCCCCGATGACTTGGCACAACAAGGTGATGTGGACGGAGGGCATGTTCCTCCAGCCGCAGCACTTCCAGCAGCAGGACCGCTTCGTCGCGCGCCAGCTCGACAGCCGCTTCGCCGCCGGCCAGGCCTGGCCCTGGGGCTTCTCGTCGCTGCAGGTGGACGACGCCGCGCTGCTGCAGGGCAAGGTGATGATCACCGCCGCGCGCGGCGTGATGCCCGACGGGCTGGCCTTCGCGGTGCCGGCCGACGACCCGGCGCCGCCGGCCTTCGACGTGCCGGCCGACGCGCGCGACCAGGTCGTCGTGCTCGCGGTGCCGCAGGCCCGGCCGGGCGTCACCGAGAGCGACGTCGAGGGCGGCGAGACGGCGATGCCGCCGCGCTGGCGCGTCGCCGACATCGAGGCCGCCGACGTGCACGCGACCAGCCTGCGCGCGGCGCCGGTGCAGGTCGGGCGGCTGAACCTGCGCCTGATGCTGGCGCGCGACGCCGGCGAGGGCTACACCGCGCTCGGCGCGGTGCGCGTCGTCGAGCGGCGCGCCGACGGCCGCGTGGTGCTGGACAGCCAGTACGTGCCGCCGATGCTGCACGCGCCGGCGCATGCCGTGCTGGACAGCCACCTGCGCGAGGTGCACGGCATGCTGCACCAGCGCGGCGAGGCGCTGGGCGCGCGGCTGGCGCAGCCCGGCCGCGCCGGCGTCGGCGAGATCGTCGACTTCCTGCTGCTGCAGGCGGTCAACCGCCACCAGCCGCTGTTCGCGCACCTGCAGCGCCTGCCGGTGCTGCACCCCGAGCGCCTGTACGACCTGTGCCTTGGGCTGGCCGGCGAGCTGTCGACCTTCCGCGATGCGCGCCGCCCGGCGGCCTACCCGGAATACCGGCACGACGACCTCGCCGGCTGCTTCCGCGCCGTGATGGCCGACCTGCGGCAGTCGCTTTCGATGGTCATGGAACAGACCGCGATCCCGATCGACCTGCAGGAGCGCAAGTACGGCATCCGCGTGGCCCTGATCTCGGACATCGAACTGCTGCGCAACGCGATGTTCGTGCTGGCGGTCAACGCGCAGATGCCCGGCGAGGCGCTGCGCGCGCGCTTTCCGACGCAGGTCAAGATCGGCCCGGCCGAGCGCATCCGCGACCTCGTCAACCTGCAGCTGCCCGGCGTCACGCTGCGTGCGCTGCCGGTGGCGCCGCGCCAGATCCCGTACCACGCCGGCTTCACCTACTTCGAGCTGGAGACGCGCGGCAACGAGTTGTGGAAGCAGCTCGAGACCAGCGGCGGCCTGGCGATGGCGATCGCCGGCGAGTTTCCGGGCCTGGCGCTCGAGTTCTGGGCGATCCGCGCCTGAGGGCCGCAGGCGGTGGGCGGCACACGATGAGCAACTCCGACGAGGCCCCGGACCCGTTCGCCGCCTTCGAGGCCGACCGCACGGTGATCAAGCCGAGCGCCGGGCGTGGCGCGCGGCCGCCGGCGCCCGCACCGGGAGGCCCTCCGGGGGGGCCACCACCGGGACCGCCGGCAGGCCAGCCGCCGCCGGGACCGGAGGCCGCGCTGCCCGAACTGCCCGGCGCCGCGAGCCTGAACCCGCTGGTGCAGGCCGCGGCGCCGCTGCTGTCGGCCGCGCCGCGGCTGCGCGCGATGGTGCGCCACCCCAACCCGGCGGCGCTGCGCGCCTCGCTCGTGCAGTCCGTGCAGCGCTTCGAGACAGCGGCGCGCCAGCAGGGCCTGCCCAACGAGCAGGTGGTGGCGGCGCGCTACGTGCTGTGCACGCTGCTGGACGAGTCGGCCTCCAGCACGCCCTGGGGCGGCTCGGGCGCCTGGTCCTCGCAGAGCCTGCTCGTGCACTTCCACAACGAGGCCTGGGGCGGCGAGAAGGTCTTCCAGCTGCTGTCGCGCCTGGCCGAGAACCCGGCCCAGCACCGCAACCTGCTGGAGCTGGTCTACGTGACGCTGTCGCTGGGCTTCGAGGGCCGCTACCGCGTGCTCGACAACGGCCGCGCGCAGCTCGACAGCATCCGCGAGCGGCTGGCGCTGAAGCTGCGCGAGCTGGCCGGGCCGGCCGAGAAGACGCTGTCGCCGCAGTGGCAGGGCGCCGCGCCGCCGGCGGCGCGCCTGACCGACGGCATCCCGCTGTGGGCCGTGGCCGCGGTGCTGGGCGCTCTGCTGCTGGCGCTGTTCCTGGTGCTGCGGCTGACGCTGAATGCGCAGACCGACGCCACCTTCAGCGCGCTGCAGGCCATCGACGTGCCCGCGCCGCCGGCCCCGCCGCCGGCACCCGCGCCGCCGCCGCCGCCCCGGCTGGCGCAGCTGCTGAAGACCGACATCGACGCCGGGCTGCTGGAGGTGCGCGACCTGGCCGACCGCTCGGTCGTCACGCTGCGCGGCGACGGTCTCTTCGCCGCCGGCAGCGCCGATGTCTCCGACCGCTCGCGGGCCCTGTTCGGCCGCATCGCCGCGGCGCTGAACCAGGTGCCGGGGCAGGTCCTCGTGTCCGGCCACACCGACAACGTGCCGATCCGCAGCCTGCGCTTCCCGTCCAACTGGCACCTGTCCAAGGAGCGCGCGGCCAGCGTGAAGACGCTGCTGCAGGCCAGCGTGCCGGCGGCGCGGCTGGCGGCCGAGGGCCGCGCCGACACCGAGCCGGTGGCCGACAACGGCAGCGCCGAGGGCCGGGCGCGCAACCGGCGCGTCGAGATCGTGCTGCTCGCTGCGGCGCCGTCGTCATGAAGAACCCGCTGCACGCCGGAGCCGGATCGTGAAGGGCCTGCTGTCGCGCCTGCTGAGTCCGCTCGTCGTCGCGCTGCTGGGGCTGCTCGCGCTGTCGGCGCTGATCTGGTTCCTGGGGCCGCTGATCGCGGTCGGCGAGTCCCGGCCTCTGGAACCCTTCTGGCTGCGCGTCACGCTGCTGGTGCTGCTGTGGGGCGTCTGGCTCGGCATCGTGGGCTGGCGCGCCTGGCGGCGCCGGCGCACGAATGCCGTGCTGCTGCAGGGCCTGGCGGCCGGACCGTCGGCCAGCGACAAGGAAGCGCAGCTGCTGGCGCAGCGCTTCGACGAGGCCGTCTCGCGCCTGAAGGCCGCGCGCGGGCGCAAGTGGTGGGGCGGCGGACAGTACCTGTACGAGCTGCCCTGGTATGTCTTCGTCGGCGCGCCGGGGTCGGGCAAGACCACGGCGCTGATGAATGCGGGGCTGCAGTTCCTGCTCGGCGACGGCGCCAAGGCCAAGGTGCAGGGCGTGGGCGGCACGCGCAACTGCGAGTGGTGGTTCACGCAGGACGCGGTGCTGATCGACACCGCCGGGCGCTACGCCACGCAGGAGTCCGACCAGGACGTCGACGCCAGCGCCTGGGACAACTTCCTCGCGCTGCTCAAGCGCACGCGGCCGCGCCAACCGATCAACGGCGTGCTGCTCACCGTCAACGTGCAGGACCTGCTGCAGCAGGGGCCCGCCGAACGCGCCGAGCATGCCGCCAAGCTGCGCGCGCGCCTGGCCGAACTGCACGCCAAGCTGGGCCTGCGCGCGCCGGTCTACGTGCTGGTGACCAAGGCCGACCTGATCGGCGGCTTCAACGAGAGCTTCGAGGCGCTGTCCAAGGACGAGCGCGACCAGGTCTGGGGCTTCACGCTGGCGCCCGACGACGACGGCGACCTGCTCGCCGCCTACCAGCCGCAGATGCAGGCACTGCAGCAGCGACTGGTGCGCCAGCTCGTCGACCGCCTGGAAGGCGAGCGCGACGTGCTCCGGCGCAGCGCGATCTTCGCCTTCCCGCAGGAGCTGGCGGCGCTGACGCCGGTGCTGGGCGACTTCCTGCGCCAGGTGCTGGGCGGCGGCGGCACGCTGGAGGCGGCGCCGCGCGTGCGCGGGCTGTATTTCACCAGCGGCACGCAGGAAGGCTCGCCGATCGACCGCGTGATGGGCGCCCTGGGCCGCTCGTTCGGCATCGACCAGCGCTCGGCCGCCATCGCGCCGGGGCGCGGCAAGAGCTTCTTCCTGCACCGGCTGCTGAAGGACGTGGTCTTCGCCGAACGCGGCCTGGGCACCGTGGACGCGAAGGCCGAGCAGCGCCGCCACGTGCTGCGCATAGCCGCGATGGCGGCGATGGCGGTGCTCGCCACCGCGGTCGTCGTCGGCTGGGCCGTGAGCCGGGCACGCAACCTGGACCATGCGGCGCAGGTGGCGGCCAAGCTGCCGGCCGTCAAGCAGGCGGTGGCCACGCTGCCGCCGGCGACCACCGCCGACGTCTCGGCGCTGCCCGCGCCGCTGGCCGCGCTGCGCGACGCCGCGCGCGTCGAGGGCCTGGACCTCGACGACCCGCCGCTGCTCAGCGGCCTCGGCCTGTACCAGGGCGACAAGCTCGACGCCGGCGCGCAGATCGCCTACCGGCGGCTGCTGGAGAAGACGCTGATGCCGCGCGTCGCGCGCCGTCTGGAGGAGCAGCTGCGCAGCGCCAGCCGCGACAACCTGGAGTACGCCTACGAGGCGCTGAAGTCCTACCTGATGCTGCACCAGCCGGAGCAGTTCGACGCCGCGTCGCTGCAGGCCTGGATAGGCGCCGACTGGGACGCCACCTACGCGCGGCTGGCGCCCGAGCAGCGCGCCGAACTCGACCGCCACCTGCAGGCCCTGCTGGCGCTGGGCGCGCCGCGCGCCGCGCTGCCGCGCGACGACAACCTCGTCGCCGGCGTGCGCGAGATGCTGGTCGCGTTCCCGCTGGAGTACCGCATCTACAGCCGCGTCAAGCGCCAGTTCCGGCCCGGCACGCTGCCCGACTTCACGGCCGCCGGCGCCGCCGGGCCGAATGCGGCGCAGGTCTTCCAGCGCGCCAGCGGCGAGCCGCTGACGCAGGGCATCAGCGGCCTGTTCACGCGCGACGGCTACCGCCGCGCGCTGCTGCCGGCGATCGAGCAGGCCGCGCCGCAGCTCGCGCGCGAGGAGTCCTGGGTGCTCGGCCTGCAGGCGGATCCCGCACGGCAGCGCGCGGCGGCGCCCGGCGGCGCGATCCACGACCGCGTGCGCCGGCTGTACTTCGAGGACTACATCAAGACCTGGGACGCCTACCTGGCCGACGTGCGCCTGGTGCCGCTGACCGACGCCGAGCGCGCGCTGGCCGTCTCGCGCCTGCTCGCCGCGGTCGACTCGCCGATGACCGCCTTCCTGCGCGCGGCCTCCGAGCAGACCACGCTGGTGGCGCCGGCCACCACGCCCGGCCTGCTCGACCGCGCGGCCAACCAGGCGCGCGCCGACGCCGCGCGCATCGCCGGCGGTGCGCCGGCGGCTGGCGGCGCCGGCGGGCCGCTGGAGCGCATGGTCGACGACCACTTCGCCGGCCTGCACCGGCTGTTCCAGGGCGAGCCGCCGGCGATCGGCGAGACGCGCAAGCTGTTCGAGGAACTCTTCACCCAGCTCGCGGCGGCCGACGCAGCGAAGAAGTCCGGCACGCCGCCGCCCCCGGCCGGCGGCGCCGACCGCGTGAAGATCGCCGCCGCGCAGCAACCCGACGCGGTGCGTGCGCTCGTCGAGCAGATGGCCGACGCGGCCGGCGCCGTGAGCCGCGGCGCCGAGATGGGCAGCCTGGTCGCCGAGCTCAAGCCCATCACCGACACCTGCACGCGCACGATCGCCAACCGCTACCCCTTCGCCAGCGCCTCGCGCGCCGACGTGCTGCCCGACGACTTCGGTCAGCTCTTCGGCCAGGGCGGCCTGCTCGACGACTTCTTCCAGCGCCGCCTGGCCGCGCTGGTGGACACCTCGCACCCGGTCTGGGCCTACCGGCCGCTGGCCGACGGCACGCGCCCGGTGACGCCGGCCGCGCTGGCCGACTTCCAGCGCGCGCAGCGCATCCGCGAGACCTTCTTCCGCGCCGGCGGCAAGGTGCCGGCCGTGCAGTTCGAACTGCGCCTGCTGGAGATCGAGCCCTCGCTGCGCGAGCTGGTGCTGGACATCGACGGCCAGGTGCAGCGCATGAGCTCCGGCGGGCCGACGGTGCCGGTGTCCTGGCCGAGCCCGCGCGTGGGCTCGGTCGTGCGGCTCAGCACCGGGCTCGCGGGCGCCGGTCCGATGGTCATGACCGAAGGCCCGTGGGCGCTGTTCCGGCTCTTCGACGCCTTCCAGATCGAGCCCGGCGACGTGCCCGAGCGCTTCAGCGTGGTGATGAACCTGGACGGCAAGCGCGCGCGTGTGCAGGTGCTGGTGCGCAGCGTCTTCAATCCGTTCCAGATGCGCGAGATCCGCCAGTTCCGCTGTCCTTCGGCGCTGTGAACGACCCCGCACCGCCCGGCTGGCACGGCAAGCTGCCGTCGCTGGGCGACTTCGCGTCGCGCCGCCTGCCGGCGGCATTCGTCGAGCCCTGGGACGGCTGGCTCGCGGCCGGGATGCTCGCGCTGCGCGAGGCCGCGCCCGAGGACTGGCTGGTGGCCTACCTGGGCTCGCCGAGCTGGCGCTTCCTGCTGATGCCCGGCGTGCTGCCCGGCCAGCCGTCGGCTGCGGCCGGGGCCGCCGACGAGGGCGCCGATCAGGGCTGGGCCGGCGTGCTGATGCCGTCGGTGGACCGCGTCGGCCGCTACTTCCCGCTGACCATCGCGCTGCCGCTGGGCGACGGGCCGGCGAGCACCGTGCAGATGCAGGCGCTGTGGCACTGGCTGGCGCGGCTGGACGAACTGGCGCGCGACGCGCTGTTCGACGACTGGAGCCTGGAGCGGCTGGAGAACGAGCTGGCGCGCATGGCGCGGCCCGAACTGGCCACCCGGGCGGCCGCGGACGCGCTGCCGGCGCCGCAGCCCGGCGAGCTGGCCGAGTGGCCGGCGGGCGTGGACGCGGCGACCGCCATCGGTCTGGAGGCGCAGGCGCTGTGGGCGGCGCGCTCGCGCGGCCGCGGCTGGTGGTATGCCTGTCCGGACGAAGGCGCGCCGCGACTTCTGACCTCCCAGGGCCTGCCGCAGCCGGCGCTGCTGGGGCGGCTGTTCGGCGGCGCTGCGACAATCGCGCCTGCCTCGACACTCTCCCTGCCCGGCCTCGGCTGACCCCGGCCCGCCCATGAGTCCCGACGACGACGACGACCGCACCGTGATCCGCCCCGGCGGCAGCGGCGCGCCGACAGGCTTCCAGCACACCGAGTGGTCGGCCGGCCGCGCCGGCGGCGCCGGCGCACCGGCGGGCGGCGGCGAAGACCGTCACCGGCCCGCGCACGACGCCCGGCGCCGCGCCGGCAGCGAAGGCGCCAGCCAGCGACACCGGCGGCCTGCCGGTGGGCACGCGGCTGGGCGAATTCGAGATCACCGCGCTCGTCGGCGAGGGCGGCTTCGGCCTCGTCTACTCGGCGCACGACCATTCGCTGCAGCGGCGCGTGGCGGTCAAGGAATACATGCCCAGCTCGCTGGCCGCGCGCAGCGGCGGCAGCCAGGTGCAGGTCAAGAGCGAGCGCCACCGCGAGACCTTCGAGGCCGGCCTCAAGAGCTTCATCAACGAGGCGCGGCTGCTCGCCAGCTTCGACCACCCGTCGCTGGTCAAGGTCTACCGCTTCTGGGAGGCCAACGGCACCGCCTACATGGTGATGCCCTTCCTGGACGGCACCACGCTGCGCGACGTGCTGCGCCAGATGCCGGCGCCGCCCGACGAGGCCTGGCTGCGCAGCGTGCTGGCGCCGCTGACCGAGGCGCTGCTGGTCATCCACGCCCAGCAGTGCTACCACCGCGACATCGCGCCCGACAACGTGATGCTGATGGGCAACCGCTGGCTGCTGCTGGACTTCGGTGCCGCGCGCCGCGTCATCGGCGACATGACGCAGGCGCTGACGGTGATCCTGAAGCCGGGCTACGCGCCGGTGGAGCAGTACGCCGAGATCCCCGGCATGAAGCAGGGCCCGTGGACCGACGTCTACGCGCTGGCGGCGGTGATCTACTTCGCGATCATGGGCCGCACGCCGCCGCCTTCGGTCGGGCGGCTGCTCAACGACACCTACGTGCCGCTGGTCGAGTCGGCGAAGGGCCGCTACGGCGAGCGCTTCCTGGCCGCGGTGGACCGCGCACTCGCGGTGCGGCCGGAGGAGCGCACGCAGAGCATCGGCGAACTGCGCCAGGACCTCGGCCTGGGCGTGGCGACTGTCGACCCTTACTCGACGGTGCCGCTGCCGCCGGGCGCGGTGCCGGGTCGGGATGCGCCGGCGTCGCCAGCGCCGGCCTGGCCGACACCGGCCGCTGCGCCGGCGGCGGCCGTGCGCACGGCGACACCGGCGTCGGCGTCCGCGGCGTCGGCGGCCCCCACCGCCGCGGCGCCGGCGGCCCGCGGCAGCCAGAAGACGCTGATCGGCGCCGGCATCGGCGTCGGCGTGCTGGCGGT
>ERZ761602.5455-NODE-5455-length-15077-cov-3.640394_pt1 | contig 15077 bp, 16 predicted proteins | sample MGYA00512165_ERZ761602 | MGnify/ENA primary metagenome ERZ761602 (study PRJEB28899, sample SAMN02445085) | bioreactor sludge metagenome | biome: EBPR sludge; isolation source: Thorneside wastewater treatment plant | place: Australia: Brisbane, Thorneside...
GCGCAGATTTTTCACCTCGGCGTCCTTCTTGAGTTTTTCCGCGACCCCGAGCATCTGCCGGTAAACTTCGAGTTGGTTTTCGTACGCTGGAAACTCGCGCCCGAAATTCTCCAGGACTTCCCACGCCTCCGCCTGCTTGCCTTCGGCCAGCAGTTTGTCCGCAAGGGACATGGAAAGGCGGGCCCGCTGCGGTTTGCTGGTCGCCAGCCCCAGCGCCCGGCGATACATCAACACCGCCGAGTTCGGTTTGCCGACGGCCCCGTAGAGATCGCCGAGTTTCTCGGAGAGCACCGCGCTGGTGGCCGTCTCGGGAACCTCCTCGAGGTAGCCGGTCAGTTCGGTTGCGCGCGTGCCGATGGCCAGATTCAAATCAACCACGCGCAGATGCGACCACTCGATCAACGGACTCTTGCGCTGCGCAAGCCGTTCGTGCAGTTGCTGCGGACCCAGGGCAAACGGCCGGTAGAGCGGATCGCCGATCACCGTGGTCTGCCATGACAACACCGGGGAGGCCGCCCACGCCGCCTCGCTGAGACTGAAGCCCTGGTGAAAGAATCGCGCGGTGAAGACGCCAACATCCAGCGTGCCGCCGAGATATGGTTCATAAACGAAACCGACCGTCGCGGCGGCTCCCTTTGCCAGCAACGGCCCGACCCAGTTCTGCGACGCGCTGCGCAGGTTGGCCGCGCTGAAGGAATGCAGATGATACGCGACCGCGCCGGGCATGAAGTCCACTTCCGCGGCGGCGAACGGCCCGGAAGCGTGGGGGTCGTACCACCCGGCGTAGTACGCGATCTGGCTCATCGGAAAGTTGGTCGAGAAGGTGCCGGGTCGTTCATCGATAATGGTCGGCAGCCCGAGTTGCCGGGTGATCTCCGAGCCGGCGCGAATCCAGTCTTCGCCCTGCTTGTATTCGCCTTCACGAATGCCGCGCAGATCAAAATACGTGCGGCCCCAGAGGCCGTTGGTTTCCGCTGCGAGCGCCTGGTCCACGAGCCCTTTGGCGATCTCCGGGGTCGGGCCGTCGAGCCGCGCGGTCAGCAGAATGCCGTTCGTCGGATGAAATGCGGCGGAGTTGGTCTGCCCGTAAAATTCATTGGCCATCGGGCCGGAAAGCAACGGCCGCAACTCGAGGATCGGCAGCCAGGTGAGCTCGCTGTCCACGGCCGCTTCATTGCGACGCAACTGGGCCGGTTGTTGCTCGGTGCCACGCTCGACGAGGCCGGGTTCGGGTTGAATGCGCACCGGCACGCCGTAACACAGCACGAGGTGGCGGATGCTTGATTCCACGACCTTGTAGGCCAGCCGGCCGGAACTGCTGTCGAGCTTGGTCTTGAACCAACCGGCGTCGCGGAACTTTTTGAAGAGCGGCTCCTGCAGCCCGAGCCGAAACTCGCTGCGGGTCATGCCTTCGCCTTCCGACAGCTCCAGTCCCACGAGCTGGTCGGCGGGCACGTTGCGCGCCTGCGCGTAGTGCTCGGCAACTTCCTTCGAGGCTGGTACGCGCGAGTTGTAAACCACGACCACCGAGCTGCCGTCATCCGCGGCGTGCGTGGTGACAACAGTGTTTAGACTGGCGAGCGCCAATCCGAGCGTCAGGAGGTGGCGGCAGGTTTTCATGGCAGTCGAATCTTCAGGCCATCGTACGCCAGTTCGACCCCGGGCGGCAATTCCGCGTTGTCCACATCGTGATCATAATCGTGGGTCAGGTGCGTGAGCAGCGTGCGTTCGCCGCTTATGCGCCGGGCGGTGGTGAGCGCCTCATCGAGGCACATATGCGTGGGGTGCGGACTTGGGCGTAGGGCGTCGAGGACGACAATGCGCGCGCCCTGACTGCCGGCCACGGCGGTTTCCGGCACTTCTTTGCAATCGCTGAAATAGGCCGCGATCCGCTCTTCACCACGCGAGAAGACCAATCCCGTGGTGGTGAAGCGCCCGTGCGGCAGATCATACGGCGTCACAGTGAGGTCACCCAGGGTGAACGGTCCTTCGATGACGCGCGGATCGGGAGCGAAGTAGCCCTTGGGGATCGGTCGCCCGTCGAAGGCGTAAACGAAGATCCGGCGAAGCTGATCCATCGTTTCGGCCGAGGCATGGATGGGCAGGGGACCGCCGCGCAGATCACAGAACCGGCGACAATCATCCAACCCCATGATGTGATCCGCGTGTGGGTGCGTGATGATCACCGCGTCGAGGTGGCGGACGTTTTCGCGCAGGCACTGGAGGCGAAACTCAGGCCCGGTGTCGATGACGAAGGCCATTTCCTTCGTTGCAACATGTACCGACGGACGGGTGCGATGATTCTTGGGGTTCGCCAGAAACGCGGGCGGATATTCCTTGCCGATCACCGGCACGCCCTGCGACGTGCCGGAACCAAGGAAGGTGAGCTCGAAAGACATCGCCGGGGTTTATGACCGCGTTGCCGCCGGGTGTCAAAGCGGAGTCCGAGGATGCGGAACGCGACGTGGCAGGCTCGCGTGGCGTGGGCGGGCTGGATCAGTGATTCAGCGAAAGCGTCAGCGACTGCGCCGGTTCGCCTTCTCCGAGCAGCAGAGTGACCTGGCGGTCGGTGATCGCACCGCACTTCAAGCGTACTTGCTTGCCGCCCAGGCGCACACTCCGGGACTGACCGTGCTCCAACGTGACCGAAGCGCCGTCCACGGAGAGCATCACTTGCTGCAAGCGCGAACTGTTGAAGATGCCCTTCACGACGATGCCGGTGACCGGGGCGGAACTGGCCGGGCTTGAAGCGGTTGCTTTGACCTCCGGCTTTGCCTTGGGAACCGTGCGCGCCTTGGTGACGATTTCTTCGGAGGTGCCGCGATTGGTCGCTTGTTCGAATGTTTCCTTGGCGAACGTAATTGGATTGGTGAAGCCGGGCTTGGCCGGTTCGGAGGAACTGTCCTTGCCGGTCGCACCTTCGCGGAGAAGTTTCTTCGCTTTCTCTTCCAGATTCGCGCCCGCGCTGATGAACCGCACCACGCCCTGCCGGTCGAGCAACCACATCGATGGATGACGTTTTGCAACGCGGCCCGGTCCGTGTCGCCGCTAACGCCGACAATCTCGAAACCCTGCGCGTGCAACCGCTCGTAAACCGCCTTGAGTTTGGGCAGTTCGGCCATGCACGGGCCGCACCAGGTCGCCCAGAAGTCGAGCAACACGACCTTGCCGTGCAGTTGTTTGGAATCGACCGGCCGGCCGTCGAGCGCGGTAAATTGAAACTCCACCGGCTTGCCGACCCAATCAGCGTATTTCGCATCCGCGCTGAAATGCAGTTCCTCATCGACCTGCTGGCTGCAACCGGCGCACAAGGCGAGGGCAGCCAACGCGATCCACCGTATGGGATTGGGACAGTTCATAAGCACGCACCGACGGTCGTCGGGTTAGCAAAGTGGATACCGTCGCCCCGGCGGGGCTCACCAAAGGCTTGCCACGGTCAACGGCTTGCCGAAACTTCGCGCCGTCTGCCGCCATGCTTGCCACGTTGCGCATCAAGAACCTTGCCCTGGTCGATGACCTTACCATCGAGCTGGCCCCGGGCTTCAATGCCATCACCGGCGAGACGGGTGCCGGCAAGTCGATTCTGATCGGCGCGCTCAACCTCGCGCTCGGCGAGCGGGCGGATCGCACCTTGATCCGCAGTGGCGCGGACAGTTGCGCCGTCGAGGCCGTTTTCCAAACCGGCGCGCTCGCCCGGACCATCGCCGCGTTTCTCGAGGAGAACGGGCTGGAACCTTGCGAGGGTGACGAGCTGCTCCTGAAACGGGTGTTCACCACCGCCGGCACCAACAAGCAGTTCATCAACGGCTCCCCCGCGACGCTCGCGGTCCTGAAACAACTCGGTGAACTGCTCGTCGATATTCACGGCCCGCACGATCATCAATCGCTGTTGCACGCCGGTCGTCAGCTTGGATTGCTCGATGCGTTTGCCGGCCTGCAGGACGGGCGCGAAGCGCTCGGTGAACTGCTGCGCCAACGGGGTGAATGGGAAGCGCGCAAGGCGGAACTGATCGTCGATGAGCGCACTTACGCCCAGCAATTGGATTTGTTGCGGCATCAGGTGAAGGAGGTCGAGGCGGCCCGCCTGAAAGCCGGCGAAGACGAGGAACTGGAGGCGGAATACCAACGCGCCAGCAACGCCAGCCAGTTGCTCCAGATCACCCAGTCCGCACTCGGTGGACTTGCGGAAGGCGACGATGCGCTGCTGGACCGGGCCGGGGAGATCGGCCGGCTCCTGCACGATTTGGAACGGCTCGATCCCGCCACGTCCGAACTGCGCGGGCTGCACGAGCAGGCGCTCGAGCAGTGGCGCGAATTGCAGCTTCAATTGAGTCGTTACGCCGACCGCGTCGAGGTGGACCCCGCAAGACTGGCCGAGTTGGAGGAGCGGTTGAACTTGTTTCAGTCGCTCAAGCGCAAATACGGCGGCTCGCTCGTCGAGGTCATACAGTTTGGTGCGGAAGCTCGCGAGCGCTTGGCAGCCCTGGAGTCAAGGGATGCCGAACTCGAGCGCTTGAACGGCGAGTTGACGAAGCTCGAACGCAAACTCACCCAACAGGCGGATGAACTTTCCAACGCGCGCAAGAAGCTGCTGCCCAAGTTGAGCCGGGCGGCGACCCGTGAATTACAGGCGCTCGGCTTTGCGCAAAGCCACTTTGAAATCGCGCTCGCAGTGAACGGCGTCATCACGGGCAGTGGGCGCGACGCTTGTGAGTTTCAGTTCGCCCCCAACGTCGGTGAGCCGCCGCGTCCCTTGCGGGCGATTGCGTCCTCGGGCGAGATGGCGCGGGTGATGTTGGCGCTGAAGACCGTGCTGGCCGCGCAGGATCAGGTTCCCGTGCTGGTGTTCGACGAGGTGGATGCGAATGTCGGCGGTGAAACCGCGCAGGTGGTGGGCCGCAAGATGGCCGAGATCGGGAGTCGCCGCCAGGTGCTCTGCATCACCCATCTCCCGGCGGTGGCGGCGGCGGCTCGGAGTCACTTTGAAGTGCGCAAGTCAGTGCGCGGCGGCCGCACCGTGACCGAGTTGTTGCGGTTGGAAGGGGAGGCCCGCGTGAACGAACTGACGCGGATGCTGGGCGGCCAGTCCGCCGCCGCGCGCAAGCACGCCGAGGCGTTGCTGAAGGCTGGCCCGGCTTGAGTTGCCGGCTCGGGATCGCTCCGAAACGGGCCGCGAGTGTGCCCGCTTGATCGGAGTTTACTGCTTCGTCACCACCACTTGCACATCCCGGCCGCGCAGCATTTCCAACATCGGTTCCGGCGTCTGCACGTCGGTGACGACCACATCAATCACGTCGAGGTCGCACAACTGGCTGAAGCTCTTGCGGCCAAATTTCGTGTGATCCAGGCAGAAGATGATCTTCTGCGCGTTCGCAAGCATCGCCTTCTGGATGTCGATCAGCAGGCCGTGCGAGTTCGAGATGCCTTCCTCGGTGATGCCCGCCGCGCTCAGGATTGCGACGTCGGCGTGAATCTTGGTGAAGGTTTCAACCGCAATCGGTCCCACGAGCACGCCGAGTCGTGGATAAATCACCCCGCCAGAGACGACGACTTCCAGGTCTGGGTTCGACGCGAAGAGATTCGCGACGGGCAGGGAGTTGGTGACGACGTGCGGCTTCTTCGCGGCGAGATGCTTGGCGACATGGAAGACGGTCGTGCCCGCATCGAGGATCACCGTCTGGCCCGGCGTGATCAACTCGGCGCAAGCACGGCCGATCGCGTCCTTCTCGTCCGCCTGAAATGTGTCGCGCGTGGTGAAGATGAACTCGTCCGAGCGAGGATTGATCAACCGGGCACCGCCGTGGGTGCGCTGGACGGCTCCCTTGCTTTCTAGGATTTGCACGTCGCGACGGACGGTTGATTCCGAGACATCAACGAGTTCCGACAACTCGGCAAGGGAGGCAAACTCAACCTTCTTGAGGTGATCTTCGATCCGGAACTGGCGTTCTTCGGCCGTCATATGCGCAGATGTGTGGAAGAATTTGAAAGAAATTGCAAGAAATATGTTGACTGATCCGCTGGAATCTTGCAAAAGCCCTCCCGACAAATGGCAGCCATCGCATCAGCTCCGCATCGGGCAGTGGTCGAACACATGGTTCGGCAGGCGGTCTATCAACGGCTCGGCAAGCCGATGCCCAAGGCGGCGTCGGCCCCGAATCCCCTCGTGGTGAATGTCAGTGCGCGGCATTGCCATCTCACGCCCGAGGCGGTGGAGGCGCTTTTCGGGAAGGGGCATCAGCTCACCGTCCACAAGTGGCTTTATCAAGAAGGACAGTTCGCCGCGAAGGAGACGGTCACGCTCGTTGGCCCGCGCAGTCGCGTGATTTCCAATCTCCGGATTCTCGGCCCGTGCCGGAACCTGAACCAGGTGGAGCTCGCTTACACCGATGCCATAGCGCTCGGGTTTGATCTGCCTTTGCGCGCGTCGGGCAACATCAAGGGCACGCCCGGTGGGATGTTGATGGGGCCGGCGGGCTTCTTTGAAATGCCGGATGGGATCATTCGCGCGTTGCGGCACGTCCACATGCACCCGACCGACGTGGGCTATTATGGCGTCAAGGCGGGCGACATGATGAAGCTCAAGATCGGCGGCCCGTGCGCCATCACGCTGGAGCAAATGCTGGTGCGCGTGGACCCGAGCTTCAAACTCGAGGTCCACATCGACACCGACGAAGGCAACGCCTGCAACCTCCAGCCCGACACGTCAGTCGAACTGGTGAAATGATTTTTAACAACGAACAACTCTCCACAAACCACGAATAACAAATATGAGCGAAGCAATCGGCATGATTGAAACCAAGGGCTACGTCGGCTCGGTCGAGGCATCGGATGCGATGGTCAAGGCCGCCAACGTCAGTCTCGTCAAAACCATCCCCATCGGCGGCGGGTTGATCAGCGTCCTTTGTCAGGGCGATGTCGGCAGCGTGAAAGCGGCCGTCGATGCCGGCGCGAAGGCCGCCAGCAAGATCGGCGAACTCGTCGCCAGCCACATCATCGCGCGTCCGCACGAGGATCTCGTCAAGGCGTTCGTGGGCGCGGCCAAGGCGGCGAAGTAAACTTTCAAAACCGAACCAACGATATGGCTCAACAAGCAATTGGAATGATCGAAACCAAGGGCCTCTCCGCGCTCCTCGAAGCGAGCGACGCCGCCCTGAAATCCGCCAACGTCACCATGACCGGCTGGGAAAAGGTCGGCAGCGGCTACGTCACCGCTTTTTTCCGGGGTGATGTCGCGGCCGTGAAAGCCGCCACCGACGCCGGGGCCTCCGCCGCGGCGCAGGTCGGCCAGGTGGTCAGCGTCCAGGTGATCCCGCGTCCGCACGACGACCTCGCCGGCCTGGGCAAGTGGCTGGAATAGCGGAATGGAGTAGTGGAGAAATGGAGTGATGAGCTTTGGTGCCAACCACTCCTTCACTCCAACACTCCAGCGCCTCATGAAGATTCTTGTCGCCAACATTGGGAGCACCTCGCTCAAGTGGCGGTTGTTCGATTTCTCGAACAACGCCGAACGCCTTTTACATAAGGGCGGCTTTGAGCGGGTGACCGATTATCCGAAGGCGATCGAGGACTGCCTCGCGCAACTCAAGGAAGCGGGCACCATCGCGAATGAGAACGAGCTTGCGGCCGTCGGTTTCAAGACCGTCATCGCGAAAGGCGTGACCGGTTGCGTGCGGCTCGACGAAAGTGTGCTCGCCGCGATGGAGGCCTACAATGGCCTCGCGCCCGCCCACAACCCTCCCTACATCACGGGCATCCGCCTCTTCGCGAAGCGGGTGCCGGGCGTGCCGCTCGTCGGGCTGTTCGAGACCGCGTTCTGCCAGTTCGCGCCCGAGGCCATGATGCGTTATGCGGTGCCGGATGCCTGGCATGAAATTGGGGTGCGCCGCTGGGGCTTTCACGGCGCGAGCCACAAGTTCATCGCCGAACGCAGCGCCGAGTTGCTCGGGCGGGGCGACATCGCCGAGCGCTCGCGCAACCTGTATCGCGATGGCGGCAAGTCGCCTGTACGCGGTGCAAGCCTGCGCGTGATCTCCTGTCACCTCGGCGGCAGTTCCAGCATCACCGGCATTCGCGATGGGGTGGCCATCGGCAACAGCCTGGGCATGAGTCCGCAGTCCGGTTTGCCGCACAATAATCGCGTGGGCGATCTTGACTCGGAGGCGATTCCCTACGCGGTGAAGACGCTCGGCATTTCGATTGAAGAAGCGCAACGCCAGCTCACCAAGGAGTCCGGCCTGCAAGGTTTGAGCAGCGTGTCGAACGACATCCGCGACATTGCCACCGCCGCGGAGCAGGGGAACGCGAAGGCGCAACTCGCGCTCGACGTGCTCGTCAGCGAGGCGAGACGCTGGATTGGTGGCTATTTTTTTCAATTGAACGGTGCGGACGCGATCGTCTTCACCGCCGGCATCGGCGAGAATCGCGCGTCCATTCGCGCCGCGATTTGCGCGGATCTGGACAACCTCGGCATCCGGCTTGATCCGAAACTCAACGCCGAAACTCAGGGCCGCGAAGCGATCATCAGCACACCCGACTCGAAGGTGAAGGTGATGGTCATCCCGACGAACGAGGAACTTGTCGTCGCCCGCGAGACCCGCAGACTTTTGAACAACTGACAATCAACCACGAACAACGAACCAAAGAATATGGCTCAACAAGCAATTGGAATGATCGAAACCCGCGGCCTCGTCGCGCTGGTGGAAGCCACCGACGCGATGCTCAAGGCCGCCAACGTGCAGCTCGCCGGTCCGATGACCCAGGTCGGCAACGCGATGGTCACTTCGGTGGTCGTCGGCGATGTCGCCGCCGTCAAGCCCGCCGTCGATGCAGGTGCCCAGGCTGTCAAGGCCATGAAGGGCGAAGTCATCAGCGTGCATGTCATCGCGCGTCCGCACAACGAAACCGACGCCGTGCTGCCGAGGAAGAAGTAGGGCAGAACCAAGAATACAGAATTCAGAATACAGAATGGCGGGCGCGGGCTGGCTTCTGACTCCTGAATTCTGACTCCTGAATTCCAATCATGTTCCTCGCCAAAGTCGAAGGCTCGGTCGTTGCGACCAAGAAGGATGACGGCATGACCGGCCGCAAGCTGCTCCTGCTGCGTCCGATGCTCGTGGACGACAAGGATCCCACGAAGTTCAAGCTGGGCTCCAACACTGTCGTGGCCGTGGACAGCGTCGGCGCCGGCGAGGGCGAGATGGTTATGTTCTGCCAGGGCAGCAGCGCCCGCCTTGCGCCCGGCCTGAAGGAATGCCCCGTGGACGCCGTGATCATCGGCATCGTCGATTCGGTCGATGTGCTGGGGAAACAAATCTACAACGCGAAGAGTTGAGAAACACGAATTGAGAGCAAGGGAAGCGAATCCGTGTCCATTCGTGGCTAAGAATTTATGAGCGCAATCAACGAGACTTTGATTCGAGACATCGTCGGTGAAGTGCTGGGCCGCCTCGGTGGTGTGCCTGCGGCTAAAGTGACCGCTCCAACCGCCGCACCGAAGGCCGATTGCGGTTGCGGTGGCAAAGGTGCCGCGACGAATGCGCCCGGCTTGCGCGGCAAGTTTGGCGTGTTCACTGACGCCAACGAGGCCAGCGCCGCCGCGCATGAGTCCTTCCTGCAATTGCAGAAGGCTGGTGTCGCCGCGCGCGTGAAGATCGTCGAGATCGTCAAGGCGATGGCGGAGGCCAACGCGGAAGTTTGGGGGAAGCTCGAACTCGACGAGACGAAGATTGGCCGGCTTGACCACAAGATCGAGAAGCTCAAGATCATCAAGCTCGTTCCCGGCGTCGAGTGGCTCCGGCCCGACGCCCGCAGTGGCGATCACGGCATCACGCTGGAGGAATACCCTCCCTTCGGCGTCGTTGGTGCGGTCACGCCGAGCACGCATTCGATTCCCACGTTGAGCGGCAACATCGTGAACATTTGCGCGGCTGGTAATGCCGTGGTTTTCAACCCGCATCCAAGCGCCGGGCGGTGCGCCGCGGTCGCGGTGCGCGCTTACAACGAGGCGATCTATCGCGAGACCGGCATCGAGAACATCGCCACCATCATTGAGAGGCCGTCGATGGAGAGCTTCGCCGCGATGTGCAAGCACGAGGCCGTGCGTATCCTGCTCGTCACCGGCGGTCCCGGGGTCGTGAAGGCCGCAATGCAAACCGGCAAGCGCGCCATCTGCGCCGGACCCGGCAACCCGCCCGTCTATGTCGATGACACCGCCTGCATGACGCGCGCCGCGAAGGCGATCATCCAGGGCGCGAGCTATGACAACAACCTGCTCTGCATCGGCGAGAAGGAAGTCTTCGCGCTGGAAAACATCGCGGACAAGCTGATGGCGCAGATGGAGCAGAACGGCGCGGTGAAACTCACCAACGCCCAGCTCGACGCGCTGACCAAGGCGGCGTTTACCATCACTCCCGGCCAGGGCGGAGGTTGCGGTCACGCTGCGGTGAACAAGGATTTCATCGGCAAGGATCCCACCGTGCTCGCGAAGGCGGCGGGCGTGAACATCCCTGCTGGCACGCAGTTGCTCTTCGCCGAGACCGACGCGAATCATCCGTTCGTCGTCGAGGAACAGATGATGCCGTTTCTGCCCATCACGCGCGTGAAGAATCTCGCGGAAGGCGTTCAGCGCTCGCTCGAGGCCGAGCACGCGTACAAGCACACGAGCATCATTCACTCGCACGACCTCGAAGCGCTGACTGAGATGGGGCGCACGCTCGACACGACGTTGTTCATCAAGAACGGCCCGTGCATGGCCGGCCTCGGGTTGGGTGGCGAAGGTTACCTGAGCTTCAGCATCGCGACACCGACCGGTGAAGGCGTGAGCAACCCGCGCACATTTACCCGCGTGCGCCGGTGTGTGATGGTGGACAAATTGAAAATTTACTAACCACGGAGACACTGAGGACACGGAGGGAATCTGGCTCCGTGCTCTCCGTGACTCCGTGGTTCAACCAAAATGCAACTCGCGCGCGTCGTCGGCAATCTGACCGCCACCCGGAAGCATCCGAGCTTCGAGGGCTGGCGGCTCATCATCTGCCAGCCGATCACGCAGCAGGGCGAGGAAACCGGTGTGCCGATCGTGGCGATCGACGCCCACGGCGCGGGCCTGCACGAGCGGGTGATCATTTCGAGCGATGGCGCGGCCTCGCGCAAGGCGATGGGCGATCCGAAAAGCCCGGCGCGCTGGATGATCACCGCGATTGTGGACGAAGTGCATCCGGGAACCACGGCACTGGAGGACTCCAAACGATGAGACTCGGAACTGTCATTGGTCGCGTGACCTTGAACCGGACGGTCGCCCCGCTCGAGGGCGGCCGCTGGCTGATCGTCAGCCCATTCACGAAAGAACATTTTCAGCAGGGCACCGAGCAACCGGTCGGCTTGAGCACGGACCCGAGTGTGGTGGTTTACGACAGCATTGGCGGCGGTCTCGGCGACACCATCGGCTTTGTGGAAGGTGCCGAGGCCACCGCGCCGTTTGACCGGCCGACGCCCATTGACGCGATCAACGCGGCGCTGGTCGATTACATCTTTTACCAACCGAAGAAATGAAAAAAGTTTACAGCCAGAAAGACATTGAAGACTTCATCCGGCAGGGCCGCAGCGCAAAGGATCTGCCGGAGGATGCGATCCTGACACCCTCCGCGCGGGACGCCTTGAGTGAACTGGAACTCGGTGGTAACGGCCGGGTGACGGGAACTGGAGCGGCGGTTTCAACCGCCCCGGCCAAGCCGTTGAACTCGAAGTCCTCCAAAGCCGAACTTGAGGCGTACTTCAACTCGCCCGCCGCGCACGCGCTCAAGGAACAACTCTGCGATATCGGCCGCCGGTTGTGGGGTCGCGAATATGTGGACGGCAACGGCGGCAACATTGCCATCCGCGTCGGCGAAGACATCGCGATCTGCACGCCGACGCTGGTGAGCAAGGGTTTCATGAAGCCCGAGGACATGTGTCTGGTGGACTTCGAGGGCAACCAGCTCGCCGGCACCAAGAAGCGCACGAGCGAAATCCTCATGCATCTCCAGATCATGAAGAAGCAGCCGAAGGCCGTGGCGACCTGCCATTGTCATCCGCCATACAGTACGGGCTTCGCAGTGGCGGGTGTGTTGCCCCCGACGTGCATGATTCCGGAATTCGAGGTGTTCGCGTCCGTCGCCATCGCACCGTATCGCACGCCGGGCACGCCGGAGATGGGCAAGCTCGTCTCCGATCTCGTGGACAAGCACAACACCATCCTGATGGCGAACCACGGCGTGGTGAGCTGGAGCCACAACAACGTCGAGGACGCCTACTTCAAGATGGAGATTCTCGAAGCCTATTGCCGCACGATCCTGGTGACTGCGCAGGTGGGCAAGCCGGCGAACACAATGACACCCGGCCAGCTCAAGGACCTTTTGAACATCAAGCAAAGCCTCGGTATTCCCGACCCCCGACACGGTCTGAAGGAATGCGAACTCTGCGACAACGACGAATGGCGTCCGGGGGTGCAGTGCGCCATTCCTCCGAAGCAGGCGGCCGCCGTCGGCTACGACACGGAAGCGGAAGCAGCGGTAAAGGCGATTACCGATCAGATACTTGCGCAGATGAAGTAAATCGTCATCCTCCTGACGAGTTGCCATGACCAAGCTTTCGCATTTTCTCGCCAGCGGATTGTTCACCGTGGTTTGTGCCGGGGTTTGGTTTGCCCTGCGAATCGCCAAGGTCCTGCTTGCCGAACACTTGGGCGGCGCGAGTTTGTCGGCCCTGATGGCGATGGTTTTGACCTACCATGACTGGCTCTGGGCCTTGCCGGTGCCCGCCATCGCCTACTCGGCGATCCTGCTGGACCGGCATGAGGTGCTGCTGGAGAAAGTGGTGCTGTATGCCATGATTTTGGCGTGCATTTCCGCCATCCTCATCTTGGGCACGGTAGCGTTGATCGGCTGGGAGATGTCGATCGTACGAGGCCCTTCCTTGGGAGTGCAGTAGGTATTCCAGTGATCAAATCCCTCGACACCAAGCTGGTTGAAGTGATGGCGAACCCCAAGTCGCGCGCGTTCATCCTCGCCGACGCGAAGGACGCGGACATGGCGTTCGGGGTGCGCGCTCCGGGGCCGCGCGGATTCCTCGCCAGGCGCGGATCGCGGCCGGCGCAGTTCTCGCCCGAGGTCTGGAACCGCGATGAGTTCGGCTACCGCAACCTGCCCGAGTTTCTCGACATCATCCGTGAAGTCACGCACCAGGGGCTCGTGGACATCATGTTGATGTCCGCCTACGTCACCGAACAACTCGCGATCAAGGAAAGGCTCTTCAAGGACTCCCACGTTACTCCTGCCGCCCGCGCCAACGACACCACGGACGTCTGGGCCGCGCGTCACGGTGCCTACACCCGCGAGCCGAGCCAGCCGTTCCGCAGCGCGAGCATCGATCACATCCAGTGCGGCGAAGTCGAGTGCGACCGCAACGGCAACGGTGAGTTTCCCGGCGCGAACCTCGGTCTCTACTCGATCACCTTTGTCAACGAACTCGAGCAGGACCGCGAGGCGTTGCGTTGGTACAAGGAATTTCGCGAGGAAGCAGAGCGGAAGGGGTTCCGGCACTTCCTTGAGATCTTCGATCCCAATGTCGATTCCGGCATCCCGCCCGAGAAGCTCGGCGAGTTCATCAACGACAACATTCTGCGCACGCTTGCCGGCGTGCCCGAGTCCGGCCGGCCGGACTTCCTGAAGATCGTCTATCACGGTCCCAAGGCGATGGAGGAGTTGGCGCAGTACGATCCCAATCTCGTCGTGGGCATTCTCGGTGGCAGCGCGGGCACGACTTACGACGCCTTCAAGCTCATCCACGACGCCCAGAAATACGGCGCGCGCGTGGCGCTCTTCGGGCGCAAGATCAACAACGCCGAACATCAGCTCGCATTCATCGAGATGCTGCGGCTCATCACCGACGGCAAGGTGTCGCCGGAGGAAGCCGTGCGCGCCTATCACGGCGTGCTGCAAGGCAAGGGCATCAAGCCGCAGCGTCCACTCGAAGATGACCTCAAACTCACCGATCAGGCGATGAGTTACGACGGGAGCGCGAACAAGCGTTCGACCGTCGAAGTGCGGAACAGCCCGCTCGCGACGGAAACCCGAAACCCGAAGCCCGAAGCCCGAAACACAGAGACGACGTGGCCAACGCGCCCGGATGGCGGCCCGGATTTCGACCGCATGACTGGCGAGCAACGGGTGGCTTATCACGAAGCCAGGTTGAAACGGGTGTTTGGCTGACGGCCGGAACCAGATCGTGGCACGGTCAACCGGCCATCAGGTGCATGCGCACGGTCGGAGCTTTACGGGAGGAGCCGGGGGAAGCATGCTGCGCCGCAGTCTGCTAATCGATTGCCGCGTATGTCCGTCGAGCCGCTCAATGCCCAGCACCCCGCCCGCAAGGTGTTTCGCTTCATCGAGACACTCGCGGGCACGCCGGAGGCGCTGGAGCCAGGCCGGTTGGAGGAGCGCTTCGACGAGCTTGCCCGGGAGTTGTTCCGGTGGCAGTTCGAGCGGAACGAGGCACTGCACAAGTGGTGCGTCGCCCGGGGCAGAACTCCTGGAACCGTTTCCCACTGGTCGCAGATTCCCGCGGTGCCAACCGCCGCCTTCAAGGATTTTGAATTCACCTGTCTGGCCCCGGATGATCGGCCGGTGATTTTCCATTCCTCCGGCACCAGCGCGCAGCGACCGAGCCGGCATTTTCACAACGCCGTCTCGCTCGAACTCTATCACGCCTCCCTCCTGCCGTGGTTCAAGCGGCATTTGACGATCTCCGCTCCGGGCGGAGGGGCGCGGCCCCATCTGCTGTCGCTCACGCCGACGCGGATGCTGGCCCCGCATTCATCACTGGTTCACATGCTGGAAGTCGTGCGCAGCGAGGCTTGCAGCCTTGATTCCTGGTTTTCCGGCGGCGTGCGGGATGACCACTCGTGGGCGCTGGACCCGGACAAGGTTTACACCTGGTTGAATCGTTATGCGGTGCTGAATCAACCGGTGATCGTGACGGGCACCGCCTTTAACTTTGTGCATCTGGTGGACTGGATGATCAGCCGGGATGTGCGGGTGCAA
>ERZ761602.5456-NODE-5456-length-15070-cov-3.672128_pt1 | contig 15070 bp, 11 predicted proteins | sample MGYA00512165_ERZ761602 | MGnify/ENA primary metagenome ERZ761602 (study PRJEB28899, sample SAMN02445085) | bioreactor sludge metagenome | biome: EBPR sludge; isolation source: Thorneside wastewater treatment plant | place: Australia: Brisbane, Thorneside...
CTGGATTGCCTGACCTGCGCCGCCAATGGCGATTGCGAATTGCAGGACATGGCCGGCGCCGTGGGCCTGCGCGATGTGCGTTATACCGAGGGGACGAACCACTTCACCCCCCGCCACAACGGCCACGCCAACCCGCAATACAAAGCCAAGGACCAATCGAACCCCTATTTCGATTATGACCCGTCGAAATGCATCGTGTGCAGCCGCTGCGTGCGCGCCTGCGAAGAGGTTCAGGGCACCTTCGCGCTGACCATCGAGGGGCGCGGCTGGGACAGCCGGGTCAAGGCTGGCGGCAAGAACGACACCTTCCTGACCTCGGATTGCGTCAGTTGCGGCGCCTGTGTGCAGGCCTGCCCGACCGGCACGCTGATCGAGAAATCGGTCGTCGAAATCGGCACGCCCGAACGCAGCGTCATCACCACCTGCGCCTACTGTGGCGTCGGATGCTCGTTCAAGGCTGAAATGCGCGGCGACGAACTGGTGCGCATGGTGCCGTGGAAAGACGGCAAGGCCAACCGGGGGCATTCCTGCGTCAAGGGCCGGTTTGCCTGGGGCTATGCCAGCCACAAGGACCGCATCCTGAACCCGATGATCCGTGAGGCGATCACCGACCCGTGGCGCGAAGTGTCGTGGGACGAGGCGATGAGTTTCGCCGCAAACCGCATGAAGGGGATCATCGAGGAACATGGCCGCCAGTCGGTCGGCGTCATCACCTCCTCGCGCTGCACCAATGAAGAAACCTGGCTGGTGCAGAAACTGACCCGCGCGGTGTTCCAGAACAACAACACCGACACCTGCGCGCGGGTGTGCCATTCGCCCACCGGCTACGGGCTGGGGCAGACCTATGGCACCTCGGCCGGCACGCAGGATTTCGACAGCGTCGAGGCCGCCGATGTCATCATGGTCATCGGCGCCAACCCGCATGCCGGCCATCCGGTCTTTGCCAGCCGCATGAAGAAACGCCTGCGGCAGGGCGCGAAACTGATCGTGGTGGACCCCCGCCGCACCGAAACCGTCGAGGCGCCGCATGTGAAGGCCGCGCACCATCTGGCGCTGAAGCCCGGCACCAACGTCGCCATCGTCACCGCGATGGCGCATGTGATCGTGACCGAAGGGCTGATGGACGAGGATTTCATCCGCACCCGCTGCGACTGGGACGAGTTCCAGGACTACGCCGAATTCGTCAGAAATCCCAAGCACTCGCCTGAGGCGGTCTGCGAGTTCACAGGTGTGAACTCGCAGACCATCCGCGAGGCTGCGCGCCTCTATGCGACGGGCGGGAATGCGGCGATCTACTACGGCCTCGGCGTCACCGAGCATTCCCAGGGCTCGACCACGGTGATCGGCATTGCCAACCTCGCCATGCTGACCGGCAACATCGGGCGGCCCGGCGTGGGCGTGAACCCGCTGCGCGGGCAGAACAACGTGCAGGGGTCGTGCGACATGGGATCATTCCCGCACGAACTGCCCGGCTATCGCCATGTGAAGAACGACGATGTGCGCGCCAGTTTCGAAGGGGCCTGGGGTGTCGCCATCGACAAAGAACCCGGCCTGCGCATCCCCAACATGCTGGATGCGGCGGTCGAGGGCACGTTCAAGGGCCTCTATTGCCAGGGCGAGGACATCCTGCAATCCGACCCCGACACCAAGCATGTCGCGGCAGGATTGGCGGCGATGGACTGTGTCATCGTCCATGACCTCTTTCTGAACGAGACCGCGAATTACGCGCATGTCTTCTTCCCGGGGTCCACGTTCCTTGAAAAGGATGGAACCTTCACCAATGCCGAACGCCGCATCAACCGCGTGCGCAAGGTGATGGCGCCGAGGAATGGCTATGGCGACTGGGAAATCACCCAGATGTTCGCCAACGCCATGGGCGCCAATTGGAACTATGCCCATCCCAGCCAGATCATGGAGGAAATCGCGCTGCTGACGCCCAGCTTTGCGAATGTCAGCTATGACCTGCTGGATGCGATGGGCTCGGTTCAGTGGCCGTGCAATGCCAAGGCGCCCGAGGGCACGCCGATGATGCACATGGACGGCTTCGTGCGCGGCAAGGGCAAGTTCATCCGCACCGAATATGTGGCGACGGACGAAAAGACCGGCCCGCGCTTCCCCCTATTGCTGACCACGGGGCGCATCCTGTCGCAATACAACGTCGGCGCGCAGACACGGCGCACGGCGAATGTGATCTGGCACGATCAGGATGTGCTGGAAATCCACCCGCACGACGCCGAACAGCGTGGCATCCGCGAGGGGGATTATGTCCGGCTGGCCTCCCGCTCGGGCGAGACGACGCTGCGCGCCACGATCACCGACAAGGTCAATCCGGGCGTGGTCTATACCACCTTCCACCACCCGGATACGCAGGCCAATGTGGTGACCACCGACTATTCCGACTGGGCGACCAATTGCCCGGAGTACAAGGTGACAGCGGTCCAGGTGTCGCCGTCGAACGGGCCGTCGCGCTGGCAGGAGGATTATGCGGCGCAGGCGGAAATGGCACGCCGCATCCTGCCCGCGGCGGAATGATGGGGGTCGCATGATGCAGGGCGCGCGCCCCGTTCCCCGGCTGGCCTTTGGCACCCATGTGGCGCCGGGGGAACGGGTGCTGCCCGACGAGGCGGCGGTGGCGCTGACCTTCAACGGCACCACGCAGGCGGTGATGATGGCGACGCCCGATCATCTGGCCGATTTCGCCTATGGCTTTGCGCTGACCGAAGGTCTGGCGCGGCCCGAGGAGATCGAGAGCCTCGAGGTGGTGGAAACCGAACGCGGTCTTGACGTGCAACTGTGGGTCGCGCCCGCCGCCGAGGCGCGACTGACGGAACGCCGCAGGGTCATGGCCGGGCCGGTGGGCTGCGGGCTGTGCGGGATCGACTCGCTTGAGCAGGCGCTGCGCGATCTGCCCCCCGTTCCGCATGGTCGTTTCCGCCTGACGCCTGCGCAGGTGATGGCCGCCGCGGGCGCGCTGGAACGCCACCAGCCGCTGCACGATGTCACCCGCGCGGCGCATGGCGCGGGTTTCTGGGACGGCGCTCGGATGATTGCGATGCGCGAGGATGTCGGGCGGCACAACGCGCTGGACAAACTGGCGGGGGCGCTGGTGCGCGGGCGGACCGATCCCGGGCAGGGCGCGGTGGTGCTGACGTCGCGCCTGTCGATCGACCTTGTGCAAAAGGTCGCGGCGCTGGGTGCGCCGATGATCATTGCCGTGTCTTCGCCATCCGCCGATGCGGTGGCCCTGGCCGAAGCCCTGAACATCACCCTGATCGCCCAGGCCCGGTCCGACCGGTTCGAGGCCTTCACCCACACCGACCGCATAACGGAGAGCCAGCATGTCGGCTGACAAGATCGCCCGGATGGCCAACCAGATCGCCACCTTCATGGAATCGAAACCACACGAGGAGGGTCTGGCGGGACTGGCGCTGCACATCAACGATTTCTGGGAACCGCGCATGCGTCGCCAGTTGTTCGCGCTGATCGACGCGGGTGGCGAGGGGTTGCGCCCGCTGGTGATCGAGGCCGCGGGACGGATCCGGCGGCCCGAGGCAGCCTGACCTCCGACTGACTTCAACCCGGGCTCAGCCTGCTTTGCAGCAGCTCGCCGCGTTCTTCGAGAATCGGCTGCGCCACGGCGACAAGGAGCGAGTTGATCTCCTTGAACGCGCGCACGGCTTCGAGATGCCAGGACGAGGTGGCCAGCGACTCGCCCAGTCCGGCGCGCAGCCGGGCCAGATGGCTGTCCAGACTGGCCTTTTCCATCGCGCGCATGGTCTCTTTCTCGCGCATCAGGCGGCGCGCGGCCTCGGGATCGCCCGACACCAGCACCGCCATCGCCAGTTGCAGATTGGCCAGCACCCGCGCGTGCATCGCCGTCAGTTCGGCCTGACCCTGCGCCGAAAACCGCCGCCCCTCGACCGATTTCTTCTGCGCCAGCGGCATCAGGATCTTTGCGATGATGTCGCCTGCGTGTTCGAGGTTGATCGCAAGGCCGGTCAGCGCGATGGCCTCGCGGGCCTCTTCCTCGGCCAGTTCCTGTTCGGTCAGGGCGGCGAGGAACAGCTTGATGTCGGAATGCCGCCGGTTCACCTCGCTGTCGAGGTCGGTGGTGATCTGCACCGATTCGGGCGAGGCATCGCGCAACTGGTCAGGCAGCGGGCGCAGCATTTCCTCCAGCGCGGCGCCCATCAGCAGCAGTTCCTGCTTTGCACCCGCCAGAGCCAGTTTCGGCATCGCCAGCGTGGCACGGTCCAGCGCGCTGCGCCGCCGCTGGCCCGTGACCAGCGGGGCCGGGGCCTCGGGGGCCAGCAGAGCCGCCAGCCGCAGGGCGGGGCCGGTCAGGGGCAGCGCCAGCAGAAGGACGGCGTTGAACACCAGATGGGCGTTGACCAACCGCGCGCCGGGGGCGGTGCCCAGCCAGTCGGGCAGGGTCCAGCCGCTGGCGGCAACGGCGGCGGTGACCGCCAGCGCCGCGGTTCCGCGCAGGATCAGGTTGCCCAGGGGAATGCGGCGCGCCAGCGGGTCCATGCCGCGCGTCAGCCAGACCGCGATCAACGCGCCGCCCGCATTCGCCCCCATCAGCATCGGCAGCGCCGCCGCCATCGGCAGCGCCCCGCCCTGCGCCAGCACGGCCAGCAAGAGCACCAGCGCGACCGAGGAATGCACCGCCCAGGCAAAGGCGGCGGCGACCAGAAAGGCGCTGACCGGATCGCGCGACAGCCAGCCCATGGCGACGGGCAGCGCGGCGGACTCACGCAGCGGTTCCGTCGCCTCGCCGATCATGCGCAGGGACAGCAGGACAAAGCCGACGCCCAGAATGATGCGCCCGTATTGCTTGGCGCGGCGGGTCTCGATCTTCAGGAACAGCACGCAGCCGATCAGGATCAGCACCGGCACCAGTTCCGACAGATCGAGCGACAGCACCCGCACCACCAGAGCCGAACCCAGATCCGCCCCCAGCAGCGCCGCCAGCCCCGCCCCGGCGGGCAGCATCCCGTTGGCGACAAAGCCCGCGGCAAGCACGCCCACGGCGGTCGCGCTTTGCAGCAGCATCGCCAGCACCGCCCCGCCCGTCGCCGCACCCAGATGGTTGGCCGAGGCCGCGTGCAGCCGGTCGCGCAGCAGGGCGCCATGCGCGCGCTCGATCCCGGTGCGGACCATGCGCACGGCATAGAGCAGCAACATCACCGCCGCCGCCAGATGGAGAAGGATCAAAACGGGATGCATGGCCTCTCCTCAGCGCGTCCGGCGAAAGAGATGGGCGCGGGCATAGAGCGCCTCCATCCGTTTCAGCCGGTCCTCGGTCACATCCCAGCGCCGGTTCTGCACGCCGGTCAACAGGGCCTCGACCAGCATCACCAGGGTTGCGATGGAATCCCAGGCGCCGGGCGCCTCGATATGGCAGGGCAGGATATGCTGCGCGTGCGCGGCGGCGGGCGACACCCAGCGGTCGGTCACCAGCACCACCTCGGCGCCTTGCGCGCGGGCCATCTCGACGAACTGGAGCACGGTCGATTCGTAGCGCCGGATGTCGAAGGCCACCAGCACATCGCCCGGGCGCATGTCCAAAAGCGCAGGGGGCCAGGAATTGGGCATGTTCGACAACAGCGAGACCGCCCCGCGCGTGACCTGCAACGACGTGGTGAAGTATTCGGCCACCGGATGCGTCAACCGCCCGCCCAGCATCGACACCCGCCGCGCGGGATCGGCCAGACGGTCCACCACCAGATCGAATTCGGCATGGTCGATCTGGCCGAGCGTGGCCGTCACATTCTGCACCACCTTGGCGGCGAAGGCATCGAGCAGGTGATCGCCCGCCGCCGCCTGTCGCCATTTTTCATGCTTGGCCAGTGGCGAGGCGAGTTTCTCGCCCACCTCCTCGCGCAGTTGGGCCTGAAAGGCGGGATACCCGGCATAGCCCAGCTTTTGCACCAGCCGCACCACGGTCGGCCCGGAAACCCCCGCCCCACGCGCCACGGCCGCCACCGGGCCCAGCACCGAGACCGGGTAGTTGGCCAGCATGAAAGCGGCCAGTTGCCGTTCGGCGCGGGTCAGGTCGGGCAGGGCGGCGCGCAGCCGGGATTCGGGCGTGTCCTGCGCCAACGAGGGTTCGGCGGTGTCGCTCATCGTTCCCATCCGGAATGCCTGCGAAACAGACTAACCCGGTTTGTGGAATTTGTAACAGGTTTCTTCCGGCCGAAAAGAACTTGACAGATTCGGGGGCGATGCCCGAGGCTGGCGGAGCAATGGAAACGGAGCCTCTGATGGTGGCGAGTGCCGCGCGCCCGCTGGTGCAGCCTGAAACCCGCTTTGACGGTCTGGTCGAACATTGGCGCGCCGATGGTTCGCCGGGGCGCGACGCGGCGCCTGCGGGGCTGGTGCTGATCTGCGAACATGCGTCAAACGCGCTGCCCGAGGGGTTTCCCGCGCTGGGCGGCGATCTGGGCATCAGCGCCGCGACCCGCGCCTCGCATGCCGCCTATGACATCGGTGCGCTGGGCTTGGCGCGCGGGCTGGCCGGTCTGCTGGCGCCGGTTTCCGGGGGGGCGGTGCTGGTTCATGCGCCGCTGTCGCGGCTGGTCTATGACCTGAACCGCGCGCCCGACCACCCGGCCGCGATGCCGCCGAAATCCGAAATCCACGAGGTTCCCGCCAACCGCGACCTGACGCCTGCCGACAGGCTGGCGCGGACCGAGGCGGTCTGCCTGCCTTTCCACGCCACGCTGACGGCGCAGATTGCCCGGCTGGTCGCGCTGGGTCGTCGCCCGGCGCTGATCGCGGTGCATTCCTTTACTCCGGTCTATCTGGGGAAGACCCGAAGTGTCGAATTCGGTGTCATCCATGATGATGACACCACGCTGTCGCTGGCGGTGATGGAGGCCGCGGCGGGCTGTGGTCTGGATACCCGCCTGAACGAGCCCTATTCGGCGGCGGGCGACGTGACCCACACCATCCGCCAGCATGCGGTGCCGATGCGGCTGGCGAACACCATGCTGGAAATCCGCAACGACCTGATCGCCGACGAGGTCGCGCAGGCGGCGATGGCCCGACGCCTCGCCCCGGTGCTGGCGCGCGCACTGGCGGCGACGGGAGCCCTGTGATGCCCGCCCCCTTTGTCGCCTATGTGCGCTGGGTCGAGCGGTTCAACTGGCTCCTTGGCCGGGGGGCGATGTACTCGCTGCTCGCCCTGATGGCGGTGATGCTCTATGGCGCGGCCATGCGCGGCGCGGGTTCCCCCCCGATCTGGACCGACGAAATGGCCCAGTTCCTGCTGATGGGCTATTTCATGATCGGCGGCGCCTATGCGCTGCAACTGGGGTCCGCGGTGCGGATGGACCTGCTCTATTCGCGCTGGTCCGACAAGACGCGGGCGCTGGTCGATATCCTGACCATCGGCACGCTGCTGTTCTATCTGGGCGTGCTGCTCTGGGGCGGCTGGGAAAGCCTGCAATATGCGCTGGAAACCGGCGAGCGTCGCCGGGGGCTGTGGCGGCCCTACATGGCCCCGATCAAGGCGGTGATGGTGCTGGGCATCGTGATGATGCTGCTCCAGTGCACCGCCTTTCTGATCCGCGACATCGCGCGCCTGCGCGGCAAGGAGATCTGATGGCCACCGAATGGATCGCCCTTCTGATGTTCAGCACGCTTCTGATGCTGATGCTGACCGGGCAGCGGATGTTCGGGGTAATCGGCTTTGTCGCCGTGGTGGCGGCGCTCTTGCTGTGGGGCGACCGCGGCGGGTTCGACATCGCCTTTGCCCAGTCCTTCAAGGTGATGAACTGGTTCCCGCTGATCACCCTGCCCATGTTCATCTTCATGGGCTATGTGCTGTCGGAAAGCCGACTGGCCGATGACCTCTACCGGATGTTCCACGTCTGGTTCGGGCCGGTGCCGGGCGGGCTGGCGATCGGCACGATCCTGCTGATGGTGCTGATTTCGGCGATGAACGGCCTTTCCGTGGCGGGCATGGCGATTGGGGCGACCATCGCCCTGCCGGAACTGCTGAAGCGCAACTACGACAAGCGGATGGTGACCGGGGTCATTCAGGCCGGGTCCAGCCTGGGCATCCTGATCCCGCCCTCGGTGGTGATGGTGCTCTATGCGATGATCGCGCGCCAGCCGGTCGCGCATCTGTGGCTGGCGGGCATCCTGCCGGGTCTGATGATGGCGGGGCTGTTCATCGCCTACATCTGGCTGCGTTGCCGCATCAACCCGGCACTGGGCCCGGCCATGAGCGCCGAGGAGCGCGCGCAGATCCCGCGTGCGGAAAAGCTGGGGCTCTTGTGGGCCGGGGTGCTGCCGCTGTCGATCTTCTTCGTGATGATGGTGCCCTTCGTTATGGGTTACACGCGGCTCGTGGAATCCTCGGTCATCGGGGCGCTGGCGGCGGTGACGGCGTCGTGGTGGAAGGGGCGCATGACGCGCGACGTCTGGGAGACCTGCCTGCGCCAGACCCTGTCGGTCAGTTGCATGTTCCTGTGGATCATTCTGGCGGCGCTGGCCTTTGGCGCCATTTTCGACGGGCTGCGAGCGGTGGATTTCGTGCGTCGGCTGTTTCTCGAGGAGATGGGGCTGAACCGCTGGGAGGTGCTGATCCTGATGCAGGTCAGTTTCATCCTGATGGGCACCTTTCTGGACGATACCGCCATGCTGGTCATCGTCGCGCCGCTCTATGTGCCGATCGTCGGTGCGCTCGACTTCAATCTGGTGTGGTATGGTGTGCTCTACACGATCACCTGCCAGATTGCCTACATGACGCCGCCCTTTGGCTATAACCTGTTCCTGATGCGGGCCATGGCGCCGCGCGAGGTGTCGCTGGCCGACATCTATCGTTCGATCGTGCCGTTTGTCGGCGTGATGGTGCTGGGGTTGGCGCTGATCATGGTCTTTCCGCAGATCGCGCTGTGGCTGCCCGGCGTGCTGATGAACTGAAGAAGAAACAACCACCCCAACAGAGGAAAAGACAATGACGACGACAAGACGCAAGTTCCTGACCTCGAGCGCCCTTGCCGGGGCCGCGACGCTGGCCGCGCCCGCGGTCCACGCCCAGTCGACCATCCGCTGGCGGTTGCAGACCTATGCCGGTGCGGCGCTGGGCGAGCATGTGGTGAAACCGGCGGTCGACCTGTTCAACGCCATGGCCGGCGACGAGATGCAGATCGACCTCTATTACGCCGACCAGCTGGTGCCGACGGGCGAGCTGTTCCAGGCGATGCAGCGCGGCACCATCGACGCGGTGCAGTCGGATGACGACAGCATGGCCTCGCCGACCGAGGTGACGGTGTTCGGCGGCTATTTCCCGCTGGCCAGCCGCTATTCGCTGGACGTGCCCGCGCTGTTCAACGACTGGGGTCTGAACGAGATCTGGGGCGAGGAATACGCCCGGGTCGGGGTCAAGCATATCTCGGCCGGGTCGTGGGATCCGTGTCACTTCATCACCTCGTCGCCGATCACCTCGCTGGCGGAACTGCGCGGCAAGCGGGTGTTCACCTTCCCGACCGCGGGCCGGTTCCTGGCGCAGTTCGGCGTGGTGCCGGTGACGGTGCCATGGGAGGATGTGCAGATCGCCCTGCAAACCCGCGAAATCGACGGCGTGGCCTGGTGCGGCGCGACCGAGGCCTACACCGTGGGCTGGGCCGATGTCACCAGCCACTTCCTGACCAACAACATCTCGGGCGCGTGGATCGGGCATTTCTTCTCGAACATGGACCGCTGGAACGAACTGTCGCCGCGGCTGCAGAACCTGGTCTCGACCTGCTTCGAGCAATCGCATTACTACCGCCAGCACTGGTACTGGGCAGGCGAGGCGCGGTTCCGCACCGAGGGGACCAAGCTGGCACTGACGGCGATTCCGGATGCGGAATGGGCGACCGTCGAGGCCGCGGCGCGGGTGTTCTGGGACGAGATCGGAGCCGAAAGCGAGGTGAAGGCGCGCGTGGTGCAGATCTTCAAGGACTACAACGCCGCGATGGACCGCGCCGGGCGGCCGTATCGCTATTCGTGAGGGCAAAGCGGGGGGCCAGCCCCCCGCACCCCGCCAGGGGGGGCACGCCCCCCCTGGAACCCCCGTGAGTATTTTTCGGCAAGATGAAGGGGCGGCCCGAGGGCTGCCGGGATGAGGAAACAGATGTCCGGGATGTTGACGTTGGAGTCGCTGGCCGCCGCCTTTGAGGCAGGCGAGATCGATACCGTGGTGGTGGCCGCGCCCGACGTGCAGGGGCGGCTGATGGGCAAGCGGTTCCACGCCGCGCATTTCCTGAACCACGGTTGGGAAGAAACCCATTGCTGCAATTACCTCCTGACCGTGGACATGGAGATGACTCCGGTGCCCGGCTTTGCCAGCGCGAGTTGGGAAAAGGGATACGGCGATTACGTCATGAAGCCCGATCTGGCGACGCTGCGCCGGGTGCCCTGGCTGCCGGGCACCGCGCTGGTGCTGTGTGACCTGCTGGACCATCACACGCACGAGGAGGTGGCCGTGTCGCCCCGCGCGATCCTCAAGCGCCAGATCGCCCGCGCCCGCGCCATGGGGTTTGACGCCATGATGGCGACCGAACTGGAATTCTATGTCTTCGAGAATTCCTATGAGCAGTTGCGCGATCAGGGAATGCGCGACCTGAGGCCGATCAGCGCCTATAACGAGGATTACCACATTTTCCAGACCACCAAGGAAGAGCCCCTGATGCGCGCGTTGCGCAACGGGCTTTATGGTGCCGGGATCGCCGTGGAGAACACCAAGGGCGAGGCGGATGCCGGGCAGGCCGAGGTCAACGTGCGCTATGCCGATGCGCTGACCACGGCGGACCAGCACACGATCATCAAGCAGGCCACCAAGGAAATCGCCCATGCCCATGGCAAGTCGGTGAGCTTCATGGCCAAGTACGACCATACAAAGGCCGGATCGTCGAGCCATGTGCACCAGTCGCTCTGGGGGCTGGATGGCACCGCCGCTTTCGCGGACAAGACGGACCCGAACGGCATGTCGGCGGTGATGAAGCAGTTCCTCGCCGGGCAACTGGCCCATGCACGCGAAATCACGATCTTTCTGGCGCCCTGGGTCAACAGCTACAAGCGCTTCTGCATCGGCCTGTTCGCGCCGACCAAGGCCGTCTGGTCGGCGGACAATCGCACGGCGGGGTTCCGTGTCTGCGGCGCGGGCACCAAGGCGGTACGGGTCGAATGCCGCATCGGCGGCGCCGACCTGAACCCCTATACCGCCTGCGCGGCCTTGCTGGCGGCCGGGCTTGACGGGATCGAGAAGGGAATGGCGCTGGAGCCCGAGTTGAAGGGCGACGGCTATTCCGCCAAGGGGGTGCGAGAAATCCCGCATACGCTGCGCGAGGCGGCGGATCTGGCGGCGGGGTCCGAATGGCTGCGCTCGGCCCTGGGGGATCAGGTCGTCGACCATTACGTCCACGCCGCGCGCTGGGAAATCAGCGAAACCGACCGCGTGGTGACCGATTGGGAATTGAAGCGCGGGCTGGAGCGGGCGTAAGCCCCCACCGCATGGATAACGGCGCCGGATGGGCGCGAGAGGTGATGCGATGACCAAGATGATCCAATGTATCTCGCCCGTGGACGGGCGGGTCTATGCCGAGCGTCCGGCCCTGACGCTGGAGGCTGCAAAGGCCGCCGTCGCCCGCGCCAAGGCGGCGCAAAGGGACTGGGCCGCCCTGCCGCTGGCCGAGCGCATCGCGCGGGTCAAGGCGGGGGTGGCGGCGCTGAATGCCGACAAGCCGCGCATCGTCGAGGAACTGGCGTGGCAGATGGGCCGCCCGACGCGCTATGGCGGCGAATTCGGCGGGGTCAACGACCGCACCGCCTATATGGCCGAGATCGCCGAGGCGACGCTGGCGCCGACGATGGTCGAGGACAGCGACCGGTTCCGCCGCTATCTGGCGCGCGAACCGGTCGGCGTGGTGTTTGTCATCGCGCCGTGGAATTACCCTTATCTCACCTCGATCAACACCATCGTTCCGGCGCTGATTGCTGGGAATTCGGTGGTGCTGAAGCACGCGACGCAAACGCTGGTGGTGGGCGAGCGTCTGGCGGAGGCGTTTCATGCGGGCGGCGTTCCAGCGGATGTGTTCCAGAATGTGGTGCTGGACCATGCGACGACCGAGGCGCTGATCGGGGCGAAATCCTTCGGCTTTGTGAACTTTACCGGCTCGGTGGCGGGTGGGGCGGCCATCGAGCGCGCGGCGGCGGGCACCTTCACCGGCACCGGGCTGGAACTGGGCGGCAAGGATCCGGGCTATGTGCGCGCCGATGCCGATCTGGATGCGGCGGTCGACAGCCTGATGGACGGCGCGATGTATAACGCCGGTCAGTGCTGCTGCGGGATCGAGCGGATCTATGTGCATGAATCGCTCTATGATGCCTTCGTGGAAAAGGCGGTCGCCTGGGTCAAGGCGCTGAAACTGGGCAACCCGTTCGACCCCGCCACCACCATCGGCCCGATGGCCAACGTCCGTTTCGCCCGCACCGTGCGCGCGCAAATCGCCGAGGCGGTGGCGGCGGGCGCAAAGCCGCTGATAGACCCCGCGCTGTTCCCGGAAGATGACGGCGGCGCCTATCTGGCACCGCAGATTCTGGTCAACGTCGATCATTCCATGCGGGTGATGATGGAGGAATCCTTCGGCCCCGTCGTTGGCATCATGAAGGTCTCGGGCGACGAGGAAGCCATCCGGCTGATGAACGACTCGCCCTATGGCCTGACCTGTTCCTTGTGGACGCAGGACCCGGACGCAGCGGCCGAGATCGGCGCGCGGCTGGAAACCGGCACGGTCTACATGAACCGCTGCGATTATCTGGACCCGGCCCTGTGCTGGACCGGCTGCAAGGACACGGGGCGCGGTGCGGCCCTGTCGGCGCTGGGCTATCATTCGGTCACGCGGCCGAAATCCTATCACATGAAGAAGGTGACGAAATGAGCGTTCCCAACAGGAACTGGTCCTATCCGACCGCGATCAAGTTCGGCGTGGGGCGGATTGGCGAACTGGCGGATCACTGCAAGGCGACCGGCATCCATCGCCCGCTTCTGGTGACCGACCGCGCGCTGGCGGCGCTGCCGATCACGGCGCAGGCGCTGGATGTGCTGGCGGCGGCGGGGCTGGGCCGGGCGGTGTTTTCCGGCGTTGACGCCAACCCGACCGAGGCCAACATGGTCGAGGGGATCGCCGTCTACAAGGCGGGTGGGCATGACGGGGTGATCGCCTTTGGCGGCGGCTCGGCGCTGGATCTGGGCAAGATGATCGCGCTGATGGCGCATCAGCGGGCGGATCTGTCGGTCTGGGATCTGGAGGATATCGACGACTGGTATACCCGCGCCGATTCGTCGAAAATCGCGCCGGTGATTGCCGTGCCGACGACGGCAGGCACAGGGTCCGAGGTGGGCCGCGCGGGCGTGCTGACCAATTCGGCAACCCACAAGAAAAAGATCATCTTCCATCCCGGGCTGATGCCAAAGGTCACGATCTGCGACCCGGCGCTGACGGTGGGCATGCCGCGCTTCATCACCGCAGGCACCGGGATGGATGCGCTGGCGCATTGCCTTGAGGCCTTTTGCAGCCCCTTCTATCACCCGATGTCGCAGGGCATCGCGCTGGAGGGCATGCGGCTGGTGTTCGAAAACCTGCCCACGGTTTATGCCGAACCGGGCAATCTGGAGGCTCGCGCGCACATGATGTCGGCGGCGGCCATGGGTGCGGTGGCGTTCCAGAAGGGGCTGGGGGCGATCCACAGCCTCAGCCACCCGATTGGCGCGGTCTATAACACCCATCACGGCACCACGAACGCCGTGGTCATGCCGATGGTGCTGGACATGAACCGCCCGGCGATCGAGGACCGCATCGCGCGTGCCGCCGCCTATCTCGGCATCGCGGGCGGGTTCGACGGCTTCCGGGCCGCCGTGATGGATCTGCGCGCCACGCTGGCGATTCCGGCCAATCTGACGGCCCTGGGCGTGACGAACCCCGATCTGGACACGCTGACCGAAATGGCGCTGGAGGATCCGTCCTGCGGCGGCAACCCGGTGGAGATGACGCGCGAGAACACCCGCGCGCTGTTCGAGGCGTGTCTGTAAGGAAAAGCGAGGGGGGCATTCTGCCCCCCTCGTGCTAAGCGCTCATCCCCTCGGGGCGTTTGCCATCCGCGGCGCGGTCTGTCGGCCCTTGCGCCCCCGGTGACACTGGCTATAACCCCCCTCAATTTGCGCGCCGCCCGGGCAGGGCTGGCGCGATCATGCGCGCACGGGGTCCGACATGCCGAAAAGAACCGATATCTCCTCGATCATGATCATCGGTGCGGGGCCCATCGTGATCGGGCAGGCCTGCGAGTTCGACTATTCCGGCGCGCAGGCATGCAAGGCATTGCGCGAGGAAGGGTACCGTGTGATCCTGGTCAACTCGAACCCGGCCACGATCATGACCGATCCGCAACTGGCCGATGCCACCTATATCGAGCCGATCACCCCCGAGGTTGTCGCCAAGATCATCGAAAAGGAACGCCCCGACGCGTTGCTGCCGACGATGGGCGGGCAGACAGCGCTGAACACGGCGCTGGCGCTCGATGACATGGGGGTGCTGGAGAAATTCGGCGTGACGATGATCGGCGCCAAGCGCCACGCCATCGAAATGGCCGAAGACCGCAAGCTGTTTCGCGAGGCCATGGACCGCATCGGCCTGGAGAACCCCAAGGCGACCATCGTGTCGGCGCCCAAGGTCAACGGCCGCTATGATGTGAAGGCCGGGGTGGCGCAGGCGCTGGAGGCGCTCGATTACGTCGGCCTGCCCGCGATCATACGCCCTGCCTTTACGCTCGGCGGTACCGGCGGCGGCGTGGCCTATAATCGCGATGATTACGAGGCCATCGTGAAATCGGGGCTAGAGGCCAGCCCGGTCGCGCAGGTGCTGGTGGATGAATCCCTGCTGGGCTGGAAGGAATACGAGATGGAGGTGGTCCGCGACACGGCGGACAACGCGATCATCGTCTGTTCCATCGAAAACGTCGACCCGATGGGCGTGCACACCGGTGACAGCATCACCGTCGCCCCGGCGCTGACGCTGAC
>ERZ761602.5457-NODE-5457-length-15069-cov-4.227721_pt1 | contig 15069 bp, 12 predicted proteins | sample MGYA00512165_ERZ761602 | MGnify/ENA primary metagenome ERZ761602 (study PRJEB28899, sample SAMN02445085) | bioreactor sludge metagenome | biome: EBPR sludge; isolation source: Thorneside wastewater treatment plant | place: Australia: Brisbane, Thorneside...
ACGTGTAGTCGACCACGGGATACTCGCTCGCCGCTGCGCGGTAGCGATCGGTGCGGCCGATGATGTGGGCCGTGAGCGTTCCGCCGCCCGAACCGCCGGTCACGTACATGCGATCCTTGTCCACGAAGGCCAGAGCGGCGAGATAGTCGGCCGCGGCTTCGAATTCCGGATAGTCCACGCCGGGGAAGGCCTTGTCCGTCGCCTGCGCGAATGCCTCGCCGTAGCTGGTCGAGCCGCGCGGGTTGATGTAGGCGACGACGTAGCCCTTTCCGGCCATCACCTCGTGGCGATAATCCCAGCGCGGGCCGAAGTAGAGATGCGGGCCGCCGTGGATGCTGAGGATCAGCGGATATTTGCGGGCGGGATCGAAACCGGGGGGCTTCACGAGCCAGCCCGCGATCTCCACGTTTTCGACCTTGAACGTGAAGGGTTCGATGGTGGATGGCGTGCGGGTGCTGAGGAAATCTTCGCTGAGACGAGTGATACGGTGCGTGCCGGGTTTTCCGACCTTGCCGGCGGCGATGTCGCCGGGGGTGCGTTCGTCGGCGGTGGTGATGACGAAGGCGCCGTTCGGGGCAACCGAGAAGCCTGCGCCCCAGACGTAGGCGAGTGCCCAGCTTCCGAGTTTTTCGGCGATCGGCTGGATGCGCCCGTCGAGGCCGAAACGGGCGAGGCGCGAAATGCCGCGATCGTCGTAGTTGGCGAAGACGGCGCGGCTGTCTGCCGACCATTGCAGGCCGCTGACGGGTCGATCGAGCGGCGCGGAGAGGATTTTCATCGTGCCGCCGCCGACCGGTACGACCGCGAGCCTGGGGTCCTGATGATTGAGCGGGCTTCGCTCCGTTCTGAGGAACGCGAGCCAGCGCCCGTCCGGAGAGATCGCGCCGCGAGCTTCTCCGCCGGGCAGGCTGGTCAGCTGCTGAACGGCGCCGCTTTGCGTGTCGACGCTGTAAACATCGCTTTCGCGCGGCGTGTAATCCGCTTCGTGCGCGGTATGCGCCGAGGTGACGAGGAAGCGGCCGTCAGGGGACCATGACAGCGAGCCGGCGACGCCGAGCGGCCCGCCGAACAGCGCCTCGCCGTGCGTGAGGCGGCGCACCTCGCCGGTGGCGACGGTAGCCACGAACACGTCGTGCGTCTCGTTCCCGATGAGGCCCGCGCCGTCGAAACGGAAACGCAACCGCTCCGTGATGAACGGCTGCGGCTGCCAGTTCGCGCCCTCCGGCGACTTCTCGACCGTGCCGAGCGTCGGGGCCGGCGCGGAGACCTTCATGACGAAGGCGATGCGCGCGCCGTCTGGCGACCATGCAACGCGAGAGGGATTGGCCGGCAGCGTCCCGATACGACGCCTTGTGCCGTCCGCTGGCGAGAGGACATAGATCTGGCGCGCCTCGTCGGTGGCGTCCGAAAGTGCGACGAAGGCGAGCGCACGCCCATCGGGCGACCAGCGCGGCTCGGCGACGTCATCCGCCTCACCGCTTGCGGCGCGCTGTGATTTGCCTGCGAAATCCGAAAGCCAGAGCTGGCTGCGATAGATGTCGGCCTTCGGGTCCATCCATTCCTTGAGATAGGCGACCGTTTTTCCATCCGGCGAAAGAGCCGGGTTCATCGCATACGCGATGCCGAACAGGTCGGTCGCGCTGATGGGCTGCTTGGCGAATGCCGTTGAAATCGCGGCAGCGGTCAACGCTGCGCCGATCATGATCGGCTTTGCTTTCTGAAATATCACGTTTCTCACCCCTACCCCGCAGGCTTCATCCAACACCTGAATCTTCATGTTGTTTCATCTGATATATTTCTTTACGGTCCCTGACGAGAGGGAATGCGGACCGTAAGGATGCGCGCAAGGGAAGGGACAGAACACCCGTCATGACAGGCCAGGTTTCCATTAAAAGACGGCACCTCGCGGGCATTGTGATGGGCAATGTGCTCGAATTCTACGATTTTACGGTGTTCGGCTTCTTCGCGCTGCAGATCAGCCGCAACTTCTTTCCGACCGACGACGCGTTCAGCGGGCTTCTGCTCGCGCTCGCCACCTTCGGCGTCGGTTTTCTCGGCCGCCCCGTAGGCGCGCACTACATCGGGCGCTATGGCGACAGGGTGGGCCGCAAACCGGCGATGCTGCTGAGCTTTTCGCTGATGGGCGGCGCGCTGCTGGTGATCGCGCTGACCCCGCCGCATCACATGATCGGCGTTGCGGGCGCTGTCATCGTCGTGATCGCCCGGCTGGTGCAGGGGTTCGCGATCGGCGGCGAGGTCGGGCCGACGACCGCGATGCTGATCGAGGCCGCGCCGCGCGGCCGGAAAGGCATGTATGGCGGCTGGCAGATCGCGAGCCAGGGCATGGCGATCCTGCTCGCCGGAGGCGTCGGCCTCACCATTTCATCGCAGCTGCCGCCTGCGGACGTGGACGCATGGGGCTGGCGCGTGGCGTTGCTTCTGGGCGCCGCATTGCTGCCGCTCGGCTTCTGGCTGCGCCGAACGCTGCCGGAAACCCTGCCCGAAGACGTCGCGGCGGCGGATCATCAGCCTGCGCAATCCGCAAGCCTCAGCTTCATTTCGCTGGGGATCGTGCTGATCCTTTCGGGCACGGTGGTCAACTACACGCTCCAGTACCTGACGACCTACGCGATCACGACACTGGCACTCGATCCGGTGACGGCGTTTGCCTCCACCTCGGTTGTCGGCGGATGCCTGATGCTGTTCGGCCTCGCGGGCGGTTTCCTGTCGGACTTCACCGGCCGCAAACCGATGGTGATCCTGCCCCGCATCCTGCTGCTTGTGCTCGCCTATCCGGTGTTTTCAAACCTTGTGGCGGCACCCAGCGAGCAAGGCCTGCTGATCGGTGCCGCGATGCTGGCCGCGCTTTACGCGCTCAGCACGGCAGCCGCGAACGTCAGCGTCGCCGAAGGGCTGCCGCGCGCGCAGCGCAGCCGGCTTTACGCGCTGATCTACTCGATCGCCGTCGCGGTTTTCGGCGGCACGACGCAGTTCATCATCGCCGCGCTCATCAAGTGGACGGGCAATCCGGTGGCGCCAGCCTGGTGCATGGTGGCCGCCAGCATCGCGGCGATCGCGGTGGCCTTCGCGATGCGCGAAACGGTCGGCGAACGCCGCCGCTTCCGCGAACCGAAGGCCCTTGCGGAAGGCGCGGGCGCCTGACGGCTCAGATCGGGAGGAGCGTCTCGGCAAGCGCACGCCAGTAGCGCACGCCGAGCGGCAGCACCGCATCGTTGAAATCGTAGCGGGCGTTGTGGACGCTGAGACCGTGGCGTCCTTCGGTGCCATTGCCCACGAGCACGAAGCAGCCGGGCTTTTCGGTGAGGTAGCAGGCGAAGTCCTCGCCGCCCATCGTCGGCTCTTCGAGGTCGACGACGTTCGCCTCGCCGACAAGGCCCACCATCACCGCGCGCGCCTTTTCGGCGAGTGCGGCATCGTTGATGAGCGCCGGGAAGCCGACCTGATAGTTGATCTCGGCCTGTGCGCCGAAGCTTGCCGCCACGCCCTGCGTGATCTGGTGGACGAGCGCTTCGGCCTGCTTACGCGCGGGTTCGCTCAGCGCGCGGACCGTGCCTACCATCCTTACATCGTCTGCGATGACGTTGAACGCCGAGCCGCCCATGATCTCGCACACGGACACGACGACAGGTTCGGCGGGGCTGAAGAAACGGCTGGAGATGGTTTGCAGTGCGCCGATCACCTGCGCCGAGACCATGATGGGATCGATACCTAGGTGCGGCCGCGCCGCATGGCAGCCCTTCCCGACGATCCTGATCTCGAACCGGTCGGCCGCCGCATAGATGACACCCGGCTTGATGCCGAAGCTTCCGGCCGCGATGCCCGGCCGGTTGTGGATGCCGAAGATCGCCTCCATCGGAAACCGCGCGAACAGGCCGTCGCGCATCATCGCAAGCGCACCTGCGTCGCGGTGCGTGCTGCCCGGCACGGCCATGCCGAGCGCCTCTTCGGCGGGCTGGAAAACGAGGTAGATCGTGCCCGCGAAGTTGCGGGTGGCGCAGAGTTCGCGCGCGGCGCCGAGCAGCATGACCGTGTGCCCATCATGCCCGCAGGCGTGCATCACGCCGGGGTTTTGCGACGTATGCGCCTCGTCGCTGTCTTCATGGATCGGCAGCGCGTCCATGTCCGCCCGAAGCCCGATGGCGCGGTCGCCCGGCTTCCCACGGACCACGGCGACAAGCCCGGTGCCGCCGATGCCGCGGTGGAGTTCATCGACACCGAAGGCGAGCAGCTTTTCGGCAACGAAGTCGGATGTCTGCAGCTCGGCAAAGCCCAGCTCCGGGTGGGCGTGAATATGGTGCCGCCAGCGGGCGAGCTCCGAAGGGGCGGTGTGCGCGTCTGCCGTCATTTCCGGCGGGTTATGGCACAGATCACGTCCTCGATCACATTTTCCGCCATCGCATAGAGCTGATCGGTCGTCCGGTTCTGCACCGGGTGCGGCACGAAGATCGAGGCGCCATCGAAACCGATCGTTTCACACTGACCGGCGAAGGCGCTGCGAAACTCTTCGGTGAGCACGCTGACGCCGGGCACGCCGCGCGCATCGAGATCGTTGAGGTCGTGGGTCGAGCAGGACGTGCAGGAGCCGCAATCGGAAAGCGCGACGACGACCACGTCCGCCTCCTCGGCGATCTCCTGAAGCATCTCCACGGGTGCGGTGCGCGTGTTCGTCGGCTTCTTCCAGCGCTTTGTGGCGACGCCGCGTTCCTCGAAAAGCTGCTCCAGCCGATCGATGAACTCGTCTCCGCGCATCTTGCCGATATCCATCAGCGCCACGGTGATATCATCGAGCGACCACGGCGGTGTGCGGCGCGCACGGCGGACGGGCGCGGCTTCCGCTGTCGGGTCGCGAAGCACGGTTGTGGTGCTCACAGGGCGATCCTCCTTGTCACGGGTTGCGATTCGTGGCGGAAGCGGCCCCCGGTCCAGCCGCCGCAGATCGCCGAATACAGGCCCGCCTGCCCGCCTGCGCGCACGATGAGCAGGCCTTCGGGCCAGAACTTGTTCACCATCTCGCCCGCGCGATCGGCGGCGATGCCTTCACCGACGCCCTGCGCGCCGAAAACCAGCTCCGCGCCCGGGCGGACCATTTCCGCGTGAAGCTCGGCCGTGATGCGCGCGCGGTCCCACCCCGCATTGCGGAAGATCGCGTAATGCTCGGGCGAGAGGACCAGCATGGCGTTGGTGAACTCGGCCAGTTTGGGATGCCCGACCGCCAGCAGGGACATGGCGAGCGATTTCGCCATCTGTTCGGGCGTGGCGGAGCGTTGATCGACGACGCCCTGAATGCCGTCCCCCTGAAACAGCGTGACGGCATTCTCCCCGCGCTCCAGCCCGCGCGCGACCGAGAGCGGCTCCCAGCTCGGGTCCGTCTCGTCCTCGGCGAAGCAGAACGTGTATTTGCCCGGGCCGCCGAGCGTCGACCGGTCGAGATCGCCCGGTATACCGCCGCCGACGTTGCGGATGATGAGCTGCAAGGCCCGGCCGATGGTCGCGTTGGCGCGGTTGCCCTGGCCGAGCGCGTTCATGCCCCAGTTCATGCCGATACGCTTGGCTATGGGTCCGTTCACGACGATGATCGGCCCCGAAAAACAGGTCGTGCACAGCAGCCCGTGCATGGTGAAGACCGGCTCCAGCGCGGCTTCGACCGCGGCGATCACGACCGGCATGTATTCCGGCTTGCAGCCCGCCATGACGGCGTTGATGGCGATTTTCTCGATCGTGACGGGCGAGAGATTGGGCGGGACGCGCCCGACGACTTCGTGCTTGTCGCGCCGGGTGCCGCCGAGCATCCGCAGGATCCGCTCGTCGGTGGGCGGAATAACCGGAAGGCCGTCCGTCCACCCGCGCTCGAAGGCCGCCTCCAGCGGGTCTTCGAAGCCGGTGATCACGATCTTGCGGGATTCGAGGCCGGAATCGCCGAAACGGGCGACAAGATGCTCATAGACCCCCGGCTCGCGGCTTTTCGAACCGCAGCCCGGCTGGAACGCGCGCAGATCCTCGCCGAGATCGGCAAGCCCCGTGATGCGGCGCCATTCCGCCCGATCCCAGCCGAAAACCCGGTCCGTTTCCCTGCCATCCGCGAATTTGAGCAGGGTGGGCGTGACTTCGATGTCGTCGTGAAAGGACTGTTCCAGCGTCGAATCGTCGATGGCGAGCGGGGAGAAGAAGGCCGGATCGTCCTGTACGAAAACGGTCGCCTGCCCCGTTTCAACGAGCCGCGCGATCAGAGGCTGCAGGAGAGTGCAGGTTTCGCAGGCTTTTTTCACATATATCTTGAACGAAACAGCGCTTTCCATGATGTCGTGCGCTTTGTCTTCCACCCCAATGCTCATTCCATATTCCATTGTAATGAATGATATTTTCTTGATTGAGGCGATTTTCGGGAAGCACGCCGTCAGGGTCAATAAGATATATCAAAATCAAATTCTCTGAAATTTCCTAGCATCTGATTGACGCGCGTTCAACTGATATATAAGTTGCAGCCAACGATTAGAGCTAAAGTTGGCAAAGAGGGGGTGAAAATGAGGGAATCCGGAACACTGAAGGTGGGAACGGCGCTTGCGACAGTGCTCGCGGGGCTAACGGCGGCGGCGCCAGCCCATGCGCAGTCGGCAGAAACAAGGCCTGTCGCGTACGAAGAGATCGTCGTCACCGCGACGCGGCGCGCTCAGGCCCTCTCGGACGTTCCGCTCAGCATCGCCGCCTTCGATCAGGAGATTTTCGACAAGAAGGGCGCCAAGTCGATCGAGGACATGGTGCGAATGACGCCCGGCCTCAGCTTCCAGCAGGACACCGGCGGCTTCACGCAGCAGATCGCCATCCGCGGCATCAAGTCCAACGTCGGCGCGCAGACGACGGGCATCTATATCGACGGCACGCCGATCCAGGTGCGCTCGCTCGGTGTCGCCACGACCAACTTCTATCCGACGCTCTTTGACCTGGAGCGTGTCGAGGTGCTGCGCGGGCCGCAGGGAACGCTGTTCGGCGCGGGCTCGCAGGGCGGCGCGATCCGCTTCATCACACCGCAGCCGTCGTTTGACGGCGAGATGGACGTCTATGCGCGCGGCGGCGTGCAGATCACCGAAGGCGGCGGGGTCGGCTACGAGATCGGTGCGGCGTTCGGTGGGCCGATCAGCGAGAACGTCGCGTTCCGCGTGAGCGGCTATACGCGGCGCGACGCGGGCTATGTCGACCAGGTCAATCGCTTCAGCGGCGATATCGTGGACAAGAACATCAACAGTCAGCAGCGCACCTCGATGCGCGCGGCGCTCGCGTTCAGGCTGAGCGACGAACTGACCGTCACACCGTCGTTCTTCATGGAGATCGACAAGGCGGACGATCGCGGCTTTTTCTGGGAGAGCTATTCGGATCCCAAAAAGGGCCGCTTCCTGAGCGCGTGGAACAAGCAGCCCTTCAAGGATGAAGTGTATCTGCCCGCGCTCAATATCGAATGGAAGGGGGAGGCTGTCGAGGTCATCTCGGAAACCTCTTACTTCCGGCGCAACTTCCGGCGCTCGCTGGATTTCTCCACGTACACGCCGCAGTTCTTCGGCATTCCGCTCGCGCCGTTCGACTATCAGTCGGAAAGCATCCTGACGCCGAAGCAGAAGCAGTTCACGCAGGAATTGCGCGTGCAGTCGGCCGATCCCGATGCGCGGCTGAAATGGGTGTTCGGCGCGTTCTATCAGCGCTCGCCGTTTTCGAACCTGCAGCTCGTCGTCGACCCGCAGCTTCCGGCGCTGACGACGTCGCAAGGGTGGACCATGCTGAACTTCTGGGGCAGCAACCTCATCGGCGACCTCAGCTTCAGCGGCGATACCAATGCGCTCGACAAGCAGATCGCGGGCTTCGGACAGATCGACTACGAAATCGTCGATGGCCTCACCGCAACGGTGGGCGCGCGGTATTCGAAGACCAAGTTCAGCTTCACGAATGTCGGCCGGGGTCCGCTCTCGAACGGAGCCACGACCAGCGGCAAATCGTCGGAAACGCCGTTCACGCCGAAGTTCGCGCTCTCCTACAAGCCGGGCGCGGGCGACCTCGTCTACGCAAGCGCCTCCAAGGGATATCGCATCGGCGGCGCCAACCGCACGGCGCTGCCACCGGTCGCCAACTGCCTCGCGAACCTGCAGCAGCTTGGGTACGATTCCGTGCCGCCTACCTTCAAGTCCGACACGCTGTGGACCTATGAACTCGGCACCAAGAACAGCTTCGCGGACGGCCGCGTGCGGGTGGAGCTGACCGGCTTCTATTCGCGCTGGAAGGACATCCAGCGCAGCGTCAGCCTTTCGGCGTGCGGGGGCAGCTTCATCGGCAATGCCGGCGAGGCGGTTTCGAAGGGCTTCGATTTCAGCGTCGGCGCGCAGCTCTCCGACAGCGTCTCGCTGAACCTTGCCGGCGGCTACACCGACGCCAAGCTCGACGAGACGATCTTCGGCAGCCGCAACACGTCGACCACGCCGCCGACACCGCGCACGATCGTATCGAAGGGGGATTCGCTCGGTGTTCCCGCGTTCACGCTCTCCGCGGGCGCGCAGTACGACGGGACGCTGATGGGCAGGGATTTCTATGTGCGGGCCGACTATGCCTACACGTCGAAGGTCTCCGGCCTTACGCCCGGCCGCAACCCGGCAAACGTGCTCGCCTATGATCCCGACCTTGTCCGCGACGATGCCGTGAGCCTCGTTTCGCTCCGCACCGGTATGCAGATGGGCGATGCGGACGTCTCGCTGTTCGTCGACAACCTGCTCGATCAGGCGCCGACGATCAGCCGGTATCACGAAGCGGTCGGCATCGACGCGTTCTTCCAGACGACGGTGCGTCCGCGCACATTCGGGCTGACGGTGACCTACCGGCGATAGATGGGATTTCGCCGATGCGAAACCAGTTGACCGGCGGGTTGCCGCTGCGCGGACTTTTCACAGCCGCCGCGCTGCTGCTGCTTGCCGGTCAACCCTCCCTGCCCGCGCTGGCAAACGACGGCGCGGTGCTGGCCCTTGTCGGCGGAACGGTATTCGACGGCACGGGCGCGCCGGCACGGCAGGCAACGGTGATCGTGGCGGGGGACCGGATCCGCGCGGTCGGCCCGCACCTCGCGGTGCCAAAAGGGGCAACGATCATCGATGTGAGCGGCAAGGCCATTCTGCCGGGGCTGTTCGATCTTCACACGCATTGGACACCCGAGGGAGAGCCCAGGACGACACCGCAGATCGCCGCTGCGTATGTCGCCGCGGGGGTGACGACGGTTTTCGATTTCCACCAGCAGCCCGAAAGCTTCGAACCGCGCCGGAAATGGCTTGCCTCGCTCATAGCGCCGCATGTCCAGTTTGTTGCGCGGATCAGTACGCCCGGGGGGCACGGCGCCGCGTGGGGCGATCAGAACACGACGATCTGGATCAACAGCCCGCAGGCCGCACGCGCGGCCGTGGAAAGGCTGAAGCCCTACAAGCCCGATGCGATCAAGATCTTCACCGACGGCTGGCGCTACGATCTGTTCCCCGACAACAGCAGCATGGACGAGAAGACCCTGCACAGTCTTGTCGCAGCCGCCCACCTCGCGGGCTGGCCTGTGCTGACGCACACGGTGACCGTGGACCGCGGCCTCGCCGCGGCGCGGGCGGATGTCGATGTCATCGCACATGCCTTGCAGGATCGGCCGATCGACCGCGCGGCCATCGGGCAGTTTTCCGGGCACGCCACGGGCCTTGCGCCGACACTCGCAGTATACGAGCCGGGGAAATACGCTCCCGATGCGCCGTTCGACGAAAAGCAAACCCGCCAATTCGCCCGCAAGTTCGAAACGGCATCGCACAATGTCCGGAAGATGCACGCCGCCGGTATCCCTATCGGCGTCGCCACGGATTCCGGCATGACCAACATCCGCCACGGCGTATCGACGCAGCGCGAACTGGAACTGCTGGTGCAGGCCGGCCTTACGGCCTCCGAAGCGCTTGTCGCGGCAACGTCAACGAGCGCGCGGCTGGTGAAGCTCGATCATGACCGCGGTACCATCGCGCCGGGGCAGCGCGCGGATCTTCTGGTGGTGGATGGAAAGCCGTGGCAGCGGATCACCGATATTTACCGCGTGAACAGGGTGCTCATCGACGGGCGCCTGATCTTCGGCGAGGGCGCGCCCGGCGTTTCGCAGGAGACTGTCGCCACGTATCTGCCCCCCGTTTCCGTGCAACCGCTGATCGACGATTTCGAGCGTCCCGATGGTCGCACCGCGCTCGATACCGTGCGCCTCGACACCTTTGATGGCGGCGTTGATCGCTCGTCTCTGATCACGCAGATCGTGCCGGGCGGCACGAAGGGCCACATCCTGCAGCTTGCAGGCCGCATGTCTGCGAAAGATGATGCGTTTGTCGGGGTGATCTTTCCCCTGTCACGCGGCTCCGTAGCACCCGCCAATCTCAGCGGCTATCGCGGTTTGCGTTTCGATCTGAACGGCGAGGGGGCGTTCACGGTGCGGCTGTATGGACCGGGTTCGAACTGGGCCGCGACCATCGAGGGCAGCGCCGATTGGCAGACCATCGATCTTCCCTTCTCGCGATTGAAACCCGAGGCCGGCCGCCATGTAACGGCGCGCGCATGGGATGCCGGCGCGATATTCCAGGTGGAGATCAGCGCGACGCGGCCCGGTGGGCATAGCGTGTCGATGCAGCTTGATAATATGGCCTTCTATTAGGGCCGTTCGCCTTCACCGATCCGATCGGGGTCACCCTCGAACATCACACCTCGAATGTCACGCCCTGCGCCAGCGGCAGGCTGGTGCCGTAGTTGATCGTGTTGGTGGCGCGGCGCATGTAGGCCGTCCATGAATCCGAGCCCGATTCACGGCCGCCGCCGGTTTCCTTCTCGCCGCCGAATGCCCCACCGATCTCGGCGCCCGACGTTCCGATATTGACGTTGGCGATTCCACAATCGGAACCGCGCGCGGAAAGGAAGCGCTCGGCCTCCCGCATGTCGGTGGTGAAGATCGACGAGGACAGGCCCTGACTGACGGCATTGTTGAGCGCGATGGCATCCACAAGATTCGTGTAGCGCATCACATAGAGGATCGGCGCGAAAGTCTCCTGCAGCACCGGACCTGCAACCGATGCGGAAAAAGAAATAGCCCGAAAAGGCGCCGCCGAGTTCCCCGGTGCACCTGTCGCCATCGGTTCGCGCTTTCTGGGCATGAAGGAATTCACGTTCGCAAGCGCCTTGCCGCGGGAAATCTCGATCGGAGCATGGATCACCGGCGATGCAGTCGCGGACCTTTGGAAATCCATCGACGCTTGGGGCAAGGACACGATGGTGCGTGTCGTCATCTCACCGCAGAGCGAACACGCGTTCAGCCTTTACGGCAAGGTCCCCATGACACAGTCGGTCGCCGACCCCGGCTACCTCGACGTCTATGCCGATGAAGGCAAGGGCATCCACTCGCACATCCAGCTCGACAAGGTCGCCGCCGTCTACGCCACGGACCTGCCCTCGGAAGACCCCACACGCAGGACGCGGGGTATCAACCTCTACGATCACAACGGTCACAACATTATCGGCGTCTACGCTTCCATCATGCGGTATGATCCCGATCCGGCAGCAGTGGCGGGTTTCGAGCGGACGCGCGAGGTCATCAGACGAATGCAGCCTGCCTGCCAATGAGAGCGGTATGTGCCAGGTATCGGAGGCGCCGCCAGTTTCTCCTAGCTTACCCGAGAGCTCATGCGAGCTTACGCACGGTGATAGCATTCAACTCTTGCCATTCATTGTCAAAACGGCCGAAGCGATCCACTGTAAAATCCAAAGTTGCCATGCCTAGCTATGGCCGTGGGCGGGAAGCCTTGGCGGTTGAACATGAGTGCGCTTTGATCACAAGCTCACCGATCGTCAAAGCCAACCCACTCCATCACAACTGTGTCCATCCCGACAATCTCGCGAGACCAACCGAGCCCAAGCAGGAAGTCTAAGAGAGTGCTTTACGCGAACTGACAAGATTGCATTTGACACATAACAACTGTTGTGTTTATGAATTGCCATGTCCATGGAATTGCATGCCTCTCATGGCTGAGATCGAAACGCTGCTCGCAAAGCTTGAAATTCAGGAGCTTTACCAGCGCTATGCGCGCGCCGTCGACCGGCTCGACCGTCCGGCACTGGAAGCGCTTTATCACTCAGGCGCCGTGGAAGACCACGGCTTCTACGTGGGGCCTGTTGCCGGCTTTGTCGACCAGCACATGGCGATGGGAGCCACCTATAGGACAACGCATCACCACATCGCGCCGGCACTAATCGAAATCGAAGCCGATGTCGCGACGGCAGAAGCGTATTTTCTCGTTTACCAGCTCAGCCAGACACAAGGTGAAGACACGGACGAGATATTCGGTGGACGCTACGTCGACCGGATTGAACGGCGTGATGGAATGTGGCGTTTCACATATCGTCGTCTTGTCCTTGATTTCAGCCGTGCAGAGCCGTCGAAGCCTTGGTTTACCGACGCCTTGCGGCAGCAGTTCCGTGTCCTCGAAGGCCGCCGGGACGCCTCGGACGAAGTCTATCTGCGCCGCTCGAAACTCGCACCGACTTGATGGGAAGGGAAAGTCATGCCTGCTGAAAATCTCCTGGAAAGATCGGACATGGGGCCGGCACTCGTCATGCCGCCCTCGGATGGAGAACACCTGTGGCTCCCGCACGGCGATGGTGTGAAGGCAACCATCAAGATCAGCCCGGAAACCTTCCCAGTGAACATCGTCTCGTTCGGCACGCTGACCCTGCCGAAGGGAACCGCCTATGGCGAGCCGATCTATCATCGCGGCGACATCATCTATTTCATCGAGGAGGGTGTTGGCGAACTCGTCCTCGATGACGTCAGGTATGACGTCGCCCCCGGCTCGACAGCCTATGTCGGCCGCATGACGCGCCACGCGTTCCACAATCGCGGTGAGCGGAACCTCAGGCTCACGTGGACCAATCTACCGCCCGGACCGGAGCGGCTACTGCGCCGGATCGGCAAGCCAGCGAACGGCCCCTATCCTCATTTCAGCGATGAAGAACGCGCCATCGCCGAGGCCGTGGCCGACTGGTATGGTGGGCCGCGTGAACTGATGGGCATGGCGCATTCGAAGGGCATCTGCATAGTCATGGACCCGGAAGACGGCGCGTCCTTCTGGCAGCCGAATCCTACGGGCGGCTACATCACCGTGAAGCTGTCTCCCTACAACATACCGAGCAACATGCTCGCGTTCGGTATTCAACAGGTGGGTCCAGGCGGGCTTCTCCCAAACCATTCCCATTCCCGGAACGAGGAACTGAAATACGTATGGAAGGGGACCGGGCGCGCACGCGTGAATGGGCAGGAGGCCATAGCAGTCCCGGGAACAACGGTGTTCACCGGGCGCTGGGTTGAGCATGAATTCCAGGCGGATAGCGACGGACCGCTAACCATCACCTGGCTGATCTTTCCGGCAGGCCTTGAAAACCTGCTGACCGGGATCGGGCGCCCGCGCAAACCCGGTCAGCCGCATCCGGGCGATTTTGCTCTGCCGGACAATCTCATGGGCCTTCTCGACGAAGCAGGCTTCGGGCCCGTCTCCATTTAATCTACCGCGGGAGGACACCAGTGTTTCAGGCCATAAACCCAGATAACGTCGTCAAGCCTGTTTCCAATTACGCAAACGGGCTTCTCGTGCCGGCAGGGGAGACCCTGTATATTTCCGGTCAGGTCGGCGTCAGCGAGACCTTGCAATTCGCAGAAGGCGTCGAGGCCCAGACCCGGCTGACGTTCGAAAACATAAAGCGGATCGTAGAGGCCGCCGGCGGATCGATGCAACACATCGTCTCGATCACGCTTTACCTGAAAGACATCGCCGACGCAAAGGCGGTCAACAAGGTGCGTAATGAGGTGTTGCCGGAAGCGCCCTTTCCCACCAGTACGATGATCGGCAACTGCACGTTCGTAATGCCGCAAATCCTGGTTGAAATCAGTGCTATTGCTGTGCTCCCGTAAGGAGGATCAGGGGAGAGGCTACAACGGGAAAGCGTTGCAGATAACAACGGTTGTAATTAAAGGCTTGATCCGCCATCGGGCTGGAAGCCCGGTTAGGAATGTTGGTCAGGAGCAAGGAATTGGCGCGAGCAAAAGGCGACTACGCTGCAAAACGGGCGGACGTCGCGGCCGCGACATGGCGGGTCATAGGGCGCGAGGGGCTTGCGGGGGCGAGCCTCCGCCGGATCGCGGCGGAACTGGACAGCACGACCGGTATCCTGTCGCACTACTTCCGCGACAAGGACGAGCTGATCCTGTTTGCAATGGAGGAGCTTTACGACTGGTTTCTTGCCAGCATGGCCGAAACGGCCGCTGGCGAGAGCGATCCCGTCGCCGCGTTGAAAGCTGCCGTGACCGGGGCGCTTCCCCTCGACGAAAGGCGCTATGAAGCATGGCGCATCGTGTTCGCGTTCATGAGCCATTCCCAAGGGCGGGAGAAGCTGCGCATGCGGTATCGGCTGCTGTATGGCAAGCTGATCGACCTGATCGCGTCGCTCATCCGAAATGTCCAGAAGGCGGGCGGCATCTCTGCGGATCGCGATCCTGTCGCAGAGGCGCGGCGCCTCGTCGCGATCACGGACGGCGTGGGGTTCAGCGTGATCCTCTACCCGGAAGGCATACCAAGGGCACAGCTCGCGCCGACCGTGATCGAATACATCGAAAAGGTCGTTCTCAACTAGACGGCGGAGCGCACGCTCCCTGTCCAATCAGATGCCATGTCGTCCGGCGTGGGCAGGAGACTATTGCGACATGAAACTGGCCACCCTTGCCGACATCGAGAACATTGAGCGTAGGCCGCTCGCTGAACGTATGAACGGCATTGGAACAACATGGGACGTCATCGACGCCGCGGCCCGCAACTGGCCAAACCGCGTTGCGCTGCGAATGCTGTCGGACGATCACACCACGCCGGGCCGCGTGAACCAAGAGATAAGCTACCGCGACCTCAGGAACAGCATCGTCAGTGTCGGCGAGCAGACCGGCAAGCTCGCCTTGCGCGTCGGCGTCGCCATGCGCCGTGT
>ERZ761602.5459-NODE-5459-length-15066-cov-16.694557_pt1 | contig 15066 bp, 10 predicted proteins | sample MGYA00512165_ERZ761602 | MGnify/ENA primary metagenome ERZ761602 (study PRJEB28899, sample SAMN02445085) | bioreactor sludge metagenome | biome: EBPR sludge; isolation source: Thorneside wastewater treatment plant | place: Australia: Brisbane, Thorneside...
CGCCCGAGCCGCCCCTCGAGCCGGTACGTGCGCCCGAACGCGCCGCCGCCGAGATCGCGATCGGCGACGCCGACGCACATCGCGTCGAGCTCGTCGGGGACGGCGCGGTCGCCGTCGATCGTGAGCGTCACCGCCGGGCCGCCGCACGCGGCCTGGGCCACGAGGCCGCTAGCGAGACTTCCGACGAGGACGACGAGCCGGGACACCCACGAGGAAGATCGCACAGAGCAGCACGAGCGCGCCACCCGCGCGGCCGTGACCTCCCGCCGCACATCCGCCGGTCTCGACGCCCGGATCGGTGCCGGGATCCGTGCCCGGATCGGTGCCCGGGTCCGTGCCCGGATCCGTGCCGGGGTCCGTGCCGTCGCGCGGAATGACCGTGATGTCCATCGTCACCGTCGGGCCGAACCACGTCACGCCCTCCTGCAGGAGCTGGTAGGTCTCGTGGAAGGTCGTCGCCTCGGTGACCTCGGGCGCGCGGATGAGGAAGGTGAAGCGACCGGTCGCGCCCGGGCCGTAGTTCGAGTGATCGGCGCCGGTCGGACGGTTGGGCGCGAGCCAGTTGCCGTCGACGTAGAACGGCGACTCGCGATCCTGCGGATCCTGCGTGCCCAGGCGCGTGTCGTTCAGGCTCCACGTGACGTTCGAGGTGTTCGTGAACTCGAACCAGACGACCGCCTCCTCGCCCGACGTCATCTGCACCGGGTGCTCGGCGGCGCGGTAGGCCGCGTCGAACGCCGGCGCGCCGCCGGTGCGGACGAGATCCATGTAGTGCGCCCAGTTCCAGCCCGCGCCCGGATCGGTGTGGTCGCTGCAGTCGGGCGCGTCGCCGTGACCGTAGATGTGCTGCCGGTCCTTGGGGATGCCGTAGGAGTCGGCGAGCCACGCGGTGAGCTGCGCCGACCGCATGTACATCGCCTCGGTGTACCAGCGCGCCGGATCCTGCACGTAGCCCTCGTGCTCGATGCCGACCGAGTTGGTGTTGAAGCAGGCGTCGTGCCACGCGATGTCGCTGTCGTCGACCATCTGCGTGATCTCGCCGTCGTTCGAGCGGATCACGTAGTGGGCCGACACGCGCGCCGACGGGTTCTTGAACCACGAGATGCAACCGGCGTAGCTGCCCTGCACGGTGTGGATCACGACGTAGTTGATCTGCGCCGCGCCGCGGTTCGCGGCCTGGTAGTTGCTCGAGATGGCCGGGTTCCAGATCGAGCCCGGATAGCCGAGCGACTGCGAGACGGTGCCGAAGCGGTCGCCGGGCGGCGCGGCCTCGGGGCGCGACGAGATGACCAGCGTCTTGCCGGCGTCGTCCACGCCCTGGGTGCCGCGCACGATGTGGCCGAGCACGTCGGCGGCGAAGCCCTCGCCGGCCTCGCCACCGCCGGCGAACGCGGCGAGGGCGTCGTGCCAGCCGGCGAGCGAGCGCGGGCGGCCGCCGGTGGCGGCGGCGTGATCGAGGAGGAGCGCGGCGGCGACCTCGGTCGTCGCGCGCGCGTCGGTGCGAGCGAGCGCAGGGTCGACGCCGGCGAGCGCCGCGCCACGCAGGACGTCGCGCTCGGCGCCGGCGTGGTCGGTGAGCGCGAAGAGGCCCCAGGCCGCCGGGCCGTGGGCGTGGCCGTCGTCGTCGGGGACGATCATCGCCAGGCGGGTCTGCGTGTACGCGGCGGCGGCCAGGATCGGCGACGGCACGCCGCGCGCGCGGGCGACGTCGTCGAAGATGACGGCGAGCTCGGAGTCGCCGCCGACCGGATCGTTGCGCAAGGGCGCGCGCGAGCCGCCGTCGGGCGAGCACGCGGGCAGGAGGAACGCGAGCAGCGCGCCGACGGTGGCGGCCAGTCGCGGCCGGCGCGAGAGCGCGATGCCGGCGATCATCAGGAGGATGAAGGCGACGCCGGCCGCGCCGTCGGAGGTCGCGCAGCCGCCCGACTCCGCACCCGGGGTGCCCGGATCGTCCGGGTCGCCGGGGTCGTTCGGGTCACCCGGATCGCTGGGGTCGCCGCCGTCACGGGGCACGACCGTGATCGTCCAGGTCACGGCGTCGTCGGCCGGACCGAACCACTCGCCGGCGGCGTTCACCAGCGCGAAGCTCTCGGTGAACGTCGTCTCCTCGCTGACCTCGGGCGCGACCATGGCCCAGGTGAAGCGACCGACCGCGCCGGGCGCGACCGTCGCCTGATCGACCGCCGTCGGCCGCGTCGGCGAGACCCAGTTCTCGGCCTTGAAGAACGCGCTCTCGCGATCACGCGGGCCGGTGGTGCCGACGAAGACCTGGTCGCGGGTCCACGCGGTGGTCCCGTCGTTGCCGTACTCGATCCACACGACCATCTCCTCGCCCGAGGTGAGCCGCGTGCGGTGCTCGTCGGCGCCCAGCGACGCGTCGTAGGCCGGCCCGCCGCCGACCAGCGACGAGCCGGGATAGTAGTGGGTCATCATCCACTGCCAGGTCTGGCCCTCGAGCGCCCAGCGCTGCGTGCCCCACTGGCAGGTGCCGCGGCCGTGGCCGTTCACGGCGCGGCCGGCGCACACCGACTCCGGGACGCCGAAGGCGGTCGGGTTGCCGTTCTCGGCCGAGTACTCGGCGAAGACGAGGGCGCCGTTGCGCACGACGTGCACGCCGGCGGTGGCGTCGACCGCGTCGTTGGTGACGGCGTAGAAGGCGTCGCGGTACACCTGCGACGCCGTGGTGTCGTCGAGATCGGCGCAGCTGTACTTGCCGCCCATCGCGACCCAGGCGGCGGCGTAGGTGCGGATCGCGACCGAGCCGGCCTTGAGCGACTCGGTGCTCCACGACCGGATCCACTCGTGGGGCAGGACGCCCTTCACGTACTGCTCGAGCGGGATGACGTCGACGCGGCCCGAGCACGACGCGGTCGAGCCGTCGAGGCCGCGGCGCCAGACGCGGATGGTCGCGGGCATGACGAGGTGCGCGACGCCGCCGCCGGTCTGCGGATCGACGCGGTCGACGCCGGGGATCTCGTCGACGGTGAGCGGCGCGTCGGCGCGCTCGATCGCGTCGAGGATCACGTGCGCCTCGGGGCGCAGATCGCCCGTGCGATCGAGGCCGACCGCGACGCCGGACTGCCAGCGCTCGGGCGCCAGCGACGCGGGGACGCCGCCGAGGTCGTGGTGCGCGTGCGCGTGGGTGCCGCGATCGGCCGCGGCCGGCGACGCCAGCACGAGGACGAGCGCACCCACGAGCCCCCTCAGGGATCGGATGTGCATGGGGTGGCGGATTGCATTGCCAGTGCCACCACGCGTCACCGGCAACCGCACGGAATCACGCGCGGCGCACTGCACACGATCGTGAGCAGCGCGCTGGTGGGCGATGTAGGCCTGCGCCGTTCAGGTTGCAGGCTCCTGCTGCGGTAGGCTCGTGGTCTCCCGTGGCCGCGCCCGCCGGCATTCCGTTTGGTCAGTACGTGCTCGGCAAGAGGCTCGCGCGCGGCGGCATGGCCGAGGTGTTCCTCGCGCGGCAGCGCGGCGTCCAGGGCTTCGACCGGCGCGTCGCGGTGAAGCGCATCCTCCCGCACCTCGCCGACTCGCGCGAGTTCATCAAGATGTTCCTCGACGAGGCGCGCTACGCGGCGCGGCTCACGCACCCGAACATCGTCCACATCTACGAGCTCGGGCAGTTCGAGGAGAGCTTCTTCATCGCGATGGAGTTCGTCGACGGCGTGCACACCGGCCAGCTGATCAAGCACGCGGCCGCCGAGCCCATCCCGCCCGTCCTCGTGGCGCGCATCGGCGCCGACGCCGCCGGCGCGCTCGCCTACGCGCACCGGCAGGAGGACGTCGACGGGCGGCCGCTCGGGCTCGTGCACCGCGATGTCTCGCCGCAGAACATCATGATCTCGTTCGACGGCGTGGTGAAGCTCGTCGACTTCGGCATCGCCAAGGCGGTGAGCAAGGCCGAGGAGACGCAGCCAGGCATCGTCAAGGGCAAGTACGCGTACATGTCGCCCGAGCAGACGACGCGCAAGACGCTCGACGGGCGCAGCGACGTGTTCTCGCTCGGCGTGGTCATGTGGGAGCTGCTCGCGGGCCGCAACATCGTCGACCGCGGCGACGTCGTCGAGGCGATGAAGGTGATGCGCGACGCCCGCTTCCCACGTGTCGAGCAGGTCGCGCCGCACGTGCCGGCGCCGCTCGTGCGGGCGGTCGGCTGGGCGCTCTCGCGCGACCGCGGCGACCGCCCGACCGCCGCGCAGCTGCAGGCGGCGCTCGAGGAGCTCATCAAGGACTCGCCGGACCTGGCCACGCCGCTCCAGCTCGGCGAGTGGATCCGGCCGCGGTTCCCGCGCACCAACACCACGGGGATGGTGCCGTCGCTCGACGAGGGCGCGCTCCTCGCGCCGGCGGGGCGCGCGGGCCGGCGGACGACGCCGCCCCCGTCGCCGCAGGGCACGCAGGTCGCCCAGTTCACCGACGAGGGCCCGGCCGCGACGCGGGTGACGCCCGTGAGCGACGCGGCGGCCCTGCCGAGCATCGCGGCGCCACCGCCGCCGCCCCCCTCGCTGCCGGCGCCGCCCCCCTCGCCGCCGGCGCCGCCCCCCTCGTTGCCGGCGTTCCCGCTCGCGAGCCCGCCGACGTCGACGCGCGCGCCGACGCAGGACGAGCTCACGATCGCGCTCCCCAGCCTCGACGACGGCGACGGCACGACCCGCGTGGTCGAGGCGGTCCCGGTCGACCTCCGGCCGCGGCGGCGCCCCGTCGTGCTCGCCGGCCTCGCGGCGCTCGCCCTCGCCGTCGTCGCGGCGGTCGTCGTCGCCAGCGGCGCCCTGTCCGGGGACCGGACGGAGCTCGCGGCGGCCACCGCCGCCGACGCGGCGCAGAGCGTGCGCGCGCTGCCGGTCGACGCGGCGGCCCCCCTCGTCACGCCGGCGCCCGACGCGCAGCCGCCGCAGCCGGACGCCGCCGTCGCCGTCGTCGACGCCGCGCCGCCGCCCCCGGCCACCGCCACGCTCGAGATCCTCGCCCGCCCCGCCGGCGCCCGCGCCGCCGTCGACGGCGCCCGCCCGCGCGCGACGCCGCTCGTCCTGCGCGATCGCCCGCCCGGCAAGGTCACGATCGTCGTCACCAGGGATCGATACGCCCCGGCGACCCGCACGCTCGACCTCGCCGCCGGCGAGCACCGCACGCTCGAGATCGTCCTCGAGAAGAAGTCGAGTGGTGGCTCGCCGAGCGGGAGCACCCGCGTCGGGTACCTCACCGCGCGCACGCAGCCGTACAGCGTCGTCTATCTCGGCGATCGCCGGCTCGGCGAGACGCCGTTCGCGCGCGTCGCGCTCCCCGTCGGGCGCCACGTCCTGACCTTCAAGCACCCCGGCAAGCGCCCGGTCACCCGTACGGTCACGGTGAAGGCGGGCGAGACCCTCAAGCTCAACTTCGACCTGTGATCACGACCCCGGCAGGGTCCACAGCTCGCTGACGTTGGGGTGCTCGAGGTCGGCGTTCTCCAGCTCGATCACCGCCGATTCGTCCTCGGTCGCGGCCGGCGCCGGGGCCGCCGGCTGCGAGCGGTGGCCGAGCCCGAGCTGGAGGCGCGCCTCCCGCACCGTCTCGCCCAAACCGGTGTACGTGTCGCGCGTGTTCGAGCGCGCGAGGATGGTCGCGAGCCGGTTGGCGAACTGCCGCGCCGACGGGAAGCGCACGGACGCGTCGAGCGCCAGCGCCCGGTGCACCGCCTCGCACAGCTCGACCGGCAGATCCTGCCGCATCGCCTGGAGCGGCGTCGCGCGGCCCTCGGCGATCATGCGCAGCGTCTCCTGCGGCGTCTCGGCGAAGAACAGCTTGCGCCCGGTCAGCGCCTCCCACAGCGTGGCCGCCGCCGAGAACAGATCCGACGCCGGCGTCGGGCGGCCACCGAGGACGACCTCGGGCGCGAGGTACGAGATCTTGCCCTTGGCGATGCCCGGATCGGTCTTGTCGCCGGGGCGGTCGTTGGCGAGCGACAGCCCGAAGTCGATGAGGCGCGCGTTGCCGGTCTCGCTGATCACCAGGTTGTGCGGCGACACGTCGCGGTGGACGATCGGCTGGAGCGCGCCGGTCTCGTCGACGCGCTCGTGCGCCGCCGACAACCCGCGCAGCATCCCGATGCCCGCCGCCACCATGTTCTCCCAGCGCGCCGGGCGCTGCTGCACGGCGACCAGGTAGTCGATGTACGTCGCCAGCTCGATGCCCTCGATCCACTCGAGGATCAGGTAGTACTGCCCCTCGTCGGCGATGAAGTCGTAGACCTGCGCGATGTTCGGATCGCGCAGCTCGGCCCCCACCCGCGCCTCCTCGACGAACATCTGCTCGTACATCGGCTGCTCGGCGAGGTGGGCGTAGAGCTGCTTCACCGCCACCTGACGGCGGAAGTTGCCCGGCCCGTGCTGGTACGCGCGCCAGACCGTGGCCATGCCGCCCTTGCCCGCGACCTCGATCAGCTCGTACTTCCCCGCGACCAGCCCCCCGCGAACGGAAGATCCGCGCTCGTCCACGCGGCTATCGTAGCACCTGACGCCGGATCACCCGCGCCGGATCACTTGCCGCCGGCGGCGAAGTACGACGGCTTGGTGTCGAAGCGATGGGTGGCGTCGATGAGACGCACCGTGCCCGACTTGGAGCGCATGACGATCGACTGCGTGTGGGCGCCGGTGCCGGTGAAGCGGACACCGTCGAGCAGGTAGCCGCGCGTGACGCCGGTCGCCGCGAACATGACGTGCCCCGAGGCGAGCTCGTCGGTCGAGTAGATGTAGCCCTCCGGCTTCACGCCCATCTTGTAGGCGCGCTGGCGCTCCTCCTCGCTGCGGAAGCGCAGCCGGCCCTGGAGCTCGCCGCCGACGCAGCGCATCGCGGCCGCGGCGATCACACCCTCGGGAGCGCCGCCGATGCCGAAGAGGACGTCGATGCCCGAGTCCTCGCGCGTGGTCATGACCGCGCCCGAGACGTCGCCGTCGCCGATGAGGCGGATGCGGGCGCCGGCCTGGCGCACCTCGGCGATGAGGTCGGTGTGGCGATCGCGGTCGAGGATGACCGCGGCGAGGTCCTCGACGCGCTTGCCCTTGGCGGCGGCGATGCGCTGCAGGTTCCACGTCGGCGTCTCGCGCATGTCGATGACGCCCTTGGCCTCGGGGCCGACGGCGATCTTGTCCATGTACGTGTCGGGCGCGTTCAGGAACTGGCCGTCGTCGGCGATGGCGATCACCGAGATCGCGTCGGGCGCCCCGGTCGCGCACAGGTTCGTGCCCTCCAGCGGGTCGACCGCGATGTCGACGCGCGGCGAATCCTCGTCGTTGTCGGTCCAGCCGTGGCCGACCTTCTCGCCGATGTAGAGCATCGGCGCCTCGTCGCGCTCGCCCTCGCCGATGACGACGGTGCCGCGGATGTCGATGGTGTCGAACGCGCGGCGCATGGCCTCGACCGCGACGTGGTCGGCGAGCTTGCGGTCGCCGCGGCCCATGAGCCTCGCCGATGCCAGCGCGGCTGCCTCGGTGATGCGGATGACTTCGAGGGCGAGGTTGCGATCGTCCATGGCGCCGCCACTAGACCACCGGCGCGCGCGCGGATCAATCGCTGGACGACCCGAGTGCTCGCACCGGCAGCGACGCCCGCAGCTCGTCGGGGAGCGCGCGCGGGCGCCCCGTCGGTCCGATCACGGCGTGCCGCGTGAACCCCTCGGCGAGGACGTCCGCGCCCCGCCGCACGACGTAGCCGAAGCGCATGGACGCGGCGCGCAGCTCCGTGATCTCGACCTCGACCAGGAGCAGATCCTCGTAGTACGCGGGCGCGCGGTACTTGCAGTGCGCCTCGACCACGGGCAGCGCGACCTGCGCCGCCTCGAGGTCCTTGTAGCTCTTGCCGAGCGCGCGCCAGTACGCCGCGCGCGACGCCTCGAAGAAGCGAAGATAGTTGGCGTAGTACACGACCCCCATCTGGTCGGTGTCGCCGAAGATGACCCGCTGCTCGTAGATCATTGTCGTTCGCTCATGCCTACTCGGCCCCACTCCTCGCGGCCGGCATTTCGCTGGGCCGCTACTCCGCGATGCGGATGAGGCGCGGGGGCGCCGCCGCGATCGGGAGCGCCGCGATCTTGGCCAGCGCGGCCTGCACGTCACCCTCGCGGGCCTGGTGCGTCACCACGAAGACGGTGGCGCCGCTGTCCCGGCCCGGGTCGCGCTCCGCGTCCTGGATGACCTGCTCGATCGACACCTCGTGGTTGCCCAGGATCGTCGTCAGCTGGCCGAGCACGCCGGGGCGGTCGGTGACCGAGAAGCGGAGGTAGTAACGCGAGCGCACGTCGGCCATGGGCAGGAGCGGCTTGGCCGCGAGCGCCCGGTGTCGTCGCGTCGGCCGCGCGCCGGCGGCCTTGGCCATCAGGTTGCGCGCGACCTCGATGAGGTCCGACACCACGGCCATCGCCGTCGGCATCATGCCGGCGCCGGCGCCGTAGTACATCGAGCCGCCGAGCGCGTAGCTGGTCACGTAGAGCGCGTTCTTGGCGCCGTTCACGTCGGCCAGGAGCCAGCGCGACGGCACCATCGTGGGATGGACGCGGGCCTCGACGGCCTTGCCGTGATCGCGCCCGATGACCAGCGGCTTCACCACGTACCCGAACTTCTCGGCGTACGCGAAGTCGCGCGGGTCGAGCGCGTCGATGCCCTCCTTGTGGATGGCGTCGACGTCGAGCATGGCGCCGAAGCACAGCATGCACAGGACCGCGAGCTTGTGCGCCGCGTCGCCGCCACCGACGTCGAGCGTCGGATCCGCCTCGGCGTAGCCCAGACGCTGGGCCTCGGCGAGCACCTCGGCGAACGGCGTCCCCTGCTCGCTCATCGCGGTGAGGATGAAGTTCGACGTGCCGTTGACGATGCCGTTCACCATCTCGATGCGGTCCGACGCGAGGCCCTCGCGCAGGACGCGGATGACCGGCACGCCGCCGCACACCGCGGCCTCGTAGTAGACGTCGACGCCCTTGTCCTCGGCGGCCGCGAAGACCTGCGTGCCGTGCTTGGCCAGGAGCAGCTTGTTGGCGGTGACCACGTGCTTGCCGTGGGCGATCGCCTGCTCGACCGCGACCTTGGCCTCGGCGTCGCCGCCGATGAGCTCGCACACGATGTCGACGTCGGGCCTCGCCAGCATCCCGGGGATGTCGGTGGTGAGCAGCGCGCGGTCGACCTCGACCAGGCGCTTCTTCTTGTCCGGCGCGCGCACCGCGATCGCGCGCACGACCAGCCGCGCGCCGAGCCGCGCGCGGATCGCCGCGGCGTTGTCCTCGAGCAGCTTGACCACGCCCGCGCCGACGTTGCCCAGGCCGAGCAGCGCGACGCCGATCTCGCGTTCCGACGACGCGCCCATCACGGACCCGACGCGTAGGAGTAGTGCTCGCTCACGATCTCCCAGCGATCGCCGCCGGCGGCCCGCGCGAACGTCATCGTGAGGAATCCCTCGTCGGTGACGGTGAGCACGCCGTCCGAGATCTCGCGGATGAGCCGCGCCGAGTACGTCGCGCCACCGCCGCCGATCGCCGTCACCTGACCCTCCTCGAGGGAGAGGTGCACGCTCCGCGCGCCCTCGACCGTCTGGCGCAGGTAGTTCTGCGCCTGCGGCCAGCCGACGTGCGCCTTGCCCTGGTACACGACGACGGTGTTGCCGTCCTGGCGATAGAGCGGGGACAGCGCCTCGAGGCTCCGCACCTCCCACCCCTGCCGCCACTGCTCGACCGCGCGGAAGACGGCCGCGAACGCGTCGCCGGCCGCCTGATCCGTCGGCGTGGTCGAGCCCTTCGCGCCGCCGCTGCAGCCCGCGGCCAGCGCGATCATCACGGCGAGGCCGAATTTCCTCATGGAGGTCGCCTTTTAGCACGGGCCCCGCGCGAACGTGCGTCCGACGGTGATCGATGCGCCTTCATGATGTAGGTTCGCCGCCATGACGGAGATCATCTGGATCCACGCACGTGAGGTGCTCGACTCGCGCGGCAACCCGACGGTGGAGGCCGAGGTCGGCCTCGAGAGCGGTGCCCTGGGGCGGGCCATCGTTCCCTCGGGCGCCTCGACGGGCGAGCACGAGGCGCTCGAGCTCCGCGACAACGACCCGGCCCGCTTCCTGGGCAAGGGCGTCGGCCGCGCCGTGCAGAACGTCACCGACACGATCGCCCCGGCGCTGGTCGGCATGGACGCCGATGATCAGGCCGCGGTCGACGCCGCGCTCATCGAGCTCGACGGCACGCCGACGAAGAGCGGCCTCGGCGCCAACGCGATCCTCGCGGTCTCGATGGCCGTCGCCCGCGCCGCCGCCGAGGCGCACCAGCTGCCGCTCTACCGCTACCTCGGCGGGGTGGGCGCGCTGACGCTGCCGCTGCCGCTCATGAACATCATCAACGGCGGCGCCCACGCCGACAACGACCTCGACATCCAGGAGTTCATGATCGCGCCCGCCGGGTTCGATCGCTTCGAGGACGCGCTGCGCGCCGGCGTCGAGGTGTTCCACAACCTGAAGAAGATCCTCTCCGCCAAGGGCAAGGCCACCAACGTCGGCGACGAGGGCGGCTTCGCGCCGGCCATGGCCACCGCCGACGAGGCGCTGTCGACGATCCTCGAGGCGATCGCCAAGGCCGGCTACAAGGCCGGCGAGCAGATCTTCCTCGCGCTCGACGTCGCCGCGTCCGAGTTCTTCGACAAGGGCACCAAGACGTACCAGTACGAGGGCAAGACCCGCAGCGCGGCCGAGATGGTCGAGCTGTACGCGGGCTGGACCGAGAAGTACCCGCTGGTGTCGATCGAGGACGGCCTCGCCGAGGACGACTGGGACGGCTGGAAGGCCCTCACCGACCGCATCGGCGCGCGCACGCAGCTGGTCGGCGACGACCTCTTCGTCACCCAGACGGCGCGGCTCGCGCGCGGCATCGAGAAGGGGATCGCCAACTCGATCCTGGTCAAGGTCAACCAGATCGGCACCCTGTCGGAGACGCTCGACGCCGTGCGCACGGCGCAGCACGCGCGCTACACGGCCGTCATCTCGCACCGCTCGGGCGAGAGCGAGGACGCGTTCATCGCCGACCTCGCCGTCGCCACCAACGCCGGCCAGATCAAGACCGGCTCGGCGTCACGCAGCGATCGCGTCGCCAAGTACAACCAGCTCCTCCGCATCGCCGACCAGCTCGGCGACGACGCGCGCTTCGCCGGCAAGTCGCTCTTCAAGCGCTGAGCGGCGGCGCGCTACGTGAGCGTGTCGGGCGCGTCCGACAGGAGGATCGGGTGGCGCGCCGACCCGCCCAGGCGCAGCCGCGTCGGCGGCCCCGAGCGATAGCCGCCGACCTTGCCGACGGCGTCGGGGTCGGGCTCGCGCACGCCCTGCCCCATCACGGCGATGGTCTCGCCGACCTCGATCACGCCCTCGCGGTAGCGCAGCGACTTGTTGAACACCCAGCCGGTCGAGCGCAGGCCGTGGCGCGTGAGGAACTGCTCCTCGACCGGGGTGGCGTCATCGAAGGTCCCCGAGCGCGTGGTCATGTCGAGGTCGACCGCCACCCGGGCGCCGCGCGGATCGACGATCGCGCGCCCGGTGCCGTCGTCGAGGACGAACGGCACGCCCATCGCCTCGCGCACCACCTGGCGCCAGCTACCGGTCTTGCCGCTCGAGCGGTACTCCTCCACGGTGGCCTCGTAGAACACGCACGAGCGCCCGGTGAACGGCGCCTGCAGGGTCTCGCCTTCGCCGACCCGGCCGACCACGCGTCCGGTTCGGCCCTCACGCAGCTCGGCGAGGTCGACCCGAGGGGCGCCACGCAACTCCCGGCGGATCCTCGCCTTCTCGTTCCACATCAGGCTGGCCGCGACGATCGCGACGCCCGCCACGACGGCGAGGACGACGAGGGCCTCCATGACGCCCATCGTACGTCACATCCTTGCGCCGGGGACTCTGCCTCCTGGCACTCCGTCACCAGGTCACCAGGTCCACCAGGAGCCTTGCATGCGCCGCGCCCTCGGGTCGTTCTGCGTCTCGCCCATCGTCCTCGCCACCTTCGCCACGCTCGCCGTGGTCGGAGGCTGCGGCAGCGTCCAGGAGACCTTCGTCGACGCCGCCGGCGACGACGCGTCGTCCGACGACGCCGACGTCGATGGGCCGCTCTCCCCCGACGCCGCCGGCATGGTCACGCTCACCGTGACCCGCGGTGGCGCGGGCAGCGGCGTGATCATCTCGAACCCCACCGGCGTCAACTGCGGCACGACCTGCACCTACTCGTTCCCGGCGGGCACGCTCGTCGCGCTCACCGCCACCCCCGACAACGGCTCCACCTTCACCGGCTGGGGCGGCGCGTGCAGCGGCACCGCCGGAACCTGCACGTTCACGATCGACGCCAACGCCAACGTCAGCGCCGACTTCGGCCTCGCCAATCACACGGTCACGATCGCGCTCGCCGGCAACGGCACGGGCACCGTCACCTCGAGCGCCGGCAACATCAACTGCCCGGGCACCTGCTCCGTCACCGTGCCCTACGGCACGCAGATGAACCTCACCGCGACCCCGTCGGGCGCGTCGGCGTTCATCGGGTGGAGCGGCGGCTCGTGCAACGGCACCGGCACCTGCGCGTTCAGCGTCACCGGTGACACCACGATCAACGCCTCGTTCGCGCTCAACTACACCGTCGTCGTCACCCGCACCGGCAACGGCAACGGCGGCGTGACCTCGAGCCCCGCCGGCATCAACTGCGGCGGCGACTGCGACGAGACCTACGGCGCCGGCACCAGCGTGACGCTGACCGCGACCGCCGGCGCCGACTCGACGTTCACCGGGTGGAGCGGCGCCTGCACCGGCACCGGTACCTGCGTCGTCACCGTCAACGCGGCGGTCGCCGTGACCGCGACGTTCACGCTCCGCCAGTACACGCTCTCGGCCGCGACCGCGGGCACGGGCGGCGGCCTCGTCACGTCGAACCTCGGCGGCATCAGCTGCCCGGGCACCTGCTCCGCCGTCTTCAACCACGGCCAGGTGGTGACCCTCACCGCCACCGCCAACGGCCAGTCGACGTTCACCGGCTGGAGCGGCGCGTGCACCGGGACGGGCGCGTGCGCCGTCACCATGGATCAGGCGCGCAGCGTCACCGCGACCTTCGCGCTCCAGACCTACGGCGTCACCGTGACCCCCGCCGGCACCGGCACCGGCACCGTCACGTCAGATCCCGCCGGCATCGACTGCGGCGCCGACTGCAACGAGACCTACGGCGCGGGCACCGTCGTCCGCCTCACCGCCACGCCGGCGGTGGGCTCGACCTTCACCGGCTGGTCGGGCGGTGGTTGCACCGGCACCGGCACGTGCAACGTGACCGTCAACGCCGCCGTGGCGGTGACCGCGACCTTCACGCTCAACACGTACACGCTCACCGTCACGACCGGCGGCGCCGGTACGGGCACCGTCTCGTCGAGCCCGGCCGGCATCAACAACTGCACCGGCACCTGCACCGCGAGCTTCGCCCACGGCACGGCGATCACGCTGAGCCAGACCGCGAGCGTGCCCAGCAGCACCTTCGGCGGCTGGTCGGGAGCCTGCGCGGGCCCCGGCACGTGCAGCTTCACGATCACCGGCAACACCTCGGTCACCGCCACCTTCAACCTCGCCCAGTACACGCTGACGCTCACCAAGGGCGGCGACGGCCAGGGCACGGTGACGTCGAGCCCCGCCGGCATCAACTGCGGCGCGGCGTGCTCGACGCAGGCGGCGAGCTTCAACTACAACCAGATGGTCACGCTGACGGCGAGCGCGGCGACCGCGCCGCTCTCGGCCGACTCCACGTTCACCGGCTGGTCGGGCGGCGGCTGTAGCGGCACCGGCACCTGCACCGTCACCGTGACGGCGGCGACGGCGGTGACCGCGAGCTTCACGCTCCGGCCGAACCTCATGTTCGTCACGTCGACCTCGCACACCGGCAACCTCGGCGGGCTCGCGGGCGCCGACGCCATCTGCCAGGCGCGCGCGAACGCCGCCGGCCGCGCGGGCACGTACCGCGCATGGCTCGCGTCGTCGTCGGTGAGCGCGCTCAGCCGCCTGGGCGCGGCGCGCGGCTGGACCCGCGTCGACGGCCGCCCCTTCGCCAACAGCCAGGCGGACCTGACCAGCGGGCGTATCCTCTACACGCCGACCCTGACCGAGACCGGCGCCAGCGCCGACGGCGCCAACGTGCGCACCTCCGTGCAGCAGACCGGCGGCACGCAGGCCAACGACTGCAACGGCTGGACCGACGGCACCTCGACCACGACCACCCACAACTTCGGCTCGGCGAGCAACGGCACCTTCTCGTGGTCGTCGAACGGCGGCGTCACCTGCGCGTCGTCGATGCAGCTCTACTGCTTCGGCGTCGATCGGGCGGCGACCGTGACGCCGCCGGCGCAGACGACGGCCACGGTGCGCCGCGCGTTCGTGACCACGTCGTCGTTCACGCCCGGCGGCGGCCTGGCCGCGGCCGACAGCGCGTGCCAGTCCGCGGCGAACGCAGCGGGCCTGCCGGGCAACTACCTGGCGCTCCTCGGCAGCTACAACGCCGCCACCGGCGGGGCGATCTCGGCGGCGTCGCGCTTCAACACCGCCGGCCTGCCCTGGGCGCGCGTCGACAACGTGATCCTCGACAGCACGGCCGCCGCGCTCCTCAGCAACGCGACCACCTACTGGGACGCGGCCCTCAACGTCACCGCCAGCGGCGCGTACACCAGCGGCCGGACCTGGGCCGGCGCCGACCGGGTCGCCAACGGCGGGACCTCGTCGTCGACCTGCGTGAACTGGACCAACAGCACCGCCAACGCGTTCGGCTGGGTCGGCATCACCCAGTCGAGCCACTCGCCGACCGCGTTCGCCAACTACGCGTCGGCGAGCTCGATCACCGAGTGCGACGGCAGCCAGACGCTCTACTGCCTCCAGCAGTGAGCGCGCTCCGCCCGCCCGCGTCTCAGGCCTCAGGTCCCGGAAGAAGCCGGCATCAGGATCAGGCGTCAGGGACAGCGGAGCTGAGGCCTGAAGCCTTCTTCCTGAAGCCTGATGCCTGATGATTCAACACATCGTAGTTCGCGGGACGTGTGGCCTCGTGAGCGCAAC
>ERZ761602.5460-NODE-5460-length-15066-cov-4.770768_pt1 | contig 15066 bp, 14 predicted proteins | sample MGYA00512165_ERZ761602 | MGnify/ENA primary metagenome ERZ761602 (study PRJEB28899, sample SAMN02445085) | bioreactor sludge metagenome | biome: EBPR sludge; isolation source: Thorneside wastewater treatment plant | place: Australia: Brisbane, Thorneside...
TCGACACGCTGGGAGCGGCGGTCGGCGACGTCCTCGCGGCTTTCGAGGGGGCCTGAGGCGCTCGCCCCCGCGGTGGCGCCAGGCCCCAACCACGGCTAGGGTCGCCCCGCCATTCCGGGAGCCCTGCCATGTCGAACACCGCCACCGTCGCCGCCTTCATCGCCGCCTGGGAGGCACGCGACACCGATCGCATCATGGGCTTCTTCGCCGAGGGCGCGGTCTATCACAACATCCCGATGCCCAGGCTGACCGGCCACGCCGAGATCCGCGCCTTCATCGCGCCCTTCCTACAATCGGCCGAAAAGGTCACGTTCGAGGTGCTGCACAGCGCCGAGAACGCCGACGGCACGGTTCTGAACGAGCGGGTCGATACCTTCCACCAGCCGGGCGGCAAGACGCTGCGCTTCGAAGTGATGGGGGTCTTCGAATTCAAGGACGGCAAGATCTCGGCCTGGCGCGACTATTTCGACCTGAAGGAGGTCGAGCGCCAGATGGCGGGCTGAGGCCCCCGCCGCCCGAACCGCCGGCGGGCCTTGCCATCCGCCCCGCCCGCCTTTAGGACCGCGGCCGCTAAGCGCTTGGCGCGGAATCGGAATTTGCTGCGGTGCCCGCGGACGGGCGCGGCTCGAAAAGGCCGCCCTGCCCTTGACAGGGCCGTCCCCCGGACCTACATGCCCGGCGCCTGCTAGCACTCCCCCCGGGTGAGTGCCAGTGCGGCTCATAACCGAATTCACCTGAACTCAGGAGAGAGAGCATGGGTTTCCGTCCGCTCCACGACCGCGTGGTGGTCAAGCGCATCCAGGAAGAAGCCAAGACCGCCGGCGGGATCATCATTCCCGACACCGCCCAGGAGAAGCCGCAGGAAGGCGAAGTCGTCGCCGTCGGCCCCGGCGCGATGAACGACAAGGGCGAGCGCGTCGCGCTCGACGTCAAGGCGGGCGACCGCGTCCTGTTCGGCAAGTGGTCGGGCACGGAAGTGAAGATCGACGGCGAGGACCTCCTGATCATGAAGGAGTCCGACATCATGGGCGTCATCGAAACCACCGCGAAGGCGAAGAAGGCGGCCTGATTCCCTGACGGGATCGGCCGCTTCGTCGTTATTTGCAGCGAACACACAGGAAAACTGAAATGGCAGCTAAGGAAGTCCGCTTCTCGGCCGATGCGCGCGAGAAGATGCTCAACGGCGTCAACATCCTCGCCAACGCGGTGAAGGTGACGCTCGGCCCCAAGGGCCGCAATGTCGTGATCGAGAAGTCGTTCGGCGCCCCGCGCATCACCAAGGACGGCGTGACGGTCGCCAAGGAAGTCGAACTCTCGGACAAGTTCGAGAACATGGGCGCCCAGATGGTGCGCGAAGTGGCCTCGAAGACCAACGACCTGGCCGGCGACGGCACCACGACCGCCACAGTGCTCGCCCAGGCGATCGTCCAGGAAGGCCACAAGGCCGTGTCGTCGGGCCGCAACCCGATGGATCTGAAGCGCGGCATCGAGCTGGCGGTCGATGCCGTCGTCGCCGACCTCAAGAAGCGCTCCAAGAAGGTCAAGTCGAACGACGAGATCGCCCAGGTCGGCACGATCTCGGCCAACGGCGAAGCCTCGATCGGCAAGATGATCGCCGAAGCGATGGCCAAGGTCGGCAACGAAGGCGTGATCACCGTCGAAGAAGCCAAGACCGCCGAGACCGAGCTGGAAGTCGTCGAGGGCATGCAGTTCGACCGCGGCTACATCTCGCCGTACTTCATCACCAACGCCGAGAAGATGGTGGCCGAGCTCGACGAGCCCTACATCCTCATCCACGAGAAGAAGCTGTCGTCGCTGCAGCCGATGCTGCCGATCCTTGAGTCGATCGTGCAGACCGGCCGTCCGCTGCTGATCATCGCGGAAGAGATCGAAGGCGAAGCGCTGGCGACCCTCGTCGTCAACAAGCTGCGCGGCGGCCTCAAGATCGCCGCCGTGAAGGCCCCGGGCTTCGGCGACCGCCGCAAGGCGATGCTGGAAGACATCGCGGTCGTCACCGCCGGCCAGGTCATCTCCGAAGACCTCGGCATCAAGCTTGAGAACGTCAAGCTGCCGATGCTCGGCCAGGCCAAGAAGGTCCGCATCACGAAGGACGACACCACGATCGTCGACGGCGCCGGCAAGAAGACCGAGATCCAGGCCCGCGTCGCGCAGATCAAGGCGCAGATCGAGGAGACCTCCTCGGACTACGACCGCGAGAAGCTGCAGGAGCGTCTGGCGAAGCTGGCGGGCGGCGTCGCCGTCATCCGCGTCGGCGGCGCGACCGAAGTCGAGGTGAAGGAGCGCAAGGACCGCGTGGACGACGCGCTGAACGCCACCAAGGCGGCGGTCGAGGAAGGCATCGTCCCCGGCGGCGGCACGGCGCTGTTCTACGCCATCCGCGCGCTCGCCAAGCTTGAGCCGGAGAACGAGGACCAGAAGCAGGGCGTCGCCATCGTGCGCCGCGCGCTGGAAGCCCCGCTGCGCCAGATCGCCGAGAACGCCGGCGTCGAAGGCTCGGTCGTGGCCGGCAAGCTGCGCGATTCGAAGTCGACCAATTTCGGCTTCGACGCCCAGAAGGAAGAGTATGTCGACCTCGTGGAGCGCGGCATCGTCGATCCGACCAAGGTCGTGCGCGTCGCCCTGCAGGACGCGTCCTCGGTCGCGGCCCTGCTGATCACCACCGAAGCCATGATCGCCGACAAGCCGGAGCCCAAGGGCGCCGGCGGCATGCCCGGCGGCATGGGCGGCATGGGCGGCATGGGCGGCATGGACATGTAAGCAGCCGGCGCGAGGCCGCTCCAGCGGCCCTGCGCAGCGCTGCCCCCGCCGAGGCGGGGGTCCAGACCCGACTGAAATCGATGGGGGCTCCGGCGCGATCCGGAGCCCCCTTCTTTTGGGATTGAAGTCTGCGCGGGTCTCCGTCAGATGAACGCCGATTGGCCGCATTGCAGCAGGGATCTCCGATGGACCAACTCATCGCCGGCTACCGGCGCTTCCGGGCCGGCTACTACGAGCAGAACAAGGAGACGCTGGAGCGCCTCGCACTGCGCGGCCAGCGTCCGACCAAGATGATCATCGGCTGCTCGGATGCCCGCGTCGACCCGGCGATTAATTTCGACACCGCGCCCGGCGACGTCTTCATGGTGCGCAACGTCGCCAACGTCGTGCCGCCCTACGCACCCGACGACGACCACCATGGCACCAGCGCGGCGCTGGAGTTCGCCGTGAAGGGGCTGGAAATCCCCAACATCATCATTCTCGGCCATGCCAAGTGCGGCGGCATCGGCGCCCTGGTCGACGCCGAGCCGGGCGCCGAACGCAAGACCGACTTCCTCGATCTTTGGATGTCGGTGGCGCGTCCGGCCCGCCGCGCCGCCTTCGCCAAGGCCGAGGCGGTGAACATGGCGCACGACCGCGACCATGTCTGCCGCCTCTGCGAGCGCGAGAACGTGCGGGTCGGCCTCGCCAATCTGCGCACCTTCCCCTGGATTGCGGAACGCGAGAAGTCCGGCGCGCTGGCCCTGCACGGCTGGTATTTCGACATCACCAAGGGCGAGCTGTATCGTCTGAACGCGCTGGACGAATTCGAACTGGTCCCGCCCCGGGGGGAGTGACCGCCCATGGACTATGCGAGCTATCTGAAGCTCGACACGCTGCTCTCCGCCCAGGCGCCGGAAAGCGCGCGGCGCGGCGCCGAAGCGCATGACGAGATGCTCTTCATCGTCATCCACCAGGCCTACGAGCTGTGGTTCAAGCAGATCCTGCACGAGCTGGAGCGCGTGGCGCGCATCTTCTCGGGCCGCGTGGTGGACGATTCGGAGCTTGGCGGCGCGGTCCATGCGGCCGAGCGCGTGGTGCGCATCCTCCAGCTCGTGGTCTCGCAGATCGACGTGCTGGAGACCATGACGCCAATGGACTTCCTGGAGTTCCGCGACCTTCTGGTCCCGGCCTCCGGCTTCCAGAGCGAGCAGTTCCGCATGATCGAGACGCGGCTCGGCCTTACCCGGGCCGCGCGGCTGCGCTTCGACGGCGCGGACTTCGACGCCCGCCTCGACGCCGGCGCCCGGGCGCGGATCGAGGCCGCGGAAGGGCGGCCGAGCCTGCGCGAGGAGGTCGACGAATGGCTCGCCCGCACGCCCTTCGTCGAGATGGGCGGCTTCGATTTCCGCACCGTCTACGATGCGGCGATCGAGCGCATGCTGAAGGCCGACATCGAGACGATCCGCGCCCACGCGCAACTGAGCGAGGCGGAAAAGCAGGTCCAGATATCGAGCCTTGAGCGCTCCAGCGCGATGTACGACGCGCTGCTCGACGATTCCCGATACGAAACGCTGCGCGAGACCGGAGCATGGACCATGTCGCGGCGCGCCCTCCAGGCGGCGCTCTTCATCTTCCTCTACCGCGACGAACCGGCGCTGCAATTGCCCTTCCGGATGCTGAGGGCGCTGATGGACATCGACGAGCAGATGGCGCTGTGGCGGCTGCGCCATGCGCTGATGGTCAGCCGGATGATCGGCCGCAAGGTCGGCACCGGCGGCTCGTCGGGCTACGACTATCTGCGCGGCAGCGCCGAAAAGCACCGTGTCTTCACCGATCTCTTCGCGATCGCGACTTTCCTCATCCCGCGCTCCGACCTGCCGAAGCTGCCGGACGCGGTCCGGGTCCAGATGCGCTACCGCTACGAGGGCTGAGGTGGAAACGCTGAAGGCGCACTTCGCCCGCTCGATCCTGCGCCCGGGGGCGCCGCTGCACTTCGCCGCGCACAGCCATCATCCCTGGCCGGACGTTACTGAAGCGGCGCAGCGGCAATGCTGGGAGGACGCCGCGACGCTGCTGGACGGCAAGTGGCAAAAGGTCTTTGGCGAGGTCGTCCCCGCCGCCCAGCGTCACGTCGCGCGCCAACTTGCGCTTCCCGATCCCTCCACCATCGTCTTCGCGCCGAACACGCATGAATTCGTGAGGCGCCTGCTCTCCTGCCTCGACCCGCGCACGACGCCCCGCATCCTCACCACCGACAGCGAGTTTCACTCCTTCGCCCGCCAGGTCGCGCGGCTTGAGGAGGACGGCCTCGCCGAAATCGTTCGCGTGCCCGCCGAGCCCCTGGCGACCTTTGCGCGGCGCTTCGTCGCCGAACTGCATGAAGGCCGCTTCGACCTCGTCTTCCTCAGCCATGTCTTCTTCAATTCCGGCTGGGTGGTTCACGAGATCGCCGACATCGTCGCGGCCGTGCGCCATGACGACACGCTGATCGCCATCGACGGATACCACGCCTTCATGGCGCTGCCCGTGGACCTCGGCGCACTCGCGCATCGCATCTTCTATCTCGCGGGGGGGTACAAATACGCGATGGCCGGCGAAGGCGTCTGCTTCCTGCACTGCCCGCCCGGCTATGGCCTGCGTCCGCGCGACACCGGCTGGTACGCCGAATTCGGAGCCCTCGGCGCCGCGCGCCCGAACGAGGTCGCCTACGGCGCGGATGCCTCGCGCTTCGCCGGCGCGACCTTCGATCCGTCCGGTCTCTACCGCTTCAACGCGGTGCAAGACTGGCTCGCCGGCCTCGGCGCGGCGGGACGCGTCGCGGCGCAGCGGGCCTATTGCGCGGCGCTCCAGGCGCTGCTTGTGGACGATCTGGCGGGGACGCCCTTGCGGCCGGGCCAGCTCGTCGTGGACGACGGCGCGGCGCGCGGGCGCTTCCTCGCTTTCCTGACGGCGGAGGCCGAACGGATCGAGCGGGCGCTGGCGCAGGCGGGCGTCATCGTCGACCGGCGCGGCGATGTGCTGCGCATCGGCTTCGGCGTCTATCAGGACGCGGCCGACGTCACGCGCCTCGCCGCCGCGCTGCGCGCCGCCGCCTGAAACGAAACGGCGGAGGGGCTGCCCCCTCCGCCGGTCGTCGCGGGCGCCTGCCCGAGAGGCGGGTGCGCGTTAAGGCGTGCCGGGCGCCGGGGGCGCGGCGGGATTGGCCGCGGCCCAGGCGGCGTTCGCCTCGCTGAGGACATATTGGCGGATCGCCTCGACATCCGCCTCGTTCAGATTGTCGGCGAACGAGGCCATGCCGTTGGCGGCGAGCGCGCCTTCCAGCACGATCTCCTTGTACTGCGCGAAGACATCGTTGCTGCTCATGCGCAGGTCCGGCAGGACGCCCGTGCTCTCCGCAAAGAAGCCGTGGCAGACCGTGCAGGTCTGGTGGAACAGCGTGAAGCCCTTGTCGAGCGTCGCCGCGTCGGCGGTGGCGACGGGGGGCTTCTCCGGCGGCGCCTTGGTCGAGGCGAGCGCCGCGACGCTCTGGCGGCCGCCCAGCTTGAAGACGAAGAGGCGGCCCTGGTTGGTGCCGGTCCTCACCGCCGCGCTGGTCGGGTCCTTCAGATTGGCGAGGCCCCAGGCGCCGCCCCAGCCGGCCAGCAGGGCGACATACTGCTCGCCGTCCACCGTGTAGGTGACGGGCGGGGCGAGGATGCCGGTCTGCAGGTCGATCTTCCACACCTGCTCGCCGGTCTCGGCGTCGTAGGCGGCGAAGATGCCGTCGGCGCCGCCGCCGAAGACCAGGCCGCCGGCGGTGGTCAGCAGGCCGCCGTTCCAGGCGCCGGCCATCGGCACCGACCAGCGCTCGGACTGGGTCACCGGATCCCAGGCGCGGATGAAGCCCTTGGCGGGCGGCGGCGGGCTGCCGGACTCGATCGCCGCGATGATCGCCTTGGTGACGCCCGCGAAGTCGGTGCCGGTGTTCCACTTGCCCGGGATGTAGGCATAGGGCTGCTGGTTGACGAACAGCGCCGAGGCGTCGATCGCCGGGATGTAGACGAGGCCGGTCTGCGGGTTGAAGGCCATCGGCTGCCAGTTATGGCCGCCGACCTGGGCCGGGTACACGAGCTTGGGCTCCTTGGTGTAGTCGACGTCCGGATTGGGAATCGGCTTGTGGGTGACCGGGTCGATGCCCTTGGTCCAGTTCACCGCGACATAGGCCTCGGCCGAGATGAATTCGCCGGTCGCGGCGTCGAGCACGTAGAAGAAGCCGTTCTTGGGCGCCTGCATCACGACGCGGCGCGGCACGCCGCCGATCTCCAGATCGGCCAGCATGATGTGCTGGGTCGCGGTGAAGTCCCAGGAATCGCCGGGCGTGCCCTGGTAATGCCAGACATATTCGCCCGTATCCGCGTCGAGCGCAAGGATCGACGAGACGTAGAGATTGTCGCCGCCGCCGGGCGAGCGCATGTCGTGGTTCCACGGCGAGCCGTTGCCGACGCCCAGATAGACAAGGTTCAGTTCGGGATCGAAGACGATCGAATCCCACACCGTGCCGCCGCCGCCGACTTCCATCCAGGCCGCCTTGGGGTCCTTGCTCCAGGTCGGCAGGGCACGCTCCAGCGCGGCGCTCTCCTGCGGCTTCGAGGGATGGCCGGGTACCGTGAAGAAGCGCCATTTCTGCGCCCCGGTAACGGCGTCGTAGGCGGTGACGTAGCCGCGCACGCCCAGCTCGGCGCCGCCATTGCCGATGATCACCAGGCCCTTGGCGATGCGGGGCGCGCCGGTGATGACATAGGGCCGGGTGCGATCGATCAGCGTGTTGACCACCCAGTCGGGCTTGCCGGTCCGGGCGTCGAGGGCGATCAGGCGGCCGTCGAGCGAGCCGACATAGACGCGGCCCTGATAGACCGCGACGCCGCGATTGACGATGTCGCAGCAGGCGTTGCGCGCCCATTCGCCGGGCACTTCGGGATCATAGGACCACAGCTCGCGCCCGGTGCGGGCATCGACCGCCTTCACGGCGCCCCAATTGAGCGAGAAGAACATCGTGCCGTCGACGACGATGGGCGAGGCCTCCAGGCCGCGCACCGTGCCGGTCTCCATCTCCCACGCGACGCCCAGCGCCGCGACGGTGTCGCGATTGATCTGGTCGAGCGGCGAGAAGCGCTGTTCGTCGGTGGTGCGGCCATGGGCCAGCCAGTTGCCGGGCTCGGCGTCGGCGGCGGCGATGCGCGCCTCGGTGATCGCGGCCGCCTTGGCGAGCTGCTCGGCGTCGGCCGGCGTGGGCGTGCCGGTGGTGAAGCCGCGCCGGGTGGCGCTCTCGGCGCCGGCGGCGGCCGGCGTGCCGGCGGGATAGGCGGGCGCGGCCGGCGCGGCCGCGGTCGCCGACGGGGCCGGGGTCGCGGCGGCGGTCGCCGCCGGGGCGGCGCCGTGCGGCGCGAAGATCCAGGAGGTCGGGGCAAAGTAGTAGAAGCCGGCCGCCGCGATCAGCACAGCCGATCCGACGCCGACGAATGGTCCGCCCAGTCCGCGCATGAAGTCTCTCCCTGAGGCCCTGTTTTGTGATTGGCGGAACAAGACCGCTTTCGCGCCGCCCGCGCAAGACCTCCCTTTACGTCAGCCGGCGGCCTCAGACCCAGTCCTTGGTATAGACGAAGCGCGGCATTCCCCAGGAAAAGCGCACCGCGAGCAGCCGCAGCGCGAGGCCGGCCGCCGCTGCGGCGATCGCCATGACGCCCGCATCGAAGCCGAGCTCCAGGCCGCCGACATAGAGGATGCCGGTGACGATCGAGACGCTGGCGTAGAGTTCGGAACTGAACAGCAGCGGGATCTGGTTGCACAGGATGTCGCGCACCACGCCGCCGGCGCAGCCGGTGATCATGCCAGCCAGGACGGCGATCGCCATCGGATGGCCCAGCTGGCGCGCCACGTCGCAGCCGACGATGGTCACGACGACGAGGCCGACCGCGTCGAGCAGGATGAAGGTGTTCTTCAGCCGGTGGATGAAGCGGGCGAAGGCGATGGCGGCCAGCGCCGCAGCGGTCGTCAGCCCCAGGAGCCAGGGCCGCTCCACCCAGTAGAGCGGATAGTGGTCGAGAAAGACGTCGCGCATCGTGCCGCCGCCGAGCGCCGTGACGGCGGCGAGGATGAAGACCCCCACCCAGTCCATCGAGCGGCGGCCGGCGGCGAGCGCCCCGGTCATCGCCCAGGCGACGATGGCGACGAACGAGAAGACCTCGATCAGCATCGTGGTGTGCATGTCCGTCCTCACTCGCCCCAGCGGCGCAGCAGATTGGCGGTCGCTTTCGAAACCAGGTCGAACTCCGCCGTCTTGCCGTGGTTCTGGAACATGGCGCGGCGGGCGCGTTCCAGGTCGAACAGGATCTCCCGGGCGCCCGGGTCGCGCACCCGGCTCTCCACCCAGCCGGCGCAGGCGTATCTGACGCCGCGCGTCACCGGCTCCACCCGGTGCAGCGTCGTCGCCGGATAGACGATTGCCGCTCCGGCGGGCAGCTTGACGCTTTGCTCGCCGGCGGGCGTCTCGATGATCAGTTCGCCGCCGTCATAGTCGGCAGGGTCTGAGAGGAAGACGGTCAGCGACACGTCGGTGCGGCGGCCGTTCATGAAGGCGTCGTCGACATGGCGGCCGTAGGACTGGCCCACGCCGTAGCGGTTGACGAGAAGCTGGATCAGCCGCGGCTGCACGGCGGCGGCGAAGATCGCGTTGCGCCGCAACGCCGCATCGATCTCGGCGCGGATCGCCTCAGCGGCAGGATCGTCCCGTCCGAGCTGCTCGTTCTCCTTGACGAGCCTCGCGTGCCAGCCCGCGGTCGCCTTGCCGTCCTGAAACGCGCCCGCCGCCAGCCGCGCCCGAATGGCGCCGAGCTCGTCTCCAGTCAGGATGCCGTCCAGCCCCAGGATCATCTGCGCCTCCGCCTCGCCCGGCTTGCGTCTCGGTCCGATTCTTGCGAATGATTTGCAATCCGCTACACCGCCAGACCACGTCTCAGGTAACCCATGCCAGACCTCAAGACCAATCTGCTGCTCGGCGCGGGCGCCATCGCCCTGACCCAGACCCTGACGCTGTGGAGCGGCGCCCTGGTCCCGGCCGCCGCGGCGGCAGAGGCTCCGCTGTCCGCCGCGGCAAGCGAGGAAGGCGGCGAAGGCGGCGAAGGCGGCGGCGAGAGCGGCGGCGTTCCGGCCTCCTATGCCCTCGCCTCGACCGACCCTGCGCAATGGTCCTATGACGCCAGCGCGGTGATCGATGGCTACGTCGCCGGCGCCCGCGGGCAGTATCTGGCCGCCGCGGCAGCGGCGCGCACCCTTCAGGCGGAAGTCGATGCCTTCCTCGAAGCGCCCGCGCAGGAGACGCTGGACGCCGCCCGCGCCGCCTGGGTCGCCGCCCGGCCGGCCTATCTGCGCACCGAGGTCTATCGCTACTACGACGGCCCGATCGAGGCGGTCGAAGGCGGCCTCAACGCCTGGCCGATGAACGAGGCCTTCATCGACTATACGAAGGACGCGCCGCAAGGCGGGCTCATCAACGATCCCGCCTTCGAGGTGTCGGAAGCGGCGATCATGGCGCGCAACCAGGCGACAGACGAGGCCGACGTGACGAGCGGCTGGCACGCCGCCGAGTTTCTGCTCTGGGGCCAGGATCTCAGCGCCGAGGGACCGGGAGATCGTCCGTTTACGGACTATGAACCCGGCACGCCGGCCGCCGACAAGCGCCGCGCCTATCTGAAGGCGACGGTCGGCCGGATCGTCGCCGACCTCGACGGCCTCGCCGCCGCCTGGGACGCGAACGCGCCCGGCAGCTACGCCACGACTTTCAAGGCCCTGCCGCCGCGCGAGGCGATCGGCCGGATCGTCAATGGCATGGCGGTGATGACGGGGCACGAAATGCGCGTCGAGCGCATGGCCGTGGCGCTCGACAGCGGCGACCAGGAGGATGAGCAGTCTTGCTTCTCCGACACCACCAAAATGGACTTCGTGTACGATCTGGAGGGCGTCGCGGCGGTCTATTACGGCCGCACCGCAGGACAGCAGGCCCCCGGTGTCGATACGCTGATGAAGACCCTCAACCCCGAACGGGCGGCGCGGATCGACGCCCTCTTCGGAGAAGCGATGACCCGGATCAATGCGCTGGGCGATCCCTGGGACAGGGTGCTGGCGAGCGCGCCGGACAGTCCCGAGCGGGCGGCGGCCGAGGCGGCAGTGACGACGCTCGGCGAACTCGCCGGCGAGATGAAGGCTTCGGGAACCGATCTCGGCGTGCTGGTGCAGGTGCCGGGGTTGTAGGGACATGGCGCACGGAAGGTATCTGGCGTTCGGCCTCGCCGCGGCCGCCGCCCTGACGGCGGCCGGCGCCGCCGGGATCGCATCTTCGTCCGGCGATGGCGTACGCGCCGCGCTCATTGGCGAAAAGGTGACGCCGATGCTCGGCGGCGACACGACGCGGGTCGCCGCCGCCGGCACGTCGTTCACATTCCTCATCGAGAACGCCCAGCCTGGCCGGCTGCGCGTCTTCCAGTTCGGCAACCGCCTCTTCAACACCAACTGGGTTCAGGCGCCGGGCTCGGTGAAGTCCTTCGACGGGCTCGGCCCCTATTTCAACCGCGTCTCCTGCGCCGGCTGCCACACCTTCGACGGGCGCGGACGGCCGCCGGAAAACACCGGCGACCCGATGGAGTCGATCCTGGTGCGGCTTAGCGTTCCCGGCGAAGACGAACACGGCGGACCGAAACCGCACGAGATCTATGGCGACCAGCTCAGCGACCGCGCCATCCACGGCGTGACGCCCGAGGGACGCGCCCTCATCGCCTGGGAGGAGTTGCCGGGCGCCTATGGCGACGGCACGCCCTATACCCTGCGCAAGCCGCTCGTGACCTTCGCCGATCTCGCCTTCGGACCGCTCGACGGCGCGCTGTTCAGCGTGCGCGTCGCGCCGCAGATGATCGGCATGGGCCTGCTGGAGAGCGTGCCGGAGGAGACGCTCGCCGCGCTCGCCGACCCCGATGACGCCGACGGCGACGGCATTTCGGGACGCGTCAACATGGTGTGGAGTCCTTCGGCGGGGACGATGTTGCCCGGCCGCTTCGGCTGGAAGGCGAATACCGCGCGCGCGATCGACCAGACGACCGGGGCGGCGCTCGGCGATATCGGTCTGACCACTTCGGTCCACCCGGCGCAGAACTGCACCGCAGCGCAGGCAGCGTGCCGCGCCGCCTTCGACCAGAGCGCAGGCGAGGGTCCGGAAATTTCCGATGCCTTTCTCGAGAAGCTGGTGATCTACGTGCAGGCGCTCGCCGTGCCGCGCCAGCGCGGCGAGAACGACCCGGCTGTGGTGCGCGGCGAGGCGCTCTTCCGCGCCGCCGGCTGCGCCGCCTGCCACATGCCGACTCTGAAGACCGGGGCGGCGGCTGTGTTGCCGGAACTGGCGAACCAGACCTTCCACCCTTTCACCGATCTGCTGCTGCACGACATGGGGCCGGGCCTCGCCGACGGCCGTCCGGATTTCGCGGCCTCGGGCAGCGAGTGGCGCACGCCGCCGCTCTGGGGGCTCGGCCTGGTGCCGCGCGTGAACGGCCACGATCTTCTGCTGCATGACGGCCGGGCGCGCGGCTTCGCCGAGGCGATCCTGTGGCACGGCGGCGAGGCGGAAGGCGCCAAGGAAGCCTTCCGCACCATGGACAGCGAAGACCGAAACGCCCTGGTCGCCTTCCTCGGCTCGCTCTGAAGCGGCGCGCCTGCTCGCCTGACCGTGCTGTCAATCTAAATGAGAATGACTTGCATTATCGTATAAGTGGGCTAGTCTCGGCCGATCAGGCAGAGATGGGTGGCCATGGACGCGGCACGACCGGACGATCTGGGCATGGAGGCCGTGACGCGCGGTCTCGGCGCCCTCTGGCTCGCGGCTCGGCTTGCCGCCGCGCGCGACGGCCATCGCCCGCCCCGCCGTCCGCCTCAGGTTCCCGAGACCGGGCGCCCTCCCGCCGGCCTTGAAGAAATAGGCCTGACGTCCTAGCTCTGCTCACGGGCGCGCGGGCGCGCGGACGCAAAGGAACTCCGGCGGCGCCGCACTGGCTCGCGGGCACGGCTCCGAACGTCGAAGCCGGTTCCGCGCCTTGCGCCGGCGCCGCCGGGTGGCCGTTACCAGTCGCGGCCGACCTTGTAGTAGTCGTAGGAGGCGTCGCGGATGGCGCTGCCGCCATCGGCCTTGGTGAAGTCGCCGAGCGCATAGGTCGGCGCCTTCTCCAGCGTCTCCTTGGTCATCGGGACGATGTAGCCGCCCTTCTCCCTGCTGTAGTCGAGCACCGACCAGGGCACCGAGTGGTACTTCTCGCCGATTCCCAGGAAGCCGCCGAAGCTGACGATGGCGAACATGATCCGGTTCGAGGTCTTGTCGAGGATGAGGTCCTCCAGTTGACCGATCTTGGCGCCTTTCATGTCGAAGACGGCGGTGCCGCTGACCTTCGAGGCGGCGATGGCGGTCGTATGACCCGTGGCTGTGGGCATGTTGGTACTCTTTCTGTATGGAGGGGTGAGGGTTCGCCCTCTGCCGATAAAGACGCGCCCGCCGCGGAACGGTTCCGCCAGGATCGCCTGGCCGAACGGCCGGCGCGCTCGGCTGTGGGCGCTCTCGAACCGCGGCGCGACCTGACGGACCGCGGCAGCAAGGCGGCCCGGCGCGGGCTTGAACGGCTAGGCGTCAGGTCCTATCTCGGCCTCCAAGCGGCGTGGCTGGCCGACATATGGCAGGCGCGATTTCGTCGAAAATCGAGGTTCAAATCGAAGTGCGCGGGTTCAATGCCGGGCGCCGGCCCCGGAAATCCGGCCGCGCCGCCCCGGCCTGGCAATTGAACCGTCCACGCCTCGGCGCGCCGCCCGTCAACCGGACGGCAAGGCCTCATGGCGTCTTGTCGCTCTTCTGCACTAGACTGAGACGCCTGCGGGCGGACCAGGGAGGCTCCATGGCATTTCGCGAACCGGCCGAGCGCGGCGGCGGCCGCCTGCCGGCGCTCAACGTGCTCGGCGGACCGCTCGCCGCATGCGGCCGCGAGCCGATGACCGGCTTCTGGCGCGACGGCTGCTGCAATACCGGACCCGATGACCGCGGCGTCCACACGGTCTGCGCCGTGATGACGGCTGAATTCCTCGCCTTCTCCAAGGCGGCCGGCAACGACCTCTCGACCCCGCGTCCGGAATTCGGCTTCCAGGGCCTGTCTCCGGGCGACCGCTGGTGCCTGTGCGCCGGACGCTGGGTCGAAGCCCTGAACGCGGGCGCAGCGCCGCGGCTCGTGCTGGCCGCGACCCATATCGCCACGCTCGCCTACGCGCCGCTCGAGGCGCTGAAGGCGCACGCCATCGACCTGAACTGAGATCATGCCAGACACGAAGAAGACCAGAGCCGCATCCCCCAAGCCGCAGGCCCGGCGCGCCGCGCCGCGGACCAACCACGCCCAGATGGCCGCAAAGGCCTATCGCCTCGCCGCGCTCGACCAGGACTTCCTGCTCGCCGATCCGCAGCGCGGCGTGCGCTTCCTGCTCGAATACGAGAAGGCGGAACAGAACCTGCGCGCCTGGGGCGTGCGCACCACCATCGTCGTCTTCGGCAGCGCCCGGGTCAGCCCGGACGGCCCCCCCGACCACCGCCGCTGGTACCACGAGGCCCGCACCTTCGGCCGCATCGCGTCCGAGCGCGGCGGCGCGATGGACGTCGCCGACGGGCTTCGCGACAACGTGATCGCGACCGGCGGCGGTCCCGGCGTCATGGAAGCGGCCAATCGCGGCGCCCACGATGCCGGCGCGCCATCGATCGGCTTCAACATCGAACTGCCCCACGAACAGGGCCCCAACCCCTATTCGACACCGGATCTCACGCTGCAGTTCCACTATTTCGCGATGCGCAAGATGCACTTCGCGATGCGGGCCAATGCGCTCGTCGTCTTTCCCGGCGGCTTCGGCACGCTCGACGAATTGTTCGAGCTGCTGACGCTGCGCCAGAACGCCAAGCTGGCGCACGACCTGCCGATCGTGCTCTTCGACCGCGACTATTGGCGCCGCCTGATGAACTTCTCCACGATGGTCGAAGCGGGCATGATCTCGGCCGGGGATGTCGATCTCTTCGCCTATGCCGACACGGCCGAGGAAATCTGGTCGACGCTGATCGCCCGCGGCCTGCACGACGTGCCGGCGCAACCTGTCCGCAGGCTGCGTTCGCATCCGCGCAAGGCCGTCAGGCGCGGAAACTGAACGGGGACACGATGCTGCGGATCGCGAAATGGGCAGGGCTAGCCCTTGTGGGACTGATCTTACTGG
>ERZ761602.5462-NODE-5462-length-15053-cov-3.935525_pt1 | contig 15053 bp, 11 predicted proteins | sample MGYA00512165_ERZ761602 | MGnify/ENA primary metagenome ERZ761602 (study PRJEB28899, sample SAMN02445085) | bioreactor sludge metagenome | biome: EBPR sludge; isolation source: Thorneside wastewater treatment plant | place: Australia: Brisbane, Thorneside...
CTGTACACCTTCCGCTCGCTGGTCGCGGATGAATGGCGAAAGGGGCGGGTGTTGCTGGCGGGTGACGCCGCGCATCTGATGCCGCCCTTCATGGGTCAGGGCATGTGCGCCGGGCTGCGCGACGTGTGGAACCTGACATGGAAACTGGACCGCGTGCTGCGCGGCACCGCCGAGGACAGCCTGCTCGACACCTACATGCCCGAGCGCCGCCCGCATGTGACCGAGGTGATCCAGCAATCGATGTTCCTCGGGTCGATCATCTGCATTCCTGATCCGGCCGCCGCTGCCGGGCGCGATGCGATGTTCCTCGGTGGCGAGGCCCCGCCGCCCGCGCCCTTCCCGCAACTGACCGCTGGGATGCTCGCCCATGGGGCCGATGGTGCGCTGCTGCCGCTGGCGGGGGAACTGGCGCCGCATGGTACCGTGCGCCACCAGCGCCGCACCGACCGGTTTGACGCTCTGGTCCCGCCGGGCTTTGTCCTGATCGCGGATCGCACGATGGCCGGTGCCTTGCCACTGGCCGATCTGGCCGCGCTGGGGGTGCGGGTGGTGCCGATGGCCGACCGGATCAGCGCGACGGATGCCGAATTTGCCGACACCTCGGTACAATTCCTGCCGTGGATGGCGGTGCGCGGTGTGCATGCGGTGCTGGTGCGCCCCGATTTCTTCGTCTTTGGCGCCGCCGCCGATGCTGCGGGGCTGGACGACGTTCTGGGCGCCCTCGCGGCCGCTCAGGCCGCGCACGGGCTGCGGGCGGCCTGAGGCGTCACGCCGGGCGACGATCCACGACGCCCGAATCGACCAGGATACGGCGGGTTTTCAGCAGGTGGTCGCGCATCAGCGCGGCCGCCTTGTCGCTGTCGCGCGCCACGGTCGCCTCGGCCAGCGCCTGGTGCTCGGCATCGAGGTTCCGCGCCGCGCGGTCATAGGGCATGGTGGCAATGCGATAGCGTTCGGCCTGCACATAAAGCATCGCCCGCAGCCGCAGCAGCCAGGGCGAATCGCACCCTGCCACCAGCGCCGCGTGAAAGCGCGCATGCGCGTCGGTCCAGCCCGGATTGACCCGCGCCGGATCGCCCGTCAGCATCGGCGTGCGCAGCAGTTCGTGGGTGGCCGAAACCACCTGCCCCTCCCACTGCAGATCGCCGTTGCGGATGGCACTGTCGAGACAGGCGCATTCGATCATCACCCGGGTGCGGGTCAGGTCCTCCATCTCGGCCAGCGTGATCGGCGCGACGCGAAAGCCCTTGTTGGTTTCCTGCGTCACCAACCCTTCCGAGGTCAGCCGCGCCAGCGCTTCGCGCACCGCGCCCAGATTCAGGCCGCTGCGCGCGACGGTATCGGCGATGTTGATCTTGGCGTCGGCAGCAAGCACGCCCGTCAGGATGTCCGTCCTGACCTGCTCATAGGCCAGTTGCGTCATGCTGGGGCCGGTCGTCTTTGCCATGCTTGCTCCTTCGCGCGCGGGGTTCGCGCACAGTTTCGATAATCGAAGGATATGCTTTTAACATATTATGATGCAAGGTTGTTTGCTTGGTCTTCCAGCGCAGACCCGGCGCGCGGGCGGGAAGAGGGAGGCATGCCGGGGTGTCGTGTCCGCGCACCGATCCGCGCGCGCCGGTTCCGCGAACCGGCGCGGTGTCGCCGTGCAGGCCGGACGAAATCGCCAAGCGACCAGGCCCGGGCGCCAGACAGGCGCGCCGGTATGGATGCTGTCAGGATCTAGCCGACCTGGGCGGCCGCGCGCTCCAGCAGGGCGGGGGGGATGGTGCCGCCAAGGCTGCGAAGATAGGCCAGCTGTGCCGCCCGTTCGGCGGCCAGTTCCGTCGCGTCGGTCGCCATCAGTTCGGCAAAGGTGTCGGCCGCGATCACCCGGTCCGCGCCGGGCAGATCGGCGAGCGAGGGGACGAGGCCCAGAGGCCCCTCGCTCGCGGCGGCGCGGCCGCGGCTGCGATCCACGATCCAGCGCAGGACGCGCGCGTTGTCGCGAAAACCGGGCCACAGGAAACGGCCATCGGCACCCCGGCGGAACCAGTTGACGCGAAAGATCGGAACCGGCTGGCTGAAGGCATCCTTCATCGCCAGCCAATGGGCGAAATAGTCCGAGATCGCATAGCCGCAGAACGGCAGCATGGCAAAGGGATCGCGGCGCAGCGCCGCCTGACCCTCGGCGGCGGCGGTGGCCTCGGACGACAGGGTCGCCGCCCACAGAACGCCATCGACCCAGTCGCGGCTTTGAAAGACCAGCGGAAAGGTGCGCGACAGCCGCGCGCCGAACATCAGGGCGGACAGGGGCACGCCCGCCGGGTTGCTGGCGGCCGGATCGAGGGTGCTGCAATTGGTGGTGCGCACGGTGAACCGGGCGTTGGGATGCGCGGCAGGACGTCCGCATCCCGGCTGCCAGGGCTCTCCTCGCCAGTCGGTCAGGACGGGCGGCGGCGTCTCGGTCATGCCTTCCCACCAGATGTCGCCGTCGGGCGTCAGCGCGCAATTGGTAAAGATGCAGTCGCGCCCCACCATGTCCATCGCCACCGGGTTGGTGCGGGGGCTGGTGCCGGGGGCGACGCCGAAAAAGCCGGTCTCCGGGTTGACGGCGCGCATCTCGCCCTCGGCGCCGGCAAAGATCCAGGCGATATCGTCGCCAACGGTGTGGATCTTCCAGCCGGGCATGTCCTCGGGCGGGCGGACCATGGCGAAATTCGTCTTGCCGCAGGCCGACGGGAAGGCCGCGGCAACATAGGTCTTTTCGCCCTCGGGGCTTTCCAGGCCGACGATCAGCATGTGTTCGGCCAGCCAGCCGCGTTCGCGCCCGCGCGCCGAGGCCAGCCGGAGCGCCACGCATTTCTTGCCCAGCAGCGCATTCCCGCCATAGCCCGAACCATACGAGACAACCTCGTTGTCTTGCGGGAAATGGACGATCGACTTGGTGTCGGTGTTGCAGGGCCAGGGGGCCGACACCTGCCCGGGGGCGAGCGGCGCGCCGACGCTGTGGATGCAGCGGGCAAAGTCATCCTCGGGCATGCGACGCAGGACATCGGCACCCATGCGCGTCATCAGATGCATGCTGGCGGCGACATAGGCGGAATCGGTGACCTGGATGCCGAACATCTCGATCGGGGTGCCCGAGGCCATCACGAAGGGGATCACATACATCGTGCGCCCGGCCATCGCACCGCGCAGCAACCCGTCCAGTTCGGTGCGCATCGCGACCGGATCGCGCCAGTTGTTCGTGGGGCCGGCCGCATCGCGTGTGGGGGTGCAGATGAAGGTCCGGTGTTCCAGCCGTGCCACGTCATCCGGGGTTGACCGTGCCAGATAGGAATTCGGCCGCAGGACCGGGTTCAGCGGGATCAGCGTGCCCTGACCGACCAGGGTTTCGCACAGCGCCCGGTATTCCGCATCGCTTCCGTCGCACCAGTGGATCGCGGCGGGCTGGCAGCGGTCCGCGACAGAACTGACCCATTCGGTGATGCGGCTGGTCTTCGGTTGCATGCAGAGGGCTCCTTGTCCGGGCTGTTCCACTGGCGGGTTTCGGTCGCGCGCGACCCCGACCTGACCTGCTGTGCAACAGTTTGCGCAAAGCTTGCAATGGGGAATCCGACACCCGCCCGGATGTTTTCGCTAACCCTGCGCCGCTGCGGTCAAGGCGCGGGTCGAACCGCGAATGACCAGTTCCACCGGCAGGACGATGTGGCGCGGCACGCGCTGTCCATCGATCATGTCCAGGATGATCTTTCCGGCCTCGACGCCCATCTGGTATTGCTGGATGCGCACGGTGGTCAGCGGCGGGTGGATGCGATCCACCATCGGCATGTCGTTGTATCCCGTGACCGAAACATCCCCGGGACAGGACAGGTTGCGCCGTTCCAAGGCGCAGATCGCGCCGATCGCCAGCCGGTCGTTGGCACAAAGAACCGCCGTGAAGGCTGTGCCACGGGCGATCAGTTCTTCCAGACAGCGTTCGCCTTCGTTCTCGGTATAGGCGGTGGCAAAGCAGATCAGGCGCGGATCGTCGACGACGCCCAGGGCATCGCGGTGATGCAGAAAGGCCGTGTGGCGCTCGGCCCCGGTCGAGGCATTCTGCGGCCCCGCCAGCACCGCGATGCGGCGATGCCCCAGCGACACCAGATGCGTCAGGGCGCGCAACACGCCGTTGTCGTCCTGATGCACCACCGAACTGATTGCGGGATTGTCCAGGCGGCGGTTGACCGTGACAACCGGCGTTCCCGCCAGCGCGGTATCATCGACGACCTTGTCCTCGCGGCTGACGCTGGCCAGGATCAGCCCGTCGATCCCGCGCGACACAAAGCCGTTGGCGATGTCGCGTTCGCGTTTCTCGTCGCTGTCGGTGTTGCCCAGAATCGCGTAATACCCATGCGCCAGAAGGGCGCTTTCGATCCCGCGCAGCATGGGTGGAAAGATCGGGTTCTCGATGTCGGGAACGATCACGCCGATGGTCCGGCTGCGGTTGGTTCGCAGGGAATAGGCGGCGGCATTGGGCCGGTATTCCAGCTTTTCGCTGATCTCGACAATTCGTTGCACCACGGCGGGGTTGATCAGGGACCGCGTGCGCGGATCCAGCGCCCGCGAGACAGTCGACGCATGGACGCCCGCGGCCTCGGCCACGTCCTTCAAGGTTACACGTTGTCTCGCCACACTCTACCCTGCCGTCTGATGCTGGTGGACCTGTTTATCACGGCTGCAAACGTTTTCTACCCCTCGCAATGCGCCTTCGGGCGTCTACGGGGGTCAATCCGGTCAGGCAGCCCTGCGAAAATCCGTTGACGAACGCATGGCGCCATGAGATACGAGTTAGGCAATCGATTGCACAACTTGCAAAACGAAGCCCCAGTCGACCGGAATTCCCGCAGTCCGGGGCCGATCACCCCCTTTGAAGCAGATGGAAAGGCAACCATGACACCGGCACACGCAAGACAGACGTTGGGATGGATCGGGCTGGGCAGGATGGGCTATCCCATGGCCGAACGGCTGATCAAGGCAGGCCATGACGTGCGGGTCTGGAATCGCACCCGCGCCAAGGCCGAACCCCTCGCTGCCCTGGGCGCGACGCTGGTCGATCAGCCCTCGGACCTGGCGGGCTGTGACGTCGTGTTCACCATGGTGTCCAGCGGCAAGGATCTGGAACAGGTCTATTTCGGCGCGAACGGCGCAACCACCGGCGCGCGTGTTCCGGGCATCTTTGTCGATTGCTCGTCCATCGGTGTGGAACAGGGGGCCAGCATCCGCCAGCGCATCGCGGCCCTGGGCGCGCGCATGCTGGCCGCGCCGGTCAGCGGCAACGGCAAGTGCGTCCGCGCGGGCAAGCTCAGCCAGGTGGTTTCCGGTGATGCCGCCACCTTCGAGACGGTGCGCCCGCTGCTGCAGGCGATTGCCGCCAATGGCGTTGCCTATGTCGGCGAGGCCGAACTGGCCCGCACCTGCAAGATCGCCCACAATGTGCTGCTGGGCGTGGTCATTCAGAATCTGGCCGAAATCACCATTCTGGCCGAACGGGCCGGCGTGCCGCGGCACGCGTTTCTGGAATTCATCAACAATTCGGTCATGGGGTCGATCTTTACCCGCTACAAGACCCCGGCGCTGGTCAATCTGGACTGGACCACCGCCTTCACCCCGGCCCTGTTGCGCAAGGACATGGATCTGGGGCTGGCCATCGGCCGGGATCTGAACGTGCCGATGCCGGTAACTGCCGCCACGCGCGAGGCGATCCAGGCCCATTTCGGAACCGCCACGTTGCAAGACGATCCGGCGGCCTATCTGGAGAAGGATTTCGCCGCGCTGCTGGAGACTGTCGCGCTGCACGCCGGCCACCGGCTGGTAAGCGAGAACAAGACCATTCCGACGGGGCTGGAATACTGACATCGGGTTGGACACGAAACGGAAAGGGGGCCGCCCGGCGACGGGCGGCCCCTCTCGGTTTGGCCGGGTGCGCGGATCAGCCCCGGATCGCGCCAGAGAACACGTCGCCCAGCCAGTCGGCGACCAGCGGGCGATAGAGCCAGGGCATGTTGTTGCAGACGTGATTGCCCTCGGGCAGGACATGCAGCGCCACCGGGCCCCGACAGAAATCGGCGCTGGCCCGGGCCTGCGTCACCGGAAAGATCCGGTCGCGTCCGCCGTGGATCACCAGCGCGGGGAATGATGGCCCGGTCAGGCCCGCCACCGAAAAGTCGCGCGCCCGGGTGGAAACGTCCTCGGTGCCCAGGGCGTGGCGCATGTTGTCGCGGTACACCTGCGGCAACTCGGGTTCAAAGGCACCCAGATCGGCGAATCCGTTGATGGACACCACGGCCGAGGGCCAGTCCAGCAGCGCTGCCGCGCGCAGCACCAGAAAGCCGCCAAAGGCCATCCCGACCAGCCCGATGCGCCCGTCAAGGCCCGCAAGGCCGCGCAGGCGGGCGGCCACTGCATCCAGTGCCGGGGCGATATCGGGGCGCAGCGGCCCCATCGAGCGCCCCTCGCCCTGGCCCGGCCCGTCGAGCGAGAATGTCGCGATCCCGCGCGACAGGAACACCCGTTCCAGGGCGGGGAATTCCTCCTTGGTGGAATCCGACCCCGGCACGATCAGTGCCACGGGCGCGGCGGTAGCCGGGGCGACCGGCCTGCGCAGATAGCCGCGCAGGTTGCCGCCGGGGACCGCGATCTCGATCAGTTCGGCAGGCGGGTCCAGCAACGGCGCCGCCTGACGATAGAGCGCGCATTTGCGCGCTGCGGCCGCGTCCTTGGCCGCCGGGTCCTCGAAGGCCATGAACTGGCCAAAGTGATAGCAGGCGGCGGCGCGGGCAAAGGCTTCTCCCGCCGTCAACCGCCAGCCGCGGGCCAGCGCATCCTCGGCGATGGCGGCATGCCGGTCGCCTTCGGCGCACCAGGCGCCCAACCAGCCAGACCAGTCACCGGCCCGGCCGATCACCTCTTTCGCGGTGGCCGAGGGAATCCCCGCCACTTCGATGCGCGGCAGCCAATGCTCGACCACGCTCAACAGTTTTCCCGATGCGTCGCTCACAGCCATTTCTCCGCGACGGCCCGTTCGGTGCGGGCTGGCCAGACGGGTTGCGAACGGGCATCCAGCCCGGTCTCCGCCAACACGCGCGCCGAGCGTTCGCGCGCGTCCTCGATGATGGCCGTGGGGTCCATCCCGCCCAGATAGCGGCCATGGTCATAGGCAACCACCCCGTTGACCAGAACCAGTTGCGCATCGGTGCCATGCGTGGCCATGACCAGCGCCGCCACCGGATCGTCGGTCAGCCGCTGGCTGGCGCGCTCACGGGCGAACATCACCAGATCGGCGCGCTTGCCCGGTTCGATCGACCCGATGACATCCTCCATCCCCACGGCACGGGCGGCCCAGATCGTGGCCATCCGCAGCGCGGTCTCGGGGGTGATCGCGTCGCCCCGGCGGTTGTGCAGCGCCTGGAACATCACGGTGGCCTTGGTCTGTTCGACCATGTCCACGGAATAATCCACGGCCGGTCCGTCCGTGCCCAATGCGCAGGTGATGCCGCGGTCTAGCATCTGCACCCAGGGCCCGACTCCGCCGCCCCGCATCGATTCCGAGGTCGGGGTATACACCACCGAGGCCCCCGCGCGGGCGATCAGGTCCATGTCCTGATCGGTAAAGTGGATGCCGTGGATCAGCATCCAGCGATGATCGAGCACACCCATCTGGTGCAGGTATTCCACATCCGACCGCCCGGTGAGACGCTTGTACATCGTGAAACCGAAGGACATCGACAGCGACCCGCCCGACATGTGCGAGGCCACGCGCAGGTCGAGGTCGCGCGCCAGCGCCGAGCCCGCACGCACCAGCTCGTCCGAACTGCGGCCTGCCTTGGTGTGATGCGCGTTGCATTCGATCACCGCGGCGATGCGCGTCATGTCGTCGGCGCGATCGTCCAGACGCGCATGCAGGCCGCGCAACCAGTTGTCGGCCTCGGCGGGACCAAAGGGGTGATTGGGCAGGGCGGGCGTGCGGATCTGATAGGGGATTCCCACCACATGGCGCAGGCCCGCGGCGCGAAACAGCGCGATGGCCTCGTCCTCGCCACCCGGCTCGCCGCGCGCCATGGCGTGGTTGAAGAAGGTGGTGGTGCCGGTGCGCAGCATTTCCAGCGCCCCCAGTCGCCACGACGCCAGGAAATCGTCCCAGGTCATGGCCGTGCGGGACTTGCTCGACAGGCCGGCGGACCAGTGTTCCAGCCGCATCCCGTCGGCCAGGCCCTTGATCATGTTCATGTGCACATGCTGGTGCAGGTTGATCAGACCCGGGCAGACAAAGGCGCCGCCCGCCTCGATCACCCGGTCGAAGGGGCCGGTCGGAACCCGCTCCATCGGCCCGGCCGACAGGATGCGCGCGCCGTCGACCACGACGAAACCGGGGTCAAAGACCTCGCCCGCGGCGTTGACGGTGATCACACAGGCGTTTCGGATCAGAATTGTCATGCGGCTACTCCCAGACCGGCGCGGGCCAGCGTCGCGCGGCGTGCAGCGGCGGCGCGAGTGATGTCGATGGACGGGACGGGCAGGGTGCGCATCCCCCCCGCCAGGACGAACGCGGCCTCGGTGGCGCGCGTGGTGGCCAGGAAGGCCGATATCACCTTTGCGCCGATCTGCTGGTGCGGGTGATGCGCGTCGAACACCGCGATATCGGCGCGCAGGCCGACCGCCAGCGCACCGGTCTGCGTGCCCAGACCCAGGGCCACGGCGGCGTTGCGGGTCGCCATTTCCAGCGCCCGCTCCAGACTCATGGCCGTTGGGTCCAGCAGCAGCGTGTTCTGGATCATTGTCGCGGCCTTGATCTGTTCGATCATGTCCGTGGTCCAGCCGGTGCCCGGCCCTTCGGTGCCAAGGGCGCAGGGCGCCCCCGCCCGGGCGAGGGCGGAAAGCGCCCCGCTGCCGGCCCCGCGCAATCCGTCGGCGACCGGCAAGCCGATCACATGGCATCCGGATTCCAGGATCAGGCTGCGGTCCAGGTCATCCAGAACGGGTGGACAGACCAGCAGGCAACCCGAATCCAGCAACCCCATTTCCATCAGGTGATAAACCGTCGAGCGCGCCATGCGCCGCCCTTCGGCGGTTTGCGTGGCGGCATCCGCCCCCTGCGGCGCGGCGCGCAGCAGCGCCTGTCGCCCCAGCGCGCGGGCGGTTTCGATGCCGTCGCGAATCGTTGCCTCGCTGGCGCGACCCTCGGCCAGCGACCGCGGATCGGCCAGAACCGAGACCGCCGCATTGGCGACCTCGCCCGCAAGGGCCGGTGCCACCGCGGCGATGGCGCGCACGCCCCGCGCGGCAAAGACCGGCATCAGGGCGTTGATCGTGGCGGCATCGAGCGTCGCGGGCATCTCGATCAGCGCGGTGGTGACCCCGCCCGCGGCCAGCGCCGATGCGGCAAGCCCCGCGGCAATCTGGTGCGCCTCGGCATCCATCGCCCCGGCCAGCGCGGGATCCGGCTGCATCCCCGCAAAGAGATGCGTCCAGTGAACATGCAGCGCGTCGATCAACCCCGGCAGGACGACCTTGCCCGCGCAATCGACGCGCTCTGCGTCCGGCGCGTCGGGGCATTCGTCCATGGGCCCCACAGCGGCGATTTGCCCCGCTGCGTCGGTCAGCACGAAACCGCGCGGGTGGGTGCTGCGGCGGTCATCCATGGTCAGGACGTATCCGTCGGTCAGAAGATAGGGCATTGCGCGTCCTTTCGCAGATCGGCACGAGGCGCGATTCGGGTTGAAGGGGCGGCGCAGCCTGTGCGCCGCCACCGGTGTCAGAGGATCGTAACCTCGGCCGGGTATTTGTGCATGTTCTCGAACCCGGTCGCCGTGACCAGACCCATGTCGCCCAGTTGCATGCCTGCCTTCTTGTCCTGCGTGGTGGGGTTGGGCTGGATGACAAAGGTCATCCCCTCGGCCAGGGCGTCGCCGGGGTGCATCGGCGGCTTGAAACCGTTGGGAACCCCGCTGGGCGGCTGGATATCCACCCCGAACCCGTGGGCGACGCCATCGACCGTGGTATAGCCAGCATCCCGGATCATCAGCGACACATCATAAAGCTGCTGCATCGTGGTGCCCGGGCGCACGGTGGCCCACAGGGTCTCGTAGGTGTCCTTCATCGTGCGATAGATCTGGCGGTATTGTTCGGTTGGCTCGCCCAGGAAGAAGGGCCGCAGGATCTGCGAGCAATACATGCCGTAATTCACCGTCAGTTCGGTGTTGATCACGTCGCCGGCCTGCAACTTGCGGTGCGACCACATCTGATTGGGAACACAGCTGTCGGAGGCGGTCATCTGCGTGCTGTTCAGATAGAGGAAGGTGAATTCGCAGCCCGCCGCGCGCGCGGCGCTTTCGGCCAGCGTCTGGATGTCACGCTCGGCAACGCCGGGGCGCAGTTCACGCCGGAGCGCCTCCATCACCGCGTCGCAGCCCAGGGCGGCCTTGCGTTGCCAGCCGATTTCCTCGGCGCTCTTGCGCGAGCGCAGGCGCTTGATCGGCAGGCTGAGGTCGATCATCGTCGCGTTCGGCAATTCGCGGCGCAGCCCGTCGATGTCCTGATAGAAGAACTGCCCCACCAGACCAAGCTGGCCCTCGCCGATGCCGCGCGCCTTCAGTTCGTTCGCCATGGTGGCGGCGGCGCCGATGTTGCGGTGCACCTGACCGACATCCTGGATCGAGGTCAGCTCGCAGGCGTTGGGATAATGGTTGTTGTGGGTGGTCCACAGCTTGGGCTCTCCGGTGCGGGGAACCAGCAGATAGGATTCGTGAAACAGCGCCACCTGCGCGAAATAGTGGACATCCGCCTGATAATGGCGTCGATTGCCGCTGTGCCCGAAGATCAGAAGGGCATCGACCCCCTTTTCGTCCATGATGGCGCGGGCAGCCGCAAATCGGCGGTCCATCTCGGCTTGACTGAAATGGGGGTATCCGTCCTTGCTCATGGGTGATTCTCCTGTGTGGGATGAGGTGCGGCTGAAAACTACGCAAGCGATTGCATAACGGATAGCACGGGGCCTTGTCCAACACAATCTGTGGGTTCCGGATTTTCCCTTTCCGTGCCGCAGTGGTCTCCGCGAAGTCACGGAATCCAAGCAAGATTGCCACCCCTGACCGCGCACCAGCCGTCCGATCCGGCGGGTGCCCGGGTGATTCCAGCGTCTTTCTTCGGCATGGGCCGCAAGAAATGTGTTGACAGGAAGATCGAAGCCTCGCAGTCTCATGCAAACGATTGCCTCCCTGATGACAGTGCCCGGCAAAGGGCGCGCACGGGATGGCGGCAACAAGAACAGGGGAACACAGGCGTGCCAGCGGCCCAGTCCAACACCATGCCCGCCCCCGCGCAAGACGCCATCGTCCTGCGCGGACTGAGCAAGACCTATCGCACCCGCGACCATGGCGACGTCTTTGCCCTTCAGCCGATGACGCTCGATCTGGCGGCCGGCTCGTTTGTGGCGCTGGTCGGCCCGTCGGGCTGTGGCAAGTCCACGTTGCTGAAAATTCTGGCGGGTATCCAGAAACCCTCCACCGGCGAGGCGCTGATCCACGGCCAGCCGGTCGGTGCCGCGCGCGGGGATGTCGGCGTGGTGATGCAATCGCCGGTGCTGTTTCCCTGGCGGTCGATCCTGCAGAACGTGATGCTGCCGGTGAACGTGCTGGGGTTGGACACCGCGCGTCACCGCACCGTGGCGATGGACATGCTGAAACTGGTCGAGCTGGAGGGTTTCGAGCGCCGCTATCCGCGCGAATTGTCCGGCGGGATGCAGCAGCGCGCCGCCATCGCCCGCGCGCTGGTCACGGACCCCAAACTGCTGCTGATGGATGAACCCTTCGGCGCGCTGGATGCGATGACGCGCGAGCACATGAATGTCGAATTGCAGCGCATCTGGATGGAAAAGAAGAAGTCCGTCCTGTTGATCACCCATTCCATCCCCGAGGCGGTTTTTCTCGCCGACCGCGTTCTGGTGATGTCGCCGCGCCCTGGCCGCATCATCGAGGACATCACCATCGACCTGCCGCGTCCACGTCCCATGAGCCTAATGGGCAGCCCCGACTTCGGCCGCTACGTCGCGCAGATTCGTGAAATATTTCAGGCGCAGGGCGGGCTTGACGCATGACCATGACCGAAACACGCACTCCGGCGGATGCGGGCAGCCCGGCGCGGCCCTCGCGCCTTGCAGGCAAGATCCGCGACTGGCTGGTGACGCTGGGCTGCTTTGCCCTGACCATCGGCGCCTGGGAGGCGGCCGTGCACGCGATGAACGTGCCCAGCTATGTCGTTCCCGCGCCGACCGAGATTGTCGCGGCGCTGCACCGCGGGCTTTCCAGCGGCTTGTACCTGCGCCACCTGTCCCACACGCTGCAGGCCTGCCTGATGGGCTTTGCGATCGGCAGCCTGATCGGCATTGCCCTGGGCGCCGTGATCGCCAGCTTCCGCTTCGCCGAACTGATCGTCTATCCCTATGTGATCATGTTCAAATCCATGCCCAAAGTGGCGCTGGCGCCGCTGTTCACACTGTGGTTCGGGCTGGGCATCACGTCAAAGATCGTCTCGGCGTCGATCATCTGCTTCTTTCCCTTGCTGGTGAACACCATCGCCGGGTTGCGATCGGCCGACGAGGACCGGATCAGCCTGATGAAATCCATGGGGGCGACGCCCTTCCAGATTTTCTGGTATCTGCGGTTTCCCAGCGCCTTGCCATTCATCATGGCGGGACTGGAACTGGCCGTGGTTCTGGCCCTGATCGGGACCATTGTGGCGGAATTCGTCGGCGCCCGTGCCGGGCTGGGTACGCTGATCCAGATCCAGAATGCCAACATGGACGGACCCGGGCAGTTTTCGGTCCTGATCCTGTTGTCGGTGATCGGACTGACCATGAACGTGATCGTCCGCAAGATCAAGAAATGGGTCCTCTTCTGGGATCCTTCGGCCCAGGGCGATGACCCCGGGACTCAAATCTGACCTGACCGAAACAACCCATTCCAACCGGTAGGAGTGCCTCCCATGCATCGTCCTGAAATCGACCGTCGCAAGCTTCTGGCCATGATGGGGGGCGGCGCTCTGGCCGGAACCCTGATGACCCCGGACCGGGTTTTCGCCCAGGCGCTGCAACGGGTGAACTACATGTTCGCGTTCAACAGCCTGTCGACCACGGTGGCGAACCAGACCTCGATCCCGCGCCATTTCGGCATGTTCGAGGCCGCCGGCCTGCAGGTCGAGCAATCCCCGTCCTCGGGCGGGCCGAACGTTTCGGTGCAACTGGTGGCCAGTGGTGACCAGGACGTCGGGTCTGGCGTGATCGAACCGGCTCTGCGGCAACTCGCGCAGGGCATCGACATGGGGATCGTGTATTTCTACAACCAGATCCGCCGCAACAACACGGTGATCGTGGTCAACCCCGACAGCGATATCCGCTCGCTGGCCGACATGCGCGGCAGGTCGCTGGGGGTCACGGCGCTGGGTTCGGGGCCGGGGCAGGTGATCGGCCTCGCGCTCGAGGAACTGGGGATCGACTTTGACACCGAGGTGCCGCAGGTCGCCGTCGGCATCGGGGCGCAGGCGCTGACCGCGCTGCGCAACGGCGAGGTCGATGCCTATACCGCCGCCGTCGGCACCGTTTCGACCATGGAGGCGCTTGGCGAGCGGTTCCGTTTCCTCGACATGCCGTCCTGGGTGAATGACGTGATCGGGCCGGGCCTGTTCACCAGCCGCCGCTATATGGAAAGCAACCGCGCCACGCTGGTGGAAATCGGCCGGATCGTCGCCAAATCCACCGTTTTCGTGATGAACAACCCCGAAGCGGCGATCCGCATCCATTGGGCGCTCTACCCCGAGCAGCAGCCCACCGGTCAAAGCTTCGAGAACGCGCTGGCCACCACGCTGATCGGCATGGAACGCCAGATCGACGTCCTCAGGTTCCAGGACGGCGATACCGTGCAGAAGTTCGGCTACATGTCGCCCGAAGCAGTGGACCGCTTCCTGCGCGTCAACCGTCTGCACGAAGTGGTCACCGACCCGGCCCCGTATTTCACCAACGACCTGATCGACGAGATCAACGACTTCGACGTGCAGGAGATGGTGGATCTGGCCCGCAACTTTACCATGCCCTGATCCGGGGCCTTGATGCGGGGCCCCGCAAGGGGGCCCCGACACGGTCGCGCGCCCGGTGTGTCCCCTCACCCGGGCGCCGCCAATCCCGCATTTGCCCAGCCCCCGGCCGCCGCACGATCTGCGGCGAAGGAAGAGTCTTGCCATGACCCCAGTCACCGCCCTGAACCCGCGCATCCTGCAACCGGGGGACATCGATCCCAACTGGCGCTGGGATCGCCACCTGCCCGCCCTCGGCCATACCGCGGTCGACTTCGAACGCCGGGTCGATCACGACCGCCTGCGCCGTTACCGGCTCAGCCGGGCGCGGCAGGCGCTGCGGCAATCGGGGTGCGGGGCCTTGCTGACCTTCGATGTGAACAACATCCGCTACATCTCGGGCACCAAGATCGGCGAATGGGAACGCGACAAGATGTGCCGCTTTGCCCTTCTGGCGGCCGACGAGGAACCCTATGTCTGGGATTTCGGATCGGCGGCGGTGCATCACCGCGAGTATTGCGACTGGCTGGACCCCGAGCGCATGCGGGCCGGCGTCGTCGGCATGCGCGGCACCATCCCGCCCTCGTTCGGGCTGATGAAACGCTATGCCGAGGAAATTGCGGGCCTCTTGCGCAAGGCGGGGGTCGCCGACATGCCGGTGGGCGTGGATTATGCCGAAACCGCCATGTTCTTTGCCCTGCAAGAGGCCGGCGTCAAGGTGGTGGACGGCCAGCAGATCATGCTTTCGGCGCGCGAGATCAAGAACGTCGACGAAATCCACCTGCTGACCCAGGCCGCCAGCATGGTGGACGGCGTCTATCACATGATCTGGGAAAACCTCAAACCCGGCATCCGTGAAAACGACATCGTCGCCATGGCGAACAAGATGCTCTATGAAATGGGCTCGGACGATGTCGAGGCGATCAACGCCATCGCCGGCGAGCGCTGCAATCCGCATCCGCACAACT
>ERZ761602.5463-NODE-5463-length-15050-cov-8.153118_pt1 | contig 15050 bp, 12 predicted proteins | sample MGYA00512165_ERZ761602 | MGnify/ENA primary metagenome ERZ761602 (study PRJEB28899, sample SAMN02445085) | bioreactor sludge metagenome | biome: EBPR sludge; isolation source: Thorneside wastewater treatment plant | place: Australia: Brisbane, Thorneside...
CACTACGGTTCGCTGGTGGGTTTGCCGGAAGTCCGGCGGGTGTATCTGGAGGACTGCCGGGGCCAACCAGTGACAGGCGCTGGCATCGGGCTGATTCAATTGATCGTCAGCGAACCGGAGGACAGCACGGCGCAAGCCATGCGATTGTTACAACAAGCACGCACGGCATCCTGGACGGACTGGCCCCCCGCGCAACTGGCGGATTTCGTGGAAACCATTTTGGTCTACAAATTACCGAAGCTCGGTCGAGAGGAGATTCAGGCCATGCTGGGACTGATTAATACCGATGTGAAACAAACCCGCTTTTATCAGGAAGTCTTCGCCGAGGGTCGCCAGGAAGGTCGCCAGGAAGGTCGCCAGGAGGGCCGCCAGGAGGGCCGCCAAGAGGGCCGCCAGGAGGGCCGCCAAGAGGGCCGCCAGGAAGAAGGCGTGCAACTGGCGCTGAGGCTGTTGCGGCGACGGTTCGGCGCGCCGTTGGCGCCCGCGCGCGAGCAACGGATTCGCCGCCTGTCCCTGGAACAGACCGAGGCGTTGATTGAGGCGTTGCTGGATTTTCGAACAACCGACGATCTCGGGGCTTGGCTGGCGGCCCAGGAAGCCCCACCGGTTTGAAGGCGGGTTGAGCGTTCCGGCGAAAAACACGGGCAATGGGTTGGTCTTGTACGGTGGTGGTGGCGGGTAAGGAGGGTTTGGATTTTTGCAAGCGATTGCCGGCCAATCTGGCCAACTAAAGGCAGTACCTGAGGCGCCGTCAAGGCGCCTCGGTCGTAACCGTTCACTCCCCCTCCCAGCGGGAGGGGGTTGGGGGGAGGGCAAGTCGTTGGCGCCACTCCGTTTTCCCCCCCCCCCCCCAACCTCCCCCCGCTGGGGGGAGGTGCCTGAACGCTTACCCTCGGTCGTTTGGGTGTCCTTGCCCTCGACTCTTCGCCTGGCGGTCCCGGTAATTTTTCCGTGTCCGTAAAGCGCATTCGGTTTTGTAAAAATTTGTAAGAATTTGTAAATAGCAAGTCTTGTATGGTTGACAAATCTAGTCTACCTTCAGTTGAGAAAAGCCGACGGCCCGGTTCATGGGCTCTGTTGGCGCGGCGTGAAGTGAAGTTTTCCATGTAGGGGTATCGTCATGAACCTGGTTGCCCGCTGGTTGGTGGCTATCGCGTTGGTGCTTGGGTCTGCCTCGAGCTGGGCGCAAATCAGCTACTTCACGCTGATCGATACCGACAACAATACGGCGACGGGTTGCGCCGTCACCCTGCCGACGGCGGGCACGGTCACGGGCATCGAGCGGCGGCTGACGGCCACCGTCTCCGAAACCGCCTCGCCGCAGGTGACTCAGCTCAGTCTGGAAAGCTGCGTCGGAAGCAGTTTCGGCGCTCCGGTCGCACTGCCCGGCACTCCCTATCCCGTGGGTTTGAACAACGGCGTCGGGGGAGCCGATGTCGTCGAACAAGCCGCCCCCGCCGACGCCGTTGCTCCCCCCGGTCCTCCGGTGCGTCTTTACTTCGCCGCGCAAGGGCAGACCAGCGATGACCTACTGGGGTCGGCGGGGGGTGGAGCGCCCATCCTGTTCGACTTATGGCCCACCGGAGAGTCGGTGGGTATTCCGACGCTGTCGGAATGGGGTGTGCTGGGCCTGATCCTGCTCCTGCTGGTTGCGCTGATCCGGCAACGCTCTCGTCTGCCGGGAAGCATGGTGGCCGTATTGCTGGTGGGGATGTTCACGGGCATTGTCTGGGCGGCGGGCTTTCTGCTGGACGGCCAGGTCAACGACTGGCAAGGAGTGCCGACGGCCGGCACTGACGCGACGGGCGACAGCACTTCGAACACCACCGACATTCTTGCGGCCTTCGCCGCGCGGGAGGGCGGGAATGCGTTTTTCCGCATCGATGCCGCCAATGCCCAAACGCCCAACCAGGCGCCCAGCTTCACCAAGGGCGCGGATCCAACGGTGCTGGAAGACGCCGGCGCGCAAACGGTCAACGGCTGGGCCACGGCCATCGACGACGGCGACCCCGGCTCGGTGCAGAACTTGACCTTCCAGGTCACCAACAACACCAATCCCGGCCTGTTCAGCGCCGGGCCGGCGGTCGACGCCGCCACGGGTAATCTCACCTACACCCCGGCGGCCAATGCCAACGGCAGCGCTACGATCACGCTGGTGCTGAAAGACGACGGCGGCACCGCCATTGGCGGCGTGGATACGTCCGCCCCGCAAACCTTCGACATCAATGTGACGGCGGTTAACGACGCGCCCAGCTTCACCAAGGGGCCGGATCAGACGGTGCTGGAAGACGCCGGGGCGCAAACGGTCAACGGCTGGGCCACGGATATTTCGGCGGGACCGGCCGACGAAGCCGGGCAGACGCTCACCTTTAGTATCGGCAACAGCAATCCCGGCCTGTTCAGCGCCGGGCCGGCGGTCGACGCCACCACGGGTACTCTCACCTACACCCCGACGGCCGGCGCCAGCGGCAGCGCCACGATCACCGTGACGCTCTCGGACAACGGTTCCGGGGTCGCCCCTGACGTCAATACCAGCGCACCGCAGACCTTCACCATCACCGTCACGGCGGTGGACGACCCGCCGGTCGCGGCCAACGACCTCGCCACGGTGGCCGAGGACGCTCCGGCCACCGCCATCGACGTCCTGACCAACGACACCGATCCCGACGGCGGTCCCAAGAGCATCGCCTCCGTCACCCAACCGTCCAACGGGACCGTGGTCATCACTGGCGGCGGCACGGGCCTCACCTATCAACCCAACGCCAACTACTGCAACGATCCGCCCGGCACAACGCTCGACACCTTCACCTATACCCTGACGCCGGGCGGTTCCACGGCCAATGTCACCGTCACCGTCACCTGCGTGGATGACGCACCGGCGGTCGATCTGAACGGCCCCGCCGCCGGCATCGACTTTGCCGCGACCTTCACCGAAGGCGGCGGCCCGGTAGCCATCGTCGACGCCGCCGCCCTGACGACGAGCGACCTCGACAGCCCGAACCTGGCCTCCGCCACGGTGACCCTGACCAACCTGCTCGACGCTGGGCAGGAAACCCTGGCGGTCGCGCCCATCACGGTCGCCCCCAATACCCCCATTGCCGTCGCCTACAACCCCGTGACCGGCGTGCTTGATCTGACCGGAACCGCCACCCTGGCCCAGTACCAGGCCGCATTGCGCAGCCTCACCTACGATAACGGCTCGGCCAACCCCAACACCACGAATCGCAGTATCACCGTCGTGGTCAACGACGGCGCCAGCAACAGCCCCGTGGCAACCTCGACCGTCACCGTCAACGCCATCAACTCCGCCCCCAACTTCACCGCCGGGTCGAGTCCGACCGTCAACGAAGACGCCGGGGCGCAGACCGTGCCCGGCTGGGCCACGGCCATCGACGACGGCGACGGCGGCGGCCAAACCCTCACCTTCAACATCACCGGCAATACCAATGCGGCCCTGTTCAGCGCCGGGCCAGCGATTTCCCCGGCCGGCGTGCTCACCTACACCCCAGCGGCCAACGCCAACGGCACGGCCACAATCACCGTGACGCTCTCGGACGACGGCTCCAACACCCCGCCCAACGTCAACACCAGCGCGCCACAGAGCTTCACCATCACGGTAGACCCGATCAACGACGCCCCCAGCTTCACCAAGGGGCCGGATCAGACGGTGCTGGAAGACGCCGGGGCGCAAACGGTCAACGGCTGGGCCACGGATATTTCGGCGGGACCGGCCGACGAAGCCGGGCAGACGCTCACCTTTAGTATCGGCAACAGCAATCCCGGCCTGTTCAGCGCCGGGCCGGCGGTCGACGCCACCACGGGTACTCTCACCTACACCCCGACGGCCGGCGCCAGCGGCAGCGCCACGATCACCGTGACGCTCTCGGACAACGGTTCCGGGGTCGCCCCTGACGTCAATACCAGCGCACCGCAGACCTTCACCATCACCGTCACGGCGGTGGACGACCCGCCGGTCGCGGCCAACGACCTCGCCACGGTGGCCGAGGACGCTCCGGCCACCGCCATCGACGTCCTGACCAACGACACTGATCCCGACGGCGGTCCCAAGAGCATCGCCTCCGTCACCCAGCCGACCAACGGCACGGTCGTCAATAACACCACCAACGTTACTTACCAGCCGAATGCTGATTACTGCAACGCCCCGCCGGGCACGACGCTCGACACCTTCACGTATACCCTGACGCCGGGCGGTTCCAGCGCCACGGTCAGCGTCACCGTCACCTGCGTGGACGACCCACCTGCGGCGGTGGACGACCCCGCCACGGTGGACGAAGACTCCGGAGTCAATACGATCAACGTGTTGGCCAACGATACCGATCCCGACGCCGGTCCCAAGCTCATCAACTCGGTGACGCAACCGACCAACGGCACGGTGGTGATCACCAACGGCGGGGCGGATTTGACCTACCAGCCCAACGCTAATTACTGCAACAATCCGCCCGGCACGACGCTCGACACATTCACCTATACCCTGACGCCGGGTAGCTCCACGGCGACGGTATCGGTCACCGTCAACTGCTTGAACGACGCTCCCGTCATCGCGCTGCCCGGCCCGACCGTGGCCTACGACACCGTTACTCCGGTCATCCTGGACGCCACCGCCACCGTTATCGACATCGACTCGCCCAACTTCGACACCGGTGTGCTCGCCGCCAATGTCACCACCGATTGCGAGAACGACGACCGCATCGGCGTCCGCGATCAGGGAGCGGGCGTCGGCAATATCAGTGTCAGCGGCTTGACCGTTCGTTACGATTTCGGTAGTGGTCCGGTCGCGATCGGCACCATTGCCACCGAATTCAACTGCGCCACCCCGGCGGTACCGACGCTGGCGATCACCCTGAACGCCACCGCCGACCTCACCGCGACCCAGGCGCTGCTGCGCAACCTCACCTATTTCAGCGCCAGCACCCCGACCGGCACGTCCCGAGTGGTTGAGGTGGTCCTCACCGACGGCGACGGTGGCACCAGCAATACCGCGACGAAAACCGTTACCTTAGACGCCGCGCCCACGGTCTTCACCATCGTCCCGGCCAACAACGCGACCGCAATAGCGGTCAACAACAACGTGGTCGTGACCTTCAGCGAGGCGATCAACGCCACGGCGAGCGCCTTCAGCCTGGAGTGCCCGCTGGGGACGCCGGTCACCTTTACCGCCACGCCCGCCTTGCCGGCCAGCAATACCACTAACGTCATACTCGACCCCAGCAGCAACCTCCCCAACGGCGTGACCTGCACGGTGCGGGTGGACAAGGACGAGATCACCGACGCTGACAGCAACGATCCGCCCGACAACATGGCGGCGGATTTCACTTCGACCTTCACCACGGTCGACGCCGCGCCGCGCGTGACCTCGACCACCCCGACGGCGAGTGCCACGGTCGGCACCGGCCAGACCGTCACGTTGAACTTTAGTGAGAGTGTCGACATCGCCGCTGGCGGCATCACCTGGAACTGCGGCGGCGCGGTCGCCTTTACCCCGGCCTTGCCACAAACCGGCGTGACCACCCTGACCCTGACGCCAGGTAGTGCGTTGCCCGAAGGCGCAACCTGCACCGTGGTTTTGGAATCGACCCTGATCACCGACGTCGACAGTGTCGATCCGCCCAACCAACTAGACGGTAACGGTGACAGCGACACCACCGACGGCGACGCTGACGACTTCACGCTCGGCTTCACCGTCGATACCGCCCCAACCTTCGTCAGCAGCACCCCAGCTAACGGCAACGTCAACGTCAACGTCAGCAGCAACATCGGCGTTGGCTTCAGCGAAGCGGTAACGGTGAGCAGCCCCGCCAGCTTCACCCTCGACTGCGGCGGCGGCAGCCTCGGCTACACCATCAGCAGCGGCAACGGCACCAACCTCATTGTCCTGGACCCCAGCGCCAATCTGCCCGGCGGTACGATCTGCACGGTCACGATCAACGGCGGCAGCGTCAGTGACATCGACACCGCTGACCCGCCGAACGTCATGGCGACCAACGAGAGCTTCAGCTTCATCACGCAATCGCTTGCCGAGGACGACGCATATACCGTCACTCCGCATCTGACGCTTGCCGTGGATACCGGCATCCAGAGCGGCCGGGTCACGGCCAACGACCAACTCGGCGTCGGCAGCATCACCAGCTTCGGCTTCGCGCCAAGCTGCACCGGCACCGCCCCCGGCGCTCAACTCGACGCCGGCGCGGCGAACGGTCGCCTGACCCTGAACCTCAACGGCAGCTTCAGCTACGAACCGCCCGCCGGGTTGAACGCCCTGACTCGCACCTTCTGCTACACGGTCACCGGCGGCGATACCGCCAATGTCACTTTCAGCATCCTCAATCAGCCGCGCACCTGGTTCATTAACGCGACCGCCGCAGCCGGTGGCAACGGCACCCAAGCCAGGCCGTTCAACACACTCACCGGTGCCGGCAGTTTCAATGCGGTCGCTGTCGATGGTGATGGCGACACTCTTTATCTCGAAGGCAATCACACCTGCGGGCTTACCCTGAGACCCAGCCAAGGCGTCATCGGTGGTGGTTCGAGCCAAAACCTCGCAACCTTTACCGGCATCACGCCCGTCACCGGCTCGGCCTTCCCGACACTTTCCGGTACGAGGCCACTGCTGACCGCTGCGGCGGATTGCCTAACGCTCGGCAGCAACAACACCCTGCGCGGATTCAATTTCGGCAACGTCGGGTCGTCGAATAACGCCCTCGTCGGCAGCGGCTTCGGCACCTTGACGGTCAACGACGCTGCGATAGCAACCGACGGGCAGGCGCTCAATCTGAGCAGCGGCACGTTCAACGCCACCTTTGGCAGCGTCTCGTCGAGTGGGGGCACGATAAGTAACGTGCGCCTGAACAACATCGCGGGGACGGTTGACCTGGGTAGCGGTGCGCTCACCGGAGCCCTCTCGGGTGTGGGCTTCATAGTGAGCAGCCCCAGCGCCGCGACCAACACCGCGGCCATCACCTATGGAGGCAGCATCACGGCAACCCGATCCGTCGACATCCAAACTCACAGCGGGGGGAACATCACTCTAAGCGGCGCTCTTTCGTCCATCACCGGTAATACAGGGATCAACATCGCCAACAACACCGGCGGTACAATTACCTTGAGCGGCGCCAGCAAAGCCGTAACCTCGGCGGCCAATCCCGCCGTGACGTTGAGCAGCAACACCGGCGCCACGATCAACTTCACCGGCGGCGGGCTCGCCATCAGCACCACTGGCGGCACCGGCTTCAGCGCCACCGGCGGCGGCACGGTCAACGTGACCGGCGGTGGCAATACGATCACCACCACCACCGGCACGGCGCTGAACGTCGCCAATACCACCATCGGCGCGAGCGGGTTGACATTCCAAAGCATTTCCGCCAATGGCGCGGCCAACGGCATCGTGCTTAACAACACCGGCGCGAGCGGGGGGTTGACCGTCACGGGCAACTCTGCGGGACTATGCGGTGGCGGGGTGAGTTCCGCGACGCCGCCGGCAACGGCGGTCGCACCAGTCATCGCGGACTGCACGGGCGGCACGATCCAAAACTCGACCGGTCCGGGCATTGTTCTAACCAACGCCAGCAACGTGTCGCTGACGCGGATGCGGATCAACAATGGCAGCGACGACGGCATTCGCGGTGATCGGGTGAACGGGTTTACGCTGGCGTCGAGTCTCGTCGAGTCCAACGGCCCGGTTGTCTCCCCCACTTTTTTCAATAACCTTGATTTTGGTGACGACCGAAGTGGCGGGTACGCGAGCGGATTCGTCGGCCTCACTGGCTCGGCGAGCATTACCAACTCCACGATTCGTAATGGCTCGAATAACAACATCTTGATTCGCAGCAGAGACCTTGGCGGTGGCACTCTGAATCTCACGATGACCGGCAGCGTGATCAGTGGCAACCCGGCGAATGCCTTTATGAATGACGGCGTACTGATGGAGTCTGGCGAATTCGCCAATATGAACGCGACCATCACCGGCAACATCTTCACCGCCAGCAAGGGCGACCACTTCCAGGTGGCTGCGTTGAACAGTGGTGACGCCAACGTCACATTGAACAACAACACTCTGACCGGAGGCCACACCACCGCACTCGGCCAGGGCGTCACGATCAACGCGGCCACCGGCGTGGCTTTCGGCGGGTACACTGGAACGGTTGATTACGACATCGACAATAACACGATCAATGGCGCGATCTTGAGTGCAATCACCGTGAATCTTGGTACTTCCGGTGTTGCTGGTACGTTCAACGGTTTTGTGCGTAACAACGACATCGGCACGACAGGCCAAGCCCTGTCATGTTCGAGCCAGGCCCATGGCATAGCAGTAGATGCGCATGGCAATGGAACGCACACCGTTGCGGTCACGGGCAACACCATCCGCCGCTGTGCGGATTACGGTATGTTCGTGCTGGCCAACGATGGCAACGGCGCCTTGAATTTAACCGTGACAGGCAACACGGTCACGGAGATGCTGGATAACAATGCCACCAACGGCACGCCGCGTGAGGCGATCCACCTTAACCTCGGCGCTACGAGCACAAACGTCTTTGGTCAAATTGACAGCCATGCCGTTTGCCTCGCGCTTGGTGGCGCAGGTGCTCTGGCAAACAGCCTGACGGGTGGATCGTTCAAGAATGGGGATATCCGCCTCCGCCAGCGGTTCCGCACAAGCGTGGTTCTCCCTGGCTATACACCTCCGGGTGGCAACAACTTCGATACCGCTTCGGTGATTACCTTCTTGCAAGGCAATAATCCCGGCGCTACCGCTACCGCCACCACGAATAATGATCCGGCCTTCACAGGCGAAGGTTTCTTTGGTGGCGCGGCCTGCCCCTTACCCTAAGGAACTCGTGCTATCCGGAAAGGTTGAACGAGGCGAATGCGCATAATCTTGAGAGAAAACGGAGGAAAAAATGGCAGAACCCTTCTTGTCGGAAATACGGATCATGAGCTTCAATTTTGCGCCGAGAGGCTGGGCCTTATGCAATGGCCAACTCTTGCCCATCAACCAGAATCAGGGACTGTTCTCATTGCTGGGCACCACGTTCGGCGGCGATGGGCGGGTGAACTTCGCGCTGCCGAATTTGCAGGGCCGGGCGCCGATCCACGTCGGTGCTAGCCACACGCTCGGCGAGCGCGGCGGCGAACAAGCCCACACCCTCTCGATTGCCGAGATTCCTACCCATACCCACACCTTGTCGGGTTCGCCGTCGAATGCGAACGTCGCACCCGCCGTCAACAATGTCCTGGCCACCGCCAACAATGTTTACAGCATCCCGTCGAACTTGACGGCGCTTGGCCCAAGTTCCATCGCCAATGTTGGCGGTTCGCAAGCCCATCTCAACATGCAGCCCTTTCTGACCTTGAATTTCTCGATTGCCCTGCAAGGCATTTTCCCCAGCCCGACCTAAAGGAGTACGGCTATGGCACAACCTTATGTCGGTGAGATTAGGATGTTCGCCGGAAATTTCGCGCCGGCGGGCTGGATGTTCTGCGAAGGCCAACTGCTGCCAATTTCCGAAAACGAAACGCTTTTCCAGTTGATCGGCACCACTTATGGCGGCAATGGGCAGGATACTTTCGCCCTGCCGGATTTGCGCGGTCGCTTGCCTTTGCACATGGGCAACGGCTTTGTCTTGGCGGAAACAGGCGGGGTGGAAGAGGTCACACTGACGGTTAGCCAGATTCCGGCTCATGGCCATTCCTTGCTGGCGTCCACCTCGGCTGGAACTAACACGAGTCCGGTTATCAACGTCCTGGCCGAGTCGGTGGTGATTAATCCCTACATTGAAGATCAGGCCAACAGCAATATGAATCCGGACGCGGTGTCGGCGGTCGGCGGGAGCCAGCCGCATACCAATTTTCAGCCCTATCTCTGTATCAATTTCATCATTTCACTGTTCGGGATTTTCCCGTCGCCCACTTAGGAGGAAAGAGATGGCTGACCCATTCGTCGCCGAAATCCGAATTTTCCCCTTCAATTTCGCTCCCAAGGGCTGGGCTTGGTGCGACGGGCAACTCATGCCCTTGTCGCAGAACACGGCGCTGTTTTCGCTCCTGGGCACGACCTATGGCGGCAATGGCAAGAGCAACTTCGCCTTGCCAGATTTACAGGGTCGAGCCCCGATGCACCCCGGTCAGGGACCGGGTCTGTCGCTGCACGATCTTGGCGAGACGGGCGGGAGCGAGACGGTTACTCTGCTTGAGAGCGAAATCCCGTCCCATAGCCATACCCCGCGGGCCTCTTCCGACGATGGCGACCTGAAGGCTCCAACAAACACTCGCGTGTTGGCGCGATCCACCAGCGGTTTTTTGTACCAAAACTCGGACGCAGGCATACAGCCAATGTCCGCTCAAGCCTTAACCCCCGCCGGCGGCGACGCACCGCACAACAACATGCAGCCCTACCTGACCTTCTACTTTTGCATCGCGCTACAGGGAGTGTATCCGCCTCGGACTTGAAGAACCTGCCTGAAATAGCGCGATTTCGTTCGACCGAACCGAGGTTCGCGCGATACGCCGGATTCCAAAATCGTTTAAGTTCATCCACTTTCGAAGGATATTCCCATGGCTGACAATTCCGTTCCATTGTCCGTGGTCAGTTCACGCGACACCCAATTCCTGTGGGCCAGCATCGCCATCGGCAAGAACGTGCTTGTCCAACAATCGCCGTCCACCGGCCGCGCCTACTGGTTCGTGGTGATCGAACGCAGCTCGTTGAACGTCGTCTACAACCAGTTGCAGAAGGCGCCGAACGTGGCGCCCAATCTCGGTGCCTACAACACCAGTGATTACATCCTGATCGTCGCCACCCTCGGGCTGGGTCTGGACGTGACGCCGACGGGCGACTTGTTCCAATTCCTCGACGTCAACGGGGCTGGCCGTGAACTGCGCCGCATCGAGCAGATCGCCCAGCAGTTCGGCTGCGGTACCATGGGTACGTTCGGCTATGCGCTGGTGGGCGTGCTCGGCAATCAAAACCTGCCCGGCTTCGAAGCCAGCAACATCGCGGCCACGAGCGTGGGTCCGGTGCTGACCGTTCAATTGTTGCCGGTCGTCATTCAGGGCAAGACCATCTACACCCCCGTGCAACTGAGCGACGCTTGAGCCAGCCCGCGCATCTGGTGCTCTGCGGTTGGTATCGGCCGGGCACGGGCTTCACGCGCGTGCTGCAAGCCTTGCTGCCGTATTTGGTCCGCGAGTACCGCATCACCTGGGTCGGCGTCGGTTACCAGGGCCCGCCGACCGATCTTGCCGCCGGGGTCCGGCTGCTGCCCACCAACCTGACCGGCGGCGACCTGATGGGGGCCTACGCGCTGCGCTTGAACTGGGGCGCGCTGGCCGCCGACGCCATCCTGGCCCTGAACGACTTGTGGTATCTCAAGCACTATTCGCGCGAACTGACCGCGATCAAGGGCCAAGTCCCGATGCTCGGTTACCTGCCTCTGGATGGACGGTTGGAACGCGCCGAATGGGTCGACGAATTGGAGGGTTACCATACGCTCGTCACCTACACCGAAGGCGCCGCCCGCGATTTGCGGGACGCCCTCGCGAGCCAGCGATCTTCGATCAAGGTAGCGGTGGCGGGGCACGGCGTCGATCTGGGCCGCTTTCGTCCGCTGTTGCCCATCGAACAGGCGGACTCGATCACCGCGCGGATGCGGATGGCGCGGGACTATTTCGGGCTCGACCGGCCCAGCTTCGTGGTGCTCAACGCCAGCCGACCCGATCCGCGCAAGCGCATCGATCTCACGCTGGAAGCATTCGCGCGTTTCGCCCAAGGCCGCATCGACGACGTGCGCCTGTGCCTGCACCACGCTATTGCCCACTCGCCGTTCGTCGATGGACTCAAGCAACAGGCCGACGCGCTCGGCATTCGGGATCGAGTGATCTTCTGGCCACCGACGCCGGGTCCGGTCGACGACGAGGAACTCAACCGGCTGTACAACGCCTGCGCGCTTGGCGTCAACACCGCGCTCGGCGAGGGATTTGGCTTGGTGAGCTTCGAGCACGCGGCGACCGGCGTACCGCAAGTGGTGCCGGATCACGCCGCCATGGCCGAACTTTGGGGTGATGCCGCGATTCGGGTTCCAACCCAGCCGTGTTACACGGATTATTCGCCGCTGCGGATGGGCGAGGTCGACGTCATCGCGGTCGCGCGCGCGTTCGCCGACCTGCGCGACGATCCGGTTCGCTATGCCCGCGCGGCGCAAGCGGCGCGTCTGCACGCCAGTTCACCGGTCTTCGCCTGGCGAACCGTCGGCGAACGCTTGTGCAGGCTGCTCCGTGGTGGCCAAGGTGTTGAACCTGCGTAATACCCATTCCCGACAGATTTCGATTGTTGATCTGGTAGGCTGGGTATCGAGTAGGGCAATGCCCTTGCGGCGAATTCGAGGCGGTGATAGCATCAAGATGTCATAACAAAAGCATCAAGATCATGCGCACGACATTGACCCTGGACGACGACATCGCCGCCAAGCTGAAGGAAGAAATGGGGCGTAGCGGAAAGCCCTTTAAGGAGATGGTCAATTTTTACCTGCGGCTTGGCCTCAACACACCGCGAGAGGTGCGGGCGACCGAGCCATTCGTGGTTCGGGCGCGAGATCTGCGGCCACGCATCTCGATAGAGTACGACAACATCGGCGATTTGCTCGAACTGGTGGAAGGGGCTCTTCATAAATGAGGCTCATCGACGCCAACATTTTGCTTTATGCCTACGATGATTCCAGCACCCTGCACGATGCCGCGAAACAATGGCTGGAAAAAAACCTGTCGGAGGCGGAACCGATACGGCTCGCATGGGTGACGATACTCGCCTTTTTACGCATCGCCACCCATCGGAAAATTTATGCGAATCCCTACTCGATTGCCGAAGCCACCGCCATCATCGACGATTGGCTGGCTCGTCCTTGCGTGGATATCCTGCAACCGACCGCGAGGCACTGGTCCATTCTGACGGCGTTGTTGCGGAACGGTCAGGCAACCGGTCCGCTGGTGATGGACGCTCACTTGGCCGCACTGGCGATTGAACATGGTGCGACCCTGTGCAGCACCGACAAGGATTTCACCCGTTTCGACCGGCTCAAACTCGCCAATCCGCTTGCTGCCGCCAGCTAAACGAGGTGCAAGCGTTCGCCTCCCTCGCCCGCTGGCGACCGACCCCACTCCAGTGGGTGGACACTCTCAACTTCTACCTCCCCATCGCCCCATGAACAGACGCACATTTCTGGTTGCCATGACCTATGGCGCGGGCATCGCGCTGGGCGGTCGAGTCTCACTCGGGATGGCCGCCGGTCCGGCAACCAAGGGGCAGCCGCCCGCCCCGAAAAAAGCATTGCCGTCGTTGAGCGAGCGATTCAGCTACGACAACCTCAAGGCCCACGTCGGCGAGACGTTCTCCATTTATGGTGGTCCAGGCTTGCGCCGGGTCATCAACCTGAAGCTGGTGGCGGTGGAGGGCTTGCGCCGCGACAAGAAGACCGAGCAATTCGCGGCGCGCTTTCTCGGTCCCGCCGACGATCCCCTTCCGAGCGGGGTATACCAATTCCAGCACCTCACCTCCGGCGAGTTCCGCCTGTTGATCGGACCCACCGGCAAAGCCAGTCCCAAGGGTCGGTATTACCGGGCCGATTTCAACTTGTTGTTACCCTGATGTCGATACCACGACCGGCTTTGCGGACGATTCGCGCCGAGGACCGCGATTTTCTCTTTCGCGTCTATGCCAGCACCCGCCTGGAGGAACTGGCTCTCACCCACTGGGATGAGACGCAAAAACAGGCATTTCTCGTCCAGCAGTTCGAGGCGCAGGACCATCACTACCGAACCCATTATCCGGGCGCCCGGCTCGACCTCATCGTGTTGGGCGGCGAACCCGTCGGCCGGCTGTACGTGGCGCGCTGGAAAGAGGAGATGCGCATCATGGACATCGTGTTGTTGCCCGAGCACCGCGATCGAGGCGTCGGCGGCGGACTGTTGCGCGATCTGCTGGCGGAAGCCGCCGCCACCGGCCGGCGTCTGACCATTCACGTCGAACGCTACAATCCCGCGCTGCGGCTTTATCAACGTCTGGGGTTCGAGCCGGTCGGCGAGACCGGCGTCTATCTTCTGCTCGCGGTGGAGCCGCCGACCGACCGGCCAGCCGACCCGCTCAGGTGAAAATCGCCTCGTAACGCATGGCTTGGCCTTGCGGGCCGAGCGGGACCAGAAAAATCCCCAACTCGCCCATCGACTCGTTTTGCAGCGGATAGGTGGCTTGCGGCAACAACGGCGTCAGCGGACCGGCGAACAGCAGCGAATAGGGCTGCCGCTGGTAACCGCTTTCGGCGCCCAGCGGGGTGGCGGAGGTCAGTTTCAGGTCGAGCCCGGCCTCTGGGCCGAGACGGACGTGAAAATCCTGTCCCAGGCATTCGCGCCAGTGATCCAGGGTGAGGGTGTCGAGCATCGTGGTTGATCCCTTCAGGCGTGAGCGGTGAATTTTCCTTGATGAGGATATTCCGTGCTGGTGTGGCCGCCGATGATCCGGGTGGACTTCACCTGGCCAACGGTTTGGAGTCCAGGCCAGTCCGGTTTCACCTCCAGCCAATCCAGTTGACTACCGAGCGCATAACGCTGGATATCTCAACCCGGCCATGGTCTTTCTCGATGGTTTCCTGGGCCGCTCAACACCGCACAGAGGACAATTATCAGAATATCATGGAGTTTGTGGAGTTTGTGGAGTTTGTTGCGCGTCTCGCGATGCGGATCGGGCAAGTCGGCGAAATAGGTGCGCGGGTCGAGTAGCTGGGGCAGCATCTGGTTTCTCCATCCGATCAATCGCGTCCCCTTACCCCGGCAATCCTCCTCCTGTCAACCCACTACGTAGCGCGATTGCCCTGCCGCAGGAACCAGGGCAATCGCGCTATGTCAACATAAGAAATTGATTTAACTGGATATTGATTTGCCGACGCGCCAGATCGGCATTTTGCAACTGTTTGATAAACATTTAGAAAAATGCATAGCGCGATTGCCATGGTTCCCGCGGGTTCCTTTGAAAACTGTGTTGAACT
>ERZ761602.5464-NODE-5464-length-15049-cov-485.641923_pt1 | contig 15049 bp, 5 predicted proteins | sample MGYA00512165_ERZ761602 | MGnify/ENA primary metagenome ERZ761602 (study PRJEB28899, sample SAMN02445085) | bioreactor sludge metagenome | biome: EBPR sludge; isolation source: Thorneside wastewater treatment plant | place: Australia: Brisbane, Thorneside...
TGCTCGTTGCTGCTGCCGACGAGCCGGATCGAGACGTCCGAGTCGGCGCCGATCAGCGCCTCGAGCCCGCTGAGCGACTTGCTGTAGCGGAGTTCGCTGACGAAGTCGGCCATGAAGCTGGTGATCACGACGCGCTTCACCGAGGGCAGCACATCCGGATTCTCGACGCGGACGATTTTCGCCGCCTGCGCCTTGAGGTCGGCCGGCGCGTCGGTTTCGGCGGCGATGGCGGGCGCCACGCCGATGAAGAGGGCGGTGGCGAAGAACAGATTCCGGAGCAGGCTTCTCACGGTGGAACTCCCGGCTGGTGGTCAAGGGCCGGCATTCTAACGCCAGCGCGGCCGCCGCGTCGATCGCCGCTGCCGCTTCCGCGCGGGCGAGGTCGGCACTCCGGCCGCCATCTCGCCGCTGCGCTGCCCCCGGCAGCCTGTGGTCGTTCAGCCGGCGTCGATGCCCGCAGTGCCGCGGCCGGCACGGCATCGCGCATGGCCGCGTCGCGCGCCAGCATCGCCGCCTTCCGGATGGCCCGTTTCCCGGTGAGCAACGCCGAATGGCGGCTGTTCATCGACGCCGGCGGCTACGACGATGCGCGCTCGTGTGGGGGATGCGGCCGAGCGCTGGCGCAGCTGCGAAGGGACCGCGGACGGCGTCAAGCAGGGCCATCGCGGCTCCCGCGGATGAATACGCGGCACCCCCGAGGTGTACCGGCGGATGGCTGCCGACGGCCGGGCTCAGGTCTTCGACGCGGACGTTTCAAAACACAACCGTTTCAAAACCATCTTGTTTTCCTGTCCCGCGCGCCGTCGGCCACCCTCCGATCGTCGCGCCGCTTGCCTGTTGTCGGAGCGGCAGCCTGGGTTCACAATGCTCGGCGGGTGAGCAGGGAGGGAAACGATGACACCGCTCGAACGGGCAACGCGGCTGCTGCAGCCGCAGATGGGAAGCGAACGTCGCGACACGCTGCTGACGCTGGCCTTCCACGGCGAGCTGCGGCCGCTCTACGACGCCATCGACCAGGCCGGGGCGAGCGACGCTTTCACCGTCGCCTGCGTGCGCACGCTCCTCGAGCGCGGCTGCGTCGGTTCGCGGCATGCGCTGTCGCTGCTGCTCGAGGTGGCGCAGAGCCGCGCCGGCGACGAGAAGCGCGCCGACTTTGCCGAGCTGATCGCCGAGCTCGACGCGGGCTGCGTCCGCGAGCCGGACGCTGACTGCCCGTACCGCGACCTGCGCGCCTTTCGCGAGGAGGACGAGCCGCTGTTCTTCGGCCGCGACGCCTGCACGCACGAACTCGTCACCGCCGTCGACCGCTGCCCGCTGGTCGCCGTCGTCGGCGCGTCGGGCAGCGGCAAGTCGTCGGTCGTGCAGGCCGGGCTGATCCCGCTGTTGCGCCGCCGCGGCGGCTGGGCGGTGGCGATCGTGCGACCGGGCCCGGAGCCCTGGCGCAGTCTTGCCGGCTGCCTGCTCGAGCAGATCGAAGGCGAGCCGGCCGCCGACCAGCGCGTGCAGCGGCAGCGGGCGATCGGCGAACTCGCCGGCGAACTGGCGCGCGGCGTCGCCGGCGGCGCCCGCGTCGGCCTGACGCACCTGGTCGACAGCCTGCTCGCCGTCCACCCGGGTAGCCGCCACCTGCTGTTGCTCGTCGACCAGTGGGAGGAACTCTACACCTACCGCGAGACCGACGCCGCCACTGCCGCCGCTTTCGCCGACCGCCTCATCGAAGCGAGCGTCAGCGCGCCGCTGCGCATCGTGCTGACGCTGCGCGCCGACTTTACCGGTCGCGCGATCGACCACCGGCCGTTGCGCGACCACCTGCAGCAGGCGACCGTCTTCCTCGGCGGCATGAACCGCGACGAGCGCGAGCGAGCGATCCGTGGCCCGGCGGAGACGGCCGGGCTGCGCTTCGAGCCGGGTCTCGTCGCCCGCCTCCTCGACGAGGTCGGTGACGAACCGGGCAACCTGCCGCTGCTCGAGTTCTGCCTGACCCAACTGCATGCGCGCCGCCAGGATGGCGCGCTCTGCCAGGCCGGCTTCGAGGCGATCGGCGGCGTCCGCGGCGCAATCGTCAGGCGCGCCGACGAGGTCATCGACGAACTGGCGGTGCGCGCGCCCGGCAGCGAAGCGATCGCGCGCGACGTCTTCCTGCAGCTCGTCCAGCTCGGCGACGGCAGCGACGACACCCGCCGGCGCGCGCCGCTCGGGGATTTCGCCGACGCTTCCCGCGCGCTAATCGGCGAGCTGGCGAACGCGCGCCTGCTGGTCACCGGCCGCGACGCCGGCAGCGGCCAGGAGACCGTCGAAGTCGCGCACGAAGCGCTGATCCGCAACTGGCCGCGGCTGCGTGACTGGCTGCAGCAGGATCGCGACGACCTGCATCAGCGGCGCGAGATCGGGCGTGCGACGGCGGCCTGGACGGCGCACGGCGACAGCCACCGCTGGCCCGACGAGCGCGTCATGCTCGAGACCGCGCCGATGCTGCAGCGGCTGGCGCCGCGCTTCGCGCTGAGCGAGAGCGAACGGCGCTTTCTCGGACCGCTGGCGGTCGACGAGATGCTGGCGCTGCTCGACGATCCGGCAACGACGCACGCGCTGCGCGCGACGATCGGCGACCGCCTGGCGCTGCTTCCCGGCGGCGATCCGCGCCCCGGCGTCGGCCTGCGCCCCGACGGCCTGCCGGACATCGCCTGGCACGAGATACCCGGCGGCGAGGTCGAACTCGAGGTCGATGCGTCCGGATTGCTGCGCCGCTGGCGCGGTCGCCCGCGTTTCGCCGCCGAGCCGTTTCGCATCGCGCGCCATCCGGTGACCGTGGCGCAGTGGAGGGTGTTTCTTGCGGCGGCGGATGGCTACGAGGCGCTGGTCCGCCGCGTGCGCGGTTGGGATGCGGCACGCCAGCGGGGTCGCGACAACCAGCCAGCGGTCGACCTGACCTGGTACGAAGCGATGGCGTACTGCCAGTGGCTCGGCGCGGCGCTCGGCCACGCGGTCCGGCTGCCGACCGAGTGGGAGTGGCAGCTCGCGGCGAGTGGCGGAGATCCGCTCCGCGAGTACCCATGGGGTGACTGGCACGACGGTCGGGCGAACACGTCCGAGAGCGAACTCGGCCGGATGACGGCGGTCGGCGTCTATCCGCCGGGGGCTTCGGAGCAGGGCGTATGCGACCTTGCCGGCAACGTTTGGCAGTGGTGCCTCAACCGGTCCGACAAGCCAGGAGACGTCACGACCGGTGGCGACGCCCGGCGCGTGGTGCGCGGCGGCTCCTGGAACGTCACCCGCGGCAGCGCGCGCTGCGCCTTCCGCCTCGGCTCCGACCCGGGCCCCCGCAACCTCAACCTGGGTTTGCGGTTGGTGTGTGTCTCCCCCATCCTGAAGCGCTGACCACTGGATCTCTGATCTCTGTCATCTCTGCTGCACTGGTACTCTGAAACGCCGCGCAGCGGCGTTTTGCGGGGCGCGCAGCGCCCCGCGCGCGCGAAACCCTCCGTCGCGGGTTCGTCGCGGCGGCTTGCCGGCGCTCACCGAAGCGCTCGTCGACCCGCGCGGCATCGACCAGCGGGACGGAGCGGGTCGCGGGTGGATCGGAAACGAGCGGCGCAAGCTGCCCTGGCAGCCCGCGCTGGCCTCACCGCCCGCGCACGGCGCCAGCCGGAAACGGCGTAGCGCCGGCCAATGGCGCTGCTGGCTGTCCGGCATCCCCCTCCCGCCGGCCGCCGTTTTCGGTTAGCATCGCCGCAGCGTCTCGGTGACCGCCCCGACACCTACCAGCCACAGCGAGCCATGGACGACTTCCTGCCGCGTGCAGCGCGACTGCTGCAACCCCATCTCGGCGAGGAGCGCCGCGCCGCCCTGCTGGCGCTCGCCTTCCACGGCAGCAAGCGGGCGATCCTCGACGGCATATCGCAGCGCGGCAGCAGCAGCGACTTCACGGTGCGTTGCGTCAGTCAGCTGCTCGACCGCGGTTGCGTCGGCGCGCGGCACGCGCTGTCGCTGCTGCTCGAAGTCGTTCGCGGCGAGGCCGGTGACGAACTGCAGGCGAGCTTCCGGACGCTGATCGACGAACTCGACCATCGTTGCACCGCGGTCCCGACGGCCGGCGGCGCCGACACCGGCAGCCTGTCGCCGGAGCCATCCGGCGCGCCGCCGGCGGCCGCCGGCAGCGACGCCGCCCCCCACGCGCCACCCATGCCGGCAGCGCCGGCAGCCGGCGCAGCAACGGCGCCGCGCGACTTCTTCGTCAGCTACAACGGCAACGACCGCGACTGGGCCGAATGGATCGCCTGGCAGCTCGAAGACGCCGGTTACAGCACGATCATTCAGGCCTGGGACTTCCAGGCCGGTGGCAACTTCGTCCTCGAAATGGACCGTGCGGCGCGCACCAGCCGGCGGACGATCGCCGTCCTCTCGCCCGACTACCTGGCGGCGCGCTTCACCGCCGCCGAGTGGGCCGAGGCCTTCGCCCGCGATCCGACCGGCAGCGGCGGCGTCCTGCTGCCGGTGCGGGTTCGCGACTGCGACCCCGCCGGGATGCTGCGCGCCATCGTCTACGTCGATCTGCTCGGACTCGACGAGCCGGCGGCACGAGACACGCTGCTCGCCGGCATCGGCGGCGGTCGCCGCAAGCCGTCGCGTTCGCCGGGTTTTCCGGGTCGGGCTGCGCCACCGGCGTTTCCGCAGCAGCGTCAGGAGGGCGGACTGCCGGCCGGAATGCTGGCGGTGCGGCAGGCGCTGCTCGCCGGCCAGCCGCTGCCCGAACTGCCGGCTGGCGCGCTGCAGGAGATCGTCGGCCACGCGCCGCGAACGCTCGCCGAATACCGCCTGGCGCGGATCGCCGAATGGTCGCAGCCGCGCCATGCGCTCGACAAGCGCTTCACGCGGCTGACGCTGCTGCTCGACCAGGGCCCGGAGGCGCAGGGAACGCGCTGGCAGCCGCTGCAGCAGACTTTCGACGACCTGCGCGAAGTGCTGGTGCAGGCCGGCGAGCGGGCGCTGGTGCTGCTCGGTCCGCCCGGCTGCGGCAAGAGCACGCTGCTGCGCCGGCTCGAACTCGACCTCGCCGCGGACGCCCTGCGGGCAGCGGCTGGCGAGGCGTCGCCGCTGAGCTTCCTCGTTCCGCTCAACCGCTACCGACCGGCCCGCCCCGGCGAAGCACCGCCGTTGCCGGGCGACTGGCTGGCGCAGGAATGGAGCCGGCGCTACCCGCAACTGCCGGCATTCGGCGAACTGCTGGCGAGCGGGCCGCTCGTCCTGCTGCTCGACGCCGTCAACGAGCTGCCGCACAGCGACGAGGCCGACTACCGCGAGCGCATCGCGCTCTGGCGCGGTTTCGTCGGCGAACTGCCGGCGGGCACGCGCGTGCTGTTCTCGTGCCGCAGCCTCGACTACAGCGCGAGCCTGTCGACGCCCGAAGCGCCGGTGCCGCACGTGCGCATCGAGCAACTCGGCGACCGCCAGGTCGAAGAGTTCCTCGGCGCCTACGACGCCGAGCACGGCCCGGCGCTGTGGCAGCAACTGCGCGGAACGCCGCAGCTCGACCTCTTCCGCTCGCCGTTCTACCTCCGGCTGCTGCTCGCCCAGGCCGGCGCCGGCGGTCCGCTGCTCAACGGCCGGGCGGCGCTGTTCACCGCCTTCGTCCGCCAGGCGCTGCAGCGCGAGATCACGGCCGACAATCCTTTGTTCCGCCCCGGCGCGCTGCTCGACCGGCGCGACCACGAGCGGCTGGCGCAGAGCGCCCGCGCCTGGCGCAACGCCACCGACCTGCCGCAGGGCGGCCCGCTGCTGCCGGCGCTCGGCCGCTTCGCCTACGACCTGCAGTCGCGCCGCGCGCCCGGCGAAGCGTCGCGCCTGCGCGTGCCGTGGGACGACGCGCGCGAACTGCTCGGCGGCGAACGCGGGACGCAGCACGGCGACGATCTGCTGCACGCCGGCGTCGCGCTGCAGGTGCTCGACGAACAGTGGGACGACGTCTATTACGTCCATCAGTTGCTGCAGGAGTATTTCGCCGCACGTGCGCTTGCCGCCGATCCACATCCCGAACTCGCCGCCAGCGCCTGGCGCGCCGACGCGATGCTGCCGCGCCTGCCGGAGGTGCTGGCCGGCCTCGCCGACGCCGATCCGCTGCCCGAAGCGCCGGCGACCGGCTGGGAGGAGAGCTTCGTCCTCGCCGCGGCGATCGCGCGCGATGCCGATGCTTTCGTCAGCGCGCTGATCGACCGCAACCTGCCGCTCGCCGGCCGCTGCGCCGCGCCGCCCGACGTGCCGGTTTCCGCTGCGTTGCGCCGTCGTCTGCAGCAGGCGCTGGTCGAGCGCAGCCGCGATCCGCAGGCCGACCTGCGCGCGCGCATCGCCGCCGCCCGCGCCCTCGGCGAACTCGGCGATCCGCGCTTCGCACAAGGCAGCGGCCCCGACGGTGACGACTTCCTGCTGCCGCCGCTGCGGTCGATCGACGCCGGGCGCTACCCGATCGGCAGCGACGAAGGTCTCTACGAGGACGAATCACCGGCGCACACCGTCGAGCTGGCGGCCTTCGCGATCGCCTGCTTCCCGGTCAGCAACGCCGAGTGGCGGCTGTTCATCGCCGCCGGCGGCTACGACGACGAGCGCTGGTGGCAGGGCGACGCGGCGCAACGCTGGCGGCGCGGCGAGGGAAGCGCCGACGGGCCGAAGCAGCAGTTGCGAGAGAATCGTCAGTGGTTCGGCGAGCGTCCGCAGCGAATCGCTGAACTGCTGCGCGAAGGCCGCATGCATTCGCACCAGGCCGAGTGGTGGGAAGACCTCGTGCGGATGCCCGACGCCGAATTCGAGGACGTGCTGGCGGAATGGTACCCCGGTGGCCGGCAGACGCAACCTGAGTTCTGGGACGATCCGGCGTACCACGACGCGTTGCAGCCGGTGGTCGGCGTCTGCTGGCACGAGGCGCGCGCCTACTGCGCGTGGCTGTCGGCGCAGACGGGGCAGCTCTGGCGGCTGCCGAGCGAAGCCGAATGGGAAGCGGCGGCGCGCGGGCCGGAGGGCCGGCGCTACGCCTGGGGAGACGAGTTCGACGCGAGCCGCTGCAACAGTTTTGAGAGCCACGTTCGCGGCACGACGCCGATCGGCGTCTTTCCCGATGGCGACACGCCCGAAGAACTGGCCGACGTGAGCGGCAACGTCTGGGAGTGGACGAGCAGCGCCTATGAGCCGTATCCCTATGCCGCCGATGCCCGACGTGAGGGCGCCGATTCAGACGCCCGGCGCGTGGTGCGCGGCGGCTCCTGGTACGGCTACCGCGGCGGCGCGCGCTGCGCCTACCGCTTCGGCGGCGACCCGGGCTTCCGCAGCAACTACCTGGGTTTGCGGTTGGTGTGTGTCTCCCCCATCCTGAAGCGCTGACCACTGGATCTCTGATCTCTGTCAACTCTGTTCCACTGGCACTCTGAAACGCCGCTGCGCGGCGTTTTGCGGGGCGCGCAGCGCCCCGCGCGCACGGGAAGCCCCTCGGTTTGCTCGCCTGCAGCCACTTGTCAGCGAAGCGCCGAGGCGCGATACTGCAGGCGCCGGTGCAAGCCGGCGGGGCGGCCTGATACGACCCGGCGCGTGGTGCGCGGCGGCTCCTGGAACAACAACCGCGACAACGCGCGCTGCGCCTACCGCAACGACAACGACCCGGGCAACCGCAACAACAACCTGGGTTTGCGGTTGGTGTGTGTCTCCCACATCGTGCAGGCCTTCTGAAAACCCGGCCCGCGAGGGCCGGGCCGGAAATGCCCGACAACCACGGTTGGCGGGCCGAGGCGAAGGCACTGTGGATGGCGCAGGCTGGTCCCGTCCGCACGGATTGCCCCCCGGGGCGCGCGCCGTCGGGCAGATAGAGAAGAGAGGCGCCTCCCGGGCGCAAGCCCCGAGGCGCCTCGCCCCGCGTCAGCGTGCGCTCTGCTTGAGCCAGCCGCCGAGCAGACGGCCGATCTCGGCGACGATGGCGCTGACGTGCTCGTACTGGCCGGCGTTGAGCCAGCGCCAGTCCCACGCCAGGCGCAGGTACAGCCGCAGGTGGTTGAGCGCGGCGTCGGCGCGGCGAAGCGCGTCCAGCCGTGGCGCGCCGCGCTGGCTCTGCGCCTCGAACAGCGCTTCCTGCAGCCACGTTTCGAGCGCCTGTTCATCGCCGACAGTTACGCCAATCGCGCCGGCAAGGGAACGCACCGGGCGGTGGACCGTCTGCAGCAGTTCGCGCAGCGTTACGCCTACGTGCTGCGCGCCGACATCGTCAGGCACTTTCCGTCGATCGACCACGCGATCCTGCGCGCGACGCTGGCGCGGACGATTCCCGAGGACGACGTGCTGGCGCTGGTCGACCGCATCCTGGCGAGCGGTATCGGCGTTCTCGACGACGAGTACGAGATGGTCCATTTTCCGGGTGACGATCTGCTCGCCGCCTGCCGCCCGCGCGGATTGCCGATCGGCAATCTGAGTTCACAGTTCTGGTCGAACTGCTACCTGCACCCCTTCGACCAGTTCGTGACGCGCGAACTGCGCTGCCCGGCCTACCTGCGCTACGTGGACGACTTTGCGCTGTTCAGCGACAGCAAGCGCGAACTGTGGGCCTGGAAGCGCGCGCTCGTCGACCGCCTGGCGCAGTTGCGGCTGACGATTCATGCGCCCGAGGCCCAGGTGCTGCCGACACGCTGCGGTATCCCCTGGCTGGGCTTTGTCGTTTACCCGACGCACCGGCTGCTCAAGGCGCGCAAGGTCCGCACCACCGTCAGCCACCTCGGCGAGCGTCTCGACGACTACCGCGCCGGGCGGATCAGCTTCGGCGAGTTCGACGCCAGCGTCAAGGGCTGGGTGAACCACATCCGCTACGCCGATTCGTGGGGGTTGCGGAAGGAGGTGTTTCGCGGGCTGCGGTTCACGATGCGGCCGCGCTCGACCAAGGCTGCGCCGGAGTGGGCGGCGGTCGGCGATGGCGGCAAGGCAGGCGCAGCCTGCGAACCCGGGCGGCCGCTGCGCGTCACCCGCAACCCGTAGGTTGGGCTGAGCCTGCGAAGCCCATTGCCCGAGGGCAGCGGCGCCGCCAAAGGGCGAAGCTCGACAGCGAGGAGCGGCAGCCCGCGGTCGCGGGCGCGTTGCGTCTGTTGGGCTTCGTTCCTCAGCGCAACCTACATTCTGGCGAATGGGCGTCCGGCGCGGGCGTGACGCGAATTCGAAGGATCGCTGCGGCTATCGTGCCATTTGTTGCGCGGCGTTTCAGAGTGCCAGTGCAGCAGAGATGACAGAGATCAGAGAAGCCGTGGTCAGTGCTTCAGGATGGGGGAGAGACACACCAAGCGCAAGCCCAGGTTGGCGCTGCGGGATCCGGGGCCGTCGCCGTTTCGGGAGGCGCAGCGCGCGCCGCCACGGGCGTTGCGCCAGGAACCGCCGCGCACCACGCGCCGGGCGCCGATGCCGCCTCGTGTCCGGCGCGCGTCGTTGTACTCGCTGAGGCACCACTCCCAGACGTTGCCGGCGAGGTCCAGGACGCCCAAGGCGCAAGCCCCGGCCGGATACATGCCGACCGCGGTCGTTCGGCCCAGTCGGCTCTCCCAGGTGTTGGCGCGGCTTTCCTGCCAGGCGGACCCCCACGGGTAGGTGTTGCCGCTCTGACCGCCGGATGCCGCTTGCTGCCACTCGGCTTCGGTCGGCAGCCGCACTTCGTAACCCAGCCGCACGCTTGCCCAGCGGCAATAGGCGACGGCGTCGTACCACGAGACGTTTTCGGCTGAGCAGTTGCCAAGAGACCGAAACTGCTCACCGGGTGAGTCGTCGCGCCGCAGCCCCTGCCACCAGCGCCGCCGATCGGCGTAGCCCTGCGGGTCGGCGACGAAAGCCTGGTATTGCCACCAGGTCAGCGGGTAGCGGGCGATGAAGAAGCGCTCGACTCGGAATTCGCCACGACCGTCTTCGAGTTCCACCGTCCCAGCCGGGATCTCGCACCAGTCGATGTCCGGCGCGCCGCCGGCGCGTATCCCGACGCCGGGCCGCAAATCGCCGATGCTGGCCAGCCGGTCGCCAATCTCGGCGCGGCGGTAGTGGCTCGTCGCCGGCTGATCGATTTCGGCGAGCAGTCGTTCGGCTTCCGGGCGCAGGAACGAGCACGCCGGCTGGGCGAGGTCCGCTCGGTCCTTGCCCAGCCGCGCCAGCGCTTCGAGCACCGGCTGTAGGCGCTCGTGCGGCCACAAATGGCTGGTCGCACCGCCGCTGCGCTGCCATTCGGTGGCCGCCGCCTCGGCCTGGCGCAGCGTGCGCAGGTCGTCGGCGCGTTCGCCGATCCAGTCGCGCAGTCGGGGCCACTCGCGGAACAGCGCTTCGTGCGCGACTTCGATGACGGCGCCGGCGGCGCCCTGGCTGCTGACCAGCAGCCGCGCATCGGTGAAGGCGCTGAGCAGACCTTCGGCGGCTTCGCCCGACGCCAGGCGCGAACGCGGTAGCCGCCGGCGGGTGGCAACGCCGCGTTCGTCGACTTCGACGAGTTCGCCGAAAACCGTCTGCAGCAGCGCCTGTGCGGCAGGCGGCAGCGCCTGGAAGGTCTTTTCGGCGCGGCGGCTGATCGCCCCGCGGACGCCGCCGAAGCCGTCGTAGGCGGCATGCGTCAGGCGGCCGGCCTCGTTTCTCGCTTCATACAGCTCGTGCAGCGCGAAGGCGAGCAGCGCGAGCGCGCCGGCATCGCTGCCGGTGTCTTCGAGGATGCGCGCCGCGAGGCCGTCTTCGAGTTCGAGCCCGGCGCGCGCCGCCGGCGCGGTGATCATCTGGAAGAGCGCCGCAAGACCGGGGGCGACGACCGGCAACTGCTCGGCGCACAGTGCCTCGGGCAAGCGCGGCCAGGCCAGCCAGCGCGGATAGAAGTCGGCGCGCATGGTCACCAGCAGACGCAGCCGCGGCGTTGCCGCCGCCGCCGCGAGCAGTTCGACGAAAGCCGCGCGCCGGCTTTCGGCGACGACGGTGAGCAGTTCCTCGAACTGGTCGATGAAGACCAGCATCTCGGCCCAGTCCGGCTGCGTGGCGAGGATCGCGGTCGCGTCGGCGGCGAAGCTGGCGGGATCGCCGGCGAGCTTCGCCGCCAGTTCGCGCGGCGTGATCGGCTCCGGCAGCAGCGGCGCCAGGCGGGCGGCGAGTGCCAGGAAGGGGTTGTCGCCGAGTTCGCCAGGGGTGAAGCGCAGCCCGGACCACTGCCTGCGGTCGGCCGCGCCGGCCGGCTGCACCTGCGGCAGCAGCCAGCCTTTACTGCCCTCGATGGCGTTGTCGGCGAGCCGCGGCAGCAGTCCGGCGGCGACCAGCGACGACTTGCCCGATCCCGACGCGCCGACGACGGCGATGAAGCGGCCACCGTCGGCGAGCCGGCGAACGAGCTGGTCGGTTTCGCGGCCGCGGCCGAAGAAGATCGGCGCGTCGGCCGGCGTGAAGGCGCGCAGGCCGGGGAAGGGTGATCCCGGCCAGAGCGGCAGCGGTGGCGGCGCGGGAGTCGAAACGGGGGTTGCCTCGGGACTCGCCGCCGGCGGGGGTTGGCTCGGTGTGGCGGGGCGGCTTTGCAGCAATCCACGGATCAGCGATCGCAGGTGCAGGCCGAGGTCGCGGCCGAAGGCTGCGGGGGCGGCATACTCGTTCACCCCTCGGCGGATCGAGCCGTCCAGGTTGCGGAAAGCGGCGAAGAACGCCTCGACGCGGCGGCGCTGGCCCAGCCGGTCGTCGAAATCGGCATCGTCGGGGTCGAGCAGGCATTTCCCGGCGCGGCGATAGACGAGGATCTGCGGCCGCCCGCAGCGCTCGGCGGCCGCCAGCGCGTCGAGATACTCCCATTCGGTTCCCGAGACGTAGGTGCTGCCGTCGGGCTTGCGGTACTGGTCGACCGGCAGTGGCGTTCCCATCCGCGACCAGACGATGACGACGACGATGTCGCATTGCGCAGGCCGCGGCAGCCCGGCGGTGATCGCCGCCTGTGGTGTCATCGTCGCCAGCATCGGCGTACCGCCGCCGGGCTGGTCCCAGGCGACGGTCTCGATCGTCAGCTCGCCGCGCAGCAGCGGGTCGTAGGGGATCTCTTCGAGGACCCGCAGCGCCAGTCCACGCTCCTCGCTGACGTCGCCCGGCGAGGCGAGAAAGACGCGCAGGTGCAGCGGCGTTGCGGCGGTGGTCGCGGTGGTGGCGGTGGTGGCGGTGGTCGCGGGGATCATCGCCGCGAGCGCGGCGACGCGCGCGCGCCAGTCGTCCGCCAACCGCTCGCGTGCGAAGTCGAGCAGTTTCGTCAATGCCGGCGGACCCGTTTCGTCAGCGCGCGCCAGCGCGTCGACCAGCCGCAGGACGAAGGCTTCGACCGGACTTTGCCACTCGCTGCCGGTGATCTGCCGCAACGTCTCGCTGTCGGCGCCAAGTGCCAGCGCCAGCAGCTCGCGGCGCCGGTCTTCGCGGGCGAAGATCGGCGAGAGCAGGGTGATCAGTTCGTGCCGGGTGGTGTCGTCGAGACGGCTCATCGGGTGCTGTCGGTGGTTGCGGTGCAGCGGCGTCAGGTGTGCCAGTATGCCCCGGTTGGCGGTGCCTCGACAATCGTTTGCCGTTGCGCCAGGCCAGCGGATGGGTGGCCCGAGGGCGCGGTGTCGGCAGACGGGCAGGCTCGCCGGTTGCGCTGGGCCGGCGAAGCCGAGCACCCGAGAGCAGCACCGGGCGGTCGCCGCGGTGCGGTAGTGATGGGTCGCGCGACGCTGCCGGCTTGCGAAACGCACTCGGCGAGGAGGACGGGCAGAGGTTGCGCGACCTGCCGCGCCTCAATCCGGAGGAGGGCGCCCCGGAGGACGATCTTGCGCTTTTCCGCTGCAAGACGATCCGGCGAAACAGACGTTGCTCGACGAAGTCCACGCCTTCATCGCCGACTTCCCGCCGAAGCGCCGCTTCCGGCTATCGCTCATTCCACCGTTCCGCCGCCAGCGGCAACTCATTCAGTTCCGCACGCGCTTCCCGCCAGCTCGGGTAGTGCCGATCCAGAAGCGCCAGGAAGCGCTCGCCATGCGTCGGCTCAACGAGATGAAGCATTTCGTGTACGACGACGTACTCAAGCAAGTCCCTGGGCTTCTTGACCAACTCGGTATTCAGGCGAATGTTCCCGGTCCGGTGGCTGCAGCCGCCCCACTTCGTCTTCATGCGCTGGAGGAAGTAGCCGGTCACCGTCACGCCCAGCTTCTCCTCCCACTGCCTGATGAGCAGGGGCACGGTCGCATGCAGCAGAGTACGGTGCCATTCGGAGAGAACTTCTTCGCGCTTCACCAGCGAGCTGCCCGGTCGGACGCTCAGCGTGATCCGGCGATGATCCAGCTTCACGGCGGGTTTCGCGTCCTTCTCGACGACGGACAGCAGATAGCGCCGCCCCCAAAGATAATGGCTCTCCCGCTCGATGTACTGGCGCGGGGTCTCGCGCGCCTGCGCCTGCAGTTTCGCCTGTTGGCTGCGAATCCAGCCCAACCGGGTCGCCGCGTAGGCGCGCGCCACCTCCAGCCGAGTGCCGGTCGGCGCGACCAGCGTGACGTGTCCCGCCGGCGGATGCACCGACAGGTAGACGTGCTTGACCGCCTTGCGCGTCACCGCGATGACGACATCGCCGAGCTGGATCGTCTCGCTCACTGATAGCCCGGCTGGTGCTTGATGATCTCGAAGATGGCTTGTGTAGCCTCGCGGTCGCGATCCATGAGCGGGAACAGCGCGTTCAGTACCTGCGCCTCGCGCGCCTGGTCTCCGTACCAGCCCGCAGGTGCGCGCTCGCGCATGGCGCGGTCGATCTTCAGAGCCAGAGCGGCCTGGTCTTCGGCGGCGCTGGGGTAGCGAAAACTCGTCGCCGGCAGCGAAGCCAGGTTGTTGAACAGAACGACCGCCTCGGGTTTGCCATGCAGCACGGCCGGCACCCCGTCGTCAGGCTGCTTCCCGGCCAGCCGCTTCACCAAGGCCTCGGCCTGGCGCAGGAATTCCTCGTACGCCGCCGTGTCTGCCCGGCTCTGCTTGATCAGGTCGTCCAGCAGCTTCGACATCTGCTCGTAATACCGCGGGTCGGTGAGCTGGTCGCGGATGATCGTCTTGCGGACGTTGTTGATGATTCCTTCGGCGATGGCGTTCTGCGAGAGCTTGCCCTTCTCGTTGAGCTTCCTGGCGATGGCGTCGTGGATGCCGGTCTCGATGATCAGTTCGGTCAGCGACAATTCGCCCAGTTGCCCCAGCTCCGTCGCCGGCTCGGCCTGGACGTAGGTATTGATCAGGTGGCGCATGTCCGCCTCGTAGGGCTTGATGTCCAGTTCTTCGCCCGAGTGGTTCTTGATGGCGGCGCGAATCTCGACATGGAACTCGACTTCCTGCCGCAGGGCGGCCGCGTCGGCATCGGAGTAGCCCGCGTCGCCCAGCTCCTGGGCGATGGCGGCAAAGGCACGGGCGAAGAGCGCGACCGCCTTGTAGAACGACACGCGCAGCGCCTCGGTTTCGTTCAACGCATTGGCGTCGGCGGCATCGCCGCAGAAATGGTGCAGGAATTGCTCGATCTCGCGCGGCAGCGGCACCGGCTCGCACAGGTAGCGCAGCGCCTCGCGGGCGGCGTCGAGCTGCTTCCTGCCTTCCTGCAGCCAGTGCTTCAGGTGCACATTGTTGTCGACGCCCTTGCCTTCGTCGATGTCCAGTTCGTCGGAGCTGTACACGGCGATGGCCTGCTGCACGTCCCTGAACAGCTCCTTGAAGTCCACGATGTGGCCGTAGTCCTTGTCGTCGCCATCGAGCCGGTTGGTGCGGCAGATGGCCTGGAACAGGTTGTGGTCGCGCAATTCGTTGTCGAGGTAGATGTAGGTGCAGCTCGGCGCGTCGAAGCCGGTCAGCAGCTTGCTCACCACGATCAGCAGCTTCATGTTCGCCGGCTCCCTGACAAAGCGGCGCCTGGCCTCGTCCTCGTATTGCCTGGTGGTCTGCCCACTCTTCAGGACGTGCCGGGTGTAGGTGTCGAACTTGTAGCGCTCGTCGCTGTGGGCCGGCTCGCGCGAAATCGCGTTGGCGTTCGGTTCAAAGGAAGTGATGATCCCGCAGC